>Ga0247829_10000504_pt1 | contig 15074 bp, 12 predicted proteins | sample 12C_Control_Day4_FD_207765 | JGI IMG/M metagenome (GOLD analysis project Ga0247829, IMG submission 207765) | Soil microbial communities from agricultural site in Penn Yan, New York, United States - 12C_Control_Day4 | ecosystem: Environmental > Terrestrial > Soil > Agricultural land | place... | reverse complement strand
GCAGGCCGCCCAGCAGTCCGAGGTCGCTTCCGTCCTCAAGGACCTCGCCGCCAACGTGCGCGGCAGGGGCTAGCCCATGGCCTACGGTCGCGGGCGCAGGACGACAACCTACGGCGAGTTCTGGCCGGGCTATGTGGACGTGCTGTCCACCTTGCTGCTCGTCGTCACCTTCCTGATGTCGGTGTTCATGGTGGCGCAGTTCTATGTGAGCCAGGAATCCTCCGGCAAGGACAACGCGCTGCGCAGGTTGGAGCGCCAGATAGCCCAGATCACGAGCCTGCTGAGCCTCGAGAAGGGCAAGAGCAAGTCGGTCGAGGACGAGCTAGCGGGCCTGCAGGCATCGCTGGCCACTCTGCGGGCTGACAACGAGCGCCTCACCGGCCTTGCCGGTGCCGGCGGCGACAAGGACGCGCGCATCGCCGCGCTCAGCAAGGAGCTTGCCGACAAGACCTCCGTCTCCAACGAGGCGCTCGCCAAGGTGGATCTCCTAAACCAGCAACTGCTGGCATTGCGCCGACAGATGGCCGCCATACAGGAGGCCCTCAATGCCGCCGAGGCCAAGGACAAGGAAAGCCAGGCGCGCATCTCCGACCTCGGCGCTCGCCTCAACGTCGTGCTTGCACGGCAGGTGCAGGAGCTGCAGCGCTACAGATCCGACTTCTTCGGCCGCCTGCGCGAGCTGCTTCGCGACCGCAGGGACATCCGCGTGGTCGGCGACCGCTTCGTGTTCCAGTCGGACGTACTGTTCCCATCCGGCCAGGCCACCATGTCGCCTGAAGGCCTCGCCGCCATCGACCAGCTGGCCACGACCATCGTCGAGCTCGAGCGCTCGATCCCGAAGGAGATCGACTGGGCCCTCCAGGTCGACGGCCACACCGACGCCCGCCCGATCGCCAGCGCGCAGTTCCCGTCCAACTGGGAGCTGTCCAGCGCGCGCGCCACCTCGGTCGTGAAGTATCTCATCAGCCGCGGCGTATCGCCGAAGCGGCTGGTGGCTGCCGGCTACGGCGAGTTCCAGCCCCTCGAGGACGGCACCAGCGAGGAAGCCCTGCGCCGCAACCGCCGCATCGAGCTGAAGCTCACCAACCGGTAGCGGCTCTCGCAGTCGCGCCCTCTTAGGTCAAGGCTGGCTGCCAGGGCGCGGGTGCGGGGCATCGCGACCGACGCACTCAGGCTTTCCCCCGTGCCCTGCCTCTCATGCCGCCCCAGATGCGCAAGGCAGCCTCGCGGCACGCCGCGATCACATCAGCCGCATGCATTCCTGCTACATGCCCCTCCCGTAGTTGCAAATCATTCCTAATTGCATTGACATCTGTCGGTGCCTTCCCGTAGACGGTCTGCCATCTTGTTCGGGTTGGAGGATTCGATGCGAGGCGTTGGAATGAAAGGCGCTGCCATCATGGTGGCAGCGACGGCGATCCTGGTCGCCGGCCCGTCGTTCGCCGAGGACAAGAGCAGCTACACGCTCTTCAACCCCACGCCCGACCGCCTTCTGCGCGACATGACGACCGACCGGCCGGACGTCACCGAGAGCCCGTTCACCGTCGACGCCGGGCACATCCAGATCGAGTCCAACTTGTTCGGCTACTGGCGATCCCGGCCCGACGAGGAGGGGACCGTCACGGACAGCTACGACGTCGCCCGGACCAACCTGCGCGTCGGGCTCACATCGTCCCTGGAGCTGAGCCTCGTCTGGCAGCCTTATGGGGTCGTGGTTGCACACCCGCGCGCGCCCGCGCCCGCAATCCGGAACTCGGGCATGGGTGGGGTCGCCGTTCGGATGAAATACAATGTTTGGGGCAACGACACCTTCGAGAAACCAGGCTCGACCGCCCTCGCCTTGTTGCCGATCCTGATCCTGCCGACCGACCGCGACAACGGCATCAGCCCCGAGCACGTCGAGGGCGCCCTCATTGCGCCGTTCGGCATCAAGCTGACCGACAAGTTCGGCCTCACCTTCAACGGCGGCGTGGCGTTCGTGCGCCAAGGCGAAATGACGAGCCATGACGCGGAGTATCTGGCCTCCGCATCGCTCTCCTACGAATGGAACGACAAACTCGGCACCTACTACGAGGTGGGCGGCGCGTTCGATCGCGAGGACCCGCTCGGCGACGTCGCCTTTGTCGGCACCGGCTTCACCTACAAGATCAACAAGAACCTGCAGCTCGACGGCGGCGTCAACTTCGGCGTGACGCGGGCCTCCGACCGCGTCAACCCGTTCATCGGCCTCTCGGCGCGCTTCTAGCGATCCGTCATCCCAACAACGGCAGGTACCAGAGTGGAGTGTATGATGCAGCCGCGCCCGATGGCGTTTGCCAGGAGCATGATTGTCGGATCGATCGTCGTCGCGTCGGCGGTGCTGCTCGGCGCGCTGGCCTCAGCCCCAGCGGCCGAGGCGCAGGCCAAGAAGCCCTTCCGGGTCGTCACCACCTTCACGGTGATCCAGGACATCGCCCAGAATGTCGCCGGCACGGCCGCGATCGTGGAGTCGATCACCAAGCCCGGCGCCGAGATCCACGACTACCAGCCCACCCCTCTCGACATCGTCAAGGCGCAGTCCGCGGACCTCGTGATCTGGAACGGCCTCAACCTCGAGCGCTGGTTCGAGAAGTTCTTCCAGAACGTGAAGGACGTGCCGAGCGTCGTCGTCACCGAAGGCGTCGCCCCCATGGGCATCGCCGAGGGCCCCTACAAGGACAAGCCCAACCCGCACGCCTGGATGTCGTCCTCCAACGCGCTGATCTACGTGGAGAACGTCCGCAAGGCCCTGGTGAAGCACGACCCGGCCAACGCCGATACCTACAACCGCAACGCCGCGGAGTACGCCGCCAAGGTCAAGGCGCTCGACGAGCCGCTGCGCAAGCGCCTCGCGGCAATTCCCGAGGCGCAGCGGTGGCTCGTCTCGAGCGAGGGCGCCTTCAGCTACCTCGCCCGCGACTACGGGCTGCGCGAGGCCTACCTGTGGCCGATCAACGCCGACGAGCAAGGCACGCCGCAGCAGGTGCGCCGCGTCATCGACCTCGTGCGGAAAAACAAGATCCCCGTCGTGTTCAGCGAGAGCACCATCTCCGACAAGCCCGCCCGGCAGGTCGCAAAGGAGACCGGCGCGCGCTACGGTGGCGTGCTCTATGTCGACTCGCTCAGCGACGAGCGGGGCCCGGTGCCCTCCTACCTCAAGCTGCTGGAGGTGACCGTCGACACCGTCGCCAAGGGCTTCGGCAGGTGAGGGGACGCGAGAGAGAGGCGGCATGCTGACCCGCAAGAGTGCAGAGCAGGAGCATGCAGCTGCCCTCAGCGTGCGCGGCGTCACGGTCACCTATGCCAACGGTCATACCGCGCTGAAGGACGCATCGTTCGAGGTCGGCGGCTCCACCATCTGCGCACTCGTGGGCGTCAACGGCAGCGGCAAGTCGACCCTCTTCAAGGCGATCATGGGCTTCGTCGAGCCGGTTGCCGGCGAGGTGCGCATCTGCGGGCTGGCCGTGCGCGAGGCCCTGAAGCGGGGCGTCGTCGCCTACGTGCCGCAGAGCGAGGAGGTCGACTGGGACTTCCCTGTCCTGGTCGAGGACGTGGTGCTCATGGGCCGCTACGGGCACATGGGCTTCCTGCGCATCGCCAGCCGAGAGGACAAGCGCATGGTGGACGTGGCGCTGGAGCGGGTCGGCCTCACCGACTACCGCAAGCGCCAGATCGGCGAGTTGAGCGGCGGACAGAGAAAGCGCGTGTTCCTGGCACGCGCGCTGGCGCAGGATGCCCGCATCATCCTGCTGGATGAGCCCTTCACCGGCATCGACGTCAAGACCGAGGGTGCCATCATCGCGCTGTTGCGCGAGCTCAAGGACGCGGGCCGCACCATGCTCGTCTCCACCCACAACCTCGGCAGCGTGCCCGACTTCTGCGACGAGGTGGTGCTGGTCAGGAACGCATTGATCGCCGCCGGACCCACTGCCACCACGTTCACGCAAGCCAACCTCGAGCTTGCCTTCGGCGGGGTGCTCCGGCATTTCCGCCTCGAGGGCTCGGCGCTTCACGACGACAAGGACGCGCGCACGCTCACCGTGCTCACCGACGACGAGCGCCCTGTCGTCTTCTACGGCGAGCAGGGCGCCAAGGACGCGCCCGCACAGCAGCCGACCGAGCCCGACAAGGCAGACGCGCAATGAGCGAACTGGCGAGCGAGCTTCTGGCCCCCTTCGCCTACGACTACATGGTCAAGGCCATCTGGGTGAGCGCGCTCGTCGGCGGCCTGTGCGCGTTCCTGTCTGCCTACCTGATGCTGCGCGGCTGGTCGCTGATGGGCGATGCGCTGTCGCACTCGATCGTGCCGGGCGTCGCCGCCGCCTATCTGCTCAAGCTTCCCTACGCGGCCGGCGCCTTCGCCACGGGGCTGCTGGCGGCACTCGGCATGGCGATCGTGCGGCAGCGCACGCGATTGCGCGAGGACGCCGTGATCGGGGTGGTGTTCACCGCCTTCTTCGCCGCCGGTTTGTTGATCGTCTCGCTGCGGCCCACGGCCGTGAACATCCAGTCGATCGTGCTCGGCAACATCCTCGGCATCTCCGACGACGATGCCCTGCAGGTCACCATCATCGGCGTCGTCTCGCTGGCGATCCTCCTCGCCAAGTGGAAGGACCTGATGGCGGTGTTCTTCGATTCCGGCCACGCTCGCGCAGTCGGGCTCAATCCGCGCGCGCTGGAGATCCTGTTCTTCACGCTGCTCAGCGCCTCCACCGTCGCCGCGCTGCAGACGGTCGGTGCCTGTCTCGTCATCGCCATGGTGGTGACGCCGGGCGCGACCGCCTACCTGCTCACGGACCGCTTCGACCGCCTGCTGCAGATCAGCGTGGCGCTCGGGGTCCTAACCAGCGCGGCAGGCGCCTACGGCAGCTTCTTCCTCGATGGCGCCACCGGCGGGCTGATCGTGACGCTGCAGACGCTGGTGTTCCTCGCCGCGTTCGTGCTGGCGCCCAAGCACGGCATCCTCGCCGCCCGTCGCCGCCGCTTCGGCCCCGGTGACAATGTGGGGAGCGCGGGATGAGCCGTCTTCTGGACTTCGTGCTGGTGCCGCTCTCCTACGGGTTCATGCAGCGCGCACTGCTGATTGCGATTCTGGTGGGCGCCGTCTGCGCCGTGCTCTCCTGCTATCTCGTGCTCAAGGGATGGTCGCTGATGGGGGACGCCATCTCGCATGCCGTCCTGCCGGGCCTGGTGGTGGCCGTCGTCCTCGGCCTTCCGCTCGCCGTCGGCGCCATGGCCGCCGGCCTCACGTGCGCGCTGCTGACCGGCTACCTCAAGGAGCGCAGCCGCGTGAAGGAGGACACGGTGATGGGCATCGTCTTCTCCGGCATGTTCGGCCTCGGTCTCGTCCTCTTCACCAAGATCGAGACCGATCAGCACCTCCTGCATGTGCTGTTCGGCAACCTGCTCGGCGTGACGCCGCAGGACGTCGTGGAGACGGCCATCGTCGCCGGCATCACGCTGGTGGCCGTCGCCCTCAAGCGCCGCGACCTCCTCGTCTACTGCTTCGATCCCCAGCATGCGCGCTCGATCGGGCTACCTGTCGCCCTGCTGCACTATGGGTTGCTGATCCTGCTGTCGCTGACGATCGTCGCCTCGCTCAAGGCGGTCGGCATCATCCTGGTCGTTGCCATGCTGGTGGCGCCCGGCGCCATCGCCCAGCTCTTGACCAACCGCTTCGACCGCATGCTCCTGATCGCGCTTGCGGTCGCTATCGGCTCCTGCGTGGTCGGCACGCTCGCGAGCTTCCACATCGACGGCTCGACCGGCCCCTGCATCGTGCTGGTGCAGGCCGCCGCCTTCGTGCTGGCGCTCCTGTTCGCCCCCGGCAGCGGCCTCCTGCGGCGTCCGCGGGCTGCGGCGGCCGGGGATGGTCCCGCCACCCCGCCCCTGCCATCGGACGGCCGCCCCTGAGGCCGTCGCCGGCCCGGAGCAGCTGGCACGCCCCGGGGGGCTCCGGCGGCCATCGAGGTGCCGCCAAAAAGGCACAAACGGCGGCTCAAAACGTTCTCCTCGCGTTGCAGGCCGGGGGAATGGTAAACTGCTCGCGTGTATGGTGAATCTCGGTGATTCCAGCCTCTGGCGGCGCACCCGGCCCGAGGCACACGGGCTCGGCTAGCATCGCGCAAAACAACAAGCAGATCGGGGACTTGCCTTGCACGACTGGTTCTTCAGGCACGGCACCCGCAAGCGGCTCATCGACTGGCTCGGTATCGACGCCTGGATCGACTCGTCGCTGGCGGAGACCTGGCAGAAGCTGCAGGAGCGCGGCAACGCCGTCTCCAGCTTCTTTGCGCGGTTCCGCCTGTCGGGCTGGAAGCGGCTCCTGAACGAGGCCATCGGAGAAGCGCTCACGATCGGCGCGGGCGGCTTGGCCGTCGCCTACATGCTGGCCATCCCCGCCATCAACGAGTTCGACGAGAACAAGATCAACACGGGCAAGTACGCGGTCAAGTTCCTCGACCGCCACGGCACCGAGATCGGCCAGCGCGGCATCCTCCACAACGACGCCGTGCCGCTCGAGGAGATCCCCGACCACCTCATCAAGGCTACGCTCGCCACCGAGGACCGCCGCTTCTTCGAGCACTTCGGCGTCGACGTGATCGGCACTGCACGTGCCCTGTTCGAGAACGCTAGGGCCAACGAGGTGGTGCAGGGCGGCTCGACGCTCACCCAGCAGCTCGCCAAGAACCTGTTCCTGTCCTCTGAGCGCTCGGTCACGCGCAAGCTCAAGGAGGCCTATCTGGCCGTCCTGCTAGAGTCGCGATTCAGCAAGCGGCATATCCTCAAGCTCTACCTCGACCGCGCCTACCTCGGCGGCGGCGCCTTCGGCGTGGAGGCCGCGTCTCAGTTCTACTTCGGCAAGTCCGTGCGCGAGATCAACCTGGCGGAGGCGGCGATGATCGCCGGACTCTTCAAGGCGCCGTCCAAGTTCGCCCCGCACGTGAACCTCCCGGCCTCGCGGGCGCGCACCAACGACGTCCTCACCAACCTGGTCGAGGCCGGCTACATGAGCGCGGGGCAGGTGCATGCCGCCCGTCTCAACCCCGCCAAGTTCATCGAGACCCGGCTCGCGCACAGCCCCGACTGGTTCCTCGACTGGGCCTTCGAGGAGGCGCAGCGGCTGGGCGAGGGTCGCGGCCACTACGTGCTCACCGCCCGCACCACCGTCGACCTCGGCATGCAGAAGGCGGCGACCGAGGCCATGATCAACACGCTGCGCTACACCGGACCGACGCGCAAGCGCGGCTACACCGGCGCGATGGTGTCGATGGAGCCCGACGGCGCCGTCCGCGCGATGGTCGGCGGCATGGACTACGAGGACAACCAGTTCAACCGCGCCACCCACGCCCGCCGCCAGCCCGGCTCCTCCTTCAAGCTCTACGTCTACGCCACCTTCTTCGAGAACGGCGGCAACCCGCGCTCGATCGTGCGCGACTTCGGTGGCGCGTGCGGCAACTGGGCCCCGAGAAACTACAGCGGCGGATCGTCGGGACGGTCCATGCCGGCCATCGACGCCTTCCGCATGTCGCTCAACGTGCCCGCCGTCGAGGTGTCGCTGCGGGTCGGCCGCGAGAAGGTAGTGGAGATGACCCAACGCCTCGGCGTGGTCGGCGTCAAGAAGACCTGCTCGATGGCGCTGGGCGATACCGGCATCACGCCGCTGCAGCACACCGGCGCCTTCGCCGCGTTCGCCAACGGCGGCAAGCTCGCCAAGCCCTACGCCATCCTCGAGATGTTCAACTCCAAGGGCGACCTCATCTACTCGCGCGACAAGGACGAGCCCGAGGCCCCGCAGATCGTGAGCCGCAAGGTCGCCGAGGGTATGAACACCATGATGCGCGCGGTCGTCACCGACGGCACGGCCAAGGCCGCCTCCCTCGACTTCACCGCCGTTGCCGGCAAGACCGGCACCAGCTCCAGCCACCGCGACGCCTGGTTCGTAGGCTTCACGGGCGCACTCGTCACCGGCGTGTGGGTCGGCTACGACGACTTCCGCCCCATGGCCGGCATCACCGGTGGCGCGCTCCCCTCGCAGGCCTGGAAGGCCTACAACGTGATCGCGCACCAGAACTACCGCACCATCCCCCCGATCCCCGGCCTCGGCCTCGACGCCAACCAGATCGCCGAGCAGCAGCGGCTGCAGGACCTCAGGCGCACCGACCCGGCGCTGGCCCAGGCGCAGATCGCGCAGGCCGCACAGAAGCCGTCGAGCAGCATCATGCCCGACCAGACCAAGGTCGTGCTCAAAAAGCTGTCGGAGAGCCTGCGGCAGGCAGCCGGCTTGCAGCCGACACCTGCCGGCGCCGCGCCGGCGACCGCGCCAGTGGCGCCGAAGGGGCCGCCACCGCCCGAGCAGAAGGCGAAGCCCTCCGTTGGAGCGCCGGAGCGCCGCGCCGAGGGGCCCGGCACCGCTCCGAGCCAGCGGCCTTGATGGGCCGCACGGGAAGGAGCGCACGACTCTGGGTCTGATCGTCAACATCCTCGTCAACATCGCCGCCTTCGTGTTTCTGGCGATCGGCGGCGGCCTCGGCTCGGCGTGGTACATGATGGAGACGGGCTCGCGCCTGTCGACGCGGTCGTTCGGACCCTGGACCACCTGGTCCGCGGCCGGCCGCCCCGATGCCGACCCCTATACGCGCGCCCACACCATCAGGAATGCACTGCTGCCGCTCGCCTCCACGCTCGAGCTCACCTTCCGCGCCAAGGCCGACAGCCGCGGCAGCCGGCTGCACGCTGGCTGCGAGTACGTCATCGTCATGGACCCGCTCGACAATGCCTGGTGGAGCCTTGCCGCGTTCGACGGCCAGGGCCGGCTGATCCAGAACACGGCAGAGCGCTACGCCTTCACAAGCGACAGCGCCATGCGCGAGCCCGACGGCCGCGCCATCATCACGCTGGCGCGCGATGCCAGGCCCGGCAACTGGCTGCCCTCCGGCAGCGCCAGCCGCATCAACCTGGTGCTGACGGTGCAGGACCCCGCCTACGCGGCAGCCGTTCACGAGGGCCGGCCGGTCAAGCCGCTGCCCGACGTCCAGCGCATGTCGTGCCGGTGAGAGGGTGAGAGGATGCCGAAGCTCCCCAAATGGCTGACGGAGGTAGGCTGGCGCACGGTCATCGGCGCGGCCCTGCTGGGCGGCATCCTGCACATCCTGGCGACGCTGGCCGTGCCGTTCTTCACGACCACGACGGCATTCGCCACGCTGCGCGGCAGCCTGCCCGCCAACCGCATGGTGCTGCTGCCGCCGCCGGCGCCCGGCAAGCAGCCGCTGCCGTTCCTCACCCCCGACTCGCTCTACGCCATGTGCCGGTTCGACGTCTCCGTCGACTCGCTTGCCGTGACAGCAGCCGTGGCGCATCCGGGCTGGACCCTGTCGATGCACACGCCCGCGGGCGACAACTTCTACGTCATGCCGGCCCAGCAGCTGCGCCGCGCCGAGGTCTCCCTACTGGTGGTGCCGGCGGCCACCACCTTCAGCGAGTTCGCCTCCACCCCGCGCCGCATCAGCGCCACCGACTCGCAGATCCCCACTCCCACCAACGAGGGCCTCGTGATCGTGCGCGCCCCGCTCAAGGGCCTGGCCTGGCGCGCAGAAGCCGAGGCGCTCTTGAAGCGGGCAACCTGCAACCCCGTCAAGCGCGCGCAGTAGCCGAGACCGGAGCGCTCACGAGATGCGCCTTGCCGTGATCGCCGACGTTCACGGCAACTTGCCCGCCCTCGAGACCATTCTGGCCGACATTGCGCGACGCGGGGCAGATCTCACTATCAACCTCGGAGATTGCGTGTCGGGCCCTCTCTGGCCGCGGGAAGCGATGGACCTTCTCGAGAGCTCCGCCATCCCCAGCGTGCGCGGCAACCATGACCGATGGGTCGCCGAGACGCCGCGGGAGCGCATGTATCCCTCCGATGCGCATGCCTTCGACCGGCTGACCCCGGAGCAGCGCCGTGCGCTCGGCGCGCTGCCGCCTCGAATCGAGCTTGATGGGGGCATCGTCGCGGTACACGGCACGCCGTCCGACGACAATGCCTACCTTCTGGAGGACATCGTCGACGGCTGCCTCGTGCTCTCCCGGCCCCAACAGATCGCCGCACGCCTCGAGGGAGCCTCAGCGAGCCTGCTGCTGTGCGCCCATAGCCACAAGCCGCGCGTGGTGTACGGGCCCGCGGGCATGACCATCCTCAATCCGGGATCCGTCGGCTGCCCCGCCTACGCGGACCCCACGCCACCCCCTCATGTATCCGAGTCCGGCAGCCCGCACGCACGCTATGCGCTCGCCACCCTCCACGCCGACCGCTGGAGCGTCGAGCTCATCGCCGTCGAATACGACTGGGCCTCCGCATCCAAGCTCGCCGCCGACAACGGCCGCCCCGAATGGGCCCGCGCGCTCGCGACCGGCTATGTGACCTGAGGACCCGATGCGTGTCGGCGGTGCGGCTCGGCACATGTCAGAACCGCCGCCCGGCAGCGCCGAGCAGGCATCCACGCGCGATGGGGCTTGTCTCTGGATTTCCGCCGACGCGCTCCGCGCTTGCGAAAAAAGTCAGGGCGGCGGTTCGCCTTGTCCCGAAGCGCCGCCCTGATTTCTTGTCTATGCCTGCCAGCGTCCAAATGGATCAGGCGAGGTCGAAACGGTCGGCGTTCATCACCTTGGTCCACGCCGCCACGAAGTCCTTCACGAACTTCTCCTTGGAGTCCGCGCACGCATAGACCTCAGCGAAGGCGCGGAGCTGCGAGTGCGAACCAAAGATCAGATCGACGGATGTGCCGGTCCACTTGACCGCCTTCGTCTTGCGGTCGCGGCCCTCGTACACGCCATCCGCGTTCGGGGGCTGCCACTCCGTGCTCATGTCGAGCAGGTTGACGAAGAAGTCGTTCGTCAGCTTGCCCGGCTGCTTGGTGAAGACGCCATGCCTGGAGTCGCCGGCGTTCGCACCAAGAACACGCAGTCCGCCGACGAGAACCGTCATCTCCGGTCCCGTCAGCCTCAGCAGCTGCGCCCGGTCCACCAACGCCTCTACGGGCGGCATGAACTGCATCCTCTTGGCGTTGGTGTAGTTGCGGAAGCCGTCGGCACGCGGCTCCAGCGGCGCGAAGGATTCGACGTCGGTCTGATCCTGCGACGCGTCTGCACGGCCCGGCGTGAAGGAAACCTTCACATCGACGCCGGCGTCCTTTGCAGCCTTCTCGACCGCGGCGGTACCGCCGAGCACGATCAGGTCGGCCAGAGAGACCTTCTTGCCAAAGCCCTTCTGAATTTCCTCGAGCTTCGCAAGGACGGTCTTGAGCTGCGCCGGCTGATTGACCTCCCAGTCCTTCTGAGGGCTGAGGCGAACGCGCGCACCGTTCGCACCACCGCGCTTGTCGGAGCCGCGGAACGTCGAGGCCGACGCCCACGCCGCCGAGACAAGCTGCGGCACCGTAAGACCGGACGCCAAAATCTTCGACTTCAGGGACGCAACATCCGCGTCGCTGATCGCAGCATCCGCAGCCGGGATCGGGTCCTGCCAGATCAGCGTCTCTTTCGGCACGAGCGGGCCGAGGTAACGCGCGCGCGGACCCATGTCGCGGTGCGTGAGCTTGAACCACGCACGCGCGAACGCATCCGCGAACTGATCCGGATTCTCGTAGAAGCGCCGCGAGATCTTCTCGTAGGCCGGATCGAACCGCAGCGAGAGGTCCGTCGTCAGCATGGTCGGCACATGCTTCTTCGATTTGTCGAAAGCGTCCGGGATGTCGGCTGCGGCACCCTTCGCCTTCCACTGCTTCGCCCCGGCCGGGCTCTTCGTCAGCTCCCACTCGTTTTCGAACAGGTTCTTGAAGAAGAAGTTGCTCCACTTCGTCGGCGTCTGCGTCCACGTGACTTCCGGACCGCCGGTGATGGCATCACAGCCCACGCCGCTCTTGTACTTGCTCTTCCAGCCGAGGCCCTGGTCCTCGAGTGCTCCTGCTTCCGGCTCCGGGCCGACCAGCGAGGGATCGCCCGCGCCGTGGGTCTTGCCGAAGGTGTGGCCGCCCGCGATCAGCGCGACCGTCTCTTCGTCGTTCATCGCCATGCGGAAGAACGTCTCGCGGATGTCCTTCGCTGCTGCCAGCGGGTCCGGGTTGCCGTTCGGTCCTTCCGGGTTGACGTAGATGAGGCCCATCTGCACGGCGCCGAGAGGCTCTGAAAGCTGACGCTCACCGCTGTAGCGTTCGTCGCCGAGCCACGTCCCCTCAGGACCCCAGTACAGTTCTTCAGGCTCCCAGACATCGGCGCGGCCGCCGGCGAAACCGAACGTCTTGAAACCCATGTCCTCCAGCGCGACGTTGCCGACGAGGACCAGCAGGTCGGCCCACGAGATTTTCTTGCCGTATTTCTGCTTGATCGGCCAAAGCAGGCGGCGCGCCTTGTCGAGGTTCGCGTTGTCCGGCCACGAATTGAGCGGCGCGAAGCGCTGCTGTCCGGTGCCCGCGCCGCCGCGGCCGTCGGTGATGCGATAGGTGCCCGCCGCGTGCCATGCCAGGCGGATGAACAGCCCGCCGTAGTGACCGAAGTCTGCCGGCCACCACTCCTGCGAGTCCGTCATCAAGGCATGCAGGTCCTTGATCACAGCGTTGAGGTCGAGGCTCGTGAACTCCTTGGCGTAGTCGAACGCCTTGCCCATCGGATCGGACAACGTGGAGTTCCGATGGAGAACCGAAACGTCCAGCGCATCCGGCCACCAGTCACGGTTTCCGTGTCCGCCCCTAAACGGGCACTTGCCCGCGCTCTTGTCGTCCGTCTTTGCGTCCATGTCTCTCTCCGATCGTGTTCTGCAATTTTCTTCGGGTTTTCCGTATGGAACTGTCGTGACTTCCAGGAGCCGTGCCGACGAGACCCCGGTTGCCCTCCTCGGAGCCTGAGCGCGGGGCCGCCCGCGGCGCCCTCCGCGTCAGTGGCGCCGACCTTCGGCGACGCTAGGGGGTCTTTTAGATCAAGTCTAATCTGAATATATTGGTACCCGATAAGAAGAACTGATCGCAATGATCTCGATCAAACAGCTGCGCTATCTGGACGCGATTTCCCGCTTCGGCCACTTCGGCAAGGCGGCCGCGCACTGCGCCGTGACGCAGCCTGCCCTCTCCATGCAGATCCAGGAGATGGAGCGGGACCTCGGCGTCCAGCTCGTGGAGCGGCGCCCCAAAGGCGCGAGCCTGACAGACGCGGGACGCGAGATCGCCCGCCGCGGCGACCGCATCCTGAAAGAGGTGCGCGACATCGCGGACTACGCGCGCCAGGCGGGCAAGCCATTTGCCGCGCCCATCAAGCTCGGCGTCATCCCGACCGTCGCCCCCTACGTCCTGCCCCCGCTGCTGCCGCTGCTGCGCGCGAAATACCCCCAGCTCGACCTGCACGTGCGCGAGACCCATACCCAGCAACTCATCGCCGAGCTGATCGACGGCACGCTCGACCTTCTCCTGCTGGCGCTGCCGGTGGAGCACCCCGAGGTCGAGACCATCAAACTCATCGAGGACCGCTTCCTCCTCGCGCTTCCTCCCGACCGCGAAGTGCACGGGCGCATCCGGGCGACGGCCGACCTCATAAAGAACGACCGTCTGCTGCTGCTCGAGGAGGGCCACTGCCTGCGCGACCAGGCGCAGGCCTTCTGCCAGCTGCGCAAGGTCGACAGCATCGACACGTTCGGCGCCTCGAGCCTATCGACGATCGTGCAGATGGTCGCAAACGGCATGGGCCTCACCTTCCTGCCCGAGATCAGCGTCGGGCTCGAGACCATGCACAGCAAGATCCGCGTCATGCGCTTCACGGACCCTGAGCCCAAGCGTGTGCTGGGTCTAGCCTGGCGCACCACCTCCCCGCGCAAGGGTGACTTCGTCGAGGTCGGAAAGCTGATCGTCGCGTGCGTCGCCCGTAGGGCGCAATAGCCACGGACTTGATCCGGGGCGCATTGCGCTGGTTGACCTGCGCAGCGGCGCAATACGCCTTCGGCTATTGCGCCCTACGCCGCGCCGCCTGCCAGCGCATCCGAGAGAAGCTTCTGCAGGCGTGGATCGCCCACCACAAAGAACGCCGCCTCGATGCGTGCGCTCGCCGCCGGCTGCACGAGCCAGGCGCGAGCTGCCGCCATGCACCAAAACCGGACAAGCAACGCACGGGGCCTTGGCTTCCATATCGGTGATCGAGCGGTCCCGCGTCCGCGCCACCCTTGTCTTCCACCTTGATGGCCCCGTAAATAATCGGGCGGTCCAGTGGCCAGAGGCGACAGAAAAGCATGGTTCGTCAGAGATGAGTGCAGCGATCGATCTTCAAACTGTCGTTGGCGAGATTGCTGACGAGATGCGCCTGCGTACGGACCGAGGCGAAGTCGCAACGTACATTCCCGAGCTGGCACGGGTCGATCCCAAGTCCTTCGGTCTGGCGGTGGTGGATGCAGATGGAAATGTCGCCGCAGGCGGCGACAGTGATATTCCCTTCTCCGTGCAGAGTATCTCAAAGGTCTTCACGCTTACGCTCGCGTTGGGGAAGGTCGGCGACCGCCTTTGGCGGCGCGTCGGGCGCGAACCTTCGGGCAGCCCTTTCAATTCCATCGTCCAGCTCGAATTCGAGCGCGGAAAGCCGCGCAACCCGTTCATCAATGCGGGCGCGATTGCCGTCACCGACGTGATCCTGTCGGGGCATCGGCCCCGCGAGGCGCTGGGAGAGATCCTGAGGTTCGTACGCTTTCTGGCGGACGATTCATCGATCTCGATCGATGAGGCCGTCGCGGCCTCCGAGCAGCGGACCGGATATCGCAACAGCGCTCTTGCCAACTACATGAAGTCGTTCGGCGTTCTGGACAATCCCGTCGAGCTCACGCTCGGCGTCTACTTCCATCATTGCGCCATCGCGATGTCGTGCCGCCAGCTCGCAATGGCCGGCCGGTTCTTGGCGCTGTCGGGGCGCGATCCGTCAACGGGCCTATCGGTTGTGATGCCGGAGCGCGCGCGTCGGATAAATGCCGTCATGCTCACCTGCGGCCACTACGACGGCTCAGGCGAATTCGCCTACCGCGTCGGCCTGCCCGGCAAGAGCGGGGT
>Ga0247829_10000502_pt1 | contig 15106 bp, 17 predicted proteins | sample 12C_Control_Day4_FD_207765 | JGI IMG/M metagenome (GOLD analysis project Ga0247829, IMG submission 207765) | Soil microbial communities from agricultural site in Penn Yan, New York, United States - 12C_Control_Day4 | ecosystem: Environmental > Terrestrial > Soil > Agricultural land | place... | reverse complement strand
CTGGAACAGGTTGAAAAGTGCCATCAGCAACAGGCCGATCACGACCCAGATCGCAAGATTGCGAAAGTTCGAATTCATCGGGGTTCCTTCTCGCCCTGGGCCGTCATGTGCCGCATCCCGTCCCAGGTGTTTGGCCGGCCGGTAGGCCGTATCGCGCCGCTGCTCGGCGTATCCCAAGCTCCATTTAACATAGGTATGTATAGAATATTTGCCAAGTTGAGCACGCCAGCCGCGCTATTTGATGGCAGCTCATCCTTAGCAAAACCTGTCGAATCCGCCCTGTTCTGGGGGCAAACTACCTTCCGAGTTGTAGCGCAGGCCCCCAAACGTGGCCGAAAGTGGCCCCTCGAGGCCGGCTTCAGCCCAGTAGCGGGCCTGCGGCACGGCGAGTAGGCGCGGGCCCCGCCAGAAGGACGGCACGAGCCGAAATGCGCGTGCAGGGCGGACATCTCGGCCGAGGCGCCGCAGCTCGGCCATACCCTCCGGCCCCAGCGCACGCACCTCCATGCTGCCCACGAATCCGGCACCGACACCGACCACGAAGCGCCCGTCCCAAAGCGCCGTTGCACCGGCCCCCAGTGTGAGAGACGGCAGCGGCAGGCGTCCGGGCTCGCGCTCGAAGCGGATGCAATTGGGAGTAGCGGAAATCTGGGCACGGGCGAGCGTCCAGCTGACCTCCCCATCGCTGCGGCGCAGGCTGCCGACGATCGCCTCGAGGCTGGACAGCGGCACAGGCTCCTGCGATCCCCCGGCAGCGGCGATGCAGCGGTCGAGCAGCCTGATGACAATCTCTTCCGGCGCCCGGCTCAGCCGCTCTCGATCAACCGCAAGAATGCCCACGGGCTCGGTCTGCACGATGCCTCCGGGTGGCTCGGCGCAATAGCTTTCCGTCAGGCTGTCGAGGGCCACTCTTGCCCGCTGCAGCCGCCGCACGCTGGTTGCCAGCATCTGCGCCGTCAGGCCGAGCCCATCGAGTGTTGCCCGCGCGGCCCGCAGGCGCGTGCGCTCGTAGACCGGCGACTGGTTGCTCGGGTCCTCGATCCAGGGGATCGCGCGCTGTCGCAGGGTTGCCAGGAGCCGCGACTTCGGCACATCCAGGAACGGACGCACCAGACGCAGGCCCCCCATACGCATTGCGGGAGCCATGGCCGTGAGGCCGTCGAGGCCGCTGCCGCGTGCGAGCCGCATCAGCAGCGTCTCGGCCTGGTCGTCGAGGGTGTGAGCGGTGAGCAGACTGGCGAGCCCATGCGCTCGGGCATGCTCGCTCATCAGGCGGTAGCGGGCCGCCCGGGCAGCCGCCTGCACGCCCGAGTGCGGCTTGGGCGCCTCGCAAACGAGCGTTGCGTGGCGGAAGCTCGAACGCGCGGCGAACGCGGCGACGGCCTCGGCCTCGCGGACCGACTCCGGGCGCAGACGGTGATCGACGGTCAGCACCACGTGCGCAGACGCAACGCGTCCATGCTGGCGCAGCCAGTCCGCAAACAGCACCATCAGCGCGGTGCTGTCGCCGCCGCCCGACACGGCGAGCGCCACGCCCTCGGTCGAGCGCACCCCATCGAGGCACGCAAACAGCGCGTCGAGCTCGTGGGGCTGGATGGCGTCGCTGGCGGCGGGCATGGTCGTTGCCTGCGCAGGCCCGTTGCCTGCCGCCAATGCATAGCACGAGACGGGCGGGCCCGATCGAACGTCCGCGGACCCGCTCGCTGCGTCGAAGGCTCAGAGCACCATCTGCATCGGCGCGGCATGGAACTTGAAGCCGTCGCCCTGCTTGGCGACGTGCCCCACGCCCGGCCAGGGGAAGTGATAGGCGATGAGCGGTATGCGCTGCGCCGCGAGCATGTCGAGGATGCGCACGCGGGAGTTGGCGGACTGCTTGGGATCGGTATCGAAGGCGAACTCGATGCGGGGCTTCTCCACCAGCAGCACCTGATGGTGCGTCAGGTCGCCGATGGCCGCCAGCGACTTGCCGTCGGATGTGACCATGTAGACCATGTGTCCGACCGTGTGGCCGGGCGCCGCGATCGCCTGGATGCCCGGCAGGAACTCCTGGCCGTCCTTCACGAATACGATGCGGTCGCGAACCGGTAGCAGGTTCTTGCGCGCGCCTTCCACGAACGCCTTCATGAAGGCCGGGTCCTTCAACCCGAGCTTGGCCTCGTCGGTCCAATAGTCGAAATCGGCCTGCGAGATGTAGATCTGCGCGTTCGGGAAATTGGGCTTGCCGTCGTCGCCCATGATGCCCCAGACGTGATCGCAGTGGGCGTGCGTGGCCACCACCGCGTCGATATCCTTTGGATCGATGCCCGCCGCCTTGAGGTTGGCCATCATCTTCCCGGGCGTGGGCCCGAACATCTGCGAGGTGCCCATGCCGGTGTCGAACAGCACCAGCTTGTCTCCGGTGTTGAGGACGAGAATATTCTGCTCCAGCGTGACGCTCGAGGGCGAAAGAAAATTGTCGGCCAGCATCTTGCCGATCTCTTCCTTCGACGTGCCGAGGAAGGAGCCCGAGGGCTCGCCGAGCGGCAAGATGCCGTCGGACACCACGGTCGCCTGCATCTTGCCGTGGTTGAAGCGATAGAAGTAGGGCGCCTGGTCCTTGGCGAACGGCGCCTTGGCATGCGCCGGCATCGGCAGTCCGTTCAAGGTAGCGGCCCCAGCCGCAACAGCAGCAGTGCCCAGCAGTGCCTGACGACGCGACAGTGCGATCGCTGTCATGACATTTCCTCCATTGCCCTTGGTTTGCCACGCGTGTTGCCCGCGCACGCATTACTCAGCACTCAACGACCATAACATTGCGGCTGAGTTGAGGGATTCATATCAGCCAAGCGTGCGGGCTCGATCTGGTGGCTCACTCGGGGGCCAAACCTCACGCCGCCGGCAACACCATCTGCGTCTGGGTAACGACGGCGCACAGCTTGCCGGCCTCGGAGCGGATCATGGTCTGCCAGACCATCGTCGTCTTGCCGCGATGCAGCGGCGTCGATTCCGCGGTGATGGTGGTATTGACCGCCGCGGCGCCCAGGAAGTTGGTCTTGGACTCGATGGTGGTCGTGCGCGCGTTGGGCGGCAGGTTCATCACCGTGCCGATCGCCCCGACGGTGTCGGCGAACGCCATGTAGGCGCCGCCATGGCATATGCCGCCCGCCGTGCACAGGTCGGGGCGCACCAGCATGCTGGCGACGATCTTGTCCTGCGCAGCCTCCACGAGCTTCACGCCCATCAGGCCCGGAAACATCGCATCGATCAACTTCTGCATCTGCTCGACAGTCGGCATGCGATCTCCGTTCGCTCCCTCTCCCCGCACGCGGGAATATGCCTATGCCGGCTTCGCCTGCAAAGCCTCGCGCAACGCCGCCGAGAGGCGCAGCGGCTTGCCGCTGGCCGAGATCAGCACCACCATCACCTCGGCGGTAAAGAGATCGCGGCCCTCGCGCGTCACGCGCTGGTCGAGCGTCAGGGTGGCGGCGCTCCACTCCTTGGCGCGCGTCACCACCTCCAGCACCTCGTCGATGCGCGCCGGACGCAGGAACTCGATCGCCATCCTGCGCACTACGAACGCCGCGGGCTCGCGCCCCGCCGCACCGGCGAACAGGGCCTGGTGGTCATTGCCGATCAGCCGCAGGAAATCCGAGCGGCCGCGCTCGCACCAGCGCAGGTAGGTGGCGTGGTAGACGAGGCCGGAGAAGTCCGTGTCCTCGAAGTAGACGCGCACGGGCAGGATGTGGCGCCGCCCGCTCGCGTCCTCGATCAGGCGCCCGGCAAGATCGGGCCACCGGCTCGGCACTTGGCCGGAAGCTGGGTCCGTAGCTGAGCGTGGGGCTGAACCCGACTGGTCAGGCGGCTGCGACATCGACCATCACGATCTCCGGGGGAACGCCGAGGCGCACCGGCAGGATAGAGCATCCGAGCCCCCCCGAGACGATGAGATGGCGGTCCTCCTCGACCACGTGGCCGTAAGCATAGCGGTTGCCGTAGCGCGAGGGCACCATCGGCGAATACCCGAGCAGGCGCACCTGTCCGCCGTGGGTATGCCCCGACAAGGTCAGGCGCACGCGCGATGGCACCGACGGGAAGATGTCGGGCTCGTGCGCGAGCAGGATGACGGGCGCATCATCGGTGATCTTGGCGAGCGTGCCGTCGAGGTCGTCGACGCCCTCGAACCGGCGCAGGCCCCGCACGCGGCGGCGCTTGATGAAGGCCATCTGGTCGCCGAGACCCGCCACCCAGAAGCGGCGGCCGTCCTTGACGAGACGCGTGGCATCGTTCTCGTAGACGGGGATGCCCTCGCGCTCGAGCATGCGCCGGCCGATCACCGGGCCCCGACGCGTGCGCTGCGCATGGAGGTCGTCCCACCAGTCGTGGTTGCCGAGCACGGCATGCACGCCGAGCGGCGCCTTGAGCTCGCCCAGCGCCTCGGCCCATTCCTCCGGCGCCACCGTCCGCGTCTTGAATTTGTGGCTGGCCGCGAAGTCGCCGAGCAGCACGATCACGTCGGGCTTCAATGCATTCGTCTGGTCGACGATCTCGCGGATGCGTTCCGCCGGCATCGCCGGCCCGCCCGCGTGCACGTCGGCGAGCACACCGATCTTCAGCTTCAGATCGCGCGGCCAGTTGGCCGGTGAGATGCGATAGCGCGTGACATCGAGGCGCCAGCTCGCCTCCACGGCGAAGCCATAGCTCGACAGCCCGACCATGCCGGCGCCGGTAAAGCCGATCGACTGCAAGAATCTGCGACGGGAGATACGTCTCAAATCGGTCGCCCCCTGACATCGTGCGGCGAGGCGCGAGACCCCGCATGCACCCGTCTTCCCCAAGACGCGCGCGAGGAAATAGGACGGGCTTGTGTCGCAAGCAAGGCTGTTCGCACGGCGGCTAGTGGTGGGATTCGCATGGCGATGGCAAGTCTCGCTGAGGCGCGGGGTTAACCGATCCTTGATTTGCCCGCTGAGCCCTCCTCGGCCACCTCGTCGAACAGCCCGATCTGAGGCGCGGCGGCACGGGCGGGGCCCGTCAGCCCAAGGTGCTTGTATGCCCGCAAAGTGAGCACACGCCCACGCGGCGTGCGACTGATGAAGCCCTGCTGCAGCAGGAAGGGCTCGACGATCTCCTCGAGCGCATCGCGCGGCTCCGACAGCGCGGCCGAGATCGTCTCGATGCCGACGGGACCGCCGTCGTAGTTCCTGGCGATGCAGGAGAGGTAGCGGTGATCGAGGGCATCCAGCCCCTCGCCGTCGACCTCGAGTTGCCTCAGCGCGCGGTCCGCCACCTCGGCCGTGACGGCCTTTGCGTTGTCCACCGCCGCGAAATCGCGCACGCGGCGCAGCAGCCGGCCGGCGATGCGCGGGGTGCCGCGCGAGCGCCGCGCGATCTCGGAGGCGCCATCCGCGGTGATCGCCACCTTGAGCACGCCGGCGCCGCGCGCCACGATCGTCTCGAGCTCCGCGTGCGTATAGAAGTTGAGCCGCACGGGAATGCCGAAGCGGTCGCGCAGCGGCGTGGTGAGCAGCCCCGTGCGCGTGGTGGCGCCGATCAGCGTGAAGCGGGCGAGATCGATCTTGACCGAGCGCGCCGCCGGCCCCTCGCCGATGATGAGGTCGAGCTGGTAGTCCTCCATGGCGGGATAGAGGATCTCCTCCACCGCCGGGTTCAGCCGATGGATCTCGTCGATGAAGAGGACGTCGCGGTCCTCGAGGTTGGTAAGCAGGGCCGCCAGATCGCCGGCCTTGGCGATCACGGGCCCGGAGGTCGACCGGAAGCCGACGCCCAGCTCGCGCGCCATGATCTGCGCCAGCGTGGTCTTGCCGAGGCCAGGCGGGCCCGCGAACAGCACGTGGTCGAGCGCGTCGCCACGCGCCTTGGCCGCCTCGATGAACACCTTGAGGTTGGCGCGCGCCTGCTCCTGGCCGATGAACTCGCGCAGCAGCTGCGGCCGCAGAGACTGCTCCGCGCCATCGGCCTCGCGCTTTGCCCCCGTGACGAGGCGTGACTCCTCGGTCATGCTTTGTTCTGTGGTGGTTCGGGGAGCAAGTCAAGGCGGCCTGAACGGATCGCGCACCGCCGACGTCATGCCGGCGCCGCGAGTGCGCGATAGCGCGCTCGCGGGAAAGAGGCCGGCACCCATGCACCTGTCGATGCTCGCCACGCGAGGGAGCGGTACTCCCTCAACCCGCTGGCGTGAATGCCCGGTGAACCACACGTTGCGGCCATGTTCAGGCGTCGGCTGCCTTACTCCGCCTGCTCGGCCCCGTGTGCGGGTTGGATTGGGCGCCGGCACCCTGTCGAGTGGGGCGGCGCCGGGCCCGAAGGTCCGGCGTCGTCCTACTCGATCCCCATCTGCTGCTTCTCGCGCCAGTCGTCCGCGGCCTTCTGCGCGCGGGCGCGGTCGGCCTTGGAGAGCTTGGCCACGAGCTTGTCGAGGGCCTCGTCCGCCACCCCGCCGGCCGAGGCGATCAGGTGCCACTTTGCCGCCTCGACCACGTTCATCTCGACGCCGGCACCATGCAGGTAGCAGCGCGCCAGCCGGTTCTGCGCCACCGGCAGGCCCCGTTCGGCGGCCGCGCGGAACAGCTCGGCACCGCGCTTCTGGTCGGGCACCACACCGCGGCCCTGGAACAGCATGACCGCATACTCGAGCTGCGCCTCCGGCAGGCCCGCAGCCGCGGCCTTGCCCGTCCACTTGGCGGCCTCGAAGGCGTTGGGCTCGGCTCCCGTGCCGGTGCCGTAGAGCGTGCCGAGGTCGTATTGTGCGGTTGCCACGCCGGCCTCGGCTGCAAACAGCATGTGCGCAAGCGCGCGGTGCGGGTTCTCGGGCTTGCCGTCGCCCCTCAGGAACAACAGCGCCAGGTTGTAGTTGGCGAGCGGATGCTTGCGCAGCGCGGCGGCCTCCAGCATCTGCCCCGCCGCCTCGCGGTCCTTCACGACGCCCTGGCCCTCGGCCAGCATGATGCCGAGCGCGAACATGGCCTCGACATCGCCGAGCTCCGCCCCGCGTGCGTACCACTGGGCGGCGAGGCCTGGATTCTTCGGCGCGCCGAGCCCTTCCGCATAGATGCGCCCCACGAGCGTGTGCGCCTGCGGGTCGCCGCGCGCGGCGGCGGCGGCGGCAAGCTGCAGCGCGGTCAGGTATCTGCCCTGGTCGAACGCCTCGTAGGCAGCATCCTCGCTGGGCGGAAGCGTCTTGGCGTACTCGCTGGCATTGATGGGCGCGGGCGCCGCTGTCCCACGCAAGGCGTCGGAAGCGTCCGGCGGGGCGCTCGCTGGTGGGCCGGGCACCGCGACGACAGGCGGCCTGGCCGGCTCGACGGGTCCCGCCGGCACGCCCTTGAAGCTCGGCATGATCGGTGGCGCCACCGCCGGCAGCGTCGGAGATGCCGAGGGCACGGTCTTGATGATCTTGACCGGCGCCTGCTTCGGCTGTGCCTTGTCCTTCTCCTTCTTCTTCGGCACGGGCTCGGCCGGCCCGTCGCCGCGCCCGACCCAGGAGCTGGTCTCGGCAGCCCCATGCCCTGCCCACACGAGGGCGAGAAGGGCAAAGGCCGCGATCCCCGGGGCGAGCTTTCCGTTTGCCATGGCCCTCACACTCACCCCGCGGCCTCGGCGACCGCAAGCGCCGCGGCGATGTCGGTCAGCAGCTCACGCGCGGCAGCAGGCGACTCTCCCGCGGCCAGGCGGACGGCGATGAAATCCGCGCCCGCTCCAACGAGCGCCTCCGCCTCGCCCCGGGTCTCGACATCGAGCGCGACGCAGGGCACCTCGAAGATCTCCCCCCACCAGGCAACGAGCTCATCGCGCCGCATGCGGGCCTTGTCGCGATCCTTGAGGCGAGCGGGTGCGCCGAAACCAATATAGTCGGCGCCGGCCTCGGCCGAGGTCATGGCATCGTGCTTGGAGATGCCCGCGTCGACGCCGACGATGGCGCGATCTCCGAGCACGGAGCGCGCCCGCTCGTAGGCCTCCTCCAGATTGCCCGGACCAAGATGGACGCCGTCGGCGCGCACGGTGCGCGCAAGCTCGATGTCGTCGGCGATCAGCGCCGCCACCTGGCGTGCCTGCACGGCCTCGACGAGCGGCTTGACGCGGTCCGCGGTCAGGGCGCCACTTGCCGGCGGCGCGAGCAGCAGGCAGGCGATGCCAGCCGTGCCGAGCGCGGCCTCCACCCGCTCGTGCGCGCCCTCATCCACCTCGACGATGACGTAGAGCTGGGCCACCCTTCCGGCTTCCACCTCGTTGTCCCACAAGCTGTTCCCGATTCCACCGAGGCTATCAGGGGCCAATGGGGCGAAAAAGCGGCTTGCAACCCGCGCAATCCCGGACGAACTGTGCTACTTACTGCGCAATGCCAAAAGTCGACGACTCCCTCGAGACCCTGTTTGCCAAGGTGAGATCCCTCCCCAAGGAGCAGCAGGCGCGCGCGATAGATGCGCTGTCGGAGATTGTGGAAACCGAAGTCTACGAGCTTTCCGAGGACGAGCGCGCCATCCTGGAGCCGGCGCTGGAGCGAGCCAAGCGAGGGGACATTGCCTCCGAGGCTGAGGTCAACGAGGCGCTCGACAAGCCCTGGTCATGACGCTGCGCTGGGACAGGCGCGCTCTTCAGGACTTGAAGGACATCCACAGCTATGTCGCCGCCAACAGCTCGCCGGGCTCTGCCGAGCGGGTTCGCCGCCATCTGAGGAACCGCACCGATCTTCTGGCGAGTAGTCCGCTGCTCGGCGTAGCTAGCAGCAATCCCAGCATCCGCGTTTTGTTTCCTACTCGGTATCCTTACCGCATCTATTACACTGTCCAAGGTGGCGAGGTCGTCATCCTGCACATCCGCCACACGGCGAGGCGAGCCCCTGACGACCTCCTCCCTTGATGGAGCGGACCCGCAGCGCGGCCGGACTCAAACATGGAGCCCAATATGGCAGGCGAGACGATCCAGGAAGGCTTCGAGGTATTCGCACACGACGGCGACACCGCTCTCGGCGCGGTGCGCAAGGTGCGGCCGCACGGTCGCGCCGAGATCGTCGTCTACGTGGAGAACTCGGGCGACTACACGGTCCCTCTCACGGCCGTCCGCGCCGTGCATTCGGGCAAGGTGATCGTCGATGCCGCCAAGCTCGACCAGAAGCTGCGCCGCGCCATCGGCCACGCGCACGACGCCGAGGACCCCAACGCGTAGCGAGTGCGCTTGCGGAGCAAGTCCGGGGCCGCTGGCGACCCCGGCACATTGAATGCGATCAGGCCGCCTTCTCGAGCTGCTCGGTCCATTTGCCGAGCGTGGCGACGCCGTTCATCTTGGCTCGATGAGCGAAGGCGCGCTGCCCCGCCGCCACGTTCTCCGACTTGCCGCCCCAGGCCTTGAGCGGCGCCGCCTGCAGCGCACGGCCGTAGGAGAACGACAGCTTCCAGGGCAACGGGCCGAGCTGGTTCATGAGCGACAGGTGTGCGGTGGCGTCCTCGTCCGACTGCCCGCCCGACAGAAATGCGATGCCCGGCACCGCCGGCGGCACGCAGCGCTTGAGAACCATGACCGTGCGCTCGGCCACCTCCTGGCGGCTCGCCTGCTTGGAGCACTTCTTGCCCGATATCACCATGTTGGGCTTGAGCACCGTCTGCTCCAGCGGCACCTTGGCGTAGTAGAGCTGCGCGTAGGTCTCCTTCAGCATCCACTCCGTGACCTTCTCGCAGGTGTCGATGTCGTGGTCGCCGTCCATCAGCACCTCGGGCTCCACGATCGGCACCAGCCCACCCTCCACGCACAGCGCCGCGTAGCGCGCCAGCGCATGCGCGTTCGCGTTGATGCAGTCGTAGGAGGGCATGTTCTTGCCGATGTCGATGACCGCGCGCCACTTGGCGAACTTGGCGCCCAGGCCGACATAATCCTTGATGCGATCGCGCAGGCCGTCGAGACCCTCGGTGATGACCTCGCCGGGACAGAACGGGAGCGCCTTGGTGCCGGCGTCGACCTTGATACCCGGCAGCGAGCCCGACGCCTCGATCACCTTGGGCAGCGGCGTGCCGTCCTTGGCCTTCTGGCGGATGGTCTCGTCGTAGAGGATGACGCCGGAGATGCAGTTCTTCATCGCCTCGCTGGAGCGGAACAGCATCTCGCGGTAGTCGCGCCGGCTGTCGGCCGTGCTCTCGGTCTTGATGGAGTCGAAGCGCTTCTTGATGGTGCCGGTGCTCTCGTCCGCGGCCAGAATGCCTTTGCCCGGCGCCACCATCGCCTGCGCCACCTGCTCCAGTGTCATCGGTTTCGTCATGGCTCCATCTCCCTGTGCGTGGATCGATCTTTCCCTTGCGCCTGGCATAGCGCGGATGTGCGTGGATGGCCAGAATGTCCCACCCCAGAGTTAGCGTAAGTCCCCGTCCAATTGCCCTGTGCGCCGCTTGGCGCGGCGGGTACGCGTGATAGGTTGTGGGCGACAATTTGTGCACATGTTGAGCGAGGTCGGCCCCTGTCGCCGGCCGCGGATTGCCGGGGGACTTGGGGTTCAACGTTCAGGATAGGCTCATGGTTTCAATGCGCCAGGCCGTCGTCGCCGGCTTGTCTCTGTCGCTTGCCCTCGCGGCATCCGCCTTCTCGGCCGCTCGAAGCGAGACCTACTTCTGGGTGCAGCACGCGCCGGGCGGGCTCGAGGCGCGCGCGGTGACGGACCAGTCGACCTGCCCACAGGCGCGCATCGATGGGGCGCGGGCCGCCATGAAGATGCGCGCCGCCCCCGGCAGGCACTTTCCGGTGCGCGTGTGCAGCCTGCCTGTCCCGGCCGGCGCCACCTCCGCCGTTCCCCTGGCGCTGCCCGACAAGGAGTTGCGGCGCATCGCCGTTATCGGCGACACCGGCTGTCGCGTGAAGGGAACCTACGTGCAGGCCTGCAACGACCCCAAGCAGTGGCCGTTCGCGCTGATCGCGCAGGTGATCGCGCAGACCAGGCCCGACCTCGTCATCCACGTCGGCGACTACCACTATCGCGAGACGCCCTGCCCCGCCGGCAATCTGGGTTGCGCCGGCAGCCCCTCCGGCGACACCTGGGCGGTGTGGCGGGCCGATTTCTTCGCCCCCGCCGATACGCTTCTCAAGACGGCGCCCTGGGTGTTCGTGCGCGGCAACCACGAGGAATGCTCGCGCGGGGGACACGGCTGGAGCCGGGCGCTCGAGCCTTTTGCCTTCGACGCCGCCAAGGGCTGCAACGGCACCGCCAAGCCCTTCGCCGCACGTTTGCCGGGCCTCACGCTCGCCGTCGTCGACGTCGCCTCCGCCAAGGAGGAGACTGTCGACGAGGTGGAGGCCAAGCTCTTCCGCAGGCAATATCAGGATGTCGCGGAGTGGGCGAGGAAGCCCACATGGCTCCTGCAGCATCGCCCCATCTGGAGCGCGCCGGCGCTCTTCGGCGGACAGCCCGTCGGCTACAACAAGACGCTGGCGGTCGCTGCGAACGGCCTGATCCCCGCGCAGGTCACGATGATGCTCTCGGGTCACCACCACATGTTCCAGGTGCTCGAGTACCAGTCGGACCTGCCGCCTCAGGTTGTCTCCGGCAACGGCGGCGACACCCTCAACGCGGGGCCCAACGACGATCCTGCCGGCTGGGTGATGGCGGGCGTGACCGTGAAGAGCGGCATCAACATGCTGGGCACCTTCGGATATTCCTTGCTGGAGAAGCAGGCCGACGACGGCTGGCGCCTCACCGCCTACGACCGGCTGGGCGCTGCCTTGCGCTCCTGCCTGATCAAGGATCGCACGGTCTCCTGCCCGCCGCGCTGAGCATCCCCGCCGGTGCTGCGGCGGTGCAAACCGGGCCTCTCGACAGCGGTGCGCGCCCATTCATACTGGCACTGCATTGGTGTGCGATGGATTCGCCGCGTGAGGGAGAACGACGCCATGACACCTGAGCTCTTCTACCTTGTCTGGTCGGCAGCACTGACAGTCGTTCTCGCGGTCATCGCGGTGAGCGGCGCCCAGCTTCAAGTCGGCCTGCCGACCTTGGCCGGTAACCGCGAGAACATGCCGGAGATCACAGGCTGGGCCGGCCGCGCCCAGCGCGCGCACCGCAACATGCTCGAGAGCCTCGTGCTGTTCGCGATCCTGGTGCTCACTGCCAAGGCCGCCGGCATCAGCAACGCCATGACCCTCCTGGGCGCGCAGCTGTTCTTCTGGGGCCGCGTCGCCCACGGCGTGATCTACGTTGCCGGCATCCCCTGGGCACGCACGGTCGCGTGGGTCGTGTCTATTGTCGGCCTGCTGCTGATCTTCTGGCAGCTGGTGGGCTAAGTAGGCGTAGGGTGGGTTAGGGCGAAGCCCGTAACCCACCATTTTCTTTTGGCACCCTGTGTTGGGTTAGGCGCCTGCGCGCCAACTGCTGACCCAATCTACCCGAGCTTGCCCATCGCCACCGCCGTGTCGGACATGCGGTTGGAGAAGCCCCACTCGTTGTCGTACCAGCTCAAGACCCGCACCAGGCGGCCGTCAACGATCTGCGTCTGCGTCAGATCGAAGGTCGACGACATCGGATTGTGGTTGAAGTCGATGGAGACGAGCGGCTCGTTGGTGACGCCGAGGATGCCCTTGAGCTGCTGCTTGGAGGCCTGCTCCATGGCCTTGTTGATCTCGTCCACGCTGGTCTCGCGGCCGGGGATGAACTTCAGGTCCACCACCGACACATTGGGCGTCGGCACCCGGATCGCCGTGCCGTCGAGCTTGCCCTTGAGCTCCGGCAGCACGAGGCCCACGGCGGCGGCGGCCCCCGTCGAGGTCGGGATCATGTTGACGGCGGCGGCGCGCGCCCGGCGCATGTCCTTGTGCGCCTGGTCGAGCACGTTCTGGTCGTTCGTATAGGCGTGGATCGTCGTCATGAAGCCCGACTTGATGCCGACGAGGTCGTTCAGCACCTTGGCCACGGGCGCCAGGCAATTGGTCGTGCACGAGGCGTTGGAGACGATCTTGTGCTCGGGCTTGAGCTTGTCGTGGTTGACGCCGTAGACGACGGTGAGGTCCGCGCCCTTGGACGGCGCCGAGACCAGCACGCGCTTGGCGCCGGCCTCGATGTGGGCCACCGCCTTCTCCTTGTCGGTGAAGATGCCCGTGCACTCCAGGACGATGTCGATGCCCAGCGACTTCCAGGGCAGCTTCTTGGGATCGCGCTCGGCCAGCACCTTGATGGGGCCGTTGCCGACATCGATCGACTCGCCCTCGACCTTCACCTCGCCGGGAAAGCGGCCGTGCACGCTGTCGTAGCGCAGCAGGTGCGCATTGTCCTTGGCCGAAACCAGGTCGTTGATGGCGACCACCTCCAGATCCGTGCGCTTGGCCTCGACCATCGCGCGCAGCACGTTGCGGCCGATGCGGCCGAACCCGGAAATTGCAATCCTGATGGCCATGTTGTGCTCCATGTTGCCTGCCCGCGAGACCCCGGCGCGAGGTTGAGACGCTCGCTGCTCTGGGACGGCGGGGATATGCGCGGCCTCTACTGGGGTCCCGCCCAAGCTCTGTCAATACGACAGATCGCGACTAGTGTGGCGGTTCAGAAGTTCCCCATTGCTTGCGGCTAGGGTGGGGAGGGAACTTCTGAACCAAAGCCACACTAGCAAATTCCCTATTCTAGTGTCCCTCTTGAACCCGAAGTTCGCAAATCCGGTTCCCGCGGGCTGTGTGCGAACTTCGGGTTCGGGACACTAGTGAACACCGTGGGCGGCACTCGGGTTTCCGATTTCGGTTGGCGCGCCGCGGCATTTGTTGACGCTGCCGGGACCGGCACCTATCGTCGCCGGGTTAGAGGGACAGCGCCGCTGGCGGCGGCGCTCGGCAACAGCGGGTACCTGGCGATGACCCGGCGCCGCGCAAGCAAGGCGGGGAGCGAGACTGCTCCTGTGGCCGCACGCCCGGAGCATGGGCACGGACAGGCCAAGGCGGCACGCGGCAAAACGCTACCGAGCAACGGCGCGCTGCGGGAGCGGCTGGCGGCCGTCGAGCGCGAATGCGATGCCTTGCGGGCGGAGATCGAGCACTTCAAGGCCAACCAGCGGCAGCTCGAGGAGGCCCAGGCCCGGGTGCGCGACCGCCTCGCGTGGGCCCTCGATTCGCTCCACAGCATTCTCGACAGCAAGATGTGAACCTGCCCATCATACCCGCCAAGGGAAGCGCAGCGCTGGTATCCACTCCCACATACCAAAGACCCGTCTGTGGCTGGTTTCCCGCTTACGCGCTTCGCGCTTGCGGGAATGACGGCGGTGGACATTGCTTTTTTGCGAACGCGGCGTAGATTCCCCCGATGCAGGGCTGCGGGGTTCGGCGCGAGCAATGACCCGGGGGCCTATAAGAACCGCTAGGGAGCTGTCCCTGACCGGGGTCGTGGCCTCGGATAAACGGCGCCCACCTACACTTGTAGGGCCAGCGGGATCTAACGCCCGCACGGCTCATGCGGCTCTGCATGCTTTCGTTGGGTTGCCCCAGGGCGCGGGTTCGGGCTCAATGCCCGCGTGGCAAACCTCTCCGACATCCTCGACGCGAAGAAGGCACTGCGGGCGCGCATGAAGGCGTGGCGCGCGGGACTGAGCGCTGATGCGCAGGTGCGCGCGGCCGAGGCAGTGGCACAGCGAGGGCTCGACTTCCTCGATCCGCAACCGCCGCGAGGCTCCATCGTCTCCGGCTTCTCGCCCATCGCCGACGAGTTCCGCGTGTGGCCGCTGCTGCGCGGTCTCGCCGGCGGCGGCTACCAGCTGGCGCTGCCCGTCATGCAAGGCAACGGCCTGGCCGCTGCTGTTCCGCGCCTGGACACCTGGCGACGCCATGGACAAGGCCGTGTGGAACATTGCCGAGCCCAAGCCCGACAAGCCCGCGCTCGACCCTGACATCCTGATCGTCCCGCTGCTCGCATTCGACCGCGCGGGCTGGCGCCTCGGCTACGGCGGCGGCTTCTACGACCGCACGCTGCGCGACCTGCGCGCCCGCAAGGCGATCGTCGCCGTCGGCCTCGCCTTCGACGAGCAGCAGGTCGACGCCGTGCCGCATCTCGACTATGACGAGCGCCTCGACTGGGTGCTGCGCCCATCAGGCCCTCTTAGGTGTGAAAGCTAGCAGGATGCGTCTGTTGTTCCTCGGCGTTGCGGCCGGAGCGGCCTACCAC
>Ga0247829_10000501_pt1 | contig 15111 bp, 11 predicted proteins | sample 12C_Control_Day4_FD_207765 | JGI IMG/M metagenome (GOLD analysis project Ga0247829, IMG submission 207765) | Soil microbial communities from agricultural site in Penn Yan, New York, United States - 12C_Control_Day4 | ecosystem: Environmental > Terrestrial > Soil > Agricultural land | place... | reverse complement strand
TCTGGAGACGGTGCGCGAGGCGGTGCCCGAGGAGACCGCGATCATGACCGACATGACGCAGATCGCCTATAGCGGCAATCAACGCTATCCGAGCGCGCGGCCGCGCACCTGGCATCATCCGAACGGCTTCGGCACGCTCGGCTGGGCGCTTCCGGCGGCGATCGGCGCCAAGCTCGCCCGGCCCGACTTGCCCGTGCTGCCGATCGTCGGCGATGCGGGCATTCTCTTTACGGTGCAGGAGTTGTCGACGGCGGCGAACCTCAAGCTGCCGCTGCCCATCCTGCTCTGGAACAATGACGGGCTGGGGCAGATCCGCGACGACATGATCGAGCGGAATATCCCTGAGATCGGCGTCACGCCGGAGGAGAACCCCGACTACCAGATGCTGGCCATCGCCTTCGGCTGCCATGCCGTCAAGCCGGGCAACCTGCGCGAAGTCTCCGAGGCGTTGCGCACCGCACTCGACGCCGACCGGCCCACCCTCATCGAGGTGCGGCAGGACGCGGCGTGGATTTAGCCTACATGGAAGGAACGAAGTTTAAATCCAACGATGGGAGCGTAGGCGTTCGATCGCCTTGCGAACGTGCCTATCTTCGAATCGAGTCGCCTTACGGGGGCTCCATCTTTTGACCTGAGCTAAGATATCCGCATCAGCGGTGGCTCCCTCGACAGAGGCTACCCAATGCACCGTAGCCAGCAACTCCATTCCATATGGCGACGCGAACCCCTCAATGAGCTGAGAGACCTCGGAAAGCCTGCGTCGCGCCTCCAAGTCGTCCTGCAGGACGGTATCGGCCTCTTCCTCTGATCCGGGGAGAAGATGAATCTCCGATTGTCTCGAACGATCTCCATAACCGCTCGTGTAGTGACCTTCTAGATGCTGCAACACATGGTTGAGGGTGTCTGCATAAGGTCCGTATAGATGCTTCACAAATTTAAGGTTCAGTGACTCCCCCCGGGCCTGTAGTAGATAGGCAAGTTTCTGAACCTCAAGTTTCGAGTGCTTGTAGCCGGAAAGGCCGTAGCAGCCCAACAACTTGATCAGGAGCGCTCGACCACGCGTGAGCCTAGGGCGCGGTGTCCTGATCACCATCCCTGACGGCGCAGGCGCTTCCGAGGGAGGAAACACGACGGCGCGAACGTTCGGCAGCTTCTTGAATGCTCGCTCAATCAGCGGTGATACTTCGCGCCAATCCAGCCCACCATTGCCGCACCCAAGCGGTGGAACTGCCACGGACCGAATTCCTAGTGTTTGAACAACATCGACAAGATCATCGAGCCCTGCAGCAATGTCCTCGATTCGGGAGTAGCCTTTCCAGTGTCGCTTCGTCGGGAAGTTGATGATGTATCTAGGATTAACCAATGTTCCCCGATCAAACGTGAACATCTTGCCAGGACTGATCAACCCCGTCTTGCAAGCATTCCGGTACGCAACATAATTTTCGGGGAAGGCCTGCTTGAACTGTAGAGCTAGGCCCTTCCCCATCACACCTACCGAGTTGACGGTGTTTACAAGAGCCTCAACAGTTGCCTTCAAGAGGTCACCTGAGCCACGCTCTACCATGGGACTCTCCTGATCAGTAATACCATCCTGCCCGAACGACGACTCTTGGCCGGTGACCGGCCTCGGGAAGGATGGCATCGACACCCCGCTTGGTCTCCTGGCTCATAACGCCGATCTCCTCGATAAGGTCCCACGGAAGCGAGCGGTGTACAAGAAACTCCGCCTGCCTACGCCGGCATCGATCTGGATCTTGGACAGTGTCGTTCCAATAGCGGCTCCGCATGACCGTCCAGTCGACTCGAGGCAGTTCATTGAGATCGTTGAAAAAGTCTGACAGATCCATGATGGCGTGTCCGTCCGTAAACACAAACGGCAGCCCAGCCTCCTGAACAGCCTCAGCCGACGAGACCAGGTGCACGATTGGTTTCTGACCATCCGAGTACCCTGCGACTCCGCCGCAACTGATCGCGTAGAGCATGGGCGACCGAGGGGCAAAGTAGAAGGGGACGTAGTCGTGAATGACTCCACCGGGGGGCAGAGGCACCACAAGAGTCGCCCGCCGAAGCTGGATACTCTCGTGCGCTATCCTGACCCGACCGGCCGCAGGGACGGCGTTCGTGCAGCGAAGGCAGTTGGCCCTTAAAATTCGTGTTAGATTAGCGACGTGAGTGATATGAAAAATTTGGGTAATCGCAGCACCCCCAACAAACGTTGAATTCTACCCCCGCTTCTCGATCGGGACGAAGTCGCGCTTGGCGACGCCGGTATAGAGCTGGCGCGGGCGGCCGATGCGCTGCTCGGGGTCCTCGATCATCTCCTTCCACTGCGCGATCCAACCGACCGTGCGCGCGAGCGCGAAGAGTGCGGTGAACATCGAGGTCGGGAAGCCCATCGCCTGCAGGATGATGCCCGAATAGAAATCGACGTTGGGGTAGAGCTTGCGCTCGACGAAATACGGATCGTCGAGGGCGATGCGCTCGAGTTCCAGCGCGAGGTCGAGCAGGCGCTCGTTCTTCTTGCCCAAATCCTCCAGCACCTCATAGCAGGTGCGCCGCATCACCGCCGCGCGCGGGTCGTAGTTCTTGTAGACCCGGTGCCCGAAGCCCATCAGGCGGAAAGGATCATTCTTGTCCTTCGCGCGCGCGATGAATTCCGGGATGCGGTCCTTGGTGCCGATCTCGCCCAACATGCGCAGGACCGCCTCGTTCGCCCCACCATGTGCCGGGCCCCAGAGCGAGGCGATCCCCGCGGCGATGCAGGCGAAGGGATTGGCGCCGCTCGATCCCGCCATGCGCACGGTCGAGGTCGAGGCGTTCTGCTCGTGATCGGCATGGAGGATGAAGATGCGGTCCATCGCCTTTTCCAGCACCGGGTTGACCTTGTAGGGCTCGCACGGCACGGCAAAGCACATGGAGAGGAAATTGGCCGCGTAACTCAGATCGTTCCGCGGATAGACGAAGGGCTGGCCCAGCGAATATTTGAACGCCATCGCGGCAATCGTCGGCATCTTCGCAATCAGCCGGTGCGAGGCGATCATCCGCTGATGCGGATCGGCGATGTCGGTGGAGTCGTGATAGAAGGCCGAGAGCGCGCCGGCGACGCCCACCATCACTGCCATCGGATGCGCATCGCGGCGGAAGGCGCGATAGAGATACTGCAGCTGCTCGTGCACCATCGTGTGGTAGGTGATGTCGTGCACGAACTTGGCCTTCTGCGCGGTATCCGGCAAATCGCCGTGCAGCAGCAGATAGCAGACCTCCATGAAGTCGCTGTGCTCGGCCAGATCCTCGATGGCGTAGCCGCGGTGCCTCAGAATCCCCGCCTCGCCGTCGATGAAGGTGATCTTGGATTCGCACGCGCCGGTCGAGGTGAAGCCCGGGTCGTAGGTGAACATGTCCGTCTCGCCATAGAGCTTGCGGATATCGATCACCGAGGGGCCGATCGAGCCGTCGATCACCGGGAACTCCCAGCTACGCCCGGTGCGATTGTCGGTGAGCGTGACGCTGTTCTTCGCTCCGGGTTTGGCATCGGACATGGGTCGGCTTCCTTCACATTGTGCACCGCCGCGAAGGTGCGGCGAGCGAGACGGGGGAACACACGGTATTCCGCGCGTCCCGGCTGAGCTGCGAGTTTACCGCAGTGCAGAAACAGAGGAAATGGCCTGCGGTGGCAGGGGTGCGGCGGCATCCTCAATCCGCCCTAAAGCCTCCTCGCGGCCGAGTACCTCCAAGACCTCGAAAATGGGCGGAGAGACGGTCGAGCCGGTTACCGCCGCCCGCAGTGGCTGGGCCAGATCGCCCAGCTTGGCGCCGCTCTCCTCGGCCAATCGTCGCGCCGCAGCCTCCAGCTCCGCGCCGAGCCAGTCGCACCCTTTGAACGCCTCGGCGAGCCGGCCGAGCCGGGCCCGCGCCTCGGGCGTGAGCAGCTTGGCCGCCTTGTCGTCCGGCTGGACCGGCCGCTTGCGGACATAGAACTCCGCCGCTTGGGCCAGATCGACGAGGGTGCGGGCGCGGGCCTTGAGCCCCGGCATGCCGCGCCGCAGCCGGTCCAGGCCGACCGTGTCCAGCGGCCCCGCCGCCGCCTCAAGCCGCGGCAGGATATCCGCGGCCAGCCGCTCGTCCGCCGCCTCGCGCAGATAATGCGCGTTGAGGTTGGTCAGCTTGGCGAAATCGAAGCGCGAGGGCGAGCGGCCGACGGCGTCGAGGTCGAACCATTCGATCGCCTGCTCGGTCGTGATGATCTCGTCATCGCCATGCGCCCAGCCGAGCCGCAGCAGGTAGTTGCGCAAGGCCTCCGGCAGGTAGCCCATCTCGCGATAGGCGTCGACTCCCAAGGCGCCATGGCGCTTGGAGAGCTTGGCTCCGTCCGGCCCGTGGATCAGCGGGATATGCGCGAAGATCGGCGCCTCCCAGCCGCAGGCGCGGTAGAGCTGCGTCTGGCGGAAGGCGTTGGTCAGGTGATCATCGCCGCGGATCACATGGGTGATGGCCATGTCGTGATCGTCCACCACGACGGACAGCATGTAGGTGGGAGTGCCGTCGGCGCGCAGCAGCACCATGTCGTCGAGCTGCGCGTTCGCGACCGTGACCCGGCCCTGGACCTTGTCTTCGATGACGGTTTCGCCCTCCTGGGGCGCCTTCAGTCGGATCACCGGCTTCACGCCCGCCGGAGCCTCCTTCGGGTCGCGGTCGCGCCAGCGGCCGTCATAGCGCATCGGCCGCCCTTCCGCCTTCGCCTTGGCGCGCATCTCCTCCAGCTCCTCGGGCGAGGCGTAGCAGTGATAGGCATGCCCCTTGGCCAGCAGCTCGCGTGCGACCTCGGCGTGGCGGGGCGCGCGGGCGAACTGGAAGATCGGCGGCTCGTCGGCATCGAGGCCGAGCCAGTGCAGCCCGTCGAAGATCGCCTCGATCGCCGCCTCGGTCGAGCGCTGGCGGTCAGTGTCCTCGATCCGCAGCAGATACTTGCCGCCGTGGTGGCGCGCGAACAGCCAGTTGAACAGCGCCGTCCGGGCCCCGCCGACATGCAGGAATCCGGTGGGAGAGGGGGCGAACCGCGTGACGACACTCATGGCCGAGCTTCCTAGCATAGCCGCTGAACGGATGCACCGGCTCGCCGGCCGGCGCGTGCGCTGCTAACAATGCACCATGGCCGCCGTCGCCGAATCCGCTTCGCGGGCCGGGCTCATCGAGCCGCCGGCCTGGAGCCGCGCCCTGCTGCCGCGCCTGATCGAGGCGCAGCGCGGACGCTGGGCCCTATGGCTTGCGCCGCTCGTGGTGAGCGGAATCCTCGGCTATTTCGCGCTTCCCGCTGAGCCGCCGGCCTGGCTGGGCGCGGCTGCGCTGACAGCCTGCATTGCGGCGTGGGCCGGCTTGCGCGGCGCGTGGCCGTTGGGGCCGACGCTGGTGGCTGTCGCGGCGGTCGCGGCCGGGTTCTCGGCGGCACAGTTGCGCGCGGCGGGGACGGGGACGCCCATCCTCGACGGGCGGCTGGGGCCGGTGTCGGTGCAGGGCCGCATCGTCGAGATCGCGCCGCTGCCCGGCGAGGGCGGCCGGGTGCTCCTGGAGGAGCTGTCGATCAAGCGTCTCACCCCGGAGGAAACGCCCAAGCGCGTGCGCATCCGCATTGCCGTGCCCCTCGGTGCGCTGGCGCCCGGAGATGAGATCACCATTCTGGCCGAGCTGCTCGCGCCGCCGCCGCCGGCCGCGCCCGGCGGCTTCGACTATCAGCGCCAGGCCTGGTTCGAGGGGATCGGCGCGGTCGGGTTCGCGTATGGCGCGGTCCGCGAGCATGTGCCGGGGCCGCCCGCGTCCCACTGGTCGGACTTCTGGGCCGAGCTGCGGCATAGGGTGACGCTGCGCATCCTTGCGGCGATGCCCGAGCCCGAAGACGCGATCGCCGCCGCGCTGATGACCGGGCATCAGGGGGCGATCCCGAACGACATCATCGAGGCCATGCGCGATTCGGGGCTGGCGCATCTCTTGTCGATCTCCGGCCTGCATATCGGCCTCATCGCTGGGATTCTGCTGTTCGGGCTGCGCGCAGGGATCGCGTTGGTGCCGTGGCTCGCCCTGCGCATCCCGGCCAAGAAAGTCGCCGCCGTCGCGGCACTGATCGCGACCGCGGCCTATGTGCTGCTGGCGGGCGCGACGGTTCCGACACAACGCGCGTTCCTCATGACCGCGATCGTCATGCTGGCCGTGCTGACCGACCGCTCGCCCTTCACCATGCGCCTCGTCGCATGGGCCGCGGCTGCGGTGGTGCTGGTGCGGCCCGAGGCGGTGCTGGGCGCGAGCTTCCAGATGTCCTTCGCTGCCGTGACGGCGCTGATCGCGGCGCATGAGAGTCTCGCGTCACGGTTGCCGGCTCCCCATGGCCTCGCCGCACGGGTCGCGCGCGCGATCGCCGGCATCGCCCTCACCAGTCTCGTCGCCGGTGCGGCGACGGCGCCGTTCGCGGCCTATCACTTCCACCGGCTCGCCGACTACGGCGTGCTCGCCAACATGATCGCGGTGCCGATCACCGGCTTCTGGGTGATGCCGCTGGCAGTGCTTGCCTTCGCGCTGATGCCGTTCGGGCTTGAGGCTTCGGCCCTGGCGCCCATGGGCTGGGGCATCGACGCCATCATCTGGGTCGCCAGGTGGGTTGCCGCCCTGCCGGGTGCGGCGATCGCGGTTCCTGCCGTTCCACCGGCAGCGCTCGCCCTCTTCGTGCAGGGCGGGCTCTGGCTCAGCCTGTGGCGGGGGCGATGGCGGTGGCTCGGCGTTGCACCTCTGCCGGTCGCCGCCCTACTGACGGCGCTGCATCCTCCGCCCGACCTCTTGATCTCATCGGACGGCGCCGTGGTCGCGATTCGCGATGAAACCGGCGCGCTGCGGCTCAGCGATCCGCGCAAGGGCGGCATCGCCGTCGAGACCTGGCTCGAGCGCAACGGGCAGGAGATCCGGCTCTCTTGGCCCATCCCCGAGCAGGGCGGCGGCTGCGACGGCGAGGGCTGCCGCGCGGAGGTGAAGGGGCGGCGCATCGCCTTCGCGCTCACGCCGGCTGCGGCTGCGGAGGAGTGCGGGCGTGCCGACCTCGTCATCTCCACCCGCTTCCTGAAACGCGGCCGCTGCCGTGGCACGCTCCTGATCGACCGCGGTGCGCTCTGGCGGGCGGGCCCGCATGCGCTGTGGCTGACGGAGGAAGGAGTGCGGGTGCAAACCGTCCGGGCGTTCCGGGGAGACCGGCCCTGGGTCGCCGACCGGAACCGCCCGCCCAGCTCCTTGCCAGCGTTCCTGCCCTGGCCCGGTCAGTAGCGGCGGTAAAGGCCGATGAGGCGCCCCTGCACCTTGACCCGGTCCGGACCGAAGATGCGCGTCTCGTAGCTGGGGTTCGCCGGCTCGAGCGCGATCGAGGCCCCCTTGCGCCGGAGGCGCTTCAGCGTGACCTCATTGTCGTCGATGAGGGCCACGACGATCGTGCCGTTTTCGGCCGTCTCGCACCGCTCGACCACGATCGTGTCGCCGTCATGGATGCCAGCCTCGATCATGGAATCGCCCTCCACCTCGAGCGCGAAATGCTCGCCGCGGCCGAGCATGGTGGCGGGCACGTCCATGGTGCGCGTGTTGTCGCGCAGCGCCTCGATGGCGGTGCCGGCGGCGATCTTGCCGTAGAGGGGGAGCGGCACGCTCTCGGCCGCGGGACCCGCCGGGGCGGCGCCCGAGAGGCCGCGGAAATTGCCCTGGATCACGTTTGGAGCGAAGCGGCCGCTGACTGGCGCCTCGCGCATCGGCATGGGCACCCCCACCTCCTCAGGCAGCCGGATCACCTCGAGGGCGCGGGCGCGGTGCGGCAGGCGCTTGAGGAACCCGCGCTCCTCCAGTCCGGTAATCAGCCGGTGGATGCCCGACTTCGATTTGAGGCCGAGCGCCTCCTTCATCTCGTCGAAGGAAGGCGAGACCCCGTGCGCCTGGAGATGGCTGTTGATGAAGAGGAGCAGCTCGTGTTGCTTGCGCGTCAGCATCGCCGGAGGCCCTATGCTCGTCCCCAACCGCGAATTCGGGTCAGGGAACAAAACCTAAACAGACGCGAATGTTCTAGTTTGGTTCGGCTCGGCTCGTCAAGCCCCAGTTTGCGGCTGACCTAGATCAACCCGTCCAGGCGGAGGATCGGCACGGGTTGGCCCGAATGCGCCGGCGGCGCGTGGGGCGGCCGGATCACAAGGCAGCCGGCCCGCGCCAGCAGCGACAGCATGGCGCTATCCTGCCGCTCGAAGGGCGTGGCGATCAGCCCGCCCGCGGCATCGCCCGCCAGCTCCGAGCGCAGATAGTCCTGGCGGCGATCGTTCTCCGGCAGGTCGCGCCCGAGCCGGGCCTGCGTCGGCCCCGCGTTCGCGCTCGCGCGGCCGAGCAGCGCCGCCAGCGCCGGCCGCAGGAACACGATTGCGCAGACCAGCGAGGAAACCGGGTTGCCGGGGAGGCCGAGAACCGGCATCCGCCCGAGCGTGCCGAAAAGCAGCGGCTTGCCCGGCCGCATCGCGATCTTCCAGAAATCGAGCATCATGCCCGCCTCTTCGAGCGCGCCGGCGATGAGGTCATGATCGCCGACCGAGGCCCCGCCGGAGGTGAGCAGGAGGTCGGCGCCTTCCGCGGCCGCGATCGCGCGCGCGAGGTCGGCGGGATCGTCGCGCGCGATGCCGAGCATCAACGCCTCGCCGCCTTCGGCCTCGACGAAGGCGGCGAGCGCGAACGCGTTGGAGGAGACGATCTGCCCCGGCCCCGGCGCCTCGCCGGGATTCACCAGCTCGTCGCCTGTGGAGAGGATCGCCACGCGGGGGCGGCGGCGCAGCTTCAGCCACGGCCGATTCATGGCGGCGGCGAGGCCGATGTCGCGGGCGGTCAGCCGCTTGCCGGCCTGCAGCCCCACCGACCCGGCCTGGAAATCCAGACCCGCCGGCCGGACGAAGCGGCCCGGCGTTGCCGCCTCGCGGAGGATCACGGTATCGCCCGAGGCCTCCGCATCCTCCTGGATGAGGATGGCGTCCGCCCCCTCCGGCACCGCTGCGCCGGTGAAGATGCGCACGGCCTGGCCGGGCCCGACCGCTCCGTCGAAGGGTCGGCCGGCCGGAGCCACCCCGATGACGGTGAGCTTGGCCGGAACGCTCGCGACATCGGCCGAGCGGACGGCGTAGCCGTCCATGGCCGACACCGCCATCGGGGGCTGGGTGAGGGCGGCGGTCACGTCCGAGGCGAGGATGCGGCCCAGCGCATGCGTGAGCGGGACCTCCTCGGCCGGCATGGGGCCGCCGAGCCCGGCCAGGATCCGGTTCAGCGCCTGTTCGACCGAGATCATCAGGGCGCCTCGTAAGTTCCTGACTTGCCGCCGCTCTTCCGCACCAGGCGGATATCGGAAATGGTCATATCCCGGTCGGCCGCCTTGCACATGTCATAGACCGTCAAGGCCGCGACCGACACGGCGGTCAGCGCCTCCATCTCCACGCCTGTGCGGCCGGTGAGCTTCACCGTCGCCGCGATCTCGACGGCGGATGCCGCCTCGTCGAGCGTGAGATCCACAGCCACGGACGACAGCGCGAGCGGATGGCACAGGGGGATCAGCTCGGCGGTGCGCTTGGCGGCCATGATGCCGGCCAGCCGCGCCACGCCGAGCACGTCACCCTTGCCCATCGCTCCGGCACTCACCAGGGCCAAGGTTTCCGGCTTCATCGTCACGCGCCCGCGCGCGATGGCCACGCGCTCGGTCTCGGGCTTGGCGCCGACATCGACCATCGCCGCCTTGCCCTCCTTGTCGAAATGGGTGAGCCGGGCCATCGGTCAGGCCGAGGCGGCGGCGGAAGCCGGGGCGATCAGCGCGCGCGTCGCGGCGGCGACGTCCGCCTGACGCATCAGGCTCTCGCCGACCAGGAAGCAGCGCGCGCCCGCCTGCGCCATGCGTTCAAGGTCGGCGGGCGTGAAGAGGCCGCTCTCCGCGACCGGGAGGCGGCCGTCCGGAATCCTGGGCGCCAGCTCTTCGTTGGTCCGGAGATCCACCTCCAGCGTCTTGAGGTTGCGGTTGTTGATGCCGATGAGGCGGCCCTTGAGCCGGAGCGCGCGGTCGAGCTCGGCGGCGTCGTGCACCTCGATCAATACATCCATGCCGAGCTCGACTGCCGCGGCCTCCAACTCACGGGCCTGGGCATCCGAGAGCGCGGCCATGATGAGGAGCACGCAGTCGGCTCCGAGCGCGCGGGATTCGACGATCTGGTACGGGTCGATCATGAAGTCCTTGCGCAGGACCGGGAGCGCGACCGCGGTGCGCGCCGCGACGAGATGCTCGTCCCGCCCTTGGAACCAGGGCTCGTCGGTCAGCACCGAAAGGCAAGCGGCGCCGCCCTCGGCATAGGCGCGCGCGAGCGCGGGCGGATCGAAATCGGCGCGGATCAGGCCCTTGGAAGGTGAGGCTTTCTTGATCTCGGCGATGAGGCCGTAGCGCCCTGCGGCGACGGTCCGCTCCAGGGCGAGGACGAAGCCGCGCGGGGGCGAGGCGAATGTGGCGGCGCGCCCGACCGCGCCGATCGGGCGGGCGGCGCGGCGGCGGGTCACCTCCGCGCGCTTGCCGGCGACGATGCGTGCGAGCGTGTCGCTCATCTCGCGGCTCACGCCACCGCCACCTGGTTGGTGATCTCCACCAACCGGTCGAGCACGTGGCGCGCATGGCGGTTGTCGATGACCTCGGCGGCGAGGCGCACGCCGTCCTGCAGCCGCTCGGCCTTGCCGGAAACCAGCAGCGCCGCGCCGGCATTCAGCAGCACGATGTCGCGATAGGCTCCCGCCTCACCGTCTAATAGCGCGCGCAGGGCGGCGGCGTTGGTCGCGGCATCGCCGCCGCGGAGATCCTCCGGCTTCGCGCGCTTCAACCCGACCTGCTCGGGCGAGACCTCGAAGCTGCGCACGCGCCCGTCGGCCCATTCGGCGACCTTGGAGGGGCCGGTCGTGGTCAGCTCGTCGAGCCCGTCGGAGCCGTGCATGACCCAGGCGCGCTCGGAACCCAGCTTCCCCAGCACCTGGGCGAGCGGCTCGACCCACTGGGCTGAGAACACGCCGACGATCTGCCGGCGCGCGCCGGCGGGGTTCGATAGCGGGCCGAGCAGGTTGAAGATCGTGCGCGTGCCGAGCTCGACACGCGTCGGGCCGACATGGCGCATCGCGCTGTGATGGCGCGGCGCCATGAGGAAGCAGATCTTGTTCTCCCAGAGCGCGCGCTTCACCAGCGCCATGTCGCAGTCCAGGTTGACGCCGAGGGCGGCCAGCACGTCGGCCGCGCCAGACTTGGAGGAGAGGGCGCGATTGCCGTGCTTGGCGACCGGGACCCCCGCCGCCGCGACGACGATCGCCGCCGCCGTCGAGATGTTCCAGGTGCCCGCGCCGTCGCCACCCGTGCCGCAGGTGTCGATGGCGCCGGGCGGGGCCTCGATGGGGAGGGCCTTGGCGCGCATGATGCGGGCGGCGCCGGTGATCTCGTCCACCGTCTCGCCGCGCACGCGCAGCGCCATGAGGAAGGCGCCCATCTGGGCGGGCGTCGCGTTGCCGGACATGATGATGTCGAAGGCGCGCTCGGCCTCGGCCTCGTTCAGGGGCGTGCCCTGGGCGACCTTTCCGATCAGCGCCTTGAGGTCGGTCATGTCGCCGGTCATGCCGCCTTCGCCAGCTCGAGGAAGTTCTTGAGGAGCGCATGGCCGTGCTCGGAAGCAATGCTCTCGGGATGGAACTGCACGCCGTGGATCGGCAGCTCCTTGTGCTGCAGGCCCATGACGAGCCCGTCCTCGCTCTCGGCGGTGATCTCCAGCGCATCGGGCATGGTCTCGCGCGCGACCACGAGCGAATGATAGCGCGTGGCCTGGAAGGGGGTCGGCAGATCGCGGAAGACGCCTTCACCATCGTGCTCGATGTGGCTGACCTTGCCATGCATGGGCACGGGCGCACGCACCACCTTGCCGCCGAAGGCCTGGCCGATCGCCTGCTGGCCGAGGCAGACGCCGAGCACCGGCACCTGCGCGGCGGCGGCTGCCTTGATCAGGTCGAGGCAGATGCCGGCGCGGTCCGGATCGCACGGGCCGGGGGAGATGACGATGCCCTGCGTGGCAATCGCCATGGCCTCGTTGACCATGATCTGGTCGTTGCGCCGCACCTCCAGCTCCGCCCCCAGCTCGCCCAGGAAATGGAACAGGTTGTAGGTGAAGCTGTCGTAGTTATCGATCAGCAGGAACATCGGGTGCTAAAGGGTTGAGGGGCCGAGCGCCTCGCTCGTGTCGGCGTCGGGCTCCCATCCTTATAGCAGGACCCGCGAAGCGGGGCCAAGCAAGAGCCATGGCGTCGGCTCGGAAGGGTTCGGCCCTCCCGCCCCGCGCCGAACAGGCACGACGAACGAGAGCGGCCCGCCTGCGGATCCTGATACTTTCAAAGGACCAGATAACGTGCCGGCCCTCAGGGGAGCTACAGGACGATGCGCCCATGTTCCCGTCGCATGCCCCGCACGGCCATAGCGAGCAGTTTATGAGCGATGAACCGAACGCGATGTTCATTCTGTACCACCTGCTGGCCCTTTTAGCCCTCATCGTCTGTGTCGTCCTGTATCACACCGGTTTTGGGATCCTCGTTACCAGCATTGAGAGGACGAATGCGGGCAACGGCGGCTATGCGGGCCGTGAATGCACCTACTTCGTCGGGACCGGCATGGCGAACCTTCCCTCGGTCGTCGAGACTTGTCCGCTGGTCCATGACTTCAACTAGCGTGGCCATCCGCACGTCAGATTGAGAGCGCTTGAGCCTGGATAGCCCTTGACCTTCCAGCGTTGGGAAGCCCACCTAATAGGGCATGGTCCAAGCACTGGCACGATCCGAACCCGTCCCCGCCGTCTCTCCTGAGGCTGCTCCCGCTTCGCTCGACCTTACCGTCGAGGGCATGACCTGCGCCTCCTGCGTTTCGCGCGTGGAGAAGGCGCTCCTGGCCCTGCCGGGCGTCGCGGAGGCCTCGGTCAACCTCGCGAACAAGCGCGCGCGTGTGACCCTCGACCGGCCGGTCGAGCCCGAGCGGCTGGTCGAGGCGGTCGAGGGCGCCGGCTATGCGGCGCAGCCCGTCGCCGAGGAGCGCGCCGTCGATCTCGCCATCGAGGGCATGACCTGCGCCTCCTGCGTGTCGCGGGTGGAAAAAGCGCTTGTCGCTGTTCCCGGCGTGGCCGAGGTGAGCGTCAATCTGGCGAATGCGCGGGCGCGGGTGCGCCTTTCCGGCGACGCCGATCCCGCCGCGCTGATCGCCGCCGTAGAGGGCGCCGGCTACTCCGCCCATCCGGCGAGCGAGGAGGAGGCGCCCGAGCAAGGCCGGCGCGGGCTCGACCGGGACACACTCATCCTCATCGGCGCGGCGCTGCTCACCCTGCCGCTGGTCGCGCAGATGGTGCTGCCGCTCCTCGGCGTGGAGGCGATGCTCCCGGCATGGACGCAGCTCGCGCTCGCCGCGCCGGTCCAGTTCGTCGCCGGCGCGCGTTTTTACCGCAAGGCCTGGGGCGCGCTGAAGGCGCGCGCGGGCAACATGGACCTCTTGGTCGCGCTCGGCACCAGCGCCGCCTTCGGCCTCAGCCTGTGGCGCACGCTCTTCCCCAGTCACGACGCTCATGGCGGCCTCTATTACGAGGCGGCGGCGGTCGTGATCGTGCTGGTGCTACTCGGCCGCTGGCTCGAGGAGCGTGCCAAGCGCGGCACCAACGCCGCCATCCACGCGCTCATGAAGCTGCGCCCCGACACCGCCTGGCTGGAGCGCGGGGGCGAGGTGGTGCAGGTTCCGGCTGCGATGCTGCGTGTCGGCGACATCGTGCGCGTCAAGCCGGGCGAACGCATCCCGGTCGACGGCGCGGTGATCGAGGGCATGAGCCATGCCGACGAGTCGCTCGTCACCGGAGAGAGCCTGCCGGTGACCAAAGAGCCGGGCGATCAAGTGATCGGCGGAGCGGTGAATGCCGAGGGCCTGTTGCGCGTGCGCGCGACCCGCGTCGGCAAGTCTTCGACGCTGTCGCGCATCATCGCCGCCGTCGAAGGCGCGCAGGCGAGCAAGGCGCCGGTGCAGCGCCTCGTTGACCGCATCAGCGCGATCTTCGTGCCCGTCGTCGTGGCGCTCGCCACTCTCACCTTCCTCGGTTGGTGGCTGATCGGCGGGGATGCCGAGGCGGGGCTGCTCAACGCCGTCGCCGTCCTGGTGATCGCCTGCCCCTGCGCGCTGGGACTCGCCACTCCGACCGCGATCATGGTCGGGACGGGCGTTGCCGCCCGCGCCGGCATCCTCATCAAGGACGCCGCCGCCTTGGAGCAGGCGAAGTCGGTCTCGACGGTCGTGTTCGACAAGACCGGTACCTTGACCGAGGGCAAGCCGACGGTGGCTGCGATCATCACCGGCGAGCGCGGCGGGGCTGGTGGGGCGGCCGCCGCGCGAGCCGGAGAAGACTCCGCGCGAGCCGGAGAGAACGAGCTTCTCCGGCTGACCGCCTCGGCACAGGCCGGGAGCGAGCATCCGATCGCCAAGGCCGCCCTCGCCGCCGCGGCCGAGCGCGGCATCGCGCTGGCGCCCGTCTCGGAGTTCCGGGCCCTGGTCGGGCGCGGTCTCGCCGCCACGGTGGAAGGGCGCAGGCTCCTCATCGGCAGCCCGCGCCTGATGCGCGAGGAGGGCGCCGATACCGGCGCGCTGGACCTCGAGGCGCGCGCGGAGGAGGAGAAGGGCCGCACGGTGATCTGGGTCGCCCAGCGGGCCGAGGGGATCCGCATTCTCGGCGCGATCGCGGTGGGGGACCGCATCAAGGAGACGGCCGGCGAAGCCGTGGCCGATCTCGCCGCGGCCGGCATCGAGAGCGCGATGATCACCGGCGACAATCCGCGCGCCGCGGCTGTCGTCGCCCAGGCGCTCGGCATCAAGACCGTGCTCGCCGAGGTGCCGCCGGAGGGCAAGGCGGCCGAGGTCTCGCGCCTCAGGCAGGGCGGCCGCGCGGTCGCGATGGTCGGCGACGGCATCAATGACGCGCCCGCGCTCGCGGCGGCGGATATCGGCATCGCCATGGGCGGGGGCACCGACATCGCCATGGAGACCGC
>Ga0247829_10000499_pt1 | contig 15117 bp, 15 predicted proteins | sample 12C_Control_Day4_FD_207765 | JGI IMG/M metagenome (GOLD analysis project Ga0247829, IMG submission 207765) | Soil microbial communities from agricultural site in Penn Yan, New York, United States - 12C_Control_Day4 | ecosystem: Environmental > Terrestrial > Soil > Agricultural land | place... | reverse complement strand
CTGTTCGACCCGGACACCGCGGCGTCGGACGGCATCACCCTGTCGGCCGCGTCGATCCCGGACCTGGCCCGCTGGTCGCGGGCGAGGTTGGCCGACACGCACCGGCTTGAGGAGTGGGTGCGGTACGTCCAGGTCCGGCGGGACGCGGCCGCCCTGGGGATCGAGTCGGTGGTCGCGGAGGTGTGCGGCGGGCGGGTCGCCATCGACCACGCGGCCGCGACGTTCCGCAAGCGGTTCCTCGGGCTGTGGCTGGACGCCCTGTACGAGCGGGTGCCGGCCCTCCGCGAGTTCGCGGCCGACGACCACGACGAACGGGTCGAGCGCTTCGTGCGACTCGACAGGCGGTCGATCGCCCTGGCCCCGGCCCGCCTCCGCTCCTCTCTGCTGGCGCACCCCAACCGCCCCACGACCGACGGGGCCGCCCCGCCCTCGTCCGAACTGGGCATCCTGCTGCGGGAGGCGAACAAAAAGCGGCGGCACCTGCCGCTCCGCAAGCTGTTCACCCAGGTGCCGACCGTCCTGCCGCGGCTCAAGCCGTGCCTGATGATGAGCCCGTTGGCGGTCAGCACCTACCTGAACTCGCCGGATGTGCAGTTCGACGTGGTCATCTTCGATGAGGCGTCGCAGGTCCGCCCGCACGACGCCGTGTGTGCGGTGTACCGCGGCCGCCAGATCGTCGTGGCTGGCGACCCGAAGCAGTTACCCCCGACCGACTTCTTCACCCGCTCAACCGCCGACGACCCGGACGCGGAGGAGGCCGACGACGGCACGGCCGGGTTCGAGAGCGTGCTGGACGTCTGCCTGTCCCTGGGACTGACCCGCAAGCGGCTCAAGTGGCACTACCGCAGCCGGCACGAGGGGCTGATCGCGTTCTCCAACAAGTTCTTTTACAACAACGATCTGGTCACCTTCCCGAGCGTGGACGACGGCTCCCACCCGGCGGTCCGCTTCGAGTTTGTGAAGGACGGCCGGTTCGAGGACGGGGTGAACGTCATCGAGGCCCGGCGGACGGCCGAGCGGGTCATCGCCCACTTCCGCACGACCCCGGACCGAAGCCTCGGGGTGATCGCGTTCTCCCAGCAGCAGCAGAACCGCATCCTGGACGAGCTGGAGGCCCTGCGGCGGGCGAACCCGGACGTGGAGGGGTACTTCAAGGAAGACCGGGCCGAGCGGTTCTTCGTGAAGAACCTGGAGAACGTGCAGGGGGACGAACGCGACTTCATCATCCTGTCGGTTGGGTACGGGCCGGACGCGGCCGGCAAGGTGGCGATGCGGTTCGGGCCACTCAACCGTCAGGGCGGGGAGCGGCGGCTGAACGTGGCAGTCACGCGGGCCAGGTACACCATGTCTGTGGTCGCGTCGATGACCGCGGCCGACATCGATCTCGGCCGCACCCAGGCGGACGGCCCGCGGCTGCTCAAGGCGTTCCTCGACTACGCCGAGCGGGGGCCGAAGGCGTTGGCCGAGGCGATCTCCGGGGCGAACGCCGCCGGGTTCGACTCGCCGTTCGAGCAGGAGGTCCACGACGAGCTGCGGCGGCGGGGTCTGACGGTCCACCGGCAGGTCGGGTGCGGCGGGTTCAAGATCGACCTGGCGGTGACCGACCCGACCGCGGGCGGCCGGTATCTGCTGGGGGTGGAGTGCGACGGGGCCACCTACCACTCGTCCGCGACGGCCCGGGACCGCGACCGCCTGCGGCAGGCGGTGCTGGAGGGGCTCGGGTGGCGGCTGTGCCGGATCTGGTCCACCGACTGGCTGCGGAACCGGGAGAAGCAGGTACAGCGGGTGCTGGCCGCGGTCGAGGCGGCCCGGCAGCCGCGTCCGGCCCCGCCCGAGCCGCCGAAAGCCCCGCCCGCGACCGACCGACCGCCGGTCGCGAAGCCCGTCCCGGTGGCGGCCCCCGCGTTCGCCACCATCGAGGAGGTGCCGGAGAAGGTCATCCGCACGGATCTGGCGGGCCTGCTGACCGAGTACGGTTCGACCAAGCCGACGGACCTGTGCAAGGCGGTCTCGCAACGCCTGGGCTTCAAGCGGTTCGGGACGAAGATCCAGGCCCGCATCGAGACCGCGTTGGACGCCCTCACGCGAGAAGGGAAGGTGCAACGTCAGGACGACGGCCGCATCAAGGGAGTCTGACAGACCCACCGATCCTCGCCGACACGTTGGAAGAGGCCAGATGCGACAACGCCGACATCCTGCCCACCTTCGGGGCGATGGGCCACACGTCCGCGGGTGCTGCGCGGTCGATCTGGTGCCGGGGGTGTGACCGAAGCGGCCGTACCGGAACCCCCACAGGCCGCGAGACAGCGGTCCCCTCACCTACCGACGTTGTGTCCGGGCACCCGAGTCGCCACCCTTTGCGGTCGGACTTCGCGACCCAGGGGGCACGACATGCGGGGAACCGGGCCAGTGACGCTGAACGGGGTGGCAGTGTACGCCTACTTCACCGCGACCGAAGGTGCGACGATCCGGCTCCGGGTGTCGGTGGACGAGTCGGACCGACTCGGCCTGTCCGAGGGCCACCGGGTCCGGGTGGGGCTGCCCGACCGGGAGCCGGTCGAGGTGCTGGTGACCGAGGTACGTTGGGTTCCGCCGGTCGTCTGGCTGGACCTCCGGCCACTGGCCTGAGGCTGGCCGAACACCGCTTCGGCCTACGAGGTCGCCGACGAGCACCTGAAGGAGTGGGTCGAGTTCCTCCGGCGCTGCGGCGAGTTCGAGGTGTGGCAACCGCCCATGACCAGGCAGAACCGCGTCACGCCCTTCGGCGACATCGTGGCAACCCCGGACCGGGGCACCCTCATGGGCAACCGGGGGTTGCTGCACGACGCCGGCGGCCGCATTCGAAGGGCATGGCAACTCCGGCGGTGGATCGTCTGCGTGCTGGAGTTCAAGGAGCGACGCCGTCAGGTCATGACGCCGGGCCGGTACACGGAGCTGTTCTTCCTGGACGAGGCGACCGGGCTGGCGGCCGGGCACCGGCCGTGTGCGGAGTGCCGCCGGACGCGGTACACTGCCTTCCGCACGGCGTGGGCCGCCCACCTGGGCCGCGACGGGTCGCCGCCCTCGGCCGGCGAGATCGACGACCGACTGCACGCCGAGCGGGTCGGCCCGGATCGCAGCAAGCGGATCTTCCTGGCCAGACTGGATGACCTGCCGGACGGCGTGTTCATCCAACACTCCGAGCAGCAGGAAGTGGCGTACCTGGTGTGGGGCGACGGGCTGCTGGCCTGGTCGGCGGGCGGGTACACGCGACGGATCGACCGACCGACCGGGGCCGCCGTCCTGGTGCTGACTCCGGCCTCGACGGTGGGGGCGATCCGGGCCGGCTACGTCCCCGACGTCCACCCGTCGGCGGCGGCATGGCTCGACCGTCGGAGGTGAAATGATCCCACTCCACTGCGACCCGTACTTCACCTTCCGCTTCGCCGACGACCGGCTCGTCCCCCGGTTCCACCTGGAGGGGTCGCGGCCGGGCGGCGGGTGGACGTGTTCCGCATCGACCCGGCCACCGGCGTGCGGCTCGGCCTGCTGACGACCGGGCTGACGGGCGACGGCGGGTGGGTGGACGTGAAGGAACCGATCACCGTCCGGGCCGGGGACGCCTTCGTCGCCGTGCCGGGGGAGGCCGACGCATGACGAACGACACCCCCGCCGCCCGGACGGTCCGTGCGGCGGTCGTGCAGTCGGCCCCGGTGCTGTTCGACACGCCCCGGACGCTCGACAGGCTCGCCGACCTCACGGCGGACGCCGCCCGTCAGCGGGCCGAACTGGTGGTGTTCCCCGAGGCGTTCGTCGGCGGCTACCCGAAGGGGCACGACTTCGGGGTGAGCGTCGGCCTCCGCACACCCGTGGGCCGGGACGAGTTCCGCCGCTACTTCGAGAACGCCATCGACGTGCCCGGACCGGCGACCGAGCGGATCGGATCGGTCGCAAAGCAGCACGCCACCCACCTTGTCGCTGGGGTGATCGAGCGGCAGGGCGGCACCCTGTACTGCTCGTCACTCATGTTCGGACCCGACGGCCGACTGCTCGGCACGCACCGGAAGCTGATGCCGACCGCCATGGAGCGGGTGATCTGGGGGACCGGGGACGGGTCCACGCTGCCCGTCATCGACACGCCGCTGGGCCGGATCGGGTCGGTCATCTGCTGGGAGAACTACATGCCCCTGCTGCGGACGGCGATATACGCCAAAGGGGTGGATCTGTACTGTGCCGTCACCGTGGACGACCGGGAGACGTGGGTGCCCACGGTCCGCCACATCGCCCTCGAAGGCCGGTGCTTCGTCCTGTCGGCGTGCCAGGCGGTGCGGCGGGCCGACCTGCCGCCCGGCTACCCGACCGGGCGGTTCCCGGCCGACCAGGAGTGGCTGATCCGGGGCGGCAGTTGCGTCGTCGGCCCGCTCGGACAACTGCTGGCCGGGCCGGTGTACGGCGAGGAGTGCGTGCTGGTCGCCGACCTGGACTTGGCCGACCTCGTGCGGGCGAAGTTCGACTTCGACGTGGTGGGCCACTACGCCCGGCCCGACGTGTTTCGGATGACCGTCAACGAGGCGGCGGCGAGACCGGTGGCGTTCACGAGCGATCCCGACACGGCCGGATCGAGCCACGAGTCGGCAAGTCACTTGCTCACGCTGCTCGAAGTGGCCGGGCGGTTCGCCGTGTGCAAGCTGCCACCCGGCGCGGCGATCCCGGCCTGGGCCACGGCGGGGGATGTGTTCAGCATCAGCCGCACGGCCGACGAGGTGTCGGTGGTGTGCCGCGAGGAAATGGTTCCCGAGGGGACGCAGTGCGAGAAGGGTTGGCGGTGCGTGCGTGTGGCCGGGTCGATGCCATTCACCCAGGTCGGAGTGCTGGCCTCGCTGACGACGCCGGTGGCGAGGGCCGGGGTCGGCGTGTTCGCCTTTTCGACGTTCGACACCGACTACCTGCTCGTCAAGGAGGCGGACTTCCCGCAGGCCGCTGCCGCCCTGCGAGCGGCCGGGCATCGGGTAGAGGGGGTGCGTCCGTGACCGCCAGCGACCGTGTTCGGCTTCGACCGGTCGAGCCGGGCGACCTGCCCCGGATGTTCGACCTGCAACTGGACCCGGACTCGAACCGGATGGCGGTCACGATCCCCCGGACCCGGGAGGTGTTCGACTCGCACTGGGCGATGGTGCTGAGCGACCCGGGCATCACCGCCAGAGTGATCCTCCTCGGCGAGGAGGTGGTCGGGATCATCTCCTGCTTCCCTCGGGACGGCCAGGATCACGTCGGGTACTGGATCGACCAGGCGTTCTGGGGCCGGGGGATCGCCAGCCGGGCGTTGCACCTGCTGCTGCGGGAAGTTGCCAGGCGTCCGCTGGTCGCCACCGCCGCCACCAGCAACGGGGCGTCCCTGCGAATCCTCCAGAAGTGCGGGTTCGTCGTCGAACAGGTCCGCCTCTCGCCCGCCAGCGACCGACACCCCGAGTGCGAGGAAGCCGTCCTCGTGCTGCGGTAAGCACCCTGACGGGAGGAGTCACATGACGACCGGCAGTGGCTTGGGACGGTGTCGAGCGGGCGGCCGTACCTGTGTCGGTTGGCACGCGAAGACTGCCGATTCGGGCTGATCGCTCGGACGACAGTGAACCCGCTGGCACGGCTCCTGGCAGCACGGCTAAGATGAGTGCGTCCAATCGCCGCTGACCGGGATCGCTCCCATGTCACAGCCCGCCGCTCCCGACCGTCGGAGCTTCCTCCGCACCGCCGCGGGCGGGATCGCCGCCGGCGGGATGTTGTCCCTCGGCTTCGACCTGCGGGCCGCCCAGGCCGAGACCCGGCGGTTCAAGTTCGCCCACACCCGCGAGGTGCCCAGCGTCTGCCCGTACTGCGCCGTTGGATGCGGGTTGCTCGTGTCGGTGAAGGATGGGCAGGTCGTCAACATCGAGGGGAACCCGGACAGCCCGATCAACCGCGGCACCCTGTGCCCCAAGGGGGCGGCGACGTACCAGCTCATGGTCAACCCGAACCGGGCCACGAGGGTCTGGTACCGCGCGCCCGGGGCGACCGAGTGGGACACGTCGAAGACCCTCGACTGGGCGATGGGCCGGATCGCCAACCTGACGAAGCAGACCCGCGACGCGACGTTCGTCGAGTCGGTGCAGATGCCGACGCCGGACGGCAAGTCTCAGGACCGGCGGGTCAACCACACCCGGGCGATCGTCTCGCTCGGCGGCGCCACTCTGGACATCGAGTGGAACTACGTCCAGGCGAAGCTGATGCGGGCGCTCGGGGTGGTGGGGATCGAGAACCAGGCCCGGATCTGACACAGCTCGACCGTGCCCGGTCTGGGCACCTCGTTCGGACGGGGCGGGGCCGCCAACCCGCACATGGACCTGAAGCACTCGGACTGCGTGTTCATCATGGGATCGAACATGGCCGAGTGTCACCCGGTCGCGTTCCGCTGGGTGGTCGAGGCCAAGACGCGACCCGACAACCCGGCCGAGGTGATCCACGTCGATCCGCGGTTCACCCGCACCTCGGCTCTAGCGACCCACTACGCGCCGATCCGGGCCGGCTCGGACATCGTGTTCCTGGGCGCGCTCATCAAGTCTGTCTGCGACCGGCTGGAGCCGATCTTCGAGAAGGGCGAGGACCAGCTCACCACGCGGGACCGGTTCCACCGCGACTACCTCGTCTGCTACACCAACGCGGCGACGCTCCTGACGGACGACTTCAAGGACACGGACGAGAACGGCGCGGCCGGCCTCTTCTCCGGGTGGGACGCCGAGAACCGGGTCTACGACGTGACGAAGTGGCGGTACGACAACGGCACCCCGACCGGGATGGTGAAGCCGGCCCGCATCACCTCCGACGACAAGGGCGGGTTGCCGCCATCGAAGCCGGTGCCGAAGGGGACACCGCTTTCCCAGGTGGTGAAGGAGGAGGTGCCGCCGCCGGCGAAGACGGACGCCAGCCTCCGCGACCCGAAGTGCGTCTGGCAGGCGCTCCGCCGGCACTACACGCGGTACACGCCGGAGTTGGTGGAGGAGGTCTGCGGCTGCCCGCGCGAGACGTTCGACAGGATCGCGGAGGCGGTCTGGGCGAACTCCGGGCCGGACCGCACGACCGCGATCTGCTACGCCGTCGGGTGGACCCAGCACACGGTCGGTGTGCAGATCATCCGGGCCGCCGCGATACTGCAACTGCTGCTCGGGAACGTCGGCCGGCCGGGCGGCGGGATCGTGGCGCTGCGAGGCCACGCGTCGATCCAGGGTTCTACAGACATCGCCACGCTGTACGACCTGCACCCGGGCTACCTCAAGACGCCGAGCGCCCTGCGGCACAACCAGAACCTCGCCGAGTACGTCAAGGACCAGGTGGTCGCGTCGTCGTTCTGGTCGAACTTCCCGGCGTACATCGTCAGCCAGCTCAAGGCATGGTTCGGCGAAGCGGCGACGAAAGAGAACGACTTCGGGTTCGACTGGCTGCCGCAGATCACCGGCGACCACTCGCACCAGCAGCTCTTCGTCGAGATGATGCAGGGGGCGGTGAAGGGGTTCTTCGCCCTCGGCCAGAACCCGGCCGTCGGCGGTCAGAACGCCTCCCTCCAGCGCAAGGCGCTGGCCAAGCTTGACTGGCTGGTGGTCCGCGACCTGTACGAGACGGAGACGGCGAGCTTCTGGAAGGACTCCCCCGAGGTTCGCGACGGGACGCTGCGGCCGCAGGACATCAAGACGGAAGTGTTCTTCCTCCCCAGCTCCGGCATCACGGAGGCGGACGGCGGCCTGACCAACACGCAGCGGTTGATCCAGTACCACGAGAAGGCCGTTGACCCGCCGGGGGACGCCCGGTCGGACGTGTGGTTCACCGTCCACCTGGGGCTGCGGCTGAAGGAACTCTACAAGGACAGCACGCTGCCGCGCGACCGGCCCATCCAGGCGCTGGTGTGGGACTACATCGACCCGCACGAGAACGAGCGGTGGCGCATCAAGGACGAGCCGTCCGCCCACTTGATCCTCAAGGAGATCAACGGCTACCACTGGTCGCCCGGCGGCCTGAAGGCGGGCATGCCGGTCGCTTCGTTCAACGAACTGAAGGACGACGCCTCGACGGCGTGCGGGGCGTGGATTTACTCGGGCATTTATGCCCCGACCCCGGAGGAGCCGGGCGGCCACAACTTCGCCGCCAACCGCCAGGGGGACGACTGGGTGGCGCTGGGGTGGGGGTTCTCGTGGCCGGCCAACCGGCGGGTGCTGTACAACCGGGCGTCGGCCGATCTCCGGGGCCAGCCGTGGCCGAAGGAGGCCCGGCTCGCCCGGCGGTTCGGCAAGCCGGGGGCGCGCGGCTACGTTTACTGGGATCCGGGACTGAAGAAGTGGACCGGCCTCGACGTGCCGGACTTCGCAGCGACCAAACCACCGGACGCCCGGGGGAAGCCGGACGGCGTCGGGCTGGAGACGCACGACGGGGTGTCGCCGTTCATCATGCAGGCGGACGGCAAGGGGTGGCTGTACGCCCCGGTCGGTCTCAAGGACGGACCGTTACCGACCCACTACGAGCCGTACGAGTCGCCGCTGACGAACGCCGTCTACAAACAGCAGGCGAACCCGGTCGTGGTGACGTGGCAGGTGCCGGGGAACACCTACGCCCCGGTCGGCTCACCGGAGTACCCGCACGTCTGCTCGACGTACCGGCTGACCGAGCACCACCTGTCCGGGGTGATGAGCCGGTGGGTGCCGTGGCTGGCCGAGCTGATGCCGGAGTTGTTCTGCGAGATCAGCCCGGAACTGGCGGCCGAGGTCGGGGTGGGGAACACCGAGTTCGTGCGGGTGACGACGCCCCGCGGGTCGATCCGGGCGAAGGCGCTGGTCACAAGGCGGATGCGGCCGCTGACCGTGCAGGGGCGGGTGATCCACCACGTCGGGTTGCCGTGGCACTGGGGGTACAAGGGGGTCAGCACCGGGGACGTGGTCAACGACCTGGTGGCGCTGGTCGGCGACCCGAACGTGGCGATCCACGAGGCCAAGGTGTTCGTCTGCCGGCTGGAGAAGGCGGGGTGACCGATGGCGCAAGCGGTCGGGTTCTTCACCGACATCACGGTGTGCATCGGCTGTAAGGCGTGCCAGGTGGCCTGCCACCAGTGGAACGACCTGCCCGCGTGGGAGGACCGGCCCGACGGCCGGGTGAGCCTACCGGTCCTCAGCGGCGACAGCTACGACAACACCCGCTCCCTGTCCGCGGTGAACTGGCGACACGTCAAGTTCATCGAGCAGTTCAGCCCGAACGCGCAGCGGTCCGAGTCGGCGTGGCTGATGATGTCCGACGTGTGCAAGCACTGCGCGCACGCCCCGTGCCTGGAGGTCTGCCCGACCGGGGCGATCGTCCGCACCGAGTTCGACACCGTCTACATCCAGGAGCCGGCGTGCAACGGCTGCCGGGACTGCGTGGCGGCGTGCCCGTTCGGCGTCATCCACATGAGCGAGACGCGCGGCATCGCCCAGAAGTGTACGTTCTGCTACGACCGGCTCAAGCACGGGCTGCCGCCGGCCTGCGCCCAGGCGTGCCCGACGCAGTCCATCAAATTCGGCCCGCTGCACCAACTCCAGCAGGAGGCGCACCAGCGGCTGGCGCAACTCCGCAGGCAGGGCGTGACCGACGCCCGGCTGTACGGGGCCGACGGCGAGGTGCTCGGCGGGCTGAACGCCTTCTACCTGCTCCGCGGGGCCCCGGAAGTATACGGCCTGCCGGCGGACCCGAAGATGCCGAGCACGACCGTCCCGCGGTCCACCTTCTGGGCGGCGCTGACCGGCATCGCGGTGGCGCTCGGGGCGCTGTTCAAGTTCCGGGAGCGGACCAGACGGCCGCCGCACACGCCACTCGCCGACCCCGCCCCGGGGGTGTCGGTATGAACCTCTTCGTCGCCGACCCGCACTGGTACGGCTGGGTCGTGGCGTACTTCTTCCTCGGCGGGATCGCCGCCGGGGCGTACCTGCTCGCCTGCCTCATCGAGTGGTTCGGCACCGACGACGACGCCCGACTGGCCCGGGTCGCCCACTGGATCGCGCTGCCCCTGATCCTGCTGTGCGCGGTCTTCCTCATTGTGGACCTCCACCGGCCGGAGCGGTTCTGGCACATGATCTTCAAGAGCGAGGTGACGAAGCAGGCGTTCGCCGAGGGGTTCCCGTTCACCGCGACTGGGTGGCGCTGGGCGGCGGACTCGCTCATGTTCAAGCCGTGGTCGCCGATGTCGTCCGGGTCGTGGGGCCTGAGCGTCTTCGGGGCGTGCGCGGCCGTCTCGTTCCTGGTCGCGGTCCGGCCACACTGGCGGGCAGTGCGGTGGATCAACCGGCCGTGGGTGATGCACGCCGTCCGCGCGGTCGGCGTCCTCGCCGCGGTCTACGTCGGATCGTATACGGGGGCACTGCTGTCCGCCACGAGTCAGCCGGTCTGGAGCGACACCACCTGGCTGTCGCCGCTGTTCCTGGCGTCGTCGGTGTCCACCGGGCTAGCGGCGATGGTACTGCTCGCCCGGTGGAAGCGCGTCGGTACGCCGGAAGCTCGGCACAAGCTGGAGTCGGCCGACCTGTGGGCGGTCGGGCTGGAGGCGGTACTGCTCGCCGCGTTCCTTGTCTCGCTTGGCGCGTACCTGGAGCCGATGATGTTCACCGTCTCCGGGAACCTGCTTGTTTTCGGCACGGTGCTCGCCGGGCTGGCGGCCCCGCTGGTGATCCACCGGGTTTACGGTGAACGGGGGTGGTCGCAGGCGGCGGCCGCGGTGTGCGTACTTATCGGCGGGCTGTGCCTGCGGACCGGGGCGGTGACGGTCAACGCGGAACTGCTCGCCCGCGGCCCGGCGGCGGCGGCCGGGATCAGCCCGGAGCAGACCCGCCGCGTCGGCCAGCCCGGCGCCGACCCCGGCAACCGCATGCCGGAAGTCCCCTCGCGCACCAAGCTCCCGGGTGAGCCGTGACGCGACCCAGAGACTTCGCACTGTTCCTGCTCGGCTCCGGGGACGCCGCCCCCAGGCAACGCGCCCGCGACCAGCAGGCCGACGCCGCAGGACTGGCACTGAAGCGGCGGGTGTTGGCCGCGGTCGTTTCCCGCGACCCGGAGCCGGACGATTTGGAAACGGCACTCATCGAGATCGTGGACGAGTTCGGGCCGCCGAGCGGGCCGACGCGCGCGGTGGCGTTGTCGGTGCTGGAGGAGTGGCGGTTCGCGGCCAACTCGCCGGGGTGGGTGCCGCACCTGCTCGGGGAGGCGGTCAACCCGCCGCAGCGGCAGAAGGGGAACCGGCGTGGCGGAAACCTTCCTGCGTAGGTGGTTCGGCGGTAAGCCGACCGCATCCGCCGCCGACGAGGCCCGGGCGGAGATCGACCGCCTCCTCGCCGACCGGCCGAGCTACAGCGGCCCGCTGACGTGGCTGCGAGCGGTGACGGATGAACTGACCCCCGTCGCCGGGTACATCGCCGCGACCCTCCCCGAACCAGAAGCGGCGCGGGATAAGCTGGCGGCCGGCGAACCGCTGCTGCGCGGCCTGGGGGTCGTGGTCGAGGACCGTCAGTTCGCCCGGCGGTGGAAGCGGCTCTGCGAAGCGCTCAACGAGTCCCAACCCGGCGCCGCCTCGCCGGCCCTCTCGAAGGTAGTGAGAAAACAACTGCTGGACGGGTCGGAGGTGCTGTCGGCACTCTTGAGAAACGACCCGCGGCCGATCGCGGACGTGGCCCGGAAGACGGAGTCCGACCCCGGGCTGGTCAGTATCCTGGTCCGGTTGACGCTGTTCCCCGGAATGGCGACAGTTCAGGAAACAGCCGCGTCGCCCCTTCGGGGAGTGGCATGGGACAGAGGGCATTGCCCGGTCTGTGGCGGTCCGCCGCTGCTCGGCGAGTTCCGCGGGCTGGACCAGTCGCGGTTCCTGCGGTGCGGATTGTGCGCGGCGTCGTGGGAGGTGCCGCGGCAGTGGTGCCCGGCATGCGGCAACCGGGACCACGAGTCGCTGGGGTTTCTGGCGAAAGAGGGCGAGGAGAGTCGCTACCGGGTGGCGACCTGCGACACCTGCCGGTCGGGCGTGAAGATGCTGTCCACGCTCTCGGCGCTGCCGCCACTGATGCTCCTCGTGGCCGACGCCGCCACGCTTCACCTCGACCTCGCGGCGGCCGACCACGGCTACCTGTGCCCACCGCCATCAGCCCACTGGCCAGAATGCAGGTGATTGACCTCACCAGCCGCCCTCTTCGATCAAACTCCTCAAGGCGTACGAGGCCCAGCGCGTCGCGAGCATCTCGTGGGTCGGATGGTCGGGGCCAGGCTGGACGCTGACGTCAGTCGGACCGGCCGGCGGGCTCTTGCTCGTCGTTCGCTTCGCGTCTCGGCCACAGGATCAGTACGCCCAGCCCCCCGGCGATCAGCGAGGCGAGGAAGATGGCGATCTTGGCGGCCGCGTAATCTGCCGGGTCCGGGAAGGCCACGCTCGCGATGAACAGGGACATCGTGAACCCGATGCCGCCGAGCGCGCCGGCGCCGCACAACTGACGCCACGAATACGCGTCCGGCTTCTCAGCGATGCCGCACTGCACCGCGAGCCACGCGGCCAGAACGATCCCGATCGGCTTCCCGAGGACAAGTCCCAGCGTGATCGCGCCGATCAACCGTCCGTGTCCTTCAAACACACCGAGCGACCAGGCGACGCCCGCGTTCGCCAGCGCGAAGATCGGCAGCACCACGTAGCTCGACCACGGCTCGACGGATCGAAGGAACTTGTCGGCGGGCGACTCGATCCGGGCGTGGATCGCATCCAGGGTGTGCAGGGCCGGCTCGGAGGGTCCGGGCCGCATCGCCTCGCCGGTGTGGCTGTCCTCCAGGTGGATCACCGTCGCCGCCTGGGCCAGCAGCGCATTCAGGTTCGCCGGCGGGCGCGCGGGGATGAGTACGGCCAGGATCACGCCCGCCAGCGTGGCGTGCAATCCGGCCTCGTGAAGGAAGAACCAGAGGGCGACGCCGCAGACCGCGTACGGCAGCGCGCCGTACACGCCGGCCCGGTTGAGTACGACCAAGAGCGCAGTCGCCGCACCGCCCGCAACCAAATAGCCCGCGTGGATCTCGCCACTGTAGAACAGCGCAATGACCAAAATCGCCACGATGTCGTCGATGATGACCGCCGCGGTCAGGAACACGCGCAGCTCGATGGGGACGCGGGCGCCGAGCAACACGATCAGCGCGACCGCGAAGGCCGTGTCGGTCCCGATCGGAACGCCCCACCCGTGCCTGAGTTCCGGCGGCGCGATCGATGCGTAGATGGCCGCCGGCAGGACGATCCCGCCCAGCGCGGCGATCACCGGAAGCGCCCCCGATCGAAAAGTCGCCAGGTGGCCGACGGTGAACTCGCGCTTGATCTCGAGCCCGACGACGAAGAAGAAGACCGTCAGGAGCCCGTGGTTAACCCAGTGGAGCAGCGAATGCGTGAACGCGAGCGTGCCCCACTGGAATCCCAGGGGCGTTTCCCACCACGCCGCGAACGCCGGGCCGAGGGGCGAGTTGCTGAGCACCAGCGCGAGCACCGTCGCCAGCCCCAGAAGCAACCCCGACGACGGCCCCCAGCGAACGAACTCGAAGGCCGTGGACTGGATGCGATGGCCGAGCGAGCCGAGCATCGCGTCGGCCAGCGAGCTTTCATCCCAGGTGCCCGTATAGCGGCGACCGTTGATGAAGAAAGTCGGCGTCGCCCGCACGCCACTGCGCTTCGCGCTCTCGACGTCCTCGCGCACCCGCGACTGCGCCGCCGCGAGTGCGGGCTCGTTCGCAGCGTTGCCCGGCGGCAGGTCGAAGTCCCGCGCGACCCGCCCGAAGTCGCCGTCCGCGAACGCCGGCCCCAGCTCCATCAGCGCCTCGTGAACCTCCCAGAACCGTCCGGTCGTCTGGGCCGCGTACTCTGCCAACTCGGAGGCGCGGGTCGCGTCCTCGCTGCCGGCGACGGGCAGGTGCCGGAACACGTACCGCATCCGCTCGCCGAACCGGCTCCGCAGTCCCTCGATGACCTCGTGAACCGCGTGACAGTTGGGGCACGCATAGCTGCCGTACTCGACCAGGGTCATCTCCGCGTCGGGCGGCCCCAGTACGTGGTCGCGGCTCACGTCAACCGAAGGATCAAGCATGTTCGGCCTCGTACCCACCATGGCTGCAGGAGCTTGTCGTCAGGCGTGCGTCTCCCGCAGCGCCCTCAACGCGCCGCCCCAGGCGATCACCTGGTCGAGTACCTGGCCGGGCGTCTTCTCGTGGAACCCATTCGGCTTGATGACGCAGTAGTTCTCGAAGTCGTCTCGCAGCGACAGCATGACGACGAAGAACCTGGGGTTCCGGCTGAAGGCATTCCGGGACCGGCCGAACAGGACGTAAGCCAGCAGCCCGACCCCGGGGATGAAGACGAACGCGAGGAGCCAGGCCAGGGTCGCCTGCGGCCGGCGGTTCTCCAGGAGCAGGAACACGCCGGCGACCAGCACATAAAGGGTGAGCGAGACGGTCAGGACCTTGCCCAGATCAGACATGCGAATCACCTGCCTGATAATCGACTTCCCCGCTGCAGGCCGGCCGGCATACAGATGCCCTGGCGTGGTCGGAGCGGTGGCGTGAAGCTCCCCGACGGCCATCCGCAGACAGACGGAGGGGGCGGACTCGCGCGGTCCGACGCGGGCACGCCCCGCGCAGAACTCGCGGCAACCGGCGGGGATCACCCAGGATACGGGCTGGCGTCGGCCGTGTGAACAGGGCGAGCCGGGCTGACGGCATTCAGGGGAATCCTGGCCCAGGGGTGGGCTGACCACGACGCAAAAGCGGGGCCGAAAACTACCGGCCAGGCATGCCCGCCGGTCGGCCCCGACAACATAGCCAGGAGCTTCAGGATGAGGATCATCGAGTTGACCGAGACGGGCGAACCGGACTTTCTGGCCGGCAGTGATGGGGCCTACTACACCCCGGCCCCGGAGATCGAGGCGGAGTGCGACTGGTGCGGCTGGTGGGGACACCCGGTCGGTCTGTACCACCGCCAGGAACTCTACCGGCCGGGGGCCGCACTGGTCTGCGGCCGCCACGTCCGGCTCGACGGCGGGCTTCAGGTCACATAGACCGGGGCCGGTGACCCGTCTAATAGCGGTCCCGTCCGCC
>Ga0247829_10000497_pt1 | contig 15124 bp, 19 predicted proteins | sample 12C_Control_Day4_FD_207765 | JGI IMG/M metagenome (GOLD analysis project Ga0247829, IMG submission 207765) | Soil microbial communities from agricultural site in Penn Yan, New York, United States - 12C_Control_Day4 | ecosystem: Environmental > Terrestrial > Soil > Agricultural land | place... | reverse complement strand
CGGGAGGAGGGGGCGGGGCGGAAGGGCGCTGGGCCGCCATGCGGGCCATCGCCATCCGCTGAGCATTCCAGTCGGACGCCATCGCCTATCAGGCGCGATCGTTCCGTCAGCCAGGGTAGGGCTGGCCCAGGAAGCGCATCCGCGCCTCCAGGTTGGCCTGCCCGACGCTCTTGCCAGTGTTCCGAGGGGCCAGGCCGCGCTTCTGGCGCTCCTGGTCCTCGTAGCTGGTGAGCCGTCCGCGCTCGTGCTCGACCTGCTTCTCGCGCTCCTGCCTGGTGGGCTGCTTCGGCTGCTTCTTCTTGGCCGCGATCGACTTCTCGATCGTCGACTGACCCTGCGGGGTCTTCGAGACGGGCTTCTTCTTCGACTTGTCCCCGCCGATGCGATCCTCCGCCCAATGGAGGGCGCCAGCAGGGCCGCTCGTGGCCTTCCCGATGAAGCGGGCCAGGGCGCCTGCAGGGCCAGGGAGCCCGCCAGCGAGGGAGGCGACAGGGTTCTCGAAGCGGTCCCCCAGGTAGCCGACAGCGCCGCGAGCGAGGTCGCGCGCGCCAGGCCCAGCCTGGTTGCCCGCGCTCGCGAAGTGCTCCTGTGGGGTCAGCCCGTTCGGCATGCGGGTCGTCGCGTCAGCCACGAACCGCGAGGGGTCGACCTGGGGTCGAGCTCCAGGGTTCTGCTGGAAGTAGGCCTGCCGCGCCTGCGCGGCCTCGGCCTCGGAGGCCTGCCGCTGATCCCAGGCGTCACCGACGATCGAGTCCGCCATCGCGGGGTTGATCATCGGCTCGATGAACGACCCGAGGGACGGATCCAGCCCCTTCATCGCGGCGGGGTTCCCGACGCCCGACTGCTGCTGGTACTGAGCCTCCGCAGCCGCCGTCTGGCGGTTGCGCGACTCCTCGAAGTAGTCCTGCGCCTGCCGCAGCAGCTGCTCGCCCGTCATCCCGACCTGGCCGATCGGCACGTCCATCGCGCCGCCGACGCCCGCGGTCGCCTGGGACACCAGCGACATCGGGTCGGCGCCCGAGTCGATCTGGTCGAACAGGGCGTTGATCGCGTCACCAGTCGGCGTGGACACCTGCCCCCACTGCTCGCGGAGCGGCGAGTAGGTGGCGTCGAACGGCATCATCTGCTGCTCGGGGGCGAACGCCATCGGGTCGAAGCCGCCCGACAGCTGGCCGATGGCGGGGTTCATCGCCATCTGCAGGAGGGACTTCTGGTAGGACTGCTCCTTGCCGCGGTTCGTCAGGAGCTTGCCCTCGTTCGAGAGCTGCGTCCCGACGCCAGTCAGGGCCGAGCGGGTCTGCGCCAGTCCTCGCTTGTCCATGCCGAGGAGGTACTGCAGCATCGCCTGCGCCTGGTAGGGGTCGGTCATGTACTGCCCGCTGTAGAAGCCGTCGGGAGACGGGGGCATGCCGAACTGGTCCGCGTAGGGGTCGTAGTCGAAGAAGTCGCTCATCGCGTGAATCCCGTCGGGTTGATCTCGTTCTGGAGGGCGAACTCGAGCAGCCGCTGCTTCTCAGCCATCGCGGCCTGCGCCTTCTGCGCGTCCAACTGGGCCACCAGCATCCGCAGCTGGTCGTCGATCGACTGCTGCGCGCCAGTGTTCGCGAAGCCAGCCTGCGCCGTGCGGGACTGCGCGCCCGCCTGCGCCGACTGGTTGAGCATGGCGTACATCGCCTGGAGGCGCTGGGCGTCCTGCGCCTCAGCCTGTCGACGCATGTCCATCTCCGCGCCGACACGGCTGGTCTGCCCGCCCTGCTGCTGCAGGTAGGTCATCAGGTTCTGCCCCGTCTGGTCGACAGAGCCGACGCTGAACTGCGGCGGCATGTTCGCGTAGGGAGACGGGCCGAGGGCGCCGAGCTGTGCCAGGAGCTGCTCGTGCGCCTGCCTGGCGCGGTCCTTCGCGCTGTTGGCGTTCTGGGTGTTCGCGAGGATCAGCTGGTTGAGCGGCCCCTCGAACTTGCCCGCGTTGTAGTCGCCGAGCATCGTGGCCCAGGCGGCCTGCGCGGCCGCGCTCGGTCCAGCAGGCTTACCGCCGCCTCCGCCACCACCGCCGCGGCGGCCTCCGCCGCCGCTGGAGTAGCCGCGGCTGCCGCCGCCTCCGCCGCCACCACCCCCGCTGTTGCGGGCGTTCTGCGCCAGGGCGGCGTTCCACTTCTGGACCGCAGCCTCCTGGGAGAGCTTGCGGGACACCTGATCGACGGCCAGGCCGTAGCCGACCGCCGTCGGGAAGGCGCCGTTGCCAGCGCCAGAGTTCGTCCAGTGACGCTGCTCGGCCGCGTCGGCCGAGCCGAAGCTCTTGCTCGCCGTCGGCTTCGGCTTCGGCGTCACCTTAAAGCCGACGTTGCCGCCTCCATCTACAGGCTTCTTCACAGCCATCTAACTCACCCCTTCAGCGCCTGCAGCTGGGCCGCGGCCTGCTGCTGCGCCATCGACATCTTGAGCTGGAGATCCGCGAGTGCCCTCTGGTAGGCCGCCTGGATCGAGGCGTCGGTGTCGTCGTGCTGCCGCATCGACGCCTGCCACGCCAGACGCGTGTCGTCGGTGTCCCGAAGGCGGTTCGTGGCCGCGTCCCCGAGCCCCCGCCTGTACTGCCCGCTCTGCAGCATCCCGCGCTTGCCGAAGCTCTGCACGATCCCCTGCCAGCGCTTGCCCCAGTCTTCGCCGACCTTCTGCACGTTGCGCTCGCCGCGCTGCTGGGACAGGAAGCGTGCGTAGGCGTTGCGAGCCAGGTCGGTGTCGCGCTCGGTGTCGAGCGCTCGCTTGCCGCCCTCGTACTCGGCAGTGCTCCAGTAGCTCATCGTCTTTCAGGCCTTCCCGTTCCGCTCAGTGGGCCTTGATCATCTGGTTCAGGGCCACGAAGAAGGGGTGGATGTTGAACGCGGTGCCCGCCAGGCCAGCGCCGCCGTCGGTGGTGAAGCCGTGGACGTGGTCGTTGGACGCGCCCGCCGTCGCGCTGGACGCTGGGAAGGCGTTGCCGCCCGCCACGAATCCCTCACCGCCACCGAAGGCGGTGAAGTTCGAGAACTGCGCCCCCGCACCAGGACCGTGAGTGTGGTTGGCGGACTGCCCGCCCGTCGCGCCGCTGTGGGTGTGGGGCGGCAGGTTGCCCGCCGCCAGGGCCACCGTCTCGGTGCCGCCGATCTCGCCGACAGTGTCCCACCGCGCGTTGCCCGCCTGGACTGCGATGATCATCCGTCCACGCCAGTCGGGCAGCACGATGTTGGCGCCCGACTTCCAGGCCGCAGGGATCACAGCCCACAGGCTCGGGTAGATCGACTGCCCGTTCGTGATCGTCGAGCCGTCGACGAACAGCCAGCCCGTCGGAGGCCCCGCCGCCACCGTGTGGCTGACTGTGCCCGCAGGGACAGCGTTCTGGACGAGGTCATCGACGTACTGCTTGCGGGTCGCCTGGTTCGCGGTCGACGGGTTGGTGCCAGGGAGGCTCGGGATGGCGGTGAACGCCACCGAGGCGTCCTTGTGGATGGCCTCGGTGTTCGCCCAGGCGGCGATCGCCTGGTAGTTCTGATTCACCTTCGCGGGATCCGCGACGGTGCCCGCCAGGAACGCGTTAGGGATGACGAGCGAAGACATCTGTTACCTCAGCTTCCTCGGGACGGCCTTGAAGACGATCCCGTTCAGACCCCAGGGGGAGCCCGCCTCACTGCGCGCCTCGGCGCCCGCGCCCCCCATGTTCCCGATCGACGTGCCGATCGCGAGCTTGACGGCACGCATCGTGCCCAGGCTCTTGCCGCGCACGATCAGCGACCCTGCGGGCCGCTTGCCCCAGGTGCCAGTGCCCCACAGGCCGACGTTCCACACGAGCGGCGTCCCGACCGACGCCTGCGTGTCCAGCGTGAACGTGCGGGCGGGGTTCGCCTCCTCGTAGTCGGCGAAGGCCCAGACCTGCAGGGTGGCGTCGATGTCAAGGTCGGACAGGATGAAGTCAGGCGCGCGGTGCTGCGCCTTCTGGCCCCACACGCCGACGTCGATCCATCGGGTGTGGAGGTAGGAGTCGAACGGCTTGAGCTCTCCGTCGCCGTTGTTGTCCTTGGTGTCGTGCCGCGCCGCCAGGTTGATGACCCAATGGGAGCCAGTGCAGCCGAGCCGCCACTTCACTCCGCTCGAGTCGATGAACGTGATGCAGCGCCGCGGCGCGTAGCCCTCCTTGCCCGTGAAGGCTGTCCACGCCCCGTCCTTGGTGATCGACTCGTCGTAGACGAAGACGATCCAAGGCACGTCGGTGGCATCACCGAGGCGCGAGAACGGGAGGGTGACCCACACCTCGCGGTCGAGCACGCTGACGCTGACGCGGTTCAGCCCAGGGCCAACCCAGCCCTGCTCGATCGCCGTCCGCAGCTTCTCGAAGCGGTCGACGAAGCGGCGGCCGTCCCACGAGTAGAGGCCGACGCGGCGGTCGTAGAAGTACACGCGCTGCTCGTTCGCCGACACCATGTTCTGGTGCGGCGCCCCGACCTGCGCGGTGAGCAGCACAGGCTGGAAGGACGTGTCCTCGTAGCCGTAGATCGCCCACACCTGGCGCTCCTTGAACACCAGCAGGCAGTCCTGGAAGGGCAGCAGCGCGGTGACCGCTCCGCCGCCCCTCGGCAGGTCGATGTAGTCCTCCTCGTGCCAGGACTCGGGCGCGTTGAAGTGGCTGTAGCGGACCCGCTGCGGACGGTCGGTGCTGTCCTCGTTCGTGTACGCCACCCACAGTCGGTCGGCATGGACAGCTGCAAACTCTGCCTTCGGCATGTGCGTGCCCGTCGGCGTGTCGTAGTCGTTCTGCCAGTTCGAGCCCGACGAGCCCGACGCGGTCAGCGCCGTCCTCGTCGTGCCGTTCCACTTCTGGCCGACGTTCGCCTTGCCGCACGCGATGTAGACGTGGGTGAGCCACGTCGCGAACGCCGCCTCGTGGGGCGTCGCGCCGCAGGTGAGCCCGATGTCGGTCCAGGGGCCGCCGTTCGACCACAGCACCTTGTGGTCGGTGCCGCGAGCGATGAGCACCTGGCGGACGTCCGTCGAGCTGAGGAAGAAGAAGAGCGACCCCTGGGCGGCTGCGCCCGTCGAGGACGCGCCCCAGGGCTCCCAGCCCTTGCGAGCTCGCACCCCGCCGTTCGGCTGGATGACGACGTTCAGGCAGTCGGGGAACTCGTTGTCGGCCAGCGAGAACTGGTCGACGTCGAGGTTCAGACCACCAGTGAAGTCGTTGATCTGGATGGGCTTGATCGGGCGCGCCATGGCGTCACCAGGGCTGGCGGCGGCCGATGGACTGCAGCCACGCCTGCATGCTCGGGTTCGGCCAACCGCGGTTCAGGATCAGCGGGCGATCCTGGTGGACCCGCATGATGTCGTCTCGAGCCAGGCGGGCGCCGTCCTTGAAGGCGCGCTCGTACAGCTGGGACATCTCGGTGTCCTCCTGCGACTGGAAGTAGCGGGCGAGAGCCCAATCGGCGAGCGGCAGGTGCAGGCGGTCGTCGCAGTCGGGCGGCGTCGCCGCGCCAGCCGCGATCCAGTCGACGGGCTTGCGGTAGCCCGCCACCAGGTACTGGTGGGCATCCTGCGGCATCGGCCACAGGTGGATGGCCGCGCCGCTCTTGCTGTACCAGTAGGGCTGCCCAGGCACGTCATGCACGCCGACGTACATGCCGCGCGCGTGCTCGTGCTCGACGTACTGCAGGCGCATCCCGTTGCCGAACGCGCCGATGTCGATCACCTCGACGATCTCGCGGAACACGCCGCCGCCGATCGCCGACAGGTTGTACTGGCGCTGCAGGGGCGTCGCCGTCAGCCCCGCCTCGAACTCGAGGAAGGGCCAGCGCCCCTCCATCGACAGGACGCGGTTGAAGGCGTCACGAAGCCAGACGTTGAGCACCGCGTCAGGCAGGTCGGTGTCGTCCAGCTCGACGACAGCCCGCACGTAGGTCCGCAGCTCCTCGAGCGTCACTTCTGTCCTCGCCGATGGCCCGCGCAGTAGTCGGTGCCACCCGACTTCCACCCTTCACAGGTGTCGTCGTTGCCGATGCACTTGCGCGCGTCACGCTCCACGTCCCCCTCGTAGGGGGCGTGGGAGAAGGCGGGGACAGCACCGAGCAGGGCACCCTGGGCGTTCGGGACGCCCGACTGCGCGGGCTCGCCGAAGAGAGAATCGTAGGTCACACCAGTCATCGTCTTTCAGGCCTCCTCGTTCCCCACACGCGACGGCCCCCGCCGAAGCAGGGGCCGTTCGCTCGTTCGTTTCACCTGTGAAACGTCACTCGCCGCCGATCAGCAGCTCCACAGACGTGCTCGACAGGTTGGTGGCGTTGGCGACCTCGGTGGGGGTGCCAGCGCCGACGTGGGCTCGGAGCGTCGGGGCAGTGGGCGTCCCACCGACCGAGATCCGCGCGCCGAGGGTGGATCCCGCCACCGTCCGCCCGCCGATCTTGGTCACGCTCTGGAGCAGCTGGTACACCTCGTTGACCCGCACGAATCCGAGGACCGCGGGGTTGATCGTGTCGCCAGCGGGGTTCGCGTAGGACGCGGAGAACGTCGCGGTGACGCGGACGAACCGCTGTGCGCCGACGTGGGGCAGACCACCCAGCTCCTGCTTGTTGGTGAATGCGATGGCTCCCATGAGCTTCCTTCCTCAAGAGCGGGCGGCCCGAAGGCCGCCCGACTCAGGTCCAGGGTTGACGCTCAGGCCGTCTTCGCGGTCAGCTTGCCCTGCCGCTTGCGGTTGCTGATCGTGAGGTTGCCGTAGCAGAGGATGAGGGCGTACCGCGCATCCATGTTCTCGGGCCGCACGAAGGGCGTCTGCTCCATCCACTTGGCCTTGTGGGTCACCAGCTTCAGGTACTTCGAGTTCAGGAAGAACCAGGTGCCCGTCGGGCAGTAGGCCGCATCGAACATGGTGACCGCGCCCTTGTAGAGCAGGTTCTGGAAGCCCGCCTGGGCGGTCTTCGGGTCGGTGAACCGCTGGTTCGGCTGGAGCAGGCCCTCGTACTTCTCGTAGAGGGTCTGCGTGGTCAGCGCCAGGTCGGGCTGGTCGTTGCCGACCGAGCAGGAGTTGAACGCGGTGGAGAGCTGCCCGAGGGTCAGCGCGCCAGCGCTCGAGTCCTTGTAGGACCGCCAGTAGGCGTTCGACGTGGCGGAGATGTTGCCGACGGTCGTGACCGAGTCCGTCTGGTCGCCGACGAGGGCAGCCAGGCCGAGCCAGTCCTTCCCGCTGTTCCCCGTGCCGTCGCCGAAGAACATCTGGTCGAACTTCTCCTTCATCGTCTCCTCGGCCTGCATGATCTTGGCCTCGAGCAGGTCGATGAGCTCCTCTTCGCCGTTGTTCTGCGCCTCCTCGAGGCCGCTGATGGCGATCGAGGCGGCGTACTGGCGCCAGGGGAACTCGGCGGCGGAGATGCCGTCCTGGGGCGTCAGGGCGATGGGGTCGTAGCCGCTGTACGAGGCCGCCGTGGAGTTCATCCCGTAGATGAGCTGCTCGACGATCTTGTGACCGCCGTTGACCTCACGCCGACGGCCCTTCTCCAGCAGCCAGTACTGGAAGGGGCGGGCGCTGAAGACGTTGTCGGTCAGCTTGTTGCGGAAGTTCGCCAGGGTGGTGGCGAGTAGGGCGTCGTAGTTGGGGTTCGCCATGGTCAGGGTTCCTTACGGGTGGTCAGGCCATTCCCAGCTGGCGCTTCGCCATCTGGAAGGCCTCGCGGACGGTGGAGGCTTGTCCCGAGGAATCGCTCGCCCCACTCCGAACGCCGCCGCTCCCGCCTGCCACGACACCAGCGGTCCGCTTGGCCTCGAGCGCGGCCGCGTCTGCGGCGGCCTGCTGGGCTGCGATCTGCTGCTGCGCTGCGCGGCTGGCGACTACGCCCCGACCCGCGAGCGCCGCGTAGGCGTCTCGGATCGCGTGGGGGTAGTTCCAACCTCGCTGGATGGCGAAGATGACTGCGTCGTGGGGGTCGATCTCATCCCCGAACTCGGCCTGCGCGGCGGCAACATCTGCCGCCAGCTCAGCATCGGCGTCACGCTGCTGCTGCGCCTCGATCCATCGCTGCTGGTCGCGCACCTGGCGCTCGAGGGGGTCGACGAACTCGTCGTCGCCCTCCTCCGACTCAGCCCCAAGGTTGACGCCATAGTGCTGCTGGAGCAGCGCGATGGCCTCGGCGGGGTTGGCAGCGAGGGACTCAGCGATGGCAACAGCGAACTGGTGCTGCTGGCGCTGGGCCGAAAGCTCCTGGGTCTTCCGCGTGTAGTCAGCCGTGCGGCTGAACCCCTGCGGAAGCTCTCGGAGCGGAACCTCGATCTGCTGGCCGTCCACCGTCACCTTCACGAGGTGGTCGGCGTACTGGTCAAGATCGAAGTACTGGGGCTCTGGCGCTGCGCCCTCTGCGGGCGGGGCCTCTACCCCTTCTGCCTCAGTGACTTGCCCGCTCTCGGCGGGGTCGACCTCTGGCTGGAACTCTTCAGGCACTCTGGACTCCTCAGTCGGGTTGGTCCTCGTTCATACCTATGGTCTGGCCGTTCCCTCGGGTCAGCCGATGGGGATGTTCCCCACGTCCAGACCCTTCGTCGTGGCGAGCATGTTGAGCACGCTCTCGGGGATCGACTGGCCGCCCATCGCGGGGTTGGGCGGCGCTTCGGGTGCGGGGACAGGGGCTCCGTCAGGAGGCGGCGCCTCGCCGCCCTCGGGCGGAGGCATGCCGCCGCTCTGCATCATGGCGGCCATCGGATCCATCCCGCCCATGCCCATCGGGTCGATGTAGGCCTCGGGGTTCGAGATGCCGAATGCGGTCCGCATGATGTGCATCGCCAGCATCTGCATGTTGATGATCCCGCCGCCCATGAAGGGCGCGAGGGCATCGACGAGCTGCAGCGCCTGCTGGCGGCGGAAGCTCTCGTTGTTCGGCTGGGTGGAGCCCGCCTCGACCTCGAAGTCGAACTCGCCTGCGATCCACTCGCGGGTGAACACCAGCCAGTTCGGGCCAGCCTGCGGGCCAGCCACGCGGACGACCTGATCGCCAGTGATGCACTGCTGAGCGATCGCCACCAGCCGCGAGGCGACCAGTGCGATCGTCTTCTCGATGATCGCCAGCTTGTCGGCGGAGCGCGCGTTCGAGGCGTCCTGCATCATGGCTGCCTCGGTGGCGGTCCGACGGATGTCGGGCATGCCGCCCCGCTGGTACTCGGAGACGGCCGACACGCGGTCGATGTCGGACTCGATCATCTCCGACTGCGTGTAGAAGTCGGAGGGGATCGGGATCGACGGCATCGGCGCGATCAGGCGCTCGAAGGCCTCGTCGCCAGTGACCTCCACGAGGGCGTTGTCCTCGTCGGACTGCAGGGCCTTCGTGCCAGCGGGCGTGAAGCCCGTCGGGCGGTACAGCCACTTGCGCGCGTACCGCTTCCTGTGGTTGAGCATCTGCGTACGCGTCGCGTTGAGCTCGCGCTGCAGAGGCTCGATGGCCTCGAGGTCGCCGATCGGGTAGAAGTGCTCGGGCACGTCGTAGTTGCGGAGCATGACGAACGGGTGGCCGAACGCGTGCGGCGTCTGCCGCGGCGCGATCAGGAACCTGCTCGACTCGTCGCCGCAGTCGGCGAACGTGCCGACTGTCCCGCGTTTGATGTCGTAGTACTCCCACACATCGACGTAGCCCTGGTCGGGGTCGCGCGTCTGCTTGTAGGTGCCGCGCTTCTCGTCGACACCGTCCCACTTGCCCCAGGCCGTCGAGACAACCGCCTCCCGAGCGGCCTTGTTGTAGCGCGGGTCGCGCCTGACCTCCTGGACGCCGCGGCGGATGCGCTGAGCGATCCACCGCAGGTCGGACATGGAGGTGGCGTCAGGGTCGACGTACAGGTCGTGCGGGGACACGCGCTCGGCGAACGGGCGGTCCTCCCTGACGATCGTCGTTGACTCGGCCTGGTCGTGGCTGGCATCGGTGATGTCCAGCTCCTCGCCGTCCTCCGTCATCTGCTGGGCGACGGCCTTCTGCTCCTCGACGTAGCGGTAGCCCGTCTTGATCCAGCCGTGGCCGACGATGAGGAAGTCCTTGACGGCGCGGCGGAACTCGTCCTGACAGCCGTAGTGCCGCCACCAGTAGTTGATGACGGCCTCGGTGATGACGGCCCTGTCCCCGTCCTCGGGCTTGCGCGAGTTGACGGTGATCTTGGGGTTGTTCACCGACACCGACGGGTTGATCACGTTGACCGTCGCGAAGGCGATGTTCACCGCGATCCTGTCCTCCTTGGACAGGTTGTCGTAGTGCTTGCCGCGGTAGAGATCGACGAGAGAGCACCACAGGTCGTCGTACTTCTCGTCCTCCCGCCACTTCTTCGAGGCCTGGATGCGCTGGAAGTAGCCCTTCAGCACATCCGCGTTCTTGGGACGGGCCATCAGGTCAGCTGTTCAGGCGCTGATCCTCGGCGCCCCTGAGGTAGGCCTGGGCGGTGTCGATGACGTGGGACTCCTCGGAGTACACGAACTTCCGCGCCGTCGCGTTCACGAGGCCGATGAGGGCGACCACCGACAGCTGGCCCGCCTCGTTGAGGCTGGCAAGCTCGGCGGCGAAGTAGCCAGCGACCTGGGCGGCGACCGTCACGAGCGTGACGATGCGGACGGCCTCGCGGCTGAGGGAGATCTTGTTGAGCATCAGGCGTACTCCTTGGTGGGGTTGGGGGCGTAGTGGGGGCTGGCGATGTGGGCGTTCACTGCGCCCTCGACTCGAGCGAGGCCGACAGCGACGAGCTTCATCTCGGCCTGGGAGGCCGCGTGCTGCTCGGCGTTCTCCTTGCGGACGAGCTGCATCAGGTGGATCAGCGATGCGCCGACGGTCGCCAGACCAGCGACCACGGCAGACCCGAGCACGCCAACGGCGGCCCACGCCTCGGGAGACATTGCGACGAGCACCTCACACCCAGCGAGCCCCGACGGGCTCGGCGGCGATGCCCATGCGCGCGGCGTCTTCGACGGTGCGCTCCTGCGTCTGGCGGTTCGTGAGGCCCTCGCCGTACACGCGGTCCTGCACACCCGAGAAGTCGAAGGCGACTGCTCGGATCTTGCAGCGGAAGCACGACTGATGCTTGAAGTCGCTCACAGTCTCGAGGGGTCGCCCGCAGGCGCAGAGGGTGTCCATCGCCCTTCGGGGCGATTCGTTCCCTACGCGACCTGTCGGACGTTCATCGACCCGATCGGGGTGGGCTGGTTGGCCCGATTCCGCTCGTCTTCGGCCATCTTCGCGAACCAATCGAGCGAGAACGGGATCGGCTTCTGGTCGATCCTGTACTCGGGGAGGAAGGCGTAGTTGAGCATCTGCCAGCCGATGGCGAGGCTCATGACGCGGTCGTCGTGTGGCGACCCGTTCATGCGCCCCTTCTCGTCGCGGCGGAACGTCCGCATCTCGCGGACGGTGAGCTCGTCCCGCAGGTCGATCGTCTGCTCGCGGATCGCGGCCACCAGGCCGTCGATCACGAGCGGCTTCGAGGCGGACGTCGTCCGCCAGCCGAGGATCTCCGTCGCGGTCGGGTGGGCCTGGCCCTCCCGCCGCTGGCGGTAGATGTTCGGGTAGCCCGCGCGCTGAAGCGCCTTCAGCGTGGTGAGCCCATGGTTGTTCGACTCGACGCCGATCAGCGCGCCCATGTACCACCAGCCGAGCTGGGCGAGCACGTTCGCGCCGTACAGGTCGGGGTCGACGTGCCCATGCCAGGTGGCGCACACCTCGCCTGTCCCCGCCGCCACAACGTGGGCCGAGGAGTAGTCGCCGTGCTCGAGGCCTTCCGCGACGTCAGCCCCGATCACGTACATGCCGCCGATGACGGGCAGCCGCCACACCCGCAGCTCCCCGTAGGGATGCGGGTGGAACTGCGGGGTCTTGATGTTCTCGTTGAGCGACACGAGCCGACCGACCTCGGGCTCGGTCGTGGCGATGACACGCAGCTTCTCGAGGTCGAACACGGGGTTCCCCGAGCGGATGAACGCCTCCTCGGCGTTGTCGGGGTACTCCTGCCACATGATCCACTCGCGGCCGAGGCGCCGCGCCTGGGCCATCTTGCGGTCGTACCAGGACTGGTCGCGCCCGTTGGTCGACCAGTTGAAGAACAGCGGCACGAAGGGGTCGTCGCGGTCCTGCGCGGCGACCCACAGCTGGTGGAAGATGTTGCCCTCGCCGTTGGCCGTCGAGAGGGCGATGACACGGCCGCCGACGTCAGTGATCGGCTCGATCGAGGCCCAGGCCTCGTCGGGGTTCGGCAGGAAGGCCATCTCGTCGAGGACGGCGAGCCAGACGGACTCGCCTCGGGCAGGGTCGTTGCCCGACGGCAGCGACTCGATGCCCGACTCGTTGTCGAACATGAGGCGCTCCGTCGTCTGCGTGATCGGCATCGGCCCGCGCTTCTTCATCCAGGCGGGCAGGAACTTGAAGCCGTACTTCGACTTCTGCAGCAGCTTGGCCGCCTCGCGCTCGCCCTTCGAGAGCATGACGACCGAGCGGTCGTTCCAGAAGTACGTGGCCCAGAAGGCGTAGGCGGCGACGAGGGTCGACCAACCGATCTGCCGCGCCTTGAGACAGATGACGCGGTCGTTCTCGACGAACGCGCGCAGCGCCTCGATCTGCCCGTCGTACGCGTCGAAGAGGATCTTGCCGCGCTTCGGGTGGCGGATGTGCCAGTAGGTGTGGCAGAAGTAGAGGAAGGCGTCGGCCAGCTCCTGGTCGGTCGCCGCGGCGCCGCCCTTGCAGCGCCGCCACTCCTTCTCGTGAACCAGCTCCTCGAGGTTCATGCGCGTCCCGTCATCTGTCCGAGGTGGGGCCGCCGAGCGAGCGGCACGTAGAGCTGCGTGGGGCCTGCGGCAGGCGCGACAGCGATCTCGAGCGCGAGCCCCTGCCAGCGGGCGGAGGTCGCCCAGCTCGAAGTCGCGGTCAGGTCCGAGCCAGCGATCAGCCAGTGGGCGCCGAGCCCAGTGTTCGGGCCAGCCCCGTTCCGCTGGGTGCCAGCGACCCAGGGGCTGCCTTCGGGCGTCTGCGTCTCGTTCGTGCGGTGAGCGAAGAACGCGATCTGCGCGTTGTTCGGATCCTTCAGCGCGTTCATCGTGATCGTCGCCGACGTGGCCGCGTTGTTGCCCGTCGTGCCGAGCGCCGTGTCGGCGATCGGGGCCGACAGGTCATGGCCGAACACCTGCATCACCGAGTAGCCGCAGCCGATGGCGGTGACGCCGCCGTCGGGGGTGAGCGACAGCGTGAAGGTGCCCGCGGTCGGCGCCAGCGCGGTCCACGCGCCGACGCCAGTGATGCCGTCGATCTGCTCGGCGATCGACTCAACCCACGACAGCGAGCCGCCCGAGGCGGTGAAGCCTGGGGAGGTCGTGCCGTGGCGGGTCAGGTAGGGGACGACCAGCAGCGCATCGTTCGCAGTGGTCGTGACCGACTGCGTGTAGGCCGTCGACTGGTCAGCGTTGTTCCAGGCCGACACCAGCTCGGTGATGGCGATCGGCATCGGTCAGACCTCAGTGACGCGAGCGTTCCCCGAGCCCGTCGACAGGATCCCCGTCACCGCGCCCGTGTAGAGCCCCGCGAAGGGCAGCTCGTAGACGGCCTGGTTCGGGATCTTGAGGGTGAAGTCGGAAGTCGTGGCCGACGCGCCGAACTTCACGAAGAGGATCTGGCCTGTGTCGTTGAAGATCACCAGCGACTTGCGGTTGGCGTTCGAGGCGGCGAGCGTCGCCACCGACGTCGAGCACGCGACCGAGTTGACCGAGGCGCTCGCAGCCTTGTCCTGCACCGCGGTCACCGTGCCTGTCGCTTGGACGGCGAAGGTGCCCGCGTTCGTCACCGCGTGGCTCGGGACCGAGGCCAGCGAGACAGGCACTGCGCTCGCGCGCAGCTGGGTGTCGGTCAGCGGACCAGAGACAGGCTGCGTCGCCTGCCAGAACGTCCCCGAGACAGGCTGGGTGGCCTGCCAGAAGGTGCCCGACACGGGCACCGTCCCCTGCACCGCCACAGGCAGCGGCTTCGCGGCCGAGACGGCCCGAAGCGTGTCGCCAGTGTCCTCCCACATGAACGCGATGCCTGCGATCGACGCGTCAGTGGCGCCCTCGAGGTACTCGGTGTTCGTGCCGCCAGGACCACCACCCCCGCCTCCGACGGGGTTCTCGATCGGCTCCCACGTCGTCCCGCCGTCGGCAGAGCCGAGCAGGATGACCTTGTCGGCGTCACCCACCCTGAACTGGTCAGCCATTCCTCAGCTCCTCCTCGATCTCGTCAAGCTCCCGCTGGCACCGCCGCAGCAGCTCCTTCGCCGACACATCCGCCTCGAGCCCCTCGTCGAGGGCGCGCAAGGCGTCGTCGGTCCGCTTGCTCACGCGGCACCTGTCTTCGCCCGACGAGCCGCAAGCTCGTCCTGCGCTTCCTTCGCGATCAGGGCGTCCAGCTCGGCGTCCGACAGATCGGAAGCCGCGCGAGACACCTCCACCTTCGCCACCTCGGCCTTCAGCTGGCCCGTCCACTTCCCCCACAGCTCGGCGGCGCGGGTTTCGCCCCCGCGCTGCCCGCACTCGGGGCACTTCTCCTGCGACCCGAAGGCCCGCTCGTAGAGCGAGTCGAGGAGCTTCTGCGTCCGCTCAGGGTTGCCCTGCAGCAGCTGCAGCCGCTCCTCCCACTCCCGACGGAAGTGGGAGAGCTTCTCCCACCGTCGGAGGGTGGTGATGTCGACCTGGTGCAGCGTCGCGTACGCCTTCTTCGAGGACGGCTCGCGGTTGGGCGCGGGCACACAGATCCAGTCCAGGTACGCCAGCTGGCGCGCGTCGAGGGTGAGGTCTTCAGCAGCCATCGCCCTTCGGGGCCGTCCGTTCCCTGTCACCGCCGCTACCAGGGAGACGGAACGATCGTGAAGGAGAGGGGGGAGGGGGGGTGAGGATGAGCGGCTCTCCGCAGCGCCTGAGCTGAAGCTCAGGGGCAAGGACAGGGCCGAACGAGAGCGACAAGCACTCGTGAGGCCCGTTCCTCAAGCACTCAGCTCGAGGAAGCAGGATTCCTTTGCGTTAAGTCCCCCCACCCCATTGAGTCCATTGTCTGCGACTCTGGGATCTGGCGAAAGAGTCAATCTCTCTCTCCATGACACACAAGTACATGATTCCTTCTCTCTCCCTCCCCCCTAC
>Ga0247829_10000495_pt1 | contig 15134 bp, 13 predicted proteins | sample 12C_Control_Day4_FD_207765 | JGI IMG/M metagenome (GOLD analysis project Ga0247829, IMG submission 207765) | Soil microbial communities from agricultural site in Penn Yan, New York, United States - 12C_Control_Day4 | ecosystem: Environmental > Terrestrial > Soil > Agricultural land | place... | reverse complement strand
TCGACCTTAAGGCGGTCAAGACCCGCCAGCAAGGCGCCTGGTCGTCGGGAGACTACGCCGTTGTCGGCACCACCCTGCAGATCGTCGGCGAGGAGCTGTGCGAAGCCCTCGACATCCGCTCCGGCCAAAAGGTCCTCGACGTAGCCGCCGGCAACGGCAACGTCTCGCTCGCCGCTGCCCGCCGCTGGTGCAACGTGATCTCGACCGACTACGTGCCCGCCCTGCTGGAGCGTGCCAAGGAGCGTGCCGCCGCCGAGCGCCTCGACATCGAGTTCATGGAGGCCGATGCAGAGGCACTGCCCTTCGCCGACGCCAGCTTCGACGTGGTCGTGTCGACCTTCGGCGTGATGTTCACGCCGGACCAGGACAGGGCGGGCGGCGAGATGCTGCGCGTGTGCCGGCGCGGCGGCAAGATCGGCCTCGCCAACTGGACGCCCGAGAGCTTCATCGGCCAGCTGTTCAAGACCTTGGGCAAGCATATCCCCCCTCCTGCTGGCGTTAAGTCTCCGTCGCTCTGGGGTAGCGAGGCGCGCCTGCGCGAGCTGTTCCCTGCGCAATATGCAGCCATCGCGACGAAGACCAAGCAGTTCGTCTTCCGCTATCGCTCGCCGGCGCATTGGCTCGAGGTGTTTCGCAACTACTACGGCCCGCTCCACAAGGCCTTCGCTGCGCTCCCGCCGCAGCAGCAGGCAGCCCTCGAGCACGACGTGATGGAGCTGATGGCACGCTTCAACCGCTCGGGCGACAAGACCCTCGTGCTGCCCAGCGACTATCTCGAGGTTGTCGTCACTACCCGTTAGTTCCGACGTCCTCGAAACGCCGGACGCTGCTCGCATCCGCCCATGCGAGCAGCGTTCGTGTTTGAGCACCCGATCCGTCTTAGGATCGCCAACCATTGGATTCCAGGACACAATTCACCGCCGACGGATGCATTTCCGAGAATCCGATTTCTTTGCTAGATTCCGTGCAAGTGATTTCTTGACTGGGGGCTTTGTTGGACAGCCGGCTGGTGCTGCCCGTCAATTCCGTTCTGGACGGCGGCTATCGCATCATGCGCGTCGTCGGGTCCGGCGGATTCGGCATCACCTACGAGGCCGAGGATCTCAACCTCGGCACCATGGTGGCCGTCAAGGAGTACTACCCGATCGAATTCGGCGACCGCGACGCCACCATGAGCGTGCGGCCGAAGTCGGAACGCCACAAGCCGACCTTCGACAAGGGGCGCACCAACTTCCTCGAGGAGGCGCGCACGCTGGCGCGCTTCGAGCATCCCTCCATCGTTCGCGTCAGCCGCGTGTTCGAGACCAACTCCACCGCCTACATGGTGATGCGCTTCGAGCAAGGCATGAGCCTGGAGGCCTGGCTGCGCAGCCTCGAGCGCTCGCCCTCGCAGAACGAGCTCGATCTCCTCGTCACCCCGCTGCTCGATGCGCTCGAGATGATGCACGCGGCCAACTTCCTGCACCGCGACATCGCCCCCGACAACATCATCGTGCGCGCGGACGGCACCCCCGTGCTGCTCGACTTCGGGGCGGCGCGCCGGGCCGTGGCGGAGATGAGCCGCTCGCTCACGGGCATCGTCAAGGCGGGCTATTCCCCGCACGAGCAGTACGCCAGCGACGGCCGCCTGCAGGGGCCGTGGTCCGATCTCTACGCCTTCGGCGCCACGCTCTACCGGGCGGTCACCGGCAAGCCGCCGGAGGAGTCGATGCTGCGCGTCGACGAGGACAGCATGCGCCCGGCAGTCGAGGCCGCGCGAGGCGACTACCGCCGCGAGTTCCTGGCTGCCATCGACGCCTGCCTCAAGGTGAGGCACGCCGAGCGTCCGCGGTCGGTGGCGCAGCTCCGGCCGATGCTGCTCGGGCGCGCGTCGCAGCCCCCCGCCGCGCGGCTCACCAGGCCGACACAACAGGTGCCCCAAGCCGGCCTTCCGGCGGCGCCACAGGAGCTTCCCCGGCGAACGGCGAAGAAGCGCTGGCCCGCCATTGCCGCCGTTCTCGCGATCCTCGCCGGCTCCTATGCGGGCTACGAGTACCAGCGCTTCGACACCCCCGCAGGCTCGCCGGGCGCCCGGCTCTCGACTGCTGCCGTCGACTCGAGTGCAGCGCGCAAGGCGGAGGAGCAGGCCCGCGAGCGGCAGGCGGCCCTCGAAGCCGAGCGCCGCCGGCAGAGGGAGCTGGAGGCAGCCGACGCGCGCCGTCGCCAAGTCGAGGCGGAGGACGACCGCCGCCGCAGGGAGCAGATCGCTGCCGCAGAGGCAGAGGCGCGGCGCAAGGCGGAGGAGGCCGCGGAGCGTCGGCGCCAGGATGACGCGCGCATCGCCGCACTCGAGGAGACGCGCCGCAAGCAGGAGACGGCCGCCGAGGAGAAACGCCGCGAGGAGCAACGCATCGCCGCGCTCGACGAGGCCCGCCGCACCGAGGACAGGCGCAGGGAGGACAGGCGCAGGGAGGAGGAGCGCGTCCGGCTCGCCGCCATCCCCAGCGACACCCAACGAGCCGACCTGGTGCGCAAGGTGCAGGAGGTGCTCAAGCGCGCCCGCTGCTTCGACGGCGCCGTCAACGGCCGCGGCGGGGATACCCAGGAGAGCCTCGACCGCTTCGTCGAGAGCGCGAGCAAGAAGGGGGCAGCCATGCCCCGCCGTATCGAGCTCGCCAAGGCCAGCGTCGGCGACTTCGAGTCCTGGCTCAAGGACGCCGACGCGATCAAGGGCGACGTCTGCCCGGTCTCCAAGCCCCCGCCAGTCAAGGTCGCGCCAGTCGAGAAGAAGCAGCCGGTCGCCAGGGCAACGACGGAGGACTCCGAGCGGCCCAAGGCCCAGCGCGCGCCCAGCGAAAGCAGGTCGGCCCCGGGCAACAGCGAGGCGTGCCTCAACACCTGTCACGCCGCCGGCGGCAATCACTGGGCCCAGAAGCGCTGCAACCGCCGCTGCGGGGGCGGCTAGCGCCCGATGCGAGGCCGGCTAAGCCAGCGCGGCCTTGGCGGCGGCGCGGATCTGCTCGAGGGTGAAGGGCTTGGTGATGATGCGGGAGATGCGGCCCTTGAGGTGATCGGCGCGGCCGAGCTCGCCCGCAAAGCCTGACATCAGGATCACGCGCAGCTTGGGGTTGCCCGCCAAGCCCTTCTCGACCAGCTCGATGCCGTCGACGCCCGGCATCTGCACGTCCGAGATCAGGAGATCGAAGCTACCCCCGCCGCGCAGCTTCTCCAGGGCCTCGGCGCCGTCCTGCGTCACGACCACCTGATGGCCGTCGGCCGTGAGCGCGCGCTGCACCATGTCCCGTGTCGCCGCGTCGTCCTCCGCCAGAAGGATGCGTGCCATGTTGCCCTCCCCTCCTGCGGGAGCCGCCGTCTCTCGCCCCCTCGCAGGTGCGGCGACTCAACCGCTATCGACCAGTCGCCCCACGAAGGGGAGCTCGCGCAAGCGGTGCGCCAAGTCCATGCCGTAGCCTACCACAAACACCTCGGGACATTCGAACACCTTGAAATCGGCTGCGATCTCGGCAGCGCGCCGGACCGGCTTGTCGAGCAGCACGCAGGTTGCGACGCGCAGCGCCCCGCGCGCCGCGATCAGGTCCTTGGCGAACGCCAGCGTGCGTCCGGATTCCAGAATATCGTCGACGATCAGCACGTTGCGCCCCGCCACCTCCATCTCGATGTCGCGCACGATCTCGACGCGGCCCGACGACGTCGTGCCGCTGCGGTAGCTCGACAGCGATAGGAAGTCGACCTGCGGGGAGAGCCCCGCGCGGTGGAGCGCGCGCAGGAGATCGGCGGCGAACACGAAGCTGCCCTTGAGGATGGCAACGACGATGAGGTCGCGAGGACACGAATCGGCGATGCGCCGCGCCATGGCATCGATGCCCTCGGCGATGGCCTCGGCCGGGAAAATCACCTCGACCGTCTCGGATTTGGCTGGCTCTGCGGCCATGCTGCACCTTTCTCACAACATCGGCTGGACGGCGTTTCTTTTCCGGTTGGCAAGCCCGCCGCGCCCACCGTAGCATTTCCGCACCGGCCCATCAGTCCGCCACAATCGTGCCCGATTGATCCCTCCTCCCAGCGTCACGCATGGAGGCGGTTTTCACTCGGTCCGAAGGCCCGGAGAGAGCGTGATCAGACTGAACAGCATCGCACTCAAATACGGCAACGGGCACGAGGTGCTGCGCAACGTGACGTTTCATCTGCGCCCCGGCTCGTTCCACTTTCTCACGGGCCCCTCCGGTTCCGGCAAGACCTCGCTGCTGCGCCTGCTGTTCATGTCGATGCAGGCGACGCGGGGCCAGATCTCCGTGCTGGGCACCGACATCAGCCGGGTGACGCCGTCCAAGCGCGCGCAGCTGCGCCGGCGCATCGGCATCGTGTTCCAGGACTTCCGCCTGCTCGACCACATGACCACCTGGGAAAACGTCGCCATGCCGCTGCGGGTGACGGGCAAGCGGATCTCCGACTACAAGGAGGACGTGACCGATCTGCTGCAATGGGTGGGACTTGGCGACCGCATGTACTCCTATCCGCACGTGCTGTCGGGCGGCGAGAAGCAGCGCGCGGCCATCGCCCGCGCCGTCATCAACAAGCCGGAGCTGCTGCTCGCCGACGAGCCCACCGGCAACGTCGATCCGCAGATGGCCCGCCGCCTGCTGCGCCTGTTCATCGAGCTCAACCGGCTCGGCACCTCGGTCATGATCGCCACCCACGACCACCAACTGATGCGGCAGACCAAGGCGCCGCGGCTGGAGCTGCACGACGGTCATGTCCGGATCGTATGACAGGCCGACCGGGCCGCCCATGCTGCAGCCGGTGCAACCGCGCCTGGCGCATGAGCCCTATGAGGGGCCGCTGACTGCCGATACGACGCAGTCGAGCGTGCGCCGTCCGCCGCCCAAGCTCGAGGCGGACGGGGGCGAGCCGCAGACGCGCTCGCGCAAGCACGATCCCACGCAGACCAGCGGACCGATCGTGCCGGCGGGCTCCGTCACCGGCCGCTCGCTGACCCTGGTCATCACCATCATGTGCTTCCTCGCCTGCCTGACGGCGGGCGCCGTCTACATGATGAACCAGTCGGCGTCGGCCTGGCTGCGCGATATCGCCAGCGAGGTGACGGTGCAGGTCGAGGCCAAGGAATCGACCGACCTCGACAAGGTCGTGGCCGACGTCACGGGCTTCCTGTCGCGCCAGGCGGGCATCGCCAGTGTGCGCGCGCTCGGCGCTGGCGATGCGGCCCAGCTGCTCGAGCCGTGGCTGGGGCAGACCGACGCGCTGCGCTCGCTTCCGGTGCCGCGCCTCATCGCCATCGAGCTTGACCGGCACACACCCCCGGATCTGGAGGTGGTACGGGCGGCGCTCGGCAAGCAATTCAAGGGCGTGACGCTCGACGACCACCGCCGCTGGCAGCAGCAGATACGCACCATCACGCGCTCCTTCGCTCTCGGTGGCCTGGCCATCCTGCTGCTGGTCGGTGCCGCGACGACGGCCGTCATCGTCTCGGCCACGCGGAGCGCGATGGCGGCCAACCGCGAGATCGTCGAAGTGCTGCACTTCGTGGGTGCCACGGACCGCTTCATCGCACGCGAGTTCGAGCGCCATTTCCTGCGGCTGGGCGTCAGGGCCGGCATCGTCGGTGCGATCTGGGCGATGTTCATATTCCTGGCGATGCCGACGGTGATGGAGCTGCTCGGTGGTGGCGGCGTGACGATCGCGGAGATCCGCCGTCTGATCGGCATCTCGAGCCTCGATGCCATGGGCTATGTGCTGCTCGGCATCGTCGTCCTCGTCATCGCCTCGCTGTGCATGCTGACCTCGCGCATCGGTGTTTATCGAATCCTTAAGCACTGACACCAGTGGCCCGCACGCCACCGGGGAAAAACAGTTTGCAGTGCCGCCACCCATGGGTCACAAGCGCGCGTGGATCGGCTAGTGTCATCAGCCGACGGCATGCCCACGCCGGGGCGACCGCTCGGAGAGGAGATGTGGCACGCGGAGGCAGGTATCTCGCAGGAGCCGTTGCGATCGCGCTGTTCGCGTTCTTGGGCGGCTTCGTCATCTTTGCCAGCTCGATCGCGCACTACGCGCCGGTCGATGGCCTGCGCGCCGACGCCATCGTCGTGCTCACCGGCGGCGAGCATCGGCTGAGCGAGGCCGCCAAGCTGTTGTCGGAGAATCGCGGCAAGCGGCTGCTGGTCTCGGGCGTCAACCGCGCGACGACGCATGCCGACATCTACCGCATGACGGGCCTGAGCCCGGAGCGGTTCAAGTGCTGCGTCGATGTGGGGTACGCCGCCCACGACACCACCGGCAACGCCGAGGAGACGCGGGCATGGGCGAGCGCACACCGCTTCTCCAAGCTGATCATCGTCACGTCCAGCTACCACATGCCGCGTAGCCTCGTTGAGCTCGGCCGTGTGATGCCGGCAACCACCCTCGTCCCCTATCCCGTGGTGTCGCGCAATTTCCGCACCGAGGCCTGGTGGCTGCACGCAGCCACGGCACGCCTGCTGTTCTCCGAGTACGTGAAGTTCCTTCCTTCCGCCGCCCGGATGTATGTGGCGCGCCTGCGCAACTGGGACGGCAGCGCGCTGGCGAACGGCGTCGCCCTGCGCGCTTCGGGCGGTTGAGGGGGGACATGCTGCGCTCGGTCGTCTTCCTCGTCGTCTTCTACGTCAACACGGCCGTGTTCCTGGTGCTCGGCAGCTGGCTGCTGCTCGCGCCGCGCCGCTGGGCCATGGAAGGCTTGCGGCTGCACGGCTTGGCGAGCTTGTGGTGGCTGAAGGTGATCTGCGGCACGCGCTTCGAGCTGCGCGGTGCCGAGAAGCTGCCCAAGGGCGCCTGCCTCGTGGCCTCCAAGCACCAATCGGCGTGGGACACGTTCGCGCTGATCCCCGTATTCCGCGACCCCGCCATGGTCATGAAAGCGGAGCTCGGCTGGATTCCGCTCTACGGCTGGTTCAGCCACAAGTTCGAGCACATCTTCGTCAGCCGCGACCGCGGGCCCGCCGCGCTCAAGGCCCTGATCCGCGACGCACGTGCGCGCGCCGCCCAGGGTCGCGAGATCGTCATCTTCCCCGAGGGCACCCGTCGGCCGCCCGGTGCGCCGCCCGACTACAAGCCGGGCTTCATCGCCCTGTACGAGGGTCTCGGGCTGCCCTGCTACCCGCTGGCGCTCAATTCCGGCCTGTTCTGGCCGCGCCGCAGCATCGCTCGCTATCCCGGGACCATCGTCATCGAGGTGCTGGACCCGATACCGGCAGGCCTCAAGCGCGCCGAGGCCCGCAGGCTGATCGAGGAGCGGATCGAGACCGCCTGCGCCCGGCTCATCGCCGAAGCACGCGCCGCCCCCAACCCGCCGCCGCTGCCCGTGATATCAGAGAGCCCTGACCCATCGCTGTCACGATCGTGACGCGCAACCCTACCCAAGGAAGAACACGAGGCTCATGCAACATCTGCCGATAGCCAACGCGCGCTCCCCCTTCGTCCTGATCGCCCTGCTGCTGGCGATCCTGCCCGCTCCGGTGCTCGCCGCCGACTGCGGCAACGATCCCGGCGGGTTCAACAGCTGGCTCACGCGCTTCAAGGCGCGCGCCGCTGGCGAGGGCATCTCGGCCAACACGATCTCGTCCGCACTGGCCGGGGTCACCTACGACGCGACCGTGATCCGGCTCGACCGCTCGCAGCGCTCCTTCAAGCTCTCTTTCGAGGAGTTCTACGCGCGCCGCGTCGGCCCTGGGCTGCTCCGTCGCGGCCAGGCCCTGATGCGCACCCACCAGGCGACGCTGCAGAAGATCGAGCAGCGCTTCGGAGTGCCGCCCCCGATCCTGATCGCCATCTGGGGGCTCGAGACCAACTATGGCGCCGACTCCAGCGGCAAGCTCTACATCGTGCGGTCGCTCGCCACCCTCGCCTACGACTGCCGCCGCTCGGACTTCTTCACCGGCCACCTGCTCGACGCGCTGCGCATCGTCGAGCGCGGCGACCTGACGCCCGCGCAGATGCGCGGCGGCTGGGCGGGCGAGATCGGCCACACGCAGTTCCTGCCTTCGGGCTACTTCAAGTACGCGGTCGACTTCGACGGCGACGGCCGGCGCGACCTCGAGCGCAGCGTGCCCGACATGCTGGCCTCGACCGCCAATTTCCTGAAGGGCCACGGCTGGCGCGCGGGCCAGGGCTGGGAGCCGGGCTCGGCCAACTATGCCGTGATCCGCGACTGGAACCGCGCGGAGGTCTACCAGCGCACCATCGCAACGATGGCCGAGAAGCTGCGCGCGGGGCCCTGAGATCGCCGACGCACTATCCCGCGGCGCGGCGCCAGAGGATGCGATGCGACCGCGGCGATCCTGCCGCGAAGTCGGGTCCCGACAAGGTGAGGCGATCGCCGTCGAGCACGGCGTTGCGCAGGGTGGTTGCGCCCGTCAGCGCCGGATCGGGGGCGATGGCGATGTGATGGACCACGGCCCCGTCGCGCACCTCGTAGCGGCCGGCATAGCCGAAGTAGGCTTGGTACGCGCGCGCCTTGGCGCCGTCGTCATCCGCAAGGCGCGGGCGGCTCCTGCGCGCCAGCGTCGCGCTCACATGACCGTCGGCGGTATAGATGAGGAAGCCCTCCGCATCAGCGCCGAGCGGGCACTCGGGCGGACGGCCGTCCTCGTAAACGATCTCCCAGCGCTCGAGCCGCCAGGTGCCGATCAGGCTGTCTGCAAGCGATGTCACCGAGCGCCTCCTGCGCAATGGGCGGTGCAGTCTAACCGAAGCCGCTCGACCCCCAAGCGCCAAGCCCCACGACCAGTCTTGCCGAATCCTGATGCCATTCCGTCGCTATGCAGATAGTGTGCGGGTGTGGCGGCGGGTCACCCCGCACCACCTGCTGCCACGGGGACCGGTCTCGCCCGCTATCTGAGTCCGGTCCCTCTTCCGCATCCCCATCCGGAGCCTCGGAAAAATCCAACCGCGCCGCCTGCTGGGCGCGCAAATCCATGCCTGCGCCGAGCCGATGCACACAGAAGATATTTTTCACTTCCTGTATTATTGAGCACACGGAAGAAGCGGACAGCAGGGTAGTGTTTGGCTCTCCGGGCGAGACCGGCGCAGCGCGCCGATAGGCGACCGGGTGCGGGAGCTTGGGGTGCGATGGCTGGAAGGCTTCGCACCCTGAGTGTTTCATGCGGTCTCTGGCGACGTCAGGGCCGGTCCCTATTGCTCCCCTCCTCAATCGTTGCCTGGGCCGCAATCTCGTCCAAGCCCTTTTCATCGAGGATAATGATCTCGGTCCCGAGGACCCTGATAAGTCCCGCGACCTTCAGCGTTGCGAGCTGGCGGTTGACGTTACCCCGCGTCAGATCGAGGTATTTGCCGAGCTCCTCCTGCGTGATGATCAGCTGCAGCACTCCGTCAGGCCTCTTGTGTCCGCGTTGTCGGGCCAGCCTCAACAATCCCCGCGCCGTACGCGCTCGCATCTTGAGCGTGTTGTCCTCGATGATCGCAGCGCCTGCCCTGGACCTTTCGCACAGGACACGGATGATGGCGAGCATCGCGTCTGGATGTGCCAGCAGCGTGGGCAGCAGCTCCCGTGATGGGATCACGAATATGTCCGCACCTTCCAGGGCGACGGCATCCACGGCCCGCTCTTTGCCATCCAGGGCCGAGGTCTCACCGAAAATGGCTCCCGCCGCGAGGTAGTCGATCGTCACCTCCTTGCCGCTCACGTTCGTGTTGGCGAGCTTCACCCGTCCTCTGAGCACGATCATCAGGCTGTCGCCCGGATCTCCGCGCCGGTAGATGAAATCCCCTTTTTCGAATGCGCACTCTTGCCCCTTGCACAACAGCGCATCGAGGGCGGCAACAGGAAGCCCGCCCAGGAAGGTGTTCCGCGTCAGGAAGGGACGCATTGCGTCGAGGAATGGCGTGGTCATGGCACCTCGCCCAACACTCAGCTCGTCGCCGCCGACGCCCCCAGCAGAGACCCTATCGCCGGCGTAGTCCGCTCGAACGAAACGTCGGCTCGCAGCCGCTCGAAATCCTAGAGTCCGGGTGCCCAAGGGTCAAACTCGCAAGCTCGACCGCAAGCCGAGGTCTCACGCGGCCGCGGGGCGATCGGCGGCGACGCGGTTCCTGCCGCCGCACTTGGCCTCGTAGAGCTTGTGATCGGCGCGCTGGATCAGCGCCTCGGCGTCGTCGCCGGGGCCGAGCTCGGCGATGCCGAACGATGCGGTGATGGTGCCGATCTGCTTGCCGCTCTCGGTGACGGCGAGCTGCAGGCTCTCGATCTTGCGGCGTGCGCGCTCGGTGAGCTGCCTCGCGCTCTCGATATGCGTGTCGGGCAGGATGATGGCGAACTCCTCGCCGCCGTAGCGCGCGACCGTATCGCGGGCGCGCACGTTGTCGGTGAGCACGCTTGCGAACGTCTTCAGGATCTCGTCGCCGATCTGGTGGCCGTAGAGATCGTTGATCTTCTTGAAGTTGTCGATGTCGCCCATGACGAGCGACAGGGGTACGCCTCGCGCCTTCGCATCGGCCAGCTCGCGCGCCAGGCTGGCATCGAAGCAGCGGCGATTGCTGAGCGAGGTGAGGGGATCGCGCAGCCCGATCTCTTGCGCCTCGGCAAGGTGGGCGCGCAGCTTGTCGATCTGGGTGCGCGACTGCTCGAGTCTACTCCTGAGCTCGCCCGCCTCGTTCTGCATCTTGGCGTTCTCGGCGAGCAGGAACTTGACGATGATGCCGATCTGCTCGCGCGTGGCGAGCGCCAGGCTCTTGTCCGCCTGCGCCAGGGTCACGGAGTAGCGGGTGCCGGCCTCCTCGTAGGTGCGCACCAGCTCGAGGATGGCCGCGGCCTGGGCATCGAGGTGCACGGCGGCGGCCTCGAAATCTGCCTCGGCAGGCGCGGGCGTCGGGGCTTCAGCCGCCGGGCTGCTGCTGCGCGATGCCAGCCAGATCATGATGCCGAGGCCGACGACGCTGACGGCCGACAGGCCGATCAGGCAGGCCTCCAACATCGTGAGACCGGACGTGAACATGCAACACGCTTCCCCCGCCACCTTCGAGCGCGCAGGAGATCAATGTGCCTGCGCCGAAGGTCCCTGCTGGCCGGCATTGTGAGGCGAACCCCCTCAGATACCGTTAACGGCGGGGCGACGGGGCCCCTGTGACCCTCCCGCCCTGTGCATCGCCCAATGAGAGCCGAGGAAGGTTGCGACGGAGCCGGCGCATGGTGTAGGGAAAGGCCGCGCCGCCATTTGCGGCCAAGCGCAACAAATGCCGCAGTAGCTCAGGGGTAGAGCAACGCATTCGTAATGCGTGGGTCGGGGGTTCAATTCCCTCCTGCGGCACCACACTTAACCTATTTATTTTATTGAGATTTTACGAGGAAATCTGCCGCATCTCCCATACGGCTCTCCCATACGAAAAGCGGGTTGCCAACAGCGAACCGGAAGCCGCTCGCGTCTGCGCTGGTGCGGGCCGCTCTTCGGCAAAGTCCGAACCCAATCGACGCGACCCGCAGCACCCCGCCGTCGCAGTTTACCTCCTGCGCCGGTGTTCCCGGCACCTGGAATCAGTGGAAACCCCGATGGGCGTCTGAGCGCACCGTGTGCAACCTGCGGGCACGACGGGATGACAGCGGGGGACGGGCAAGCTCCCGCAAGGTAAATGTCGCTCCCGATTCCTCCGAACTGGGGTTGATCGGCTATGAGCAATCAGACCTTGCTGGACTCGCACGCCAGATTCAATCCATGGCTCACGCCGGAAGACGTCGCCGAATACTGGACCGATGCCCTTCAACGCTCGGTCCTGTTCCTCGATGTGATGAGAGAGCGCGGCGAGCACTATGCGGCGCACAATGCCAAGACTGCGCCCCACGTCCTGAAGTTCGAGGCCCAGCTCGTGGTCGACGGCCGCAAGCTGCCGCGCCCCGTCAACTATGTCCTGGCCCGGATCGTTCCTCCTCGCGGCGTGGAGATCGACGCGAGGAAGCGTCCGTTCGTCGTCGTCGACCCGCGTGCCGGGCACGGGCCGGGGATCGGCGGTTTCAAGGCCGCAAGCGAGATCGGCGTTGCTCTGAAGGCGGGCCACCCCTGCTACTTCATCGGCTTCCTGCCCGAGCCAGTGCCAGGGCAGACGATCGGGGACATCGCGCGCGCCGAGGCAGCCTTCCTGGAGCGCGTGATCGCGCTGCATCCGGACGCCGAAGGCAAACCGGCGGTGATCGGCAACTGCCAAGCCGGCTGGGCCATCATGATGGTGGCCGCGCTGCGGCCTGAGCTGTTCGGCCCGATCATCGTCGCTGGATCACCGCTCTCCTATTGGGCCGGCGTGCACGGCGCCAATCCGATGCGCTACACGGGCGGGCTGGTGGGAGGCACCTGGATCACGGCGCTCATGGGAGATCTCGGCTGCGGGAAGTTCGACGGCGCCTGGCTGGTATCCAACTTCGAGAACCTCAACCCCTCCAACACGCTCTGGACCAAGCACTACAACCTCTACTCCAAGATCGACAGCGAAGCGCCACGCTACCTGGAGTTCGAGGAGTGGTGGGGCGGGCACGTGCTCCTGAACGCCGAGGAGATGCAGTTCATCGCCGACGAGCTGTTCGTCGGCAACAAGCTCGCGGCCGGTGACGTCGTCACCTCCGACGGCACGAGGGTCGACCTTCGCAACATCCGCTCGCCCATTATCGTCTTCTGCTCGAAGGCCGACAACATCACGCCGCCGCAGCAGGCATTGGGCTGGATCCTGGACCTCTACAAGAGCGTGGACGAGATCAGGGCGCACGGCCAGACCATCGTCTACTCCGTGCACGAGACCATCGGCCATCTCGGTATCTTCGTGTCGGGCTCGGTTGCCAAGAAGGAGCACGACGAGTTTGCGAGCAACATCGACCTGATCGACGTGCTCCCGCCCGGCCTCTACGAGGCCGTGATGACGCCGAAGGACGTCGGCGATCCGGCCGCCGATTTTGTCTCCGGCGACTATCTCGTGCGCTTCGAGGCGAGGTCGCTCGACGACATCCGTGTGCTCGGCGGCAATAGCGAGGAGGATGATCGGCGATTTGCGGCAGCGGCGCGGGTATCGGAGATCAATCTGGGGCTCTATCGCACCTTCATGCAGCCCTGGGTGCGCAGCTTCGCCAATCACGGCATGGCGGAGTGGATGCGCAAGCTGCATCCGCTGCGGTTGCAGTACGAGGCGTTCTCCACGAGCAATCCCGTCATGCGCACGCTTCACTCCAGCGCTGACGACGCACACAAGAGCCGCCAGCAGGTGTCCGCGGACAATCCGCTCTGGCAAGCCCAGGAGCAGGCGTCCGAGTTCATCAGGACGTCGCTCGATGCCTACCGTGATCTGCGCGATCACATGTTCGAGGCGACCTTCCACGCCGTTTATGGCTCGCCGATGCTGCAGGCCATGGTCGGGCTCAAAGCCGCCGAGCGACCCGTACGCGAAAGACCCGGTGACGATGCGCAGCGCCGCGCGCTGGTTTCGCAGCGGATTGGGGAGCTGAAGCATGCCATCCCGCAAGGAGGGCCACACGAGGCGCTGCTGCGTGCGCTTCTCTACATACGCATGCCCGATGGTGTGGTCGACGAGCGCGGGTTCAACTTTCTGCGCCGCATGCGCGAAGAGTCGGGAAAGGGTGTTCCTCTCGCGGATTTCAAGAAGGCCCTGCGCGAGCAATTCTTGATGCTGCTGCTCGACGAGCGCGCGTGTATCGAGGCCATTCCGCGCATGATTGCCACGGATCCCAAGCTCGCCGCCCAGCTCTCCGAAAGCCTGCACGACGTCATCGGCGTTGTCGGTGTCAGCAGCCCGCAGGCCAAGGCTCGCCTGGCGGAGATCGAGGAATTGCTCGAGGCGGGCGGAATGCGCGAGACGGGCAAGCAGGCGAAACGGGAGAAGGCCCAGCTCGGAGCCGCGCAGGGGTTGGGGCCGCACGTGCCGAGCCACAAGCACTAGTAGCGCTCACTAGATGAAGACGGCAAGCGAGGTTTGAACGTCATGTCCGGTTTCTTGCGCCCCACGGATCTCGATGAGATCTCGTCCGAGATCGAGGCGGCAAAGCTCGACGAGGAGGAGCAGTTCAAGCGCAAGCAGGAGCAGACCAAGCGCGAGCTGCGCGAAGCGTTCCTGGCGCGCGATGTCCACCCCGAGGTTATCGACCGGGTCAATAATGCGGTCCGCATCGCAGCTCGGCAGGGGCATCACCAGCTCGAGGTGATGACATTCCCGTGCAGCTACTGCAACGATGGGGGCCGGCGCATCAACAACCTGCTGCCCGACTGGCCGACCTCGCTGGAGGGCTTCGCCAAGAAGGCCTACGAGTTCTACGACAAGGAGCTCAAGCCGCTCGGCTTCAAGCTCACCGCGCAGGTGGTGAGCTACGAGGGCGGCGTTCCCGGTAACATCACCATGTACCTGAAGTGGTGAACCCAAGCAGCGCGACGGTCTCGAACCTTGCGGAGGCATCGATGCCGAAAGAGGCCACCCCTCCCCAGCGTCGTCAGCACGCCAAATACGAGCGGCTGATCGAGGCCGCCAAGACCAAGGCGCCGTTGCCCACGGCAGTGGCACATCCGTGCGACGCGACTTCCCTCGCCGGCGCGCTCGAAGCCTATCGGGCCGGATTGATCGTTCCCATACTCGTGGGCCCCGCCGACAAGATAAGAAAGCTCGCCAAGGCCGGGGGCATGGACCTTGCCGGCGTCGAGATCGTCGAGGCGCGGCACAGCCAGGCGGCGGCCGAGAAGTCCGTCGCGCTCGTGCGCGAGGGCAAGGCGGAGCTCCTCATGAAGGGCAGCCTCCACTCGGACGAGCTGCTGTCCGCGGTCGCCAGGCGCGAGACTGGGCTGCGCACCGGCCGCCGCATCAGCCATGTCTTCATCATGGACGTGCCGACGCACCCCCAGACGCTCTTCATCACGGACGCCGCCGTGAACATCGCGCCGGACCTGATGGCCAAGCGCGACATCGTGCAGAACGCCATCGATCTCTACAGGGCTCTCGGGCTCGGCACGCCCAAGGTCGCCATACTCTCGGCGGTCGAGACCGTGACGGTCGCCATCCCCTCCACCATCGAGGCCGCCGCGCTGTGCAAGATGGCCGACCGCGGCCAGATCACCGGCGGCGAACTCGATGGCCCGCTTGCCTTCGAC
>Ga0247829_10000492_pt1 | contig 15165 bp, 15 predicted proteins | sample 12C_Control_Day4_FD_207765 | JGI IMG/M metagenome (GOLD analysis project Ga0247829, IMG submission 207765) | Soil microbial communities from agricultural site in Penn Yan, New York, United States - 12C_Control_Day4 | ecosystem: Environmental > Terrestrial > Soil > Agricultural land | place... | reverse complement strand
CCGGCCGCGCGGCAGTGGTGAACTCGGGCCACTGGACAAGATGTTCCGGGACACGAACATCGTGATCCTGGTGGTGTTCAGCATCTGTTGTAGCGGGATCGCCGCGATCCTGGGGCTCATCGGCATGTTGACGGCCAAGGACCCCAAGGCAAAGTCGAACGCGACTCTGGTGCTGATCATCGGGGGCATCCTGTTCGTGCTCGGCATGGTCGCGAACTTCATGGGCTTCATGGGCGGGCTGGCCGGCGGCGCCAGGTAGCCCTGTCCGCGTACCACCCCCGGCAGGGGCGCGGCCGCCCCTGCCGGACTGTTTTCCGTTGCCCCGACTGGGTTGCTCATGCCCGCGATCGTCCAGGTCATCGACCTGATCAAGAACTACTACATGGGGGACGTGACGGTCAACGTCCTCAGGGGGCTCAACCTCACCTTCGACGAGGGGGACTTCGTCGCCCTGATGGGGCCGTCGGGGTCGGGCAAGTCCACCCTGATGAACATCCTCGGCTGCCTCGACCGACCGACCGCCGGTCAGTACGTCCTGCGCGACCAGAACGTCGCCGAGATGTCCGACGACGAGTTGTCCGAGGTCCGCTCGACGTATCTGGGGTTCATCTTCCAGGCGTATAACCTGCTGCCGCAGTACACAGTGGTGGAGAACGTCGAGATCCCGCTGCTGTATCAGGGGATCCGGCTGGACGAGAACACGCACGCCCGGTGCGTGGCGCTGGCGGAGATGGTCGGGCTGGCGGACCGCCTGGACCACCGACCGGTGCAACTCTCCGGTGGCCAGCAGCAGCGGGTGGCGATCGCCCGGGCGCTGGTCAACGACCCGCAGCTCATCCTGGCGGACGAGCCGACCGGCAACCTGGATACCCGGACGTCCGACGAGATCATGCACATGCTCTCGGACCTGAACAAAGCCGGCAAGACGATCATCATGGTGACGCACGAGAACGACATCGCCGCGTGGGCGCGGCGGGTGGTCCGCCTGCGGGACGGGATGGTCGAGTCGGACGTGCGCAACGACACCCGCTACGCGGGAGTGAGTTAGGGGCGAGGGGCATGGGGCGAGAAAAACCCCGGAGTCGGTCATGAGCGCAGACGGTCCAGTGACCGAACGCAAGCCGATCCGGTCGTTCCGGGATCTGCTCGTCTGGCAGAAGGCCATCGACTTTGCAAGGGATGTTTACGGGCTCACGAAACGGTTTCCTCCGGACAAGCGGTTCGGACTCACGCTTCAACTACGCCGGGCCGCCGTTTCCGTGTCGTCCAACATCGCCGAGGGTCACGCCCGACAGGGGAAGGAGTTCGCCCACTTCCTGTCCATCGCCCGGGGGTCTCTGGCGGAGTGCGAGAGTCAGTTGCACCTGGCCGTGGTGCTTGGCTACCTAACGGAGCCCATGACCGTGCCGTTGAATGACCTGGCCAGCGAGATCCATCGGATGAGTGCGTCGCTGGCCTCCGAGCTGTCCTACTAGTGACTGTGTCTTGCCCCTTGCCCCACGCCCCTAATTACTGATTCATGGGCATCAACATCTTCGACATCCCGCCCGCGCCGACCCCCGGGGCGGCTGGCGGGCTCGGGCTGACCAAGCTCCGCCGCAGCGTCGGGCTGGCCGTCCGCAGCCTGTGGTTGCACAAGCTCCGCGCGGCGCTGTCCGTGCTGGGTATCGTCATCGGAACGAGCGCGGTGATCGCGCTCATGGCGTTCGGCCGCGGGTCGATGCAGGACGCCCTGGAGGATATCAAGCGGCAGGGCGCGACCAACATCATCGTCCGGTCGGTCAAGCCGACCGACGATTCCAGCACCGGGTCGCGGTCGTTCGTGCTGGCCTATGGCCTGAAGTTCTCCGACCTGGAGCGGTTCGAGACGTTCGGCGACTCGCTGGTGCGGATCGTGCCGATGCGGGTCTTCCCGTCCGAGGTCCGCTACCTGGACCGGATGGACCCCAAGGGCCGGCTGGTCGGCACCCTGCCGGCGTATACCGAGGTCAACAAGCTGGAACTCGCCGGCGGCCGGTTCCTCACCCAGGAGGACGAGCACTCGCTGGCCAACAACTGCGTGCTGGGGTCCGCGGTGGCCGACAAGCTCTTCCCGTTCGAGGATCCGATCGGCAAGACGGTGATGATCCGGACCAACCGGTTCCTGGTGGTCGGCGTGTGCGCCGACCGGATGCCGACCGGCGGGTCTGGCGGCAGTCAAGCGGCCGAGGATTTCAACCACGACGTGTACATCCCGTTCAGCACCTGTCGGGCGCGGGTCGGCGAGACGGTGTTCATCCGCTCGGCCGGCTCGCGCAGCGCCGAGAAGGTGCAGATCAGCCAGGTCACGATGACGGTGGACGCCGACTTCGAGACCAGCGAGGGCCGGCAGAAGGTCCGCGCGCTGGGCGAAGCCATCCGCGACGTGCTCAAGCAGGAGCACCTCAAGGACGACTGGGCGCTGACCGTGCCGCTGGACCGTCTGGAGGAGGCCGAGCGCGCCCAGAACCGGTTCACAAGCTTGCTCGTGCTGATCGCGTCGATCTCGCTCCTGGTCGGCGGCATTGGGATCATGAACATCATGCTGGCCACCGTGACCGAGCGGACGCGGGAGATCGGCATCCGCCGGGCGCTGGGGGCCAAGCAGAAGGACATCGTGAGTCAGTTCCTGGTCGAGGCGGTGGTGCAGACGACGGTCGGCGGCCTGACCGGGGTGGTGATCGGGCTGGCGATCGTCTTCGGGGCGCCGTCTCTGTGGAAGCTGGTGGCCGGGACGAACCTTCCCGCACAACTGAGCTACTGGTCCATTGCGCTGTCGGTCGGGGTGTCGATCCTGGTCGGGGTGATGTTCGGGCTGTACCCCGCGTGGCGCGCCGCCCGGCTCGACCCGATCGAGGCTTTGCGGCACGACTGACCGCTTCGCGGTAAATCCCAAATCCCAAGCACCAAATCCCAAAGAAGACACCTGCTTCTTTGGGATTTGGTGCTTGGGATTTGGGATTTGCCCGCCGTCGCGCAAGTTTGCCCACCTTACCCCGTCCCGGAGCGGGCGGAGCGAGGGGCTCCGCCCGGTTCCGCTGACGGGCCCCCGTTCCGGGTCACACCGGGGCGGGGGTTCCGTGTCGGTATGCACTTCCGGTAGCCCGTCCGGCCACGCCTTCGCTAAGCTGACCCCATCGCGGGCCACACCCGCCCGCACTTCCACGAGGTATCCCCATGCTCGGAACGCGGATGGCCGCCGGGCCGTTCCTGAAGCGGATCGCCGACGAGTTGCAGCGGTTGGACCCCGCCGAGGTGCAGGCGCTGGCGGACGTGATGTTCGAGAAGTACCAGGCCAGCCGGATGATCTTCGTGATCGGCAACGGCGGTAGCGGGTCGAACGCGTCGCACTTCACCGAGGACATCGGCAAGGGGACGCTGAAGCTGCCCGACGACCTGGCGAACGACACGAAGAAGCGGTTCCGCATCCTGAGTCTGACGGACAACACGCCGTACATCCTGGCGTGGGGCAACGACGAGGGCTTCGACCGCGTCTTCGTGGAGCAGTTGAAGAACCTCGCCTCACCGGGCGATTTGCTGATCGCCATCAGCGGCTCCGGCAACAGCGCGAACATCCTGAGCGCGGTGGAGTGGGCCAACCGCAACGGGTTGAGCACCTACGGCTGCACCGGGTTCACCGGCGGTAAGCTCCGCGGCCTGGCGCACAAAGGCCTGCACGTCGATCTGGACGACATGGGCATCGTCGAGACGCTGCACCTGGCCGCGTTCCACTGGGTCGTGGACGACCTGCACCGGCGCATCTCGATGTAACCCTGGGACCGGAGCCACATATGCCCACCGACCCCGTGGACCTGTCGCGAGTCCGCACCATCCCGCTGACGGTGCGGCCGAACAAGGTCTCGCTGACGAAGTTCGCCAAGCCGCCCCGCAAGGGCCAGTCCGCGGCCGAGTTCCTGGCCGGGTTGCCGCACATCCTCGCCGGCGACGACTTCCGCGCCGTCGCGCAAGCGGTCGCGGACGCGCACAAGAACGGCCGCGCGGTGGTCGTCGGCTTCGGCGCCCACGTCATCAAGTGCGGCCTCTCGCCGGTGCTGATCGACCTGATGCGGCGTGGCATCATCACCGCGCTGGCCACCAACGGCTCCGGGGCGATCCACGACTTCGAGCTGGCGCTGATCGGCGAGACGTCCGAGGACGTGGCCGCGGGGCTGAAGGACGGCACCTTCGGCATGGTGAAGGAAACAGGCGAGCTGATGCACACGGCGATCAGCCGCGCCCTGGACCGCCCCGACGCCGGGCTGGGGTCGCTCTTCGGCGAGTACCTGGAGGAGATCGCCGCCCCGAACCGCGACGTGAGCCTGGCGGCGGCCGCGCACCGACTCAGCGTGCCGTTCACGGTTCATGTCGCCATCGGGACGGACATCATCCACATGCACCCCGGCGCCGACGGGGCCGCGATGGGCCGTGCGAGCTTCAACGACTTCAAGCTGTTCTGCGGGGCGGTGTCGAAGCTCTCGGGCGGCGTCTACCTGAACGTCGGCTCGGCGGTGGTGATGCCGGAGGTGTTCCTGAAGGCGTTCACGGTGGCGCAGAATCTCGGCGCGGACCTGTCGGACTACACGACGGTGAACCTGGACATGATCGCCCACTACCGCAGTGGCGAGAACGTGGTCCGCCGCCCGGCGTCGGTGGCCGGCAAGGGCTACACGCTGATCGGCCGCCACGAGATTATGGTCCCGCTGCTGGCCCAGGCGGTGTTAGAATTGCTGGATTGAGTCGGGGACCGGCGGTCAACTCGCGGGCTGGGCGTCGAGCTTGTGCGCAACCACGTCCCGGCGGGGCGGGGCACCGAACATCCGCCGGTACTCGCGGCTGAACTGGGACGGGCTCTCGTACCCAACCCGGAATGCCGCTTCCGCCGCGTCCAACCCTTCGCCGAGCATCAGCCGTCTCGCTTCCTGCAGGCGCAACTGCTTCTGATACTGCAGCGGGCTCAGGCCCGTCACCGCTTTGAAGTGCTGGTGGAACCCGGAGAGGCTCATCCGCGCCTCGCGGGCGAGCGACTCGACCCGGAGCGGGTCGGCGAAGTGGTCCTTCAGCCGGCGGACCGCCCGCGCGATCCGTTGGGCCGGCGCCCCGGCCGCTGCGATCTGCAGCAGCCTCGGCCCCTGCGGGCCGGTGAGCACCCGGTAGGTGACCTCCCGGAGTACCAGCGGCGCGAGCGCCGCGATGTCTCGCGGGGCGTCGAGCAGGGCCACCAGTCGCCCGACGGCGTCTAGGAGCTGCGGCTCGACCGGCCTCACGTCGATCCCCCGCGCGAGCGGGCCGGGGGGTGGGGCGTCCGGGCAGTCGGCGAGGAGTTCGCCGACCACCGCCAGGTCGAAGGAGAGGCGGACCGCTAGGCACGGCCGGGCGTGCGACGCCTCGACCACCCGGGCGGAGACCGGGAGATCGACCGACACGAGCAGCGAGTGGGCAGGGTCGTAGCGGTAGGTCTCACCCGCGAGGAACACCTCCTTCGCCCCCTGCGCGACGATGCACAGGGACGGATCGACCACGAGGGCGATCGGGTCGGTTGGCGCCAGTTGCCGGGCAAGCAGCAAGCCGGGCACCGCCGTGTCACACACGCCGTCCGGGGGGGTGTGCCGCTCGATCGCGGCCACCAGCCTGGCCAACTCGTGCGTTGCCACGTCCGCCCTCCGGGCCCACCGGCCTCGTTCGCCTCGGATAGTCTACCCACGGCGGGTGTACACGTTCACGGGCATTCCCACCTGTTTTGGATGATTGGGCAAGCACTCTGGACGATCGGGTTACCGCCCCCTCGGGGAGGCGGCTTACGCTGCATGGAGGTTGATTACCCGAGGCCGCGCTTCGGATGTCAAACCGCTGGCGCGGCGAGAACGGATCCTGGCTCAATCCCGACTTCAGGAGTCTTCCCCATGAAACAGCTCGCCTGGTGTCTCGCGGCGGTGTTGCCCGCCGCGACGGCCGTCGCCGACGACTGGCCGCAGTGGCAAGGTCCCGACCGGACCGCCGTCTCCAAGGAGAGCGGCCTCCTCAAGGCGTGGCCCATGGACGGGCCGCCGCTGGCCTGGAAGGCGAACGGAATCGGCGAGGGGATGGGCGGCGTCGCCGTCAGCAGGAGCCGGGTCTACACCACCGGCGACAGTGACGGCTCGGCCTGGCTCTACGCCCTCAATGAGTCGGACGGCAAGCAGGTGTGGAAGGCGAAGGTCGGGCGCGCCGGGAAGTATGGGAACGTGTTCCGGCCCTCCGGCCCGCGCGCCACCCCGACCGTGGACGGCGACCGGCTCTACATCCTTAGCCAACACGGCGACCTGGTGTGCTTCACGACCGATGGCAAGGAGGTCTGGCGCACCGACTACGTCAAGGACCTTGGCGGTATCATCCCGGTCTGGGGTTTCTCCGAGTCGCCCCTGGTGGACGGCGACAAACTCGTCTGCACTCCCGGCACCGAGGACGGGACGCTAATGGCCCTCGACAAGGATACCGGCAAGCCGATCTGGAAGTGCAAGGTTCCCGAGGGACCCACGGGCGACCGGGGCTTTCTCGGCAAGTCCGGGGCGGCCTACGCTTCGGTGATCGCGATCGACTTCGGGGGTGTGCGGCAGTACGTGCTGTTCGCTTCGACGACACTCGTCGGGGTCTCGGCGTCCGACGGCAAGCTCTTGTGGCGGTTCGACCGGCCGTCCAACACGCACCGGATCAATTGCTCCACGCCGGTCTACCACGACGGCGTAGTGTTTGCCGCCTCATCCTACGACGCGGGCGGGGGCGCTGCAAAGTTGAACAAGGACGACAAGGGCGCGATCACGGCCAAGGAGGTGTACTTCAACCGGAGGCTGAAGAACCACCACGGCGGGATGGTCCTGGTGGACGGTTACCTGTACGGCTCGTTCGACCCAGGGATCCTGACCTGCCTCGAGTTCAAGACCGGCAAGGTCATGTGGGAGGAGCGTCGGCCCGGCAAGGGGTCGGTCGTGTACGCCGACGGCCGACTGTATTGCCGCAACGAGGGGCGCGAGGGCACGGTCTACCTGGTGGACGCCGACCCGAAGGGGTACGTCGAGCGCGGCCGGTTCAACCCGCCCGACCGCACCAAGGAGCAGGCCTGGCCACACCCGGTGGTCGCCAATGGGAAGCTGTACGTCCGCGACCAGGACGTGCTGATCTGCTACGACGTGAAGGCGAAGTAGGGGGAGGCCGGCCCAACTTGTGGGGCGCTACTTCCCCGTCGCCTGGAAATACCGCTTAGCGAACTTCAGGAACGTCGGCCGGTTCGGGCTGGTCGTGTGCCCACCGGCGTGCCGCCGGAAGGCGACCTCGCCGTCGATCAGTGCGGTCTCCTGCGGCGGGAACTCGTCGGCACCCAGGCCCTTCTTGCCGAGTGGACGCTTGCCATTCCGGTAGGTCGGCGTCCGACGGCTCGACGGACTCACCCTACCGAAACACTTCTGCATTGACGCAGTGCGGCAGTTTCTTCCCTTCCAGCCCGGCTAGCAGGTTCTCGGCGCACATCCGGGCCATCGCGTCGCGGGTGCCGACCGTGGCGCTGGCGATGTGCGGGGCGATCACGCAGTTCGGCAGCGTGTAAAGTTCATGCTCCGGCGGCAGCGGCTCCGGCTCGGTCACGTCCAGGCCGGTAGCGAAGATCACCCCGCGACGCAGTGCGTCCGCCAGCGCGACCTGGTCCACCAGCGGCCCACGGCTCGTGTTCACGAACACCGCGGAGGGCTTCATCTTCGCGAACTGCTCCGCCCCGAAGAGGTGCTTCGTCGTCGGGTTCAGGTCCGCGTGGACCGAGACGAAATCGCTCTCGGTCAGCAGTTCGTCCATCTCGACCCGTCGCGCTCCGAGTTCGCGGTCCGCCTCCGGCCTCGGCGAACGGGACGTGTATAGCACCTTCATGCCCCAGCCGCCGTGCAGGCGCTTCGCGGTCGCGTAGCCGATGCGGCCCATGCCGACGATGCCGAGCGTTCGACCGGCGAGGTCCTGGCCGAGCCAGCCCAGCGGCTCCCAGGTCAGCCACCGGCCGGCCTTCGCGTCGGCGGCGCTCTCCCCGAGCCGCCGGGCAGCGGCCAACAACAGTGTCACCGCGATGTCGGCGGTCGCGTCGGTCAGGACGCCGGGGGTGTTGCCGACCGGGATGCCGCGCGCCGTGCAGGCTGCTACGTCCACGTTGTTGAACCCGACCGCGAAGTTGCTCACAACCTTCAGCCGCGGCGCCGCGGCCAGGAGCACCGCGTCCACACGGTCGGTGAGCAGTGCCACCAGTCCGTCGCAGTCCTGGACCTTCTCCCGCAGCTCCTCGGCCGACGGCGGTAAGCGGTCCGGCCACACGTCGGCGTCGCAGCGTTCGCGGATCGGGTTCAGGCCAGCGTCGGGGATGCGGCGGGCGACGAACACCTTCGGGCGGGCCATCGGCGGGCCTCCGGGTCTCGGGTGGAGGGATTATAAGACCCGGGCCCGGACCGGCGGGGGCGGTCACGAAATGGAGAATCGCGGCAGTTGGGCGCCGCTAGCGGTCCGTGGACGTGAGGCCGGCGAGCAGGTGGCCGGCGCGGGAGCTGCGGTAGAAGGTGGGGACGCCGTAGGGGCACCGGTCGGCCGGGTGGCCGGACCCGCCCATTGGCCCCCACTTGCCCTCGACCAGTACCGGCGCCTCGTCGGCCACATACCGGACTACCCCGGTGTGCGTGATCGACTCGTTGGCCCGGTAGATCACCAGATCCCCCGGGCGCGGGGCGGTCACGTCCACGTAACCGTTCTCCTGGAGGATCAACGCGACCGCACCGGGCTCCAGCCAGTATTGCCCGCCGGTGAAGACCCAGCCGTGGCAGTTCGACCCGTCGTCGGCCTTGCGGCGCCGCATCATCTGGTCGCGGAACGGCGACGACTGGAGGAATCGCCGCTCGGCATCGCTGATCGCCTGATCGGCCCGAGGGGCGGACGTCAGCTTGGCCGGGACCGGGGTGCCGTTGTCGGTCCGGGCGACCGCCCCGTCCGTACTGACCAGGGGCGGCCTGAAAAAGTCCAGCCCGAGTTCGTACATGTCCCGGTCGGTATGGGCGGCGTCCGCCACATCGTACCAAGCGGCCGACCCGACAACGGTGCAGACGCCGATCGCGGCCAGCAGCCCCCAGCGCACTCCCGGTCGCACGACCAGGGCGGCCGCCCGCCGGACCAATTCGACGAGCGACGCGGACCCGGCGAGCAGGGCCGGCACGACCCCCACGGCCATCACCGCTGCGGTGGCGACGACCACGCTCATGTTGTCCGTGATCGCCGTGACGCAGCCCAGTACACCGCCGCACCCGGCCCCGGTCAGTACAGCCCGCCACCCGGCGGCGAGCCGGACCGTCAGGGCGTTCAGACCGCCGGCCAGGGCCATGCCGGCCCCGGCCCCGGACAGCACGACGAAGTAGTCCGCGTGGCCGAGTCCCATCGAACCCCCTTATTCTCGGACGTGCTCCGAGTTTAAGGGGGCGCCGGTGAATCCGAGATGAGACGGCGGCTGAGAAAACGATGAGACGTGACGCCGTCCGTCGGGCGGGACGGGCGGCCGTGCCGACGCTTCCGGTCCCGAAACCCTGACACGTTATCCTTCCTTGCCGTCCCCCTTCTTCTCCTCGACGTTGGTGATCTTCCCCTCGGCGGTGATCTGCACCTCGAAGGTCTTCTTGTCCGCCGCCACCAGGAGCACCTCGTAGTAGTCCAGCTTCTCCTGCTTCTTCTCGACCTTGACGATCTCCTCGACCACCTTGTACGTCGCCCCCGGGTACTTATCGCCCAGCGCCTTCGTGACCGCCCCCGGCAAGTCCCGGGCGTTGATCGCCTTCTCGATCGTCAGCAACTCGCCCTCCGGGGTCAGGGTCACGTCCACATTCTTGTCTCGGCCCTTCTCCGTCAGGCTTACCTCGTAGACCCACTTCTCCTTTTCCTTCTCCTTGCTGGCACCGGTGAGTTTGGCACCCTCGAACCGAGTCTTGACCGCGTCCAGTACCGGTCGGGGCACCTTGTCCAGCGGCACCTTCTCCTCGCCGTCGTCCCCGGGAACGGCCGCCGCCGTCAGGGCCACGATCACCGCGATGCCGAGTCCGGTCCTGATCCCTCGCATGTCCCGCCCTCCTGAAGGTTACGCTCGCGTCCGCCTTAACCCGTTGGGCCGCCCCATCGTACCCCGGTTCTCGGCCCGTTCAAACAGCCGACGCCGACCGGGTAAACCGGCGCTGACAGGGGAAAAGGGGGATGCTAGTGTCCCGACCCCGCGGCGACCGCACGCCGCCCGCCCCGGCCGGACCTGGGGCGAATCCCCCTCGGAGAAGAGGAATGACCACGACCCGTTGGAAGATGACGGCCGGGGGCCTGGTCCTGGCGCTGGGCGGCCTGGCCGCCGTGGCCGGGGTGCCGGCCGCCTCCTGCCAGCCCGACCACAAGGCCGGACCGGCCGTACTGGTCGAGGTCCCGGTGGCCCCCGTGACGTACCAGACTCCGGTCCCGACCACCCGCACCGCGCTCCAGGTGCCGACCGACACACCGGTCGCCCCGGTCGCCCCCGCGATCCCTGCCGCGCCCGAACTGCCGGCGCCGGTCGCCACCCCTGCCGAGACGGCAGTGATTCCGCTACCGGTCGCGGTGGAGGAGAAGAAGGCGGAGCCCAAGCCGGCGCCGAAGTCCGAACCCAAGCCGGCGCCGAAGGAAGACAAGGTCTTCGAACTGAAGATTCCTGTCGAGGACGCCAGGCCCGCGGCCACGCCGCCGGCCCTGGAGCCGAAGCTCACCCCGGCCACGCCGCCCGTGCCCGCGTCGGACCCGGCACCGATCCTGCCGAGCCCGCCCGAGCCGAAGCCGGCCCCGGTGCGGCCCGATACGTCGAAGCGGGTCCCGGCCGCCCCGGCCCTGGACCCGGTGCGGCCCGATCCCACGCCGTCGCAGCCGAGCCCGGCTCCCGCTGACCCGCTGCTGAACGCGCCGCCGCCGGCCCCGACCGCGGCCGTGGCCGAGAGAAAGCTCAAGGTGTGCCTCCAGATGGGCGAGGACCGCCCGCGGTTCGAGGTCCGCGATGGTGATGAGGTCTACCTCCGGGTCGTCTGCGACAAGGTGGACGTGAAGTCCCCGTCCGACCGCGGCGAGACCATGTCCACCATGCGGGCAACCGGCCGGGTGGCGTTCGTCACCCCCGGCGGCGAGGGGATGTGTGAGGAACTGACCGTCATCCCCGGGACCGGGCAGGTGGTCGTTGCCGGCCGGGTCAGCTTCAAGTACAACTGGGGCAAGGTCGAGACAACCGTCAGCGGCGAGAAGATGACCTTCCGCCTCGGTTCGACCCCGGGCGTCACCCCGATCGCGGCGGTGCAGGGGGTCGTTCCGGTGACTGTCCAGGCGTCCCATCCGACGCGCTAAGGCCGGATTCTGCCTGCGGAGAAAGTTCGGCCCGGGGCTGTTGCTCCGGGCCGTTGTCGTTGATGAGTTTTCTCGCCGGGATCGATAACCCACGCCGTCGGCCGGGGAATTGTTCTACACTCGGGGTGATGGCCAGACCCCAATACGGGGCCGCGGCCCGGGTGCTGACATGACCGCGAGTGCTTTACAAGCCGTGAATTTCGACCACCTCCTGGCGTACTGGCCGGTCCTCGGTATCGGCTGCGCCGTCGGGCTGATCGTGTTGACCGTTCTCTCGGTCCGCTGGTTCCGCGCCCCGCACCGGACGCTGGCGTCGCCGGCCCCGTACACCGGGCCGGAAGAAGGCATGCGTGGCTCAGAATGGCAACTGGACCCGCGGGCGTACTCCGACCGCCGTGGGACGATCCGCCGTGAGGGGCGGCCGGTCCGCGTCCAGGTGACGTCTCCGGCGCTCAAGGGCGGGGTCGAAACTGCATATGTACTCGACCGGTCCACCGGCGGGCTGCGGCTGGCCCTGACCGCCGCGCTGGCCCCCGGAATCACTCTCCAGGTCCGGGCCGACAACGCCCCGGACAACATCCCGTGGGTGACGGTCCTCGTCCGCAACTGCCGACACGCCGGCCAGCACTACGAGATCGGCTGCGAGTTCGACAAGACGCCGCCGTGGAACGTGCTGTTGCTGTTCGGCTGAATCGCCGGGGTAAATCCCAAATCCCAGGCACCAAATCCCAAACAAGACGCCTGCATGTTTGGGATTTGGTGCCTGGGATTTGGGATTTACCCCGGCGGCAGCACGTCCGGTTCCACCTGGTAGCCGTCGGCGATCGCGTTGGTGGAGTTGAACAGCCCGACGATCGCCAGCACCTCGCCGAGCGCCTCGACGCTCACCCCCAGCTTTCGCAGCGCCGCGGTGTGCGAGTTGACGCAGTACGCGCAGCCGTTGGTCGCGGACACGGCCACGGCGATGATCTCGCGCGTCACCGGGTCCAGAGGGCTGGTCCGGCCGGCTGCCTCGGGGTGCATCAGCGCCTTCAGCCGCGTCCAGACCAGCTCCAGGTGGTCCGGGTTGGTGGCCAGCACGCGCCAGAAGTTCGGCACGCGATCAAGCCCCTTGGTCGTGCGGATGTCCTCGTAGACCGTGGCCACCTTGCCGGTGGCATTCTCCTCGGCGACTGGCGTCACGGTGGCAACACGGCCGGTCGGCATGATCGGGATCCCTCTGGGTCCGGGGCTTGGCGGAATCGACTCCCCACCAGCCTATCGAAATGACTTCCGGAGTGAGGACTCCCAGTCCTTCGGGCTGAAGAGCGTCCGCTATACGCCGAGGATTTCGACTGACACGACAGGCACCGTTTCGGGGAGCAGGAACCGCGACGCGGCACGGACCGATCCGAACGACGCCGCGTCTCGCGTCGGCTTCAGCCGGTCCGGGCCGTGTTTCGAAGCGCCAGCCGGTACAGGGCGAGGGACCCGGCGGCCGTCACGACCAGGACCGCCGCGCCTGTCAGGGCGGACCACCGGACGAACCCGAGGTCGTCCTCGACGCGGGCATAATTCAACGGGTCGTCGCGCCGGCTCTCGATGTGCTGCCACGAATCCCGGCTCGCCTTGAGGGTAAGCCCAAACGCGACGACGGCCAGCACCAGCGACAGGACGAGGCCGATCTGGGCCCGGGTCGGCCGTTGGCGCCGCCCGCAGTAGTACGCGAGCCCGCCGACGACCAGCGCGAGGACGACCTGGACCACCAGGTAGAACAGGGTGGTGAGTTCCAGGGCGGCCAGTTGCAGGTCGAACTCGGCCACGGTCGTGCCCCCGGCTCGAACCCGACGAGGGCGATTCTCCGCCACCCCGGCCCGCCGATCAAGCCCCGACCGTCTCAGTCGCTGACCTGTGGCGTCACCGACCGCGCCCCGATCCGGGCCAGGAAGCGGGCCTTCTGGGCGGCGCTCAGCTCGTCAACGAACCGGTCGCGGACCGCCTCGATCCAGCGGATCTTGCGGTCGCCGTAGTCGGTCTGCACCCGGACCAGCACGGGGCCGGTGAACCGCAGCGCATTCGCCACGCTCCCGTCGATGTTGTCGCCGGGGCCGATCTCCTGGAACGCCACCCCGAACCCCTGCGCCAGCGCCCGGTAGTCGAGCGCGGCCAGGTGCGTCGCGGTTGTCCGCCGATACGCAGGGAGCTGGAGCATCTGCATGTAGTGGTAGGCCCGGTCGTCGAGTACGAACCACTTGACCGGCAACCCCTCCCGTGCGGCGGTGGATATCTCCTGCAAGCTCATCAGGAAGCAGCCGTCGCCGGTCAGGGTGGCGACCGGCCGGCCGGGGCACGCCCGCTGCACGCCGATCGCGGCCGGCACGCTCCAGCCCATCGACTGGTTGTCCACCGGGTTGAAGAACGTCCGCGGCCGGCCGACCCGGTAGTACTCGGCCGCCAGGTGCTCGCTGACGGTGACATCCGTGACGAGGACGCCGTCCTCCGGCAGTTGCCGCCGCAGCGCGGCGACGAGCGCCAGTGGGTCGATGCCGCACTTGCCCGGCGAGACGTGACAGAGCGCCTGCGCGTGGTCGAGCTTGAGCTGACGGATGCGGGCCTGGAGCGCCACGTCAGTCGGCCGACGCAGGCGGTCGGCGCAGGCGAGCAGTCGGTCCAGAAACAACCCAGCGTCGGCGTTAACGCACACGTCGGCCGGCATGACCTTCCCGAGGTTGTGCGGGTTGGCGTCGGCGTGGACCACGGCCTTCGGGCGCGGGTTGCCGTAAAACCCGGTCGAGACCTCGCTGAACTTGACGCCGATGGCGAGCAGGCAGTTGACCCCGGTTCGCAACGGGTGCAGCGGGTCGCCCTTGAAGGCACGCTCGGCGACGACCGAGGCGTGCGGGCCGTACCCCCAGCCGACGGCCAGCGGGTGCGCGTCCGATATGCACCCCTTGCCGGAGACGCTGGTCGCCACCGGGGCCTGCAACACCTCCGCGACCGCGGCGAGCCGGTCGCCGAAGTCCATGCACCCATAGCCGGCATAGATACCGACGCGGTTCCTCCGGTCACTCAGGAGCGCTACCGCTCGCTCGAACGCCGCGTCGTCGAACGGCAGCGGCACGTCCGCCGGCGGCGGGCAGGAGAAGTGCGCGACCTCGATCAGGAGGTTGAACGGGATGACCACCGCGACCGGCCCCGGCTCGCCGGCGGCGGCCAGCCGGAACGCCTGCCGGACCGCATTCGGGACCTGCCGCACGTCAGTAACCGGCAGCACGCACTTGCAGACCGGTTTGAGCAGGCCCACCGTGTCCAGCGAGTGGACCTGGAACGGCCGGTACTTCTCGCCATTAGCGATGTCGCCGACTATTGCGACGACCGGCGACGAGTCCAGCAGCGCCTCGCCGAGACCGGTCAGCGCGTTGGTCACGCCGGGGCCGGGGACGACGCAGAGCACCCCGGGCCGGCCGGTGGCGCGGGCGTAGCCGTCGGCCATGCACGCGGCGGCGAACTCGTGCGTCGTGAGCAGGTACGGCACGCCGCGGGCCTTGAACTCGTCCCAGAGTTCGTTCTCCTGCGCGCCCGGGATGCCGAAGACGACATCTCCGCCCTCGGCCAGGAGTGCCTCGGCGACGGCCTGGGCGCCGGTGAGCTTGCCGGCGACCCAGCCCGGCTGGCGGCGAAGGCGGTCGAGCGGCCCGGCGTCGGCGGTGCGGGCGGTGAGCGCCGCGCCGCCGGCCGCCAGTCCTTGCAGCAACCCCCGGCGGGTGAGCGACCAATCCATGG
>Ga0247829_10000490_pt1 | contig 15176 bp, 12 predicted proteins | sample 12C_Control_Day4_FD_207765 | JGI IMG/M metagenome (GOLD analysis project Ga0247829, IMG submission 207765) | Soil microbial communities from agricultural site in Penn Yan, New York, United States - 12C_Control_Day4 | ecosystem: Environmental > Terrestrial > Soil > Agricultural land | place... | reverse complement strand
GTCCCGGTGTGGCTGCACCGCGAGTGGTGCGCGGCCGACGTGCGCATCACGACGGGCTTCGTCGAACCGCACTTCTTCGCAGGCTTCTCCGGCGGCCCGAAGCTGGTGGCACCCGGCCTGGCAGCACTGGAGACGGTGCTCGTCCTGCACGACGCGGCGCGGATCGGGCACCCGAACGCACGCTGGGGCGTCACCATCGGCAATCCCGTGCACGACGACGTGCGCGCCATCGCCGCCGCAACCGGGGTCACCTTCGCGTTGGACGTGGTGCTCGACGAGAACAAGGCCATCGTGGACGCGTTCGGCGGCGACCTCGACGCCGAACACACGGCCGCATGCGCCAGCGCCCGCACGGCCGCGATGCAACCCGTGGAGGGGCCGTTCGACGTCGTCGTCACGACCGGCTCCGGCTACCCGCTCGACCAGAACCTCTACCAGGCCGTCAAGGGGATGTCCGCGGCCTACCAGATCGTCCGCCCCGGCGGGACGATCGTCTGCGCTGCCGAATGCCGCGACGGGTTCCCCGACCACGGCGCGTACCGCACCGAACTGACCTCGGGGCAGACGCCCGAGCAGCTCCTCGCGACGATCGCCGCGCGCACCCAGACCGTGCCCGACCAATGGCAGATACAGATCCAAGCCACGATCCAGGCCGACGCCCGGGTCGTGATGCACACGTCCTACCTCACCGACGCCGAGCTCGCCGCCGCGCACCTGGAGCAAACCGCGGATGTTGCCGACGCCGTCAAGCAGGCGCTGAGCGCGAACGGTCCGAACGCCCGGGTGTGCGTCCTACCGGAGGGACCCCAGACCATCCCCTACATCACGGCCCAGGCATGAGGGGCGAGTCGTCATCGGTCGGTCGTGAGCACGGCGGCGGAACCGTCCATGAGCGCCCCTGACGTCACGACCGCGACCTCGTGGCTCAGGGCCTGGCGGTCCCCGCCGCGGCCCTGTACCTGGAGCACCGCTTCCGCGAGGGTGTTCATGCCGTGCAGGTAGCCCTCCCCGAGCAGGCCACCGTGCGTGTTGATCGGGAGGCGCCCGGAGCGGACGAGCTCACCTGCGCCACCGCGTCCGCAGAACCCCAAGCCGTCGAGGCTCATGAGAACGGCGCTGGTGAAGCAGTCGTAGATGCAGGCGACGTCGACGTCGGCGGGGGTTATCCCGGCGCGCCCGAAGAGGTCGTCGCGCACGAGGTCGGTGAAGTTGCGGGTGTAGTCCGTGGTGAGAACGTGGTCGCCGACGTCCAGCCCCGGTCGTGGACCTGCCCGGTACGCGGCCGCGGCCACCCGGACCGGCGGTCGGCGCAGGTCACGAGCGCGATCCAGCGTGGTCACGAGCAGCGCGCAGGCCCCGTCCACCTCCGTCGTGCAGTCCGCAACCCGGAAGGGGTCGGCGACGAGCGGCGACGCGAAGTACCCGTCGAGGTCCAGCGGCGCGCGCCGCACGGCTCGCCGGTTGCGTAGCGCGTACTGGCGGTGCGCGATGGCCACCGCGGCGAGGTCGCGGGCGTCCTGGCCGGTCTCGTGGAGGTACCGGCGAGCCCACATCGCGACGTACATGGGGTAGGCGTCGTAGCCGATGGGGTAGCGGAACTGTCCGCCACGCCCGGGGAAGCGGGCCGACCCGACCTTCGGTCCGGATCGGCCGTTGAGCGCTCGGAAGATCAGGACGTGCCGTGCGTGCCCCGCGGAGAGGGCAGCGGCAACGTGCCCCAGCAGGTTGCACGGCGCCTGCCCGGCCTGGTTCAGGTCGAGCACGAGCCGCAGCCCGGGCAAGGCCAGTGCGGTGCCGACCGCTTGAGCGTTCTCGGAGTCAGCACCCACCATGTGGCTGGCGATGCCGTCGACCTCGTGCAGGGCGAGGCCCGCGTCGGCGCAGGCTGCGACGGCCGCCTCTGTGGCGAGGTCGAGCACGGGCCGACCGGAGGCCCTGCTGAACCGTGTGTAGCCGACGCCTGCGATCGCCACGCGGTCAGCCATCCAGCGCCATCCTGAGCTCCGTCCACATCTGGTGGGGGTGGAAGACGGGGTGGACCCGGGATCCGAAGTCCACGCCCTCGGGTCGCTCGAGCCGCACGGCGAGCCGGGGGCCCGCGTCCAGGTCAACGGTCGCCACGACGTAGGGCACGTCGGCGGCGAACTCGGGCCGAAAGGCGCGGTGCACGACGATCCACGAGTAGACCGATCCGGCCGCATCCACCTCCTCAAGGGTCGAGCGGCCGTCGGCGCACCAGGGGCAGTGACCCATCGGCGGGAACCGCAGCCGCCCGCAGGCCGCGCAGCGCTGCAACTCGACGCGGCCCTCCCGCAGAGCCGCCCAGAACGGCTCGCTGTCGGCGTCGGTTCCGGGCGGCCCGACCGTGTTCGCCATCAGCATCCCCACCTTGACGCACGTGCACCGCGCTCGTACCTTGCAGTTCTATCAAACGGTGGGTTGAATTTGAAGTCAAGCTGTACCCCCGGAGCTCGCGCGACGCGCACGCGGTGATGATGGGACAGACGGGAACGACGCTGGTGGTGGCCGAAGAGCCCTACGCCGACGCCGTGAAGGGGCTGGACCGGGAAGTCGCCTCGTTGCGCACGGTGTTGGTCCGCGACACCGCGTACGAGGACTGGGTGGCGGCCCAGTCGGCCGAGGACCCGCTCGTCGAGGTCGCGCCGGACGACTGGTACGTCATCCGGCATTCCTCGGGCACCACCGGCAGGCCGAAGGGCGTGGGCTACACCCAGCACGACTGGCTCGTGAACTGCCGCAACTGGTACTACCGACTGCCCAACCTGGGTTGGGGCTCGGTGATCGGACACGCGGCGCCGATCTCCCACGCCGCCGGGTACCTGTTCCTCCCCGCGTGGCTCGCCGGGGCGACCAACGTGCTGTACGGGCCGTTCTCCCCCGCTGCCACGCTGGAGCACACCGAGGCGTACGGGGTCACGCACCTGTTCCTCGCGCCCACGATGCTCGCGGCGGCCACCGCCGATCCCACGGCCACCGGCCGGGACTTCTCGGCCCTGCAGTGCCTCCTCGTCGGCGGGTCACCCATCACCGACGCGACGATCGCGGCGGGTCGACGGGTGTTCGGCGACGTCCTCTACCAGGTCTTCGGCCAGACCGAGGCCACCCCGTTGACCTTCCTCACGCCGCAGGAGTGGTTCGCCGACGTGCCGGGCTCCACGCCGCTGCGCTCCGCGGGGCGCGTCATGCCGTTCTGCCGCCTCGAGATCCGTGACGCCGGGGGCACAGCACTCGACGCCGGTGGGGTCGGGGAGATCTGGACGCAGGTCGAGGCCCAGATGCGCGGCTACTGGGGCGATCCGGAGCGCACTGCCGATCGCCTCGTCGACGGCTGGGTGCGCACCGGCGACATCGGCAGGCTCGACGCCAACGGCTACCTCTACCTGCTCGACCGGGCGGACGACATGATCGTCTCGGGCGGGTTCAACATCTACCCCGCCGAGCTGGAGACGATCATCGCGGGGCACCCGCAGGTCCACGCCGTGGCCGTCTTCGGCGTCCCGCACCCCAAGTGGGGCGAAACCCCGATGGCCGTCTGCGTGGTGGGTCCCGCCGCCGCGGTGTCGGAAGACGAGATCGTCGCGATGGTGGCCACCGCGCTCGGTACGCACCAGAAGCCGGGACGCGTGCTGCTCACCACGGAGCCGCTGCCGATCTCGCCCACCGGGAAGGTCCAGCGACGGGTGCTGCGCGAACCGCACTGGGAAGGCCACGAGAGCAGGGTGAGCGGTGCATGAGCGTACGAACCGACAGGATCGCGCTGGCCGGGCCGCCGGTGGACGGGCCGGGGCCCGGCTTCGACGTGCCGCGGGATGCCGAGCTGGCGGTGCTGACGCTCGACCGACCTGGAGAGCTGAACCCGCTCGACCACGACACGATCCACGCCCTGCGCGAAGCCTTCGACGAACTCGACCGCGACCCCCGGATCAGAGCGATCGCCGTCACCGGCGCTGGGCGCGCGTTCTCGGCGGGCGGAGACATGAAGAGGTACCGCACGCTGCAGCGCGACCCGCTCGGCTTCCCCGCGTTCCTCACCGACCTGCACGGCCTGCTGGCCGCGATGGGTGCGGCGGCCACACCGGTGGTCGCGCTGGTCAACGGGATCGCGGTGGCGGGCGGCATCGAGCTACTGCTGGCGTGCGATTTCGCCGTCGCCGCGCAGTCGGCTCGCATCGGCGACGCCCACCTGCCTTACGGCCAGATGGGTGGGGGCGGCTCGCTGACCCTGTTGCCCCGCACCGTGGGCCCCTCCCGCGCGCGGGAGCTGGTGTTCACCGGGCGACTCCTGCCTGCAGCCGAGGCGAAAGAGTGGGGCCTGGTCAGCCGGGTCGTCCCGGACGCCGATCTGCTCGCCGCGGGAATCGAGATCGGCCGCGGGCTGGCGGCCCGGTCGCCGCTGGCCGTCGCGAACGCCAAACGCACCCTCAACGCCGCGTACTGGGACGGCACAGCGATCACCGCAGGGCTGCGCCTCGAACGGGAGACGGCCGCTCGTTACGGCCTCACCAGCGCAGACGCCCACGAAGGGCTCGCCGCCTTCGCCGAGAAACGATCGCCGCGATACACGGGGGCCTGACCCTCGTCAGCCGGGTGCCAGCAAGCCGCCCAGCACGAGGTCGCTGAAGTCCCGGCCGATCTCCTCCGCGCTCTTGCGGCCGCCCGGCGTGAACCACCGGTACACCGAGTTCACCATCCCGAAGATGGCGAAGGAGGCGATCTTCGGATCGATCTCCCGACGAATCCCGCCCACCTCCTGCGCCTGCTCGATCCACTCCTGCACCGCCCGCTCATGGCGTGCGCGCTCGGCGATGATCACTGCCTGCCGGTCCTGCGGGAGCGAGCGCCACTCCGTGTAGAACAGCGTCGAACGTTCGAGGTTCCTCGCGGTGTGCGTCGTCTCGGTGGTGATCAGTGCCCGCAGCTTGTCCACGGGTGGGGCATCCGAAGCCACGATCGCCTCGAAATAGCTGCGCGTGTCGTCGTGGTACTGCTGGACGAGTTCGAACAGGAGATCCTGCTTGCTCGAGATGTAGTAGTAGACGCTGCCCTTCAGCAGGCCGAGCGCCGACCCGATGTCCTGGGTCGTCGTCGCCTCGTAGCCGCGTTCGAAGAACATCTTCGCCGCCGCGTCCAGGACCTCCTGTCGGCGCGCCTGCTGCCTGCGCCGCTTGCCCGCAGCGGGTCGCTCGCCCGGCTGCGGCTCCGCTGATCCCACCCGCGCCACGTGCGCTCCTCCCGACGGCGAGAGAATACGGGCGCGCGCCCGATCGACCCACCGGTGGATGGAGCACTCTTGCGAATCTCCGGGTGCGCTATCCGAGCAAGGCTCGTAGCTGTTGGGTGTGGCCCGGCACCTCTCCCTCGGCCAACCCCGTGAACAGGTCCCGCATCGGCAGCGCCTGATCGACGAGGACCTTGCCGTGGGAGAGGAGCAACGTCGGCACCGGGGTGTCGAGCTCGGCGTCGCTCAGCGCGGACCCGCCGAACGCGCACAGGGCCTCGGCCTGCCCGTCGATGCGCGCCCGGAGCCCCGCGGCGCCGCCTGCGAGCGCGATGACCCGGTCGAGCGTCCAGGTGTCGTGCGTCATGCGGTTGTCGTAGGTGGCGTTCGTGCCCGCGGCGACCCGAGCGGCGGTGGCGATGGTCTCGGCGGTCACGAGGCTGACGTGGGCCAGGATCTGCTCGGCGTTCCACTCCCCCGGCGGCGGATCGGCGCTCGGGCCGACGGGGGTCTCCAGCAGCGTTCGGTAGGCCTCGCGCAGCGCGGTGGTGTCCATGGCGTGTCCTCTCAGGCGTGTGCGGTCGTCATCTCCCACGGGGCCCGGGGTAGGACGTCGCCGGTCTCGAGCAGTGTCTTGAGGTTGGCCAGCACGGCGGGCCATCCCGCCGAGATCCCGTCGAGCATCGCCTGGTCGGGCAGGTTCTCGTGGGTCACGGTGAGTCGGACGATGTCCTGGTGCGCCTCGACGAGGAAGGTGACGACCGAGGGCTCCCGGGTGTCGGCGGCGTCGGGAGCGTCCTCGAAGGTGATCACCAGGCGGTTCGGCGGCTCCGCCTCGAGCACGCGGCCGACCACGTCGAGGCGGCCTGATCCGTCGACCCGCCGGTGTTCCCAGCTCGAGCCCGGCTGCCAATCCGAGACGTTGGCGTGTCCCCAGTAGCGGGCCGTGAGGTCGGCGTCGGTCAGCGCCCGCCAAACCTGTTGCGCGCTCGCGCGGATGTAGGTGACGTAGACGTAGGACGGGGCGGGTTCGGTGGTCATGGCGTGCTCCTCTGCCTGGTTCTTGATAGCGCTGATCGCTCGTAGCCGGGGGTTGTCGAAGCCCGAGATCCAGCGTTGCTCGATGTCGTGGATCGGCACCGGGTTGAGGTAGTGCAGCCGCTCCCGGCCGCGGCGGACGACGGTGACGAGGTTGGCCCGGACCAGGACGTCCAGGTGCTGGGTCGCGGATTGGCGCGCCATGGCCAGCTGCCCGCACAGCTCACCCAAGGTCTGGCCTGCTCGCTCCCGCAGCCGGTCGAGCAGCAGCCGTCGGGTCGGGTCGGCCAACGCCTTGAAGACCGGGTCCATCTCCTCCACAGCCCCCATTATGCAGGTATATACCTGCATAATGTCAACCGCGTGGCCATTTACCATCGCCCCGTGGAGCTGTGGGAGCGGACCGACGCGTTCGACCTGCTCGATGCGCTCCTGCACGCCAGTACGGAGTCCGGTCGGGTCGCGCTGGTGGCGGCCGAGGCCGGGATGGGCAAGTCGACCCTCGTCGCCGATTTCACGCGCCGCCGCAGCGAACGCGCCCGGGTGCTCTGGGGCGCGTGCGACCAGCTCGTGACACCCCGCGCGTTGGGCCCGCTCCACGACATCGCCCGCATGATCCGCGGGCCGCTCGCGGCAGCTCTGCTCGCAGGCGCGCCGCGCGAGGAGGTCTTCGCCGCGTTCCTCGACGAGGTTGCGGGGCCAGGGCCCGTGCTCGTGGTCGTCGAGGACGTGCACTGGGCCGACGAAGCCACCTTGGACTGGTTGACCCAACTCGGCAGGCGCATCGCTGCACTGCCCGTGCTGTTGGTGGTGACCTTCCGCGACGACGAGGTGGGGCCCGACCACCCTCTCCGCCGTACGTTGGCGGCCCTGCCCGCCCAGGCCGTCACCCGCATACCGCTCGCGCCGCTGTCGGAGGAATGCGTCCTCGAGCAAGCCCGCCGAGCGGGCCGGACGCCGGAGATCGTGTACCGGCTCGCAGGCGGCAACCCGCTACTGGTCACCGAGCTGCTCAAGGCCGACGACGCGGCGGTCCCCGGCGCCGTGCAAGACCTCGTCCTGAACAGGCTCCGGGTGCTGCCGCCGGACGCGCGCGACCTCGCACAGCTCGTCGCGGTCGTGCCGACGCGTGCCGACGCGCTGCTCGTCGCCGACGAGCTCGACGCCGTCGACACCTGCTTGGCGGCAGGCGTGCTCGTCGCGGCCGGTGATGGCGTGGCGTTCCGGCACGAGCTGCTGCGCACCGCGGTGGAGGAGTCACTGTCACCGATGCGACGGATGATGCTGCACAGGCGCGTACTGGAGCGGCTGGCCTGCGCACCCGACGTGGACCCCGGCCGTCTGGTGCACCACGCCAGGTCGGCGGGCGACGACGACGCGGTGCTGCGATACGGACGGATAGCGGGCGCCGCGGCCGCGCGCACCGGCGCCCACCGGGAAGCGGCGGCACATTACCGGGCGGCCGCCGCCGTCGCCGAGCGCCTGGTCGAATCCGAGCGAGCCGAACTGCTGGAGAGCTACGCCACCGAGGCGTTGCTGGCCGGGCTGCACCAGGAAGGGCTGGAGGCGGCGCAGACGGCGTTGACCCTGCGCGAGCAGCGCGCCGAGCCGGACAAGATCAGCGAAGACCTGCGTCTGGTCTCCCGCCTCGCGTGGTGGACCGGGGACGCCCGGCAGTCGCACGACGCCGCCACCCGCGCCGTCGCGGTCCTGGAGGCGGGCCCTCCCGGCAGACAGCTCGCGCTGGCCTACGGCAACCTGGCCCACCGTTTCGTGCACACCTACGAGTTCGACGACGCGGTCGCGTGGGGCGAGCGCTCCCTCGCTCTCGCCGAGCGGCTCGACGACGACGAGATCGCGATCCACGCGGCGACCATCGTGAACGCTGCACGGCTGTGCCAGGCGGCCCCCGGAGCCGCCGAGGCATTGGAGCAGCTCCACGAGCACGCCGTCGCGAACGGGCTCTTCGACCACGCGCACCGGGCCCTGGGCAATCGCGCCAGCATCATGTCCGACGACCTCGCGCGCTACGACGTCGCGGCGCCGCTGATCGACCGCGCACTGGCGTTCGCCGAGCAGCACGACCTCGACGCGGGCCTCGCCTGGTTGCTCGGGCAGCGCGCCAAGCTGCGCCTCGAGCGCGGCGACTGGAACGGCGCGCTCGCCGACGCCGACGCCGCGCTCGCCCGCTCCGGCCCACGAGGCGCCAATGCCGTGATGTCGCTGACCGTCCGAGGCCGCATCCAGGCCGCCCGCGGCGCCCCTGATGCCCTGGCCTGCCTGGACGAGGCCGCTCGACAAGCGGACCGGGTGGGCGACGCGCAATGGGTTGTTCCGGTCGCCGACGCGCGGTCGGAGTACTTCCTCTGGGCCGACGACACCGAACGGGCCCAAGAGGAGGCCCGCCGCGGGATCGCGATCGCGGGCGGGGAACACGGGCTGCCGTTCGTCGTCGGACGGCTGGCGTACCGGCTGTGGAAAGCGGGCGGTACCGACGAGCTGCCCGCGACGATCGCCGAGCCGTACCGCCTGATGATCGCCGGGGCGTGGTCGGAGGCGGCCGCGGAATGGGCCCGGCGCGGCGGGCGGTACCTACGGGCCGAGGCCCTCGCCGCAGGCGACGAGGACGCGGCCAACGAAGCCCTGCGCATCCTCGACGACCTCGGCGCCAACCGCTCCGGCGACCACCTCCGCAGACAGCTGCGCCGCCGGGGGTTCGCCCGCGTGCCGCGCGGGCCCCGCCCGACAACCGCGTCGCACATCGCGGGACTGACGGTCCGACAGGCGGAGATCCTGGCCATGGTCGGCGAGGGGCTGTCCAACGGCGAGATCGCGGCACGGCTCGTCGTATCGGTGCGGACCGTGGACCACCACGTCTCCGCCGTGCTCGCCAAGCTCGGCGTCACCAACCGCCGCGAGGCCGCGGCCATCGGCAGACAGCTGGCCGCGACCCCCACCGACACCGGGTAGATCGCCGCATCGCTTCGAGCCGCTCACCGAGCTCGACCGCGGAATCGGAAGCGGTCACCGTTGCTCTCCACCACGACATCCACGAACCCGGCAGCACCGAGCCGGTCGGCCATCCCGGACGGATCGACGGGCACGAAGACGTCGTCCGTGTGCAACGCACGCCGCGCAGGCGTGTCCTCGCCGTCCGTGCCCAGCAGCAGTCCGCCCGGTCGCAACACTCGGGCCAACTCCGCCAGCGCACGGTCCTGACCTGCCGGGTCCGGGATGTGGTGCAGCATCGTGAAGCAGGCAGCCGCGGAGAAGCGGTCGCTGGGCAGCGGCAACTCCGTCGCGTCGGCGGTGATCACCTCGACCTGCTGCCCGGCCAACCGCTGCCGCAGCCCCTCGGCGAGGGCCTCGTCGAGCTCCACCGCGGTCACGCGGGGGGCCAGCCGCAGCAGCAGATCGGTGACCAACCCGGGGCCTGCGCCGATCTCCAGCACGTCTGCACCGAGGTCGCTGTCCTCGAGGACCCACGGCAGCAGCTCGTCGCGCACCAGCGCGGCCCACTCGGCGCTCGCGCACAGCTGCAGGTGTTCGCGGTTCACCGCTGTCCCCCTCCGGCCGGTCCGACGTCGGCGCCACTCTCGCGCATCGCGATCAGCGGTTCGGCAACGGGCGGGTGGGTGCGCTCGCGCGGGCGGCCGCAGGTCCGGCGTGGCCGCTGCTCAGCTCGGGATCCACGCGCTCGTCGGCGATGACGGCGGGGTCGACGCGCAGCACGGCGTAGCCGCCGACCGCGCCCGCGCCGTAGCCGGGGGCGAAGACCCGGACCGGCTCCGTGAGCACGCCGTCGGCCTTGGCGTCGGCGAGGGCCAGCGGGATGCTGGCGGCCGATGTGTTGCCCACCTTCTCGATGTTGAAGTACAGCCGGTCGGCGGTCAGCCCGGCGTCTTCGGCCAGCTTGACCACCATCGTCTTGTTGGCCTGGTGGGGCACGATCAGGTCGATGCTGTCCAGCAGTGTCGCCGCCCCGCCGTCCGGGTCCGGCTGGTTCTTCAGCTCATCGACCATCTGCAGCAGGTAGCGGCCCGCCATCGAGCGCACCTCCGGTCCGTACACCGTGATGCTGTTGTCGAACTCGGGATTGGGCCAGACGATCGAGTTGACTTCGCTGACCGGGCCGCCTGCGTAGGTCTGCAGAACCTCGATGTCGGTCGGCTCCCCCGGACCTGCGGGCGCCAGCACGAGCGCGGCGGCGCCGTCCCCGAAGATCATCCGCGCCGGCCGGACCGCGCCGATCTTGTCGGAGAACTTCTCCCCGAAGACCAGCAGGACTGGGCGGTCCACCTCTTGCAGCAGCCGGGTGGCTTCCGCCAGCCCGTAGGGCAGCGCGGCGCAGGCGGCGACGATGTCGCACGCGGAGTACGTCTGCGCGATGCCCAGCTGACCGGCCAGCCAGGCCGCCACCGAAGGCATGAGCCGCGCGTTGGTGCAGGTGCAGAACAGCACCGCCCCGATCTCCTCGGGTGCGCGGCCCGCGTGCGCCAGGGCACTCCGGGCGGCCTGCAGCGCGATGTCCTCCAACGGGCGCGCCGTGTAGACCCGCGACGCGATCCCGGTCTTCTCGATGATCTCCTCAGCCGACATCGGCGACCAGCTGTAGGCGCTGTTGCGGACCAGGTCCTCGTTGGTGCACAGGCGCTCGCCCTTCACCACCGCGAGCGCCTCGAGTCGCGGCAGCACGGAGAACCGCTCCCGCACGCGCACCGGCGGGAACGGGCGCACCGGTGGCTGGGCGATGACCGTCGAAGCGTCAGCGGAGTCGTGGCTACGGGGCGGGCCCGCCTCGTCCCGACGCATCCGGCGGATGAAGTCGAGCACGTCGCGGTTGCGCGGGTGGAACACGACCACGTAGTCGTCGTCGCCGAGCGCGCCGACCGGGGTCAGCCGGGTCTGCCCCCGGTCCCACGGGTACTGGTCGTGCAGCACCATCGCCCAGCGGTGCAACGCCTCCAGCTCGGGCACGTCCTCGGCGCAGTCGAGGATCTGCTGGTCCCCGTACACCGGGTAGTCGGGGTCGTAGGCGGCCAGCGAGTAGGTCAGCCGGTCCGGCTCGGCGAGCAGCTGGGCCACAGTGGGTTTCAGGGCGGGAAGCTCGGTGGCGTGGAAGCGCCGGTGCCGGAGCACGTCGAACAGCACCCTGAAGATCTCGTCCTCGGCCTGCGGGTCCCAGGCGGGCGCCAACGCGGCGAAGGCCGCCTGCACGGCGTCCACCTTGCGCTGTGCGTCCTGCCACGGCGCCAGCACCGGCAGGAACACGTCGTCGCGGCCCTTCGGCACGTCCCGCCAGCGGGTCGGGCGCTTCTCGTACATGGTCATGGCGAACCGGTTGGTCCAGAACAGGTTCAGCGCCACGTCGCGCATCAGCTCGAAGCGGTTGCGGTAGTGGTCGCCCGCCTCGATCCGGTGCAGGATCTCCGTGCCGCTGGGCGCCTTGGCCTCGAAGTCGCGCCGGATCACCTGCTCCAGCTGGTCCAGGCTGTCGATGACGGTGAAGTCCAGGTCCGGCCGGAAGTTGGACGGGAAGACCATCCTCCCGTGGCTGTTGATGCAGAACGGCTGCACGGCAGCCTCCCTCTTCTCGGTCTGCGGTGCAGACGTCGGGGTGGTGCGGGCGACTCGTCAGGCGCAGTCCCGCGCGAGCCAAGCGCGGACGGCGGCGCTGTCCTGGTCGTGGGTGGGTGGCGCGGTGTGCGCCGTCCTGGTGACCTCCCGGCCCCGCCGGTCGAAGAACCGCAGCGGCGGTCCGGCCAGCTGCAGAGTGCCCAGGGTGGCGTGCTCGACGTCGATCAACAGGCCCTGGCTGCGGGTCTGCTCCCAGGCGTACACCTCGTCGATGGTGCGCACCTTGCCCGCGGGGACGCCGATCTCGTCCAGCCGGGCCAGCAGCTCGGCTGCCTTCCAGTGCGCGAACACGCCCTCGACGAGCTCGATCAGCCGCTCCAGGTTCGTCACGCGCTGCTCGTTGGTGGCGAATCCGGGAGTGGCCGGGTCGATGTCGAACCCGGCGCAGAACCGCTGCCAGAGTCCTTCGCTGCCCACGGCGATCTGCACGAACCCGTCGGCGCAGTGGAACAGGCCGTACGGGGCGATCGACACGTGGTGGTTGCCCTGTGCGCGGCCCACCTCCCCGGCCACGGTCCAGCGGGTGGACTGGAAGGCGTGCACGCCGACCGTGGCGGCCAGCAGCGAGGTGCGGACCACGGTGCCCTTGCCGGTGCGACCGCGCTCGACCAGCGCAGCCAGCACGCCGTAGGCGCCGTACATGCCCGCCAGGAGGTCGGCGATGGGCGTGCCCACCTTCTGCGGGTCGTCCGGGCCGGAGCCGGTGATCGACATCAGCCCGGCTTCGCCCTGCGCGATCTGGTCGTACCCGGCGCGGCCGCCCTCCGGGCCGTCGTGCCCGAACCCGGTGATGGACAGCACGACCAGCCGCGGGTTCAGCTCGTGCAGGGTGGCGAACCCGAGGCCCAGCCGGTCGAGCACCCCCGTGCGGAAGTTCTCGACCAGCACGTCCGCGCGGCGGACCAGCTCCAGCAGGGTCTGCCGATCGCCGTCGTCCTTCAGGTTGAGGGCGATGGACTCCTTGTTGCGGTTGGCCGACAGGAAGTACGACGACTCCGCGCCGGAGCGGTCGTCCGATCCCGGGGCCTGGACGAAGGGCGGCCCCCATCCGCGCGTGTCGTCGCCCACGCCGGGCGCCTCGACCTTGATGATCCGGGCGCCCAGGTCGCCGAACATCATCGTGGCGTGCGGGCCCGCCAGGGCTCGGGACAGGTCGATCACGAGGGTGCCGGACAGCGGGCCTGCCGTGGTGGTGGAGTCGGACATGACGTTGCTCCTCAGATCCAGCCGGGGACGACGAGGACGGCCCACACGAGGAGCGGTCCTGCCAGCGTGACGAGCAAGCTGTAGTAGAGGACCTGCTTGTAGTAGCGCTCCTCGGAGATGGTGTCCGGCCGGTTGGCCACCATCAGCGCGCCGTTGGTGGAGAACGGGGAGACGTCGACGATCGTCGAGGCGACCGCGAGCGCGGCGACCACGGCGACGGCGCTCACCTCGCCCGTGGCGATCAGCGGGATCGCGATCGGAACGATGATCGGCAGCAGCGCGGTCGACGACGCGAAGGCGGAGGTGATGCCGCCGACGTAGCACAGCACCAAGGCACCGATCAGGACGGTGCCCAGGCCCGCGGCCCACATGCCGACCGCCTCGGGTGCGCCCGCCTTGTTCAGAACGGCCGCGAACGTGCTGACCCCGGCGACCAGCAGCACGGTGGACCACGCGATCTGCTTGATCGCACCCTTCTGCTCCTTCGGGAACAGCGCGGTCAGGATCACCGCGGCGGTGATGGCCGCGAAGCCGATGTTGCGCTCGAAGACCAGCGCCACGAACGCCACCGCGCCGAAGGCGACGAGCGTGACGACCTGGTCGGCCAACCGCGGGGTCACGGTGGTCGCCACGCGGGCCTCGGTGGCCGTCCCGCCTCCGCCGTTCGTCATGGCCGTGGCGCCGCCGTTGCCATGCTCGCCCCGGGTCCCACCGCCGACCGGGTCGTCGTCGAGCTCCGGTTCGACCCGCCGCGACGCCAGCTGGCGTCCACCGAGGGCGAAGAACAGCGCAACGGCGATGGCCAGGTTGACGAGGAGGCTGCTCAGGAAGATCGCCATCTCGTTGACCGGCAGGCCGTTCTCGGCCATGACGGAGTTGGTGATGACCCCGTAGATGCTGATCGGCGAGAACCCGCCTGCCTGCGCACCGTGCACCACGAACATGCCCATCATCAGCGGGTTGATGCGGTGGCGACCGGCGAAGCCGAGCGCGATCGGACCGACGATGGCGCACGCCGCCGGGCTGGCCGCGCCGATCGCCGTGAGCACCGCGGTGACCGCGAACATCACCCACGGGATGAGCGCGACCCGACCGCCGACCATCCGCACGGCGCCGCGCACGATGAGATCCACGGTCCCGTTGTTGCGGGCGATGGCGAACAGGTAGGTCACGCCGACCAAGGTGAGGACGAGGTCGCCGCTGATCCCGCTGATGATCTCTCGCTCGGTCAGGCCGAGGGCGTACATGCCCACCAGCCACGCAGCGACGAAACCGAGCGCCCCCATGTTGATCGGCAATAGCGTGCCCACCACGAACAACAAGATCAACGCGATGATGGATACGAGCTCTGGAGTCATGAGCGGTCCTTGAGAAGCAGGGCCGGAGGCCGGTGGATGCGTCACCCCTGACGGCGATCGCGCTGGCTCGCCTAACTGACTCAGTGAGTCAGTGGCCTAGCCTCTAGGCATCCAAGCCAAAAGTCAATAGAGTGGAGCCATGTCAGGAGCAAGCGGGTTCCAGCCGGTCACCCGGCCACGGCTGTACGAGCAGGTCGTGAGCCAGATCCAGGCCTGGATAGCGGACAACCGCGTTCAGGTGGGCGATCGGCTGCCCCCGGAACGGGAGCTCGCGGCGCGGCTGGGCGTCAGCCGAGCGACCATCAGCCAGGCGTTGGTGGCGATGGAAGTCGCGGGGATGGTGTCGGTCCGGCACGGCGACGGCGTCATCCTCATGGAGCCCGCGGGGTCCACGAAGGTGATCAACGCCCTCCGGCGGCACGCGCAACAGCTTCCCGAGATCATCGACGCCCGGGATGCGCTGGAGACCAAACTGGCCGCCTTGGCCGCCACTCGACGCACCGAGAAGGACCTCGCCGCGATCGACGCGGCCGTGGAGACCATGAAGCGCGAGATCGAGGCCGGGGGCCGCGGCGTGGACGGCGACGAGCAGTTCCACGCCGCCGTCACCGCCGCCGGGCACTCCCGACTGCTGGCCAAGATGATGGCCGAGATCAGCGATCTGATAAGAGAAACCCGCGTCGAGTCGCTGGCCCAGC
>Ga0247829_10000489_pt1 | contig 15202 bp, 11 predicted proteins | sample 12C_Control_Day4_FD_207765 | JGI IMG/M metagenome (GOLD analysis project Ga0247829, IMG submission 207765) | Soil microbial communities from agricultural site in Penn Yan, New York, United States - 12C_Control_Day4 | ecosystem: Environmental > Terrestrial > Soil > Agricultural land | place... | reverse complement strand
CGACATCGCCATGCCGCTGCCGACGGCGGCGAAGGCCGACCCGCGCTGGCACGATGCGTTCATCGCCGCGGCGCGAGAGTGGCTCGACGCCCTCCCCGACGCCGAGCGGCTCATCCTGGGGATGCGCTGGCGCTACCGCATGAGCCAGCGCGAGGTGGCGCACCTGCTGGGCGTCCACGAGGGGACGATCTCCCGCCAGACGGACAAGCTCCGCGACCGGGCCCTGGAGGCGATCGGCCGGCGGCTGGTGGCCGAGGGGTGGACCGGCGACGACCTGGAGGGGTTCATCCTGACCGAGATGGGCGGCATCCTGGTGGACGACCCCCGCCTTTCGGCCGACCAGCTCGCGCGACTGCTGGCCAGCCGCGGCAAGGAGTTGCCGGCGCAGCAACTTTAGCCCATTCCCCCAACTTCCGGGAAAGTCCCACTCTCACCCTGCCGATAACTCCGAGGATGGCGATTGCGCCCCGGAGACCGGCTGAAATGCGCACCCGTGGTCCGCTCGTGCTGCTGCTCGCCGTGGCAGCCGTCGGCTGCCACGGGAAGGACGCGCCGCGCCCGGCACCTCTGCCGACCGAACTGCTCACCGTCGAGCGCAAGCTCGCCCCGATCGACGTGTCCCGGCTGTCCACCGACCTGGCTCCGACCGGGCCGACCGCCCCGCCCGGCCCATACCACCGGTTGACCGCCGAGGAGTGCCACCGGCTCGCCTGCGCCAGTTCGTCGGCCGCCCGGCTGATCGACGTAGCCACCGAGAGCCAGCCGCGGCGGCTCCTGGACGGCACCCCACGCGAGGCGGACGAACTGCGCGAGGCGGCTGCCGTCCAGGCCAGCCGCGAGGCCCGCCTCCGCACTGCCGCGGCCGCGCTGGAGCTGTACTACCAACTCCTCGAAGCCGAACTGCTCTCCGACGTGCTGGCCGAGAGCCAGGCAGAAGTCGATGAGTTGGTCCGTGCCGGGCAGGTGGCCATCGAGGAGGGCGTCCCGGAGTCCGAGCAGTTCCTGACCCTGCGGCGGCAACAGATACAACTCCGCGCCGACCGGGCGAAACTCCAGGCCGGCATCCGCCGCCTGAACACCGAGTTGAAGTCGCTCACCGGGCTGGATCACCTGCCGGGGTCGATCCTGCCGGCGGACCAGGTCACGGTGACGCCGGAGCCGCTCGACGCGGAACACGCCGTGCGGGTCGGCCTCGCCACCCGGCCGGATCTGCAACTGATCCGCACGCTGACGGCGGGCCTGAACGCCCGCACGGTGGATGCGGTCCGGCAGGCGGTGGCCGGGCTGATCCCGCCGCTGGCGGCGATCAACACGGCCACGCGCGTCCTGGCCCCCGGCCTGCGGCGGCTAATCCCGTACCTGACGAAGCCGGACGTCCAGGCGATGCGCGCGCAGTTGACGACGCTGTATGCCGACCGCGAGCGCGAGGCGGTTCGCGACATCCGCACCGCGGTGGACGAGTGGACCAGCCAGCGCGAGCTGGTAGCGATCGCCACACGCCGGGTGCAACTGGAGTCCGACCGCGTCCACGAACTGACAGTCAAGCGTGAGGCCGGCATGGCGGTCGAGATGGAGTACCGGCTGTCCCGGCTGGAACTGTTCAAGGCGCAGGCCGACCTGATCCGCGAGGCGGTCAAGTGGCAGCGTGCCGACGTGAAGGCCCGGCAGGCGATGGGGCTGCTGTGCTCCGGCGCGGAGGCGTGCGGCGAAGTCCAGACCCCCACGCCCCGCCGCCGATCCCGTTGACCGTCCGGTTTACGGGCCGAAGCCCCCGATTGGCGGCAGGCCCGGGATCTTCGTCCCAGGCGGGAACGTCAGCCCGCCGTACACCGCCTGGATTCGTTCGATGAACGGCCGGCTGATCGCCTCGTACTGACGGAACGTCTCCCGGCCGACGGTGTACACCTCGACCACGTCGGCCGCGGTCACCGTCGCCATTCGCGGCTCGTTGGTCACCAGGGCCCGGTCCCCGAAGAAGTCCTGTGCCCCGATCTCGGCCAGCACCTGCACCCCGTGGCCGTCCCCGTTGTCCCGCTCGACCCGCACCTTCCCGCGACGGATCAGGTAGAACTTGCTCTCGTCGGTCACCGGGTCGTCCTGCCGGATGATCGCCTCGCCGGGGGCGAACACCTCCAGTTTGCCAGGGTATCGGTTCCGGTCGGCCCACTTCACCGGCAGGTCCGGGTGAATACCGATACACACCCCGTCGGCGATCGCCTGCTGCTGCTCGGGCAGGATCGCCGCGAAGAACGCGCACCGCCGCAGGCCCTCGGTCACGAACAGCCGCTCCGCGACCACCACGTTCGAGACGATCTTGCCGCGCTCCATGTGAACGATGCGGTCGGCCCGGTTCATGATCCGCGCATCGTGGGTGACGATCAGACTCGTGGCCCCCTTCTCCCGCGTCAACTCGGGGATCATCGCCGCCTGTTCGGGGGCGATCCGGCCGCCCTCGTCGTCCTCGCCGGGCCGGCGAACGATCTTCTCCAGGTCGGCCGGGTCGCGTTCGCGGGCGAGATGCTGAAGCAGGGTGACGACCGCCAGCCCGGAGTTGGCGTCCAGGGCCGCGGTCGGCTCGTCGGCCAGGACCAGCTTCGGCCGGTTGACCAGCGCCCGCGCCACCGCCACCCGCTGCCGCTGACCGCCGGAGAGGCTATGCGGCTTGTACAGCACCCGCTCGCCCAGGCCCAGGTACGTGAGCAGTTTTTCGACCTGCTTCGCGTCGTCCGGTCCCGGCGGGAACAGCTCGCGGGCCAGCCGGACGTTCTGCACCGCGCGCAAGGAGTCGAACAGGTTGTGCCGCTGGAAGATGAACCCGATCAGCCGCCGGACGCCGACCAGGCCCTCCTCGTCCAGCCCGGCCAGCTTGCGGTAAGCGCCGATCGAACCGTCCCAGATCTCGATCTCGCCGTCCTGCAAGCTGCGCAGGCCGCCGATGAGGGTGAGCAGCGTCGTCTTCCCGGACCCGGACGGGCCGCTCATGATGACCAACTCGCCGGGCATCACCTCCAGGTGGTTGTCGAACAGCACCGGCGTGCGCGCCTCGCCGGTGCCGAACGCGAAGTTCACCCCGCGGACGCGCAGGATCGGCTCCCCCTGCGGCGGAGGGCGATAGCCGGCGTGGGTCAGCGGGATCGGTTCGGAAGCCATGATACCCACCTGTAGTCCGCTCGCTCCGCGAGCGGTCTTCGCCGATCCGCTCGCGGAGCGAGCGGACTACACACCCTACCCGAACACGTCGGCCGGGTCGGCACGGACCAGCCGCACCAGCGCGATCAGACCGGACACGATACACATCCCGACCGTCACCACGAACACGATCAGCGCCCGGCCGAACGTCATCCGCAACGGCATCGCCGACGCCTCGGTCAGCCAGTCGTAGGCCAGCCAGCTCACCCCCAGCCCGACAATGTACCCGGCCACCGCCAGGATCAACGCCTCCTGGATCACCACCCACGCCAGATGCCGGTTCGTGTAGCCGAACGCCTTGAGCGTCGCGTACTCCGCGATGTGGTCGGACACGTCGCCGGAGAGGATCTGGTAGCAGATGACCGTCCCGACCGCGAACCCCATGAACATGCCGAAGACGAACGCGAACCCGATCGGCGTGTTGTTCAACCAGAACCGGTGCTCGCGGGCGACCAGTTCCGGTACGGTCAGCACGTCCACCTCCGGGTCGCCGTCGCTGCCGCGGGCGACCTCGCGGCGTATCGCGTCGCGGACCGCCTCGACATCGGCCCCCGGCTCCAGGCGGATGAGCCCCAGGTCCACGTCGGCCAGCGGCGCGCCGAGTGTGACCGGGCGGCGGAGCAGGTCGGCGAACGTCTCGGACGAGACGATCAGCGTCCCCTCCGAGGTGAAGTCCGGGCCGAGGTCGAACCCGCCGACGAGGGTGATGCCCTGCCCGGCCAGTTCGGTCCGCGCCCCCTCGACCAGCGGGCCGAAGATGCTGCGGGTCGGGTCGTCGGGGTCGCGATGGCTCTTGCGGTCGAAGAGCGCGGTGGCGGGCGTCTTGATCCGGTCGCCGAGGTAGCGGGGGTCCGACGGGTCCAGTTCCGGGAAGTCCAGCAGGAAGGCGTCCGGGTCCACGCCGACGACGCGGACCGCCCGGCTGGCCTCACGGCGGCGCCGGTCGGGGTCGGTGTTCCGCAGCACCGCGGCCCCGTTGTCGATGTACAGCGGGTGGACCGAGCGAACGCCGGGGATCGCCGCCGCCTGCACCAGCCGCCGCCGGGAGAACGGCTCGCGCATCGGCAGCGCCGACCGGTTCGGCGAGATGAGTACCAGGTCGGCACGGACGTGCTCGTGCAGGAGGCTGTTACTGTCGAGCAGCGCGCCGCGGAACCCGAGTTGCATGAACATCAGCACGACGGCAAACACCACCCCCAGCACGAACAGGGCGAACCGCACCCGGTCGTGGGTCAGGTTGTACCAGGCTAGTGGAGTTCTGGGCATATCAGGCGAACGGCCGGCGTAAGCCGGCTGGTCTGGCGCCGATGAGTCAGTACGACTCGCCGTCGTCGCCGATCACCTTCGCTTTGAGAGCTTTGGCGATCCGCTTCATCTTCGCGGTGATCTCCTCGTCCGGGTTCTTTACGACGATCTCACCGTCGCGGTAGTCGAACCAAGCCATATTGCCATCGGGCTCGTGTTTGGACCAGGCCGTCCAGACTGCCAGCCCTTCATTCTCGTAGGCCAGCACCGGCTTACCCTTCACCTTGGCGACGGCCACTTTATCGAGCCGCATCTCGGGGTCACCGCCGAAGTAGGCGAGCCACTCGGGGAGTCGGATCGGCTTGTTCTTGGAGTCCGTCCAGTGCTTCGCACGAGTGATGTGCAGGTCGTAACCCATGATGCCCCTCCACGGTGTCACCAGCCGGCTGACGCCGGCCGTTCGCCAGGTCAGAACAGGTCCGCCGGGTCCGCCGTCCGCAGCTTCCGCACCGCGGCCAGCGCGCTGCCGACGCACATCCCGACCGCCAGCGCCAGCACCAGCGCCAGCCGCTCGCCGGTCATCCGCACCGGCAGGTGCGCCACCTGCCGGGTCAGCTCGTACAGGACCAGCGACACCACCAGGCCGATCGCGTACCCGGCCACCGCCAGGATCAGCGACTGCCAGACCACCACCCGGAACAGGTAGCCGAACCGGTAGCCGACCGCCTTGAGCGTCGCGTACTCCGGCAGGTGCTTCTTGATGTCGGCCACCATCATCTGATAGATGAAGACCGCCCCCACCAGCAACGCCAGCGACACTCCGAAGGTGAAGAACTGGCCGATCGCGTTCTTCTCCACCCAGTAGACACGCTCGTGGTCGTTGATCTCGTCGCGGGTGAAGACCAGCACGTCCCGCGGCATCTCGGACCGCAGACGCTCCGCGACCGCGGCCGGGTCCGCACCGGGGGCCACCTTCACCAGCCCGAACGACACCCGACCGGGCGTCTGGCGCGCGATCGTCGGGAACGTCTCCTCGTTGGTCAGGAGCATGCCGGTGAAGCTGAAGCCGGTGCCCAGCTCGAAGTACCCGGCCAACTCGATCCGCCGGCCGCTGACCTCGATGACGGTGCCCGGGGGCATCTTCGTCGGGTCGCCGAAGTCCGGGCGGGAGCGGCGGTCGAGCAGCACGGTTCCGAGCTGCGCCAGTTCGGCGCGCGCCGCGGCCTCTCCAGCGGGGCTGCCGAAGAGGCCGCGGTCGGGCGGCAGGAACGTCTCGTCGAGCCGTCCGGGGTCCACGCCGAGGACGGCGAGTTGCCACCGCTTTCCACCCCGTTCCGGGTCGTCGGTCGGGTTGCGCCACAACGCGGTCTCGGACGACAGCGGCACCACGTCCTCCACCCCGGCGACCGACCGCGCCTGGGCCAGCCGGGCGCGGTCCATCGTGCCCGGCCGGCTGAACTCCAGGTACTCGCTGGAGGTCAGCATCAGGTCGAAGGCGAGTCGGTCGTAGAGCAGCGTCGCGGTGTCGTAGAGGGCGCCGAGGAACCCGTACTGCATGAACACCAGCACCACCGCGAACGCCGACCCGACCACGGACACCGCCGTGCGGCCGCGCTCGTGGGCCAGGTTCGACAGGGCCAGGCGAAAGGCGGTCACTTGATCCCCTTACGGGGAATGACGGAATGACGAATGTCGAATGACAGAATTGCGTTGCTCCGTCATTCGACATTCGTCATTCCGTCATTCGTCATTTCCCGGGCGGCAGGAACCGCGCCCGCACCTGGAGGCCGATGAAGTCTCGCAGCGCCGCCGCGGACGTCGGGTCCAGCGCCACCTCGACCTCGACCACCCGACGGTCGGCGTCCTCCCGCGGGCCCAGCGCGAACACCGTGTTCTTGGCGATCATCGGCGCGACCGACCCGACCGTCACCGTACCCCGCAGCGGCTGCGCGGAGCCTTCCAGCACCCGCGCGTCCACCTCCACCGGCACCGTCTGCGCCCGGCCCAGCCACTCGCGAAGACGGGCCACGTCCGTCTCGTACACCTCCGCGAGGACCGTCATCTTGTCGGTGTCGGCGATCTGCAACACAGGCTGGTTGGTCAGTGTGTCCCCCGCCCGGGCCAGCACCCGCACCACCCGGCCAGAGACGGGCGCCCGCATCGCCGCGTCCTCGAGCTTCTTCCCGGCCGCGTCCCGGCTCGCCTTCAGCGACTCCAGCGGCACCTGGGCCAGCGCCCGCTCGGCCTCGGCCTCGATCGCCTTCTGCTTCGCCACCGTCGAGTCCGGGGCTGTCGCCAGTACCTGCTCGGCGGCCTTGCGCTGGGCGCGGGCGGCGGCGAGTTGCTGGTCGGCCTGCGTGACGAGCAAGTCGGCCTGCGCCTTCTGCTGCTCCGGGACGGTGACGTTCTTCGCCTCGATGTTCGCCAGCCGTTGCCGCTCGGCGCGGGCCTGCTTGAGCTGCGCCTCCAACCCGGTGATCTTCGCGTCCGCCGTCTCGATGTCCGCGTTCGCCTTCTCGAGCGCCTGTTTCGTCTCGACCTTCAGGTCCGCCTGCTTCGCGTCCCGCGACTTCGCGATCGACGCCTTCAGCGACTCGGCCTCCGCGATCTGGGCGTCGAGCGCCTTCACGCCCAGCTCCCGCTCGGCCTGGCCGGAGAGTTCGGCGAGCGTGTCGCCCTTCTTGACCGGGGAGCCGACGTCCACGTTCAGCTTCAGGATGCGGTCGCCGGGCGGGCCGAAGACGCTCACGACCCCGCTGGCCGGCTGCACCCGGCCGAGCGCGACGATCGCGTCCGGGGCCGCGCCGGGGTTGGTCGCGAGCATTCTCCCCGGCGTCGGTTTGAAGTACAAGAAGTACACGAGCCCGCCGACAAGGGCGAGGTTGGCGACCAGGCTCAGCAGCAACAGCGGGCTGGTCCGACCGGGGCGGTTGCGCCGGTCGGGGCGGTCGGTTGCGTCGGGCGAACAGGAGGGGCGGCTCAACGGGGGCTTCCCTGGCGCGGGCTCGGGGCGGTATCGTGTCCGAGGGGACGCTGTCACCAGAATCGGCCGCCGGCGGGCGGCCCATGACAAAAGGTCGGGCCAGCCCACGCCCGGCCCGCAGTGGACCGGGTCCGACCCGGCAGGGTTTACCATGCGGGTCCAGGTAGTCGGGGCGGCAGCCGCGTCCGGGGCCGGCTTCCCGCTCCAGACGTTTCTGATCGACGGCGTGCTGGCGGTGGACGCCGGTGCGCTGGGCTGGTTCGGCCCGCCCGACGAGCAGGCGGCCGTCCGCGACGTGCTCCTGACCCACTCGCACATCGACCACCTCGCCGGGCTGCCGGTCTTCCTGGACAACGTCTACTGCGCCAGACCCGACCCGCCGACCGTCCACGCCACCGGGCCGACGCTGGCGGCGCTGCGCGACCACGTCTTCAACGATCTTATAATGCCGGACTTCGTGCGCCTGTCGGAGGTCTGCCCGGCGTTCTTGCGGCTCTGCGAAGTGGACGTCGGCCGGCCGGTCGCGGTCGGCCGCTACCATGTCATGGCGTTCGAGCTGGACCATACCGTGCCGACGGTCGGCTACCGGATCGACGACGGGACCGCGGCGGTGGCGGTGTTTGGCGACACGGCCCCGGTGCCCGACGCGTTCGCCGCGGTTGCCCGGTCGCCGCGGCTGCGGGCGGTGTTCCTGGAGGCGTCGTTCCCGGACTCCCTGGCGGACATCGCCGCCGTCAGCAAGCACCTGACCGCGTCGCAGTTCCTTGCCGCCGCGCGACTGTTCCCGCCGGCGGTGGCGGTGTACGCGGCCCACGTCAAGCCGCGGTTCGCCGCGGAGATCGCCGCGACGATCCGGGCCGCGGGGCTGCCGAACGTCCACGTCGCCCGGCAGGGACTAACGGTCGAGGTCTGATCCTATCGTCGCGACCCGAGCGGTCGTTCCCGCCCGGAATGCAAATGAGCAGGAACAACCCTGCCCCTGCCAGGATACCCGCGACGGCTTGCAGCCCGTTCGCCCTTGTCAGCGCGGCCGGATTCCGCCACCTTACATGCGGCTCCCGCCTCGCGGTGACGTGCGTATGCGCCTGTTCGAACGATTCCTGCGGCTGCTGGGCCGGCTGCGGCTGTGGCACCAGTTCGCCCTGCTGGGGCTGTTCGTCATCATCGCGCCGATCATCTCCACGTCGCTGCGGTTCATCCGCGACGGCCAGCGCATCCTGACCGAACACGAAATCATCGACCTGTCCGACGACAGCAACCTGCGGGTCACCGAGTTCCGCGAGGAGTTCGACTACCTGACACGGGACGTGGCCACCGACGCCCGCGCGCTGGCCCGGGCGCTCGACGGCGGCCCGGTGGCCGGCGACCCGGAGAAGGCCCGGTCGGCCCTGACCCGGGTCGCACGCGGGTGGGAAGAAACCGTACCGGAGCCCGGCGACCCCCCGGCCAGCGTCGCCCACGTCCGGCACCGGTTCTTCGGCGGTACCCTGGTGCAACTGTTCGCCGTCACCCTGACCCCGGGCGTGGCCGACACGGCCCCCGGCGTGGAGGTGGTCGCCACCGTCGGCTCGGAGGGCCGCCCGGCGACGGGGCCGGTCGATCCGGCGCTGATGGCGGCGATGCATGACCTGGCCCTGCGGACCACCCGGGAGGTGCCAACCTACGTCTCCGACCCGCACTTCCAGCCGCCCGCGGGCGACCGCCCGGCCCGGTGCGTGGTCGCCGTCGGCTGGCCGGCCCGGTGGGTGGACCGCCGCGCCGCCGACTTGCTGGTCGTGGTCCTCGACTTCACCCGATACATCTCCAACCGCGCCCGCACCTCGCCGCGGCACCAATACCTCGTCACCCGCCCGGACGGCACCCTGCTGGTCCACCCCGACCCGGAGTTGGTGGCCCGCGGCGTGCGCGTCCAGGACGCGATCCCGTGGGCGTACCCCAATAGGGCGTTCGCCGACGGACCGGAAGATGAGCAGGCGCGCGACGCCCGCCACGCCCGCATGGTCCGCGAGGGCGGCGTGCGGCTGCCCGGGGTCGCGGTCCCGACGCTGGCCCACGTCTACCGCAAGGGACAGTTCGGCGGCGTGCTGGAGGACCTGCTCGGTGAGGCGACGACCGACCGGCTCCAGGAGATCAACCGGCGCCTTGCCGCCGAGGGCCGCGGCGACCGGCGGTTCCGGTTCGGCGAGCTGACCCCGACCGCCACCTACATCGAGCTGTCCCACCCCGACCCGGCTCGGGTGGAGCGGGCGTCGGCGGTGGTGGACGAGTGGTGGACCGCGGCCCGCAGCGAGAAGGCCCGCAGCGAGAAGGCCCGCATCAACTGGATCAGCCCGCTGAAGTGCCAGACGTTCCAGGGCCAGCTCACCCACCTGCGGATCGACGAGACCGACGGCGTCGAGCCGCCCCGGCTGATTGTGGCCGCCTCCGTGGAGGAACTCCACGAGGACATCGACACCCAGTTCACCCGCATCCTGTGGCGGTGGGTGCTGCCGACCGTCGCCATCGCCGGCTTCCTGACCCTGACGCTGGTCGTCGTGCTGACCCGCAGTTTGCGCCGGCTGGCCGCCTCCGCCGAAAAGCTCTCCGACACGACGGCGCCCGTCGAGGTGTCCGGCGGCGGCTGCCGGGAGGTGACGCTGTTGGCCGGCTCGCTGCGGGACATGGCGACCCGACTGCGCGACGACGCCGCCCGGTTCCAGACCATCCTGCGGGCGGCCGGCGAGGGGATCGTGGTCGCCTCCGGTGACGGGATCATCGAGGAGTCCAACCGCGCCGCTGCCAAGATGTTCGGCTACGACCGGCCGGAAGACCTGATCGGCCGGCACGTGACGGAGATGCTCGCCGACCCGGTCCCCGACCCCGACCGCCCGACCTCCGACCCGCTCACCGGGACCGCCGCCTCGGTCAGCCGCGGCAGCCCGTTCTTCGACGCGGTCCGCGGCGTCCGCAAGGACGGCTCGGTCTTCTGGCTGGAGGTGACGCTGCGGCCGGTGGCGCTGCGCGACCGGCAGGTGGTGACGTGCGTCTTCCGCGACGTCAGCCAGAAGAAGGCGGCCGAGGAGCAGATCACCCGGATGAACGAGGAGTTGGAGAACCGGGTCCGGCTGCGCACCGCGGAACTGGCCGAGACGAACACCAAGCTGGAGGTGGCGCTGCGGCAGGCCGAGGCCGCCGGCCGGGCCAAGGACACGTTCGTCGCCAACATGAGCCACGAGCTGCGCCAGCCGCTGCACATCGTCATCGGGTTCACCGAGGCGCTCAAGGAGGAGTCCCAGGACGCCGGCCGGCCGGAACTCGTCCCCGACCTCAACAAGATCCTCGCCGCCGCCCGGCACCTGCTGGACCTCATCAACGACCTGCTCGACCTGGCGAAGATCTCCGCCGGGCGGATGGAACTGAACGTCGCCCGCTTCGACCTGGCCGGGCTGGTAACGGACGTCCGCACCCTGGTGACGCCGCTGGCCGAGAAGAACCAGAACGTGTTCCTGGCCGACGCCCCGGAGGACCTGGGCACGATGACCGCCGACGAGCGGCGGGTCCGGCAGATCCTCATCAACCTGCTGTCGAACGCCTTCAAGTTCACGCAGCAGGGCCGGGTGACGCTGCGGGTCCGACGGGTCGATGAGGCGGGCAAAACGTGGGTCGAGTTCGCCGTCTCCGACACCGGCAAGGGGATGACGCCGGACCAGGTCGGCCGGCTGTTCCAGCGGTTCTACCAGGCCGACCCGACGACGACCCGCGAGCACGGCGGCACCGGGCTGGGGCTGGCGATCACCCAGAGCTTCAACGACCTGATGGGCGGCCAGCCGATCCGGGTGACGAGCGTGCCGGACCGCGGCTCGGAGTTCGTGGTCCGCCTGCCGACCGAGGTCCGCCCGGACGCCGGCAAGCCGTCGCCGCGGCATACGCCTCTGGAGGTTCCGGTCCTGGCCGACGGTGCCAGCGGGGACAGTGCCGTCACACCGACCCCGGTCGGCGGCACGGTACTGGTCATCGACGACGACCCGGCGGTTCAGGAGCTGATGAGCCGATTCCTCGGCAAGGAGGGGTTCCGCGTTGTCCCCGCGACCAACGGCCCCGACGGGCTGCGGCTGGCGCAGCAGCTCCACCCGGTCGCGATCACGCTCGACGTGATGATGCCGGGGACCGACGGCTGGGCGGTGCTGGCGGACCTGAAGGCCGACCCGGCCACCTGCGACGTGCCGGTGGTGCTCCTGACCATCGTGGACGACCGCGGCCGCGGGTACGCGCTGGGGGCGGCCGACTACCTGACCAAGCCGATTGACTGGGCGCGCCTCGGGGCTATCCTGCGCAGGTATCACCCGCCCGGCCGGCCGGCTCCGGTGCTGATCGTGGACGACGACCCGGAGTGCCGGGAGCTGGTCCGCCGCAATTTGGAGTCGGAGGGCTGGCGGGTGACCGAGGCAGCCGACGGCGAGGCCGGGCTGCGGATGGTCGCCGCCGACCCGCCGGCGCTGGTGCTGCTGGACCTGATGATGCCGGGGGTGGACGGGTTCGGCTTCCTGGACGAGTTCCCGAGGCGGTTCCCCGGCAGCCGCACGCCGGTGATCGTGCTGACCGCGAAGGACCTGACCAGCGACGACCACACCCGGCTCAACGGCCGGGTAGCCCGCATCCTGGCGAAGGGGAACCTGGCGGGGCTGGACGAACTGGTGGCCCTGGTCCGCCGCCACGCCCGACAGGCGAAGGTGCGGGCTACGACGCCCAAGGACGGAGCGAATGCCCAAGCTGTTGATCGTGGATGACGAGCCGGCGAACATTGAGTTGCTCGCCCGCCGGCTGGCCCGGCGGGGGTTCGAGGTGGTGTCGGCCACATCCGCCGACGAGGGCATTGCCAAGGCGGTGTCCGAGAAGCCGGACGTGGTGCTGATGGACATCAAGATGCCGGTGGTGGACGGGTTCGAGGCGACCCGGCGGCTCAAGGCGAACGCGACGACGCGGGCCATCCCGGTGATCGCGCTGACGGCCCACGCGATGCAGGAGGACCGCGACCAGGTCATCGCCGCCGGGGCCGACGAGTACGAGACCAAGCCCGTGGACCTGGACCGGCTGCTGGCAAAGATTCAAGGGCTAGTCGGGTGACAGACACCCTGACGCTGCCGAGGAGTCCAGCCATGACGATCACCCGACTGCTCGGCCTGGTGGCGCTGGCGGGGACCGCCGGCGGTATGGTCCCGGCCGCGCCGGTCCCGAAGGGGAGACCGCCCTCGGCCGGGGTGTTCGTGCTGGACAACTGCGACCCGGATTACAAGGGCAAGGCCGCCTACGAGGACAACCTGTCGGCCATCGACCCGTCCGGGAAGCTGGTGTTCCGCACGCCCGGACTCAACCAGTGCGAATCGATCGGCAGCAACCGCCTGGTTGCCAACGATCCGATTCGCGGTCGGGTGTGGGCCCTTGAGATCGTCGGGCACCGGGTCCATCAGTACGACCGTACGGGGAAAGATCTACTGACGGTGAAGGACATGCAGGCGTCGGCCGCCGCCGTCGATCCCGACACCGGGAACTTGTGGGTGCTGACCACTAAGGGGACGATCTATGGCGAGCGGACGGTCGTACTAGACGGCCGTGGTAAGCAGGTGGCTGCCTACGACGCCAAGGGGTACGACATCGCCTACGACAAGAAGTGTAAAGCATTCTGGGTTGCGAGTAAGACGCTTACCAAGGTGAGCGCCGTGGACGGGACTATCTTGACCACCCAGCCGGTGGCAGCGTGGTGCGCGTCGTCGGTGGACGTCCACCCCGTGACCGGCCAGGTCTGGGTTGCCGTCCGCGACCACCCGGACGTGGTTAACAGCCGAAACCAGATTGTCCAGTGCGACAACGAGGGAACCCTGCTCCGGACAATCGAACTGGGTGACGCCGACCCGTTCCGCGTCTCGGTCGATTCGGCGACCGGGACGGCCTGGGTGACCATCCTTCGCAAGTCCGTCCGCCGGTACTCGGCCGACGGGGTGCTGGAGGCGGAGTACAAGCTGCCCGCCCTGGCAGCGGAGGCTATCCCCGGAGGCGTTTGGGTGGTCACGCCCGAGGAGACTGTCCGGCTCTCGGGCGACGGAAAGACCGAGGTCCGGGTCAAACACCGGTCCACCACCTCGCAGGCGTGGATCACCAAGTTTTGACCTCCGGAGTCCTTTCCCTTGCCCCCCACCCCGCCGCCGAGTGAGCCGCCGGCCGACGGGCTGTCCCGCCGGGCGTGGGTGGCGTACTTCCGCCAGGAACTCACCGCGCCCGCCTCCGCGCTAGCGGAGTACGCCCGGGAACTCGCCGCCAAGGCCGCCACGGCGGGCGACCCCGAGACCGCCCGTGAGGCCGACCGCATCCACGACCGGGCCGCACACCTGCGCACGGCCGTCCAGAAGCTGACCGCCCCCGACGCCCGGACCGACCCCGCCGACCCGAACCAGTGGCGCGCCGCGCGCCACGACCTCCGCGCCGCCGCCGCGTATGTGGTCATGGCCTGCGACGACATCGCCGAGGGCGCGCCCGCGCCGGTCGCCGCCGCCCTGGCCGAGGACGTCGCTCGCACCATGGCCGCCGCCCGCCGGGTGATCGAACTCATCGAGGCGGTCGTCCGGTTCAACCTCACCGCGCACGCCCCACCGCCTCAGGCCGAGGCCGTCCGCGACATGCTCGCCCGACTCCCCGGCGAGGTCGCCCGCACCGGCGCCCGCACCGATGCCGCCGCACCGGGGCGGGTGCTCGTCGTGGACGACAACGAATTCGGCCGTGACCTGATCGCCCGCGCACTCGCCCAGCAGGGCCACGAGGTCGAGGTCGTTCCGGGCGGCCCGGAGGCGCAGCACCGGCTCACCGACCCGAACCGGCCGCCTGTGGACCTGATCCTGCTCGACGTGATGATGCCCGGGATGACCGGGCCGGAGTTGTTGCGCTGGCTGAAAACCGACGCCCGGGTCTGGCACCTGCCGGTCATCATGATCTCGGCGCTTGGCGAGGACGACAGCGTCCTGGCGTGCATCGCCGCCGGGGCCGAGGACTACCTGACCCGCCCGGTCCGGCCCGAGTTGCTGCGGGCGCGGATCGCGGGCTGTCTCGAAAAAAAACGCCTGCGGGATCGCGAGTCGGAGTACCAGGCGCGGATCGCCGGACTGGTCCGGGCGATCTTTCCGCCGGCGGTCGTTGCCGAGTGGGAGCGGACCGGCACCATCCGCCCGCGCCGCCACGAGCGCGTCGGTGTGCTGTTCCTGGACATCGTCGGGTTCACCGAGTTGTCCGAGCGCTACCAGGACAAGCCCGAACACATGGTGCGACTGCTCCAGCAGCAGATCGAGACGTTCGAGGCGACCGTGGCCCGGCACGGGGTCCAGAAGATCAAGACGATCGGCGACGGGTTCCTGGGCGTCGCCGGATTGCCGGAGGCGGACCCGAACCCGGCGCTGACGCTGCTCAGATGCGGGCTGGACCTGATCGCCGACGCGACCGGGCACCCGGCCGGCTGGCAGGTGCGGGTCGGGGTTCACGTCGGACCGGTTGTGACGGGGGTTCTCGGCAAGGTGCAATTCTCGTTCGACGTCTGGGGCCACACGGTCAACATGGCCAACCGGGTGGAGGGCCACGGTGTCCCCGGCCGGGTGACGCTCAGCGACGACGCCTGGCGCTGCGTCGCCGGGCTGGCGGCCGGCGAACCACGCGAGGTCGTGGCCCGCGGCATCGGGGTCACGACCGTGTGGGACTTCTCCCGCTGGACCCTGGAATAAGGGCCGCGGCCATTCCGAGGTGGCGTATCGGCCCGGCGTGACCTAC
>Ga0247829_10000485_pt1 | contig 15247 bp, 24 predicted proteins | sample 12C_Control_Day4_FD_207765 | JGI IMG/M metagenome (GOLD analysis project Ga0247829, IMG submission 207765) | Soil microbial communities from agricultural site in Penn Yan, New York, United States - 12C_Control_Day4 | ecosystem: Environmental > Terrestrial > Soil > Agricultural land | place... | reverse complement strand
TCTGGCTCCGGCGCCTTCGGGGCTGGCTTGGGTGCGGCCTTGGGAATGCGGGGCGGAACCGGCGGCGGGGTGATGTCGCGGGCCTTCTCGCTGCGGGCTGCGTGCTCGATGTCGCCAAGCTCGTCTTGTGTGTAGATCCCGAGCATAACCTCGGGGGCGTAGAGCCGCGCCCATTCGCGCGCGCCGCGATACGCGAGCATCTTGCGGTACTGGCTCGGTATCCATGGTGAGCCGGAGCGCGTCGTCTTCCACTCTGCGACGGTGCCTGCGATCGACTCGGTGATGCCCCCGATATTGCCGGAAACCACGATCCCGAGCTTGTCGCCGGGCTTGTCGTCCCACTCGTAACGCAGGCGCACGCCGAGCTTTGCGGCGAGCACTGCGGCGACGAGTTTGCCCTCGTAGCAGAGCTTTCCGCTGATCACCGACACCGACTGCGCAACCGCGAACGGGTCCATGCCCCAGCGGTGCGCTTGGTTGACGACGAGGAAGCAATTCGCCAGCGCCTCATTCAGTTCGCCCTTGCGCAGCTGGTCCGGCACCAACGTTGAACGGGCCATGACATTCGCGAGGCGTTGCATCAGGTCGAAGCTGTTGCCGTCAAACCCGGCCACGCCGGGCAGCACAACGCTGCGCTGAGGGTGCGGCTCCAACTTCGCGAGTGCGTTTGTGGGGGTGGTTCCGTCTGCCACGGGCTACTCCTTGCGATTGGCGTATTTGCTGATCGTCGTGACGTTGGGCGCGCTGGTGGGCGGGTGCTCCCGCTCGAAACTCATGCGCAGCCGGCGGAGGCACTCCTGCGAGAGATTGCGATCCGCAGCCTTCGCTGCCCGCTCAAGCGCATCCTTCAATTCAGGCGGAACACGAAACGCTATCGTCTGATCGTAGACGCCAGGCGTTCCAGATCTCGGTCGTCGCGCCATTACGCCGCTCTCCCTGTTTCCCAGCTCATCGTCACACCCGGAAGCGTCGTCCGCGCCCTCGACCGCGCCGCCGCGTTGGCGATCTTCTGCAGGCACTCCATCAGGTCCGGGTGCCGCTGCGCGACGAGGTGCGCCGCGAGTTTGGCGGCGTCGGTGATGGTCGCCGTGTGCTGCGCCGACTGCGCGCCGCGTCGTGTCGGGCCGGTGCCGATCATGACCTTGGGCGCCTCGACCACCGGCGGCGGAATGTCGGCCGGGTCGGGCAACGCGGGCTCGGGCTCGGTCAGGGCCGCCACGGGGTCGTCGCGTAGCTTCGCGGCCCGCTCCTCCTCCAGGCGCTTGCGCTCGGCCTCTGCCGCGGCGACGCGGGCGGCGTGCTCCGCGCGGGCTCGCTCCTCGGCCTCCTTGCGCAGGCGGGCGCTCTCGGCGGCGATGAATGCCTGACCAAGCTTGTCGAGCGGGCCGTTCTTGCCCGAGAACTCCTGCGCGGAGCGGATGACGGGGAAGTATTGGGCGTCGACCGCATCGGCCTTGTCCTGCCACGGCTTCTTTTCGGCCTTGCGGCGCTCGTCCAGCGCCTTGGCGGCGTCGTAGATGCGGCGGCGCCAGTTCTCGCACTTGTCGGCGTCGGTCTTGGACTTGACGGGATTGCGGGCGAAGTAGGCGCGGGCCTCGGCGATGTCGCCTTCGAGCTCGGCGCGCATGGTGGCGAAGCTGTCGGGGTCGCCGCTGTTGTGCCCGGGGCCGGGCAACTCATCAGTATTGCTTACAGGTTGCGGCGGCGCCGTCTCGTCAGGCTTCGGCGCGGCTGGGGTGATGTCGGCGGGCGGGTCGGTCAGCCAGTGGCCGGTTTCGATCCAGTGGTCATAGGCCTCTTGCGTAATGGGATGCTTTGCGCAAGCGATCCAGAGTTTCCCGAGATCGTACGGGTCGTCGATGCTGCCTTCTCGACCGACGCGCGCGAGTAGGGTTGGGCCGCTCTCGTCCGTATGATGCCAGAAGGCGACCGGCTCCCAGGTGCGGCCATTTCGTACCCGCCAGAAGCCGCATTCCGGCGACGTTTCGACGATGGACCCGAACCGGCCCTCAATCGCCGCGCGCCAGTAATCGTATTCGTCACTCACCTGCGACCTCCTTCGGCTCGCTCATCTCCACCTCGATCGCATCGCTGAGCAGCGCCAGGCTGGGGTGCCGGTTGCGTGCCGCATCGGCTCGGGCGATGGCCTCGCTGTGGGCGTAGATCGTGAGGGTTCCGCGCATGACCCACGTCACCTCGTAGGTGCGCAGGGGCGGCGTCTCCAGCTCGGGCATGGGGAGGAACGGTGCGTCGGTCATGCGGCCTCCGACTGCCGAGGCGCCTTGATGTCGCGCGTATATGTCGGCATCAGCGCGCCGGCGCCGCCATCGAAGCGAAACACGGCAGGACCTTTGCCGTCGCCAAATGCAAAGACGACGCTGGGCAGGCTGCGGATCAGATCGATGTGGCTGGCATTGAAGTCCTGCTCGGCGAAGCGAGCAATGACGTAGGGCTTGGAGCCAGCGATCCCGTCGCCACCGCAGTGATCGCAGGTGGCGTTAGCGTCTGCGGGGTCGCTGACACGCAGGGCGCCATTACCCCTACAGTTGCCGCAGTCGTTTTCGTGGCCGCATTCGCCGCACTCGATGGTGCCGAGGCCACGACAGCGACCGCATGTCTTGACGCGTCCCCTGCCGCCGCATGCCTTGCACGGCTTGATGTCGCGGCGGATGATCTCGCACTCCGGGAGTGGGGCCATTTTGGCGTCTGGGTCGAGCCATCGCGGCTCAAGACTGGCGATCAGGCCCGCGAACTTCGGCGGCTTGTCGGGATCAAGATCCGGGATGCCGGGGCGCGCCGGCACGCGAACCAGGATGTGGCCGTCGGTGGCGTAGGTGAAGTCGCCGCGCGTGAAGGCGTTGTGCAACTCCGGGCGGCTCGGATCGGTCGAGCAGAATGGCAGCAGATCCATCAGAGGACTCCCAATCTCAGGTTGCCGGCGCGGTCATGCCGCGCGATGGCTTGGTCGATCTCCGTGCGGCGTTCGCTGCAGAGCCACGCCGCAAGGACGGCGTGAAGGTCGTAAGTGTGCGGCAGCACGACGGGGTGGCCATCGAGGCTGTCGACCATGATGGACTTGATGCGCCAGCGGTCGGCCTCGGTGCGCTCGATCCGGGCGCAGCCTTTCAGGCTGGCGATGGGGCGGTCGCAGACGGAGAGGGGAAAGACGAACCTAAACATCGTCATGACGTGCTTCCCCACCTCTTTGCCAATCGCTGCCAGACCCAGCAGATCAGCGCGGTAAGAGCGCACGAGAACGCGAGCCGGATTGGCAGGTGCATCCAGGGATCGCCGACCACCGCGTGCCAAGCAGTGCTGATCACTGCGGTCGCGCCCAGTGGGCCCCACACCGGCGGCGGGCTCAGTACCTTCTTCAGATCGGCTCTGTTCATGGTCGCTCCTCGCTCCTCGAAAATCGGCCGGCGCAGGGACAGACACCCCGTCGGTCTGGCCTACGTCCCTGCACCGGCCTGCGCGCGGCCCTGGGGAGGGGGCCGCAGTTCCTCGGCACGCCCACTTGTGCCGAGGTTGTCTCATCGGGGCCGACGCCGTGGTGCGTCGGCGTCGGCCCTCTGTTGCGGCCCCTCGGTAGGGGAGGACGTTGGGGCCGCTATCGGCGCGTCGCGCGTCGCCGATCTCGTTATCTGATTGCGACGTTCACCTTCATGGACTTGGCGACCTCGTCGAGCTTGATCTTCACGGCCTGCTCGATGCCGCCGACGATGGCGGCGTTGGCGGTGGTGAGCGCCTGCTTCATCGCGGTCTCGATGTTGTATTGCAGGTGGCTGTTGACGAGGAACGCGATGCGGGTTGTGGATTTTGACCAGTTGTAGCCGGCCTGCTCCTTGGTCTGTCCGCTGCGATCGACAGGCTCCTGAATGTGCGCCTCGGCGCGCTGGATCATGTACTCCAGGAAGGTCATGGGTTTGCCGACCTTCTCGCCCCACTCGGTCGTCTTCTGCAGCGTCAGGTTCTCGATGTACTGGCTGACGTTCGGTAGGATGTGCTTCTCGGCGAGCGCATTGATTGTCGCCTCGATGTGCTCCTTGATGCGCTTGTCGATCTGCTTACTGAGAACGGACGGAACCTGGACGGTGTCGTCGCTTTCCGGGTCGGCGAACGAGAGTGTGAGCAGCGATTTCTCGACGATGCGCTCGATCACGCGCTCCTGCAGGTCTTCCTTGGTGAGGCCGAGGGCCTCGAATGAAATTGCGCTTGTCATGAGTGTCTCCGTTTACGCCGCCTGGGGCGTGTCCATCTTGACGTTCTGGCAGTCCGGGCAGGGGTGTTCGTCGCCATTGCCGTCGACGATGGTCTTCTCGTCGAAGCAGGCGAGGCAGATCTCGTGCGGATCGGCGTGCCGCGTCGGGGCGGCGCGCATCCACCAAGCCAGGGCCAGCAGGGAGAGCTGCTCGGCGGCGTCCGGCGGCAGGGCGTCGATCTCGCTGGGTTGGGCCATCCGCAGGTGATGCATTGCCTGTTCGAGGTGGGTCACGTCACTCCTCCTTGCGCGCGAACGCGCTCCATCTCGCGCTCAAGCGCTGACGGCTCTCGTTCAGTCTTCTTCGTCTTGGCGTTGACGGAGTTGCCGTGCGCGTCCGCCTTGATGCTCTCCAACACGGCGCGCTGGGCGTACCAGTTCACGCGCTCGCCTTGGGTGAGACCCATCGGGTTGGCGATGGCGGCGGCCGTGCGCAGGCCGCGCTTGGCTGCTCGGTAGACCTTGCGAATGTGGCGGCGCACGCCCTTCGTCGCGGTCTCGGCATCGGATAGCCGCTGGTAGCCAACATCCGGGATGTTGACGAACACCATGTGCTCGTCCTTGGCGTCGTCGAGCGCGCACCGGAGCGCGTAATGCTGGCTCGCCACCGGCTCATTGAGGCGCTCGCGCATGTCCTGGTAAGTCAGCGTGTCGCCGATGGACGTGGCGCGCATCATGGCGAGGATCGTCTCGGTCTTGTGCTGGTGCTCGGGGTTGGGTTCAAAGCTCATGATGCTTCCTTGTTGTTCAAGACGGTGCGTTGAGCTGAGGAGCGATGCGCCGCGCCGCGTGGCACGGCAGTGCGCAGAGGAGCGCTGCGCGGCGAGAAAACGGACAAATTGAACCGTCGCGTTGAGGTGCGTCGCGTTGCGCAGCGGCAAGCTGCGCGGCGCAGCGACTCGCAGCGGCAAACTGACAAATGAACCGTTGCGTTGCGGTGCGGTGCGCAGCAGGGCGATGCGCCGCGATGCGACGCGGTTCGCAGCGCGGCGGCGCAATGAACAAATGAACCGGCGCGATGAGTTGCGTAGCGCTGCGACGCACCGCGTAGCGATGCAGCGCGCGGCGCCGCGGAAAATGGACAAATGAACCGTTGCGTTGAGGTGCCCGGCACGGCGATGCGTTGAGGCGCGCAGAGCAGCGCCGCGTAGCGGCAAAGATGGACAAATGAACCGGTGCGATGAGTTGCGATGCGGAGCGTGGCGCTGCGATGCGCTGCGCGGCGGGGCGGAAATGGACCAATGAACCGGTGCGTTGCGCGGAGCGGCGTTGCGACACGACGCGGCTCGCAGCGGATCGTTGCGGGGCACAGAGTGGAGCAGCGCTGGAAACATGACCAATAGACCGTTGAGTTGCGCCGAGTTGCGCCGAGCTGCGAAGCGTGGCGGCGCGCAGCGGCGCTGCGCGGTAATCACTCCGCAGCCTCCAGAACCGGAGCCGCGGCCTCTGACCACTTCACGGACGTGACTCGGAAGCGGCCGAAATATCCTCCGTTCTGCGGGCGGAACCGGCCGACGCCGATGAGGTTGCCAGCCTCGTGCAGGCAGCGCTCGAACACGTCGCGCGGGATTTCGTCGTCGATGATCTGCATCACGGCCGTCGTCTGCCAGTCGCGGACGATCGGGAACCGGCGGTAGACGCGCGATCCGGAGCCGCGCCGGCCGTCGCTGTTGGCCAGAAAGCCCTCCATCTCGGCGTCCTCCATCTTCACGCCAAGCCAGAGCTGCTCGGCGCAGAGCAGGCCGGAGAGGATGTTCTTGGTGTAGGTCGCCTTGCCCTTGCCGGGGATCTTGATGGCCAGCCGCTTGGCGGCTTCGGCCACGGCCATCTTCAGGCCCATGGGCGGGATGAACATCTCCCGCGTCTTCGGGTCGTAGTTGGCATGCTCGCGCCATGTGCGCTTGTCGAACTCGTCAGCGCTCTCCTTGTCCTTGCGCGGCACCATGTCGTCGTACTTGCGCGAGGGGCTGTAGGGCGAGATGCCAACGATCTTGGCGGTGACGATGCGGACGGTCATGCGTGGTCTCCTGTGAACTGTGCGTTGAGTTGCGGAGCACCGCGGCGCGATGCGCGGAGAAGCGCAGCGTGGCGGGGGAAGGTGTGGGTGATCATCTGATGCCACCGGCTCTATCGAGCCAATCGCCTGGACCGAGCTGCTCTGAGGCAACCTTCTCGGCGCGGTCTAAGGCAATCTCGGCGCGGTCTGCTTCGGCCCATCCGGCGCGCCAGCAGGTGTCTGCAAACGAACCGCGCAGGAACGGGCTATCGGCGAGCGTGAGGTCGAGCGCGTGCCTGCGGTGGTGGTCACGGATGCCCCAGCCGTATGCGGGGTTCTCGCGCATGGCCGCAGCGACGTTGCGAACTCCGCTGCCGTAGCACTCCCTGCAGGTGCGCCCGTTGCTCTCCATGAGACCGGCGCAGGCGCGGCAGCTGTTGGCGTGAATAGAGAGGATGGTGGCGGTCATACCCGCACCTCCGCGCCGTAGGTGGCGGCGTTGATGGCGTCGACGATGATGCGCGCCACGCGGGAGCGCGTCGAGGATCAGTGCGGGGTTCTCGTCGGAGATGCGCCAGGGGGTCGTTGCGTCGACCTCGGCGGCGGCGTCGCGGAGCCTGGCGCGGGCGATCCAGCTGCACAGCAGGCGCGCCGGGGTCGGCTCGGGCGCGAAGAACTCGGGCTCGCGCTTGGGGCGGAATAGGACATCGCGGGGCATTGGGGTGGTCTCTGGCATGGGACGCTGGACTCGGCTGGTCGTTGATCCGATGCGAAACGGATAGGGGGAAATTTCCCTCACGTCAACATGAAATGAGGGAAACTTCCCCCATGCATCGCCGAAGGTGTCACCTTCCGGCAACGGTCAGGATGCGTGGCGTTAAGCGAGACTTGGAGGAGGGTCCGCGAGTGCTGGCGCGCGTTGTCGTTGTTTCAACGACGTTTTTGGCTGGTGACGGACAGCGCAGGTTTGGCGCGAAGCAGCAAACGACGGTGGTGGTCGCTGGATCAGCGACCGCTGCGGCGAACCCAGGTGATCCGCGCGGCCGATGCCAGCTCGACGTTCTCGATGGGCTTGGATAGTGGGTTGAACGAACGCAAGGTGTAGCGTCCTGGCTCCGTGCCCTTATCCAGGATCTTGATGAGCGTCTCGCCGGCGGCCGTCTCGACGGCGCAGTCGAGGCCGACGAGATTGTCGAAGTGCTTGCCGGCCAGCTTCTGGCAAAAGAGCTGGTCGCCATCCCGGTAGGTTGGAGACATGGCGTCGCCGCGGATCTCGATCGCGAACGCCTCGCCCTCGCCGAACGTGAAGTCCGCCATCTCCGGCGTTCTGCCGCGGCCGGGCTCGGCGAATGGCGTCCAGCGCTCGGCGCCGGTGGACATGCCCGCGAGCGGCACCCGCACCTGAAATCGCTCGTCACCCTGGAGAAGCATCAGGGGCGAGACGCCGAGCAGTTCCGCAAGAGCGCAGAACCCATCAATGCTCGGCTCGTGGCCGTTGTTAATCCAGTCCCGGACCAGGCTGTCGTTCTTCTTGCCCTTGAGACCGGGTCGCCTGGCAACAATCTGGAGCGACGCCGCACGCATGCTTATGCCCTTCTGCTTAAGCAGCCGGTCAGCCCGCGCGCGCCAGTTCAGGTCCATCGCGCTGCGATACGGCTGTTTGTTCTCAGTGCCAATACGTGAGGGATATTCCACTTGCGCTGAGGGATATTTCCCCCTATAAGGCGCGCATGACCGAAGCGCAATCTTTCCTGGCTGAGATCGAGCGGTTTCTTGTGCGTACCGGCATGGCGCCGGGCACGTTCGGGAAACACACCGCATCTGACGGGAAGTTGGTCGACCGGCTCAGAAGGGGCGGGTCGGTCACTCTAGTGACGGCGGATCGCATCCGAAAGTACATGGCCGACTACCGGCAGCCGGAGAAGGAGCGGCGCCGGGTGGCTTAGTCGCGTCTGGTGTTCCCGCACCAAGCATGTCGCCTCCTCAGAGTTAGTTGAGTTCCAGTTCAGTTGCGGATGCAGGTTGTGTGACGCTGGTGTGATGCGCAACCCAGAATATCCACAGCCGCCTGAAGTGTGCGTTGCGATGTGGCGATATGGCAACGTTCCGGATGCGGGACACCACGTCCCAGAATTAGGTTCAGTATGCGTTGGGTCAGTTGGCGTTGAGTGACGGCAGTGGCGAAGGACCGGTCGGCCTCGTGGGCCGGTTGCCCGCAACCCGCCGGCCCGATCGGGCGGGGTCGGCCGGTCCTTCACTGCTGCTGCGAGTTTCCGGGTGCCCAAGTTCCGGGCGGCGCAGTTTGGCAGCCGTCGCCCGTCAAGAGAGATGACCTATGCCGCCCCGGGCACTCCGGATGCGCCTCTTGGGGGCAAATAGGTCTGCGCCTGCCGCTGTTGCGTTCGTGGCGTTGCGTACCCTCATCGGCGGAGCCTGTCGCGCGTCTCCGCCTCCATTCACGTTCGGAGACGTGCGCAGATGCATTCCAACCGGCTTGTTGCCACGCTGTTTTTCGCGCTCGGCGCCGCGGCGCTGGCGATCACGTCCTGGATCATTCATCGCAACGGCGCGGCACAGGGCGCGACCGCTGATGGCCGCGAGATGCTCGCGTGGGCGGCCATCGTCGTGCATGTCGGCGGTGTGGTGGTGTTCGGGCTCGCGACCGGCGCCATGCTCAAGGGGCGCCAGTGGCTCGGCGCCATGCTGTGCGCCCTGATGATGTTCGGGGCAGCGGCTTACTCGGCTTGGAACATCGCGTCGTTCGCTACCGCAGAGGTCGTGAGCGTCACCAGGGCGCGAGAGCTGGCCGAGAAGGCAGCGCAGGATCAGCACACCGCGGCGCTGGCTCTCGCCAAGCAGCAGCAGGACATGCGGGCCAAGCTCGCCGAGACGCAGCTCAAGATCCTGCAAGGCGCCCTGGAGGACGCCAAGGGGCGCCAGAGCCGCGACGACGTGATGAAGGCCGGCAACAAGCTGGTCGCCGATGCGGTTGGGTCGTCCACCGTCGTCGTTGCGCCAGCGGCTCCGGACGCGCCCAAGGCGGCCCCGCTGCGCTCCGACGCGTTGGCCGAATGGCTCGCCGCCTACATGGGATGGCAACAGACCGCCTTGCAGGCCTCGCCGACGCTGTGGCTGGCTCTGATGCTGATCCTGATCGAGGTGGCGGCTTGGCCGCTTGCGTCGTTCTTCTGGCGCCGGCCGGCGATGGTCATGGCCGCGATGCCGATTGCAGCCCCGCAGGCGGCCCTGGAGGCCGATCCGCCGCGCGCTGAGGCTCTGCCCCAGGCCGAGCCACTCAGGGCCCTGCCGGCCCCGGAAACGGCCGTTGTCCAACAATCGGAGAATGTAGGGCAACCGGAGCCACCGACGCCCAAGCCGCCCAAGGTTGGGCCGGTTGTGCGGCCGCCGCGCGTGCCGATCTCCGCGGAGGCGCGCGAGACGCTGGCGACCCTGGGGCTGCCCGAGGTCAAGCCGGTCGGGCCCGTGCTGGAGCGCCAGGCGGCGGCCATCTCGGCGCAGCGGTTCGCGACGTGGCTCAAGTGCATTGGCGAGAGCGGGCGGCACTCCACGGCGCGGCTGATGGAGCTCTATGCCGAGTTCTGCGCGGCCGACCACCGGGAGCCGCTGCCATACGGCGGGCAGAAGGGGCTCGCCGCGGCGCTCGACAACCGGCGGCTCGGGATCAGCAAGACGCGGCTGACGCAGGCGGACGGCTCGACGGCGGTGGAGTGGGTGGTGTCGCCGTTCCGGCCGCGCAAGGCCAAGGAGACGAAGGCGCCGGACGCCGAGGAGGAGCCGGCGATCGACCCGCGCAAGCCCGAGACGATGCCGCACAACCGGCTCGGGCCGATGACGCCCAGCAAGCAGGCTGAATTCGAGGCCGACCTCGCCGGGCTCAAGGCCATCGCCAGCCAGGAGGCGCCGTCGGTGAAGCGGCCCCCTTTTGGGCTATCGGCCGACGCCTTCGGGTGGTCGGCGGCAACGGGTGAGCCTGCGTGGTTGCATGCAAACGCAAAGGAAATGCGGCGCTGGCGGCTGGCGCAGAACCACAAGCAGCGCGGCGGGCAGAGGAGGGTGGCGTGAGCAAGAACATCAGCTGGGACCGGCACAACCGCGACAGGAAGAAGAAGTTCGTACCGCAGCCGCTGGTGCAGATCCGCCGATCCAGAGCCGCCGAGCGCGCAACCGACCGCGACGAGGACATGGGCCGGCTCCAGGACGTCAGGGACAGCCGCGGTCACCCCGTCAGCCTGCCGAAGCTCCGCTTTCTCGGAGATCAACCATGAAACCCGCCCACTGGCTCCCCGGGTTCGACGACCGCACGCAGGCGGCGCTCGACTTCATCGACGCGGAGATCGCCGCCGGCCGGCTGGCGTTCGGCTACCCGGAGATCGCGGCGCATCTGACGGAGACGCTGGGCGTCGAGCACACCCTCGGCGACGTGGCGGGGATGCTCAATCGGCATGCGGCGCGGGAGACGCGGGAGTGGCTGCGGGCGCGGGAGGTTGAGATGGCGGCGTAGGCGGAAAAGCGAAGCCCCCGGCTGTTGAGCCGAGGGCGTGTTGTTGAGCGGATTGTTGAACCGTCGCCGACCGTGACCAGCGGAGAGCGACACAACCGAGCGCCAGATGACCAGTCCGGCGCAGCTAAGGAGTGAGCGATGCTTGAGGCATCAGCGCATCACGAAGACGACGTAATCGAAGATCGTGACGAAATCAAGGGCCGGGACCCCTTCTTCCGGTTCTTCGTCGATGACTGGCGGGCGGGGACGATGGGGCTGACCCTGGAGCAGAAGGGCTTCTACATCGACCTGCTCTGCCTCATGTGGGACCGGCAGGGCGGCCTGCCGAATGATCCCGCGTGGATCGCTCGCAACCTCGGAATGAGGCCCCAACCGGTCAAGCGGCTACTCTCCAGCCTGTTCGACGCTGGCAAGCTCAAAATCAAGGACGACCTCATCGTCAACGGGCGGCTGCTGAGGGAACTGTGGGAGCGCAAAAAGCTCTCCGAGCGGCAGTCCAAGAGGGGCAAGGTTTCAGCGGCAACGCGGGCGAAACTCCCGCGAAACTCCGACAAAACTCCGAAGAAACTCCCGGAAAACCACCCAGTTTCACCCCCTGATATCGTTGCAGATCAGGCACTTAATCGAACCACTCCAGATCCAGATCCAGATCCAGAGAAGAAAGAGGAAACACCTATCGGTGTTTCTGGTGCGCGCAAGCGCGCCAAGCCCAAGAAGCTCGACACGCGATTGCCTTCGGATTGGGTCTTGCCGGACGAGTGGCGAGAGTGGGCCGAGATCAACTTCGCGCCAGACCGGGCCGCCGTACTCGCCGAGGCCGAGCGGTTCCGTGACTACTGGCTCGCCGCGGCCGGCTCAAAGGGCTTGAAGCGCGACTGGTTCGCCACCTGGCGCACTTGGTGCCGCCCAAAGGCATGGGGCACGCCCGCCACTGTGGTTCGCCGCCCCCAGCAGGAAACCGAAAACGACCGCATGCAGCGCGAGTTGCTCGCCGCAATCACAGCTCCGCTCGATCTGATGGAGGCTCGCCAGTGAGCGTTTTCAAGACCAATCCCATGATGGCCAAGCTGGCAGTGCACTACGGCTTGCCCGACAAGGACGCTAAGCACGCGGAGAAGGTCGCCGCGGAATACGCTCGGCTCATGTCGCAGTACTCAGACCATGAGCTGCGCGAGGCGGCCGACCTCGTGTTGACGCGCCATCGCTACCGGACATGGCCCAGCGTCGCGGAGTGCATCTCGGCGCTGGAGGACTATCGTCGCGGCGTGCGTGAAAAGAACGCTCCCGAGGTGGCGCGGAAAACGTCATACCCCGAGTGGTCTAGCGAGCGCATCGCCAAGGCTGACAACATCGTCAACTGCGCGCTCGGCCGCCGTGCCGCTGCTGAGGGATGGGTCCTGAGCCTCCACGACTTCGCCCGCAAGCATGAACGGCTGCCGACGGAGCGCGAGATACCGACGCTCATCCAGGCGGCCCGCTTCGTCGACCGCTTCCTGGCCGAAAAAATCAATCGGTACGACCTCGACCTACCGGTGCCACCGGGGCCAGAGCTGCAGATGAGCCCGGAAATGCAAGCCAAGCACCGCGCGATGGCTAAGAGCTTCATCGCGAGGCGCGAGGCCATCAGCCGCAAGATCATGGAGGCCGCATGAACCCCATCCGCACCGTCCTCGCCCATGACGACGAGGAGCCGATCTGCCACGCCTGCAGCAAGGCCTACGGCCTCGTCCAGCTCGACAAGGCCGCAATGTTCGCCATGCAGACGTGCTGCATCTGCGAGACCGACCAGCCCTGCTGCGCGATCCGTGACTTCGTCATTCCCGCCAGCGACGCCCCTGCGCGCCGGCAACCGCATGCCGCTCCGGCGGGCCATGACGACCTCGCTGCCCTTCTCGGAGACAAGTCATGACCGCCACCATCGACGACCCAATCAACGCTCCCGCCCATTACCGGACGCCCGCCGGCATCGAGGCCATTGACGTGATGGAGCAGTACGGCCTCGGGCTGCACCTGGGCAACGCGATGAAGTACCTGCTCCGGGCTGGCCGCAAGGGTGACGCCGCCACCGACCTGCGTAAGGCGGAGTGGTACGTGAAGCGCTGGCTCGACGGCATCTTCGACCGCAACGGCGTCGATTTCACCCGCGCCAGCGATGACACCCAGGGCGGCGTGTGCTGGCGCGACCCGGAGCAGATTGCCGACGCGTTCGGCCTTTCCGGCGCGCAGCGTGACGCCGTGACCCACATCCTGGAGGCAGCGGCCTTTGAGGCTGATGTCGATGACGAGATCGGGCGCATGCGCAGCGCGCTCGACGCCATCCGCCGCGCGATCGCTGAAATCGAGACGCCGCAAGGAGCCGCCGCATGACCCGCACAGCAACCCCCATCATCGTGTGCACGTTGCTCGCATCCGCACTGCTGGCGAGCACACCAGCCCTCGCCGAGTGGCCGCCCCGCGACGCGTTCTGGCGCTGCGACGAATACCGCCCCGGCCGCGATTGGCGCCGGTGGGCAAACCGCAACTGCCACCACTGGCGCCGGCACCACGCAAGGCGGCCGAGCCAGGCTACCGCGACCAGCGCCACCGACAAGCACGGCTGCATGCGTCGGCCGGTGCACGTCTGGAGCGGCCAGCACAACACGGACGAGCGCGCGAGGGCCGACGCCAGGCTGCGGTGGATGATCGCCGCCCAGTCCGAGCACGGCAACGTCTACATGAGCTTCCCGATCGCCGCCGATCCGGTGTGGCGCTGCTTCCAGAGCCAAGTGCCGGACACCCTCTCAGCCAAGGGGCAGGCGCTCGTCGGAAAGTACATCCTCGGCGGCGAGGGCTACCTCATGGCGTGCGAGGTGTGGGCGCGGCCGTGTCCGGCGCCGATCGAGACGGGCAAGGAGAAATGACCGTGGGCAGAGCTGACAATTTCTCAGCCGCGTGACAAGGCGACAACCAACGCAAGAGTCGCCTGATGTAGCTGAGTTGCATCGAAAGGAGCGCAGCATGTCGATCTTCAAGAATGGCTTCGAGGTGATGCCCGGTCGAGACGGATCGTTCACCGTCATCAAGGGGTCGATGCGCGAGCGAGGGCAACTACCCGAGCATTGGGCGTTCTCAAACATCGGCGACCTGATGTGCTGGCTGCGTAGTCAAGGCGACGCCTTCAGCTGGTCGCAGGAGGAGATGTCGGCGGAGCTGCGCGCCGCACTTGATGCGCAGTTGGCAAAGCAGACCGCGGCACGGGCCGCAGTCGACGGGAAGTCCGCGCATCATCAGGAGGCAGCCGCCTCTGTCGACCACATGGCAGCCGTCCGCGAGAGCGTCTCGCGCGACTGATCATGCTTTGTGCGAGTTGCGTTTGCGTCCAGAAAAACCAAACAGGGAAGCATCGCATGGATCGCATCAACGACTTCGTCGGCCGGAACCGCGCCTGGCTGGGCGTCACCGGCGCTATCGTGCTCGCCGTCGTGCTCGGCCTCTTCGCCATCGGCGGGGCTCGCGCCGAGGGCATCGGCAAGGGCGGCAAGGTGGCCGACGCCGGCGCGACACTGGTGCCTGCGGCCGAGGTCTCCAAGGCCATGGGCTGGACGGGCATCGGCGTAGGTGCCTATGGCAGCTGGCACAACGCCGATCTCGACCTTGGCCCCGCGCCGATCACGCTCGGCTCGACCGGCTACAGCTACGGCCTCACCGCCAGCGCCAGCGTGCAGCTCGGCCAGTTCGTCCTTGAGGCCTTCGGCGACTACGGTTGGGTCCAGGGCGACCTGCGCGACATCGGCGTCAACCGCGAGATGGCGCTCGGCGGCCGTGCCGGTTTCCTGGCCACGCCCAACACGCTCGTCTACCTGCTCGGCGCCAAGGCCTGGGCCGAGACCGAGTGGAAGACCATCGACGGCTGGCAGTACGGCGCCGGCATGCAGGTGCGCTTCGCCAGCACGCCGACGTATCTCAGCCTGGAGTATCGGAAGACGGACTGGGACGTCGACCTGCCGGCCGGGCTCGACCTGTCGTCCGACACGGTGCGCGCGGCGGTCACGTACAAGCTGAACTGGAAGTGAGGATTGGTGGTGTCCGTCCAATCTGGGCGGACGCCCCATCCCTGTCGTCGCAGGGCACGGGATATCAAAAGGGCGGTGAGGACATGACTTGCAACAACAGCATGGCGGCGAAGGCGCTATTCGTGGTCGCAGCAGCAGCGTTTGCGGGTTGCGCGCCGGTGGTGCGTCAGATGCACACGGCAGACGGCCGCATCGGGCACAGCATCTCCTGCCCATTCGGTGACTGGAGCGAATGCTTTCAGAAGGCGGGCGAGCTGTGCGGGGTGGCCGGCTACGACGTGCAAGAGAAGTCTGACGACCGCAGCCAGCAGTCTAGCTGGGGCATGTACGGTGGATCGAGCGGAACCATCAACCAGCGCGTAATGGTGGTGGCATGCAAGCGGGCTGGGAAATCATGACCGGCCACAAGACCAAGA
>Ga0247829_10000484_pt1 | contig 15251 bp, 17 predicted proteins | sample 12C_Control_Day4_FD_207765 | JGI IMG/M metagenome (GOLD analysis project Ga0247829, IMG submission 207765) | Soil microbial communities from agricultural site in Penn Yan, New York, United States - 12C_Control_Day4 | ecosystem: Environmental > Terrestrial > Soil > Agricultural land | place... | reverse complement strand
GGCTTGATCACGGTCAACCAGGACCCAGCTCTGCTGCGCGGCGTGATCGATGCCTTCCGCGACGGTGGGGGGGACGGCAAGCCCGTGCACGTACAGGTCCACCTGTCGTGGGCAGAGGACGAAAGCACCGCGCTGTCCATCGCCCACGACCAGTGGCGGACGAACGTGTTCGGTTCCGAGCTCATGTGGGACTTGGAGCTGCCGGTGCAGTTCGACGCCGCAGCCCAGCATGTCCAACCGCAGGACGTGTGCGGCCCCGTGCTCGTGTCCGCCGACCCAGGAAGGCACGCCAGCTGGATCGATGAGATCGCGGGCGTGGGCGTCGACGCCCTCTACCTCCACCACGTCGGACGGGAGCAGGAGCGGTTCATCGAGGTCTTCGGAGAGCACGTGCTGCCGGAGGTGACCCGTTGAGCATCGCGCGAACCAGCGATCAATGGTGGAAGAACGCGGTGATCTACTGTCTCGACGTGGAAACCTTCCTCGACTGGAACGACGACGGGATCGGGGACATCGATGGGTTGGCCGAGCGCGTCGACTACCTGGCCGGCATAGGCGTGAGCTGCTTGTGGCTGATGCCCTTCTATCCCTCACCGAACCGGGATGACGGGTACGACATCAGCGACTACTACGGCGTGGATCACCGCTTGGGAACCCTTGGAGGGTTCGTGGCGCTGATCCGAACCGCGAGGGACCGCGGACTCAAGGTGATCATCGACCTCGTGGTCAACCACACATCCGACCAGCACCCGTGGTTCCGGAAGGCCCGCGCTTCCAAGGATTCGCCATACCGGGACTTCTATGTCTGGGTGGACGAGCCGCCGCAACAGAAGAAGTCCGACGTGGTGTTTCCGGACGCGGAGGACAGCATCTGGGCGTGGGACGAGAGGGCCGGGCAGTGGTACCTGCACCACTTCTACACTCACCAACCTGAGCTGAACATCTCGAACCCGGCCGTGCGAGATGAGATCGCGAAGATCGCTGGCTTCTGGCTTGAGCTGGGGGTCGACGGGTTCCGAGTCGATGCCGTTCCGTTCCTCTTGGAAGGAGGCGCGATCCCTGGCGACGTCGACCTCGATCCTCACGATTTCCTCGAGGACTTCCGCTCCTTCATCGGCCGTCGCAAGGGTGACGTGGTGCTGCTGGGCGAGGTCAATCTCCCGGCGAAGCCGCTCCGCGACTTCTTCGGGGATCAAGGGGACGAACTCCAGCTGCTCTTCAACTTCCCGGTGATGGAGAGGATGTATCTCTCGCTCGCCCGCCAGGACGCAGGCCCGCTCTCCCAGGCGATCGAGGCGACCGAACAACTCGAGGACTGCCAGTTCGCGAACTTCGTACGGAACCACGACGAGCTGATCCTGGATCAGCTCAGCGCCAAAGAGCGTCAGGAGGTCTTCGACGCGTTCGGCCCTGACCCGGACATGCAGTTGTTCGGTCGAGGCATTCGTCGTCGTCTTCCGACGATGCTGGACGGCGATCAGCAGCGCATCCGCATGGTCTACAGCCTGCTATTCAGCCTGCCTGGAACCCCGGTCCTGTTCTACGGCGAAGAGATCGGGATGGGCGAGAACCTCGCGATCGAGGGACGCGAGGCTGTCCGCTCACCGATGCAGTGGACCGATGAGCCGAATGGGGGGTTCTCACGCGCGAGACCCTCACGGTTGATCCGCCCCGTGGCCGAGGGCACGTTTGGACCCATGGCGGTGAACGTTGCCGCGCAACGCCGCGATCCGGATTCACTGCTCAACTGGATGGAGCGGCTGATCCGGCGTAGACGCGAAACACCTGAGATCGGATGGGGGACTTGGAGGCTGCTCGACGTCCACCCCACGGCCGTGCTGGCCCACCGCTGCGACTGGGACGGCCGGACGTTCGTCGCGATCCACAATCTTGGCGAGGAACCCTGCGTCGCGCGCGCGCGCCTCGGCACCGACATCCCGGAGCAACCGAGCGTCCACGACTTGCTGGACACCGCCGCGGCGGCTCACGAGCTGGAGGGTGACGAACTGGAGGTCAAGCTCGCAGGGTTCGGCTACCGATGGTTCCGCATCCAGGGCCCGGATCAGCACACAGCGCCGTAGGTGGGAGCCGGATGCGTCTGATCGATGACTTCCCGGAGCGTCAGCGATGGGTGGCACCATCTCCCCGATCACGTCCGCGGGCTACGTCGACCCGGCCTCGTACTCGGCCGCGACCCGCTTCGGGACGCACATCCGCCACGCGTCGAGGACCAGCTCCCGCATCTCCTCGGGATCGAGCCGGGACAGGCGCGCCTCGACCCAGTGGTATCGGAGGTCTCCTCGGCCCGGCATCATGAACGTCTCCGGATCTGACGCGACCAGGGCCTCGCGCTCCTCCTTCGGGAAGCCGAATCCCATCACCTGCTCGTCCTGCGAGAACGCCAGGTACACGAGCCGGCCGACGCGGAACTTGACCCGGTCCCGGACAAGTGCCTCGGTCGTACGAGGCAGGGTCAGCGCCAGCGCACGGGCATCCTCGATCGTCACCATCTCCACGAAGTCCATCACCCCCTGGTGACATCGTCGGGCTAGGCTCGCTCGGGATGTCGGTTGAACTGGTCTTCGAGACGCACGCCACTTCCGAGGACAACGAACGCGGCCTCGCCACGGGGTGGAAGCCGGGCCATCTCTCGGCGACCGGCCGTGAGCAGGCTCGTGAGCTCGGCCTGCGACGCGCGGACGACGGGATCTCCGCGATCTTCACGTCCGACCTCTCCCGCGCCCTCGAGACCGTCGGGATCGCGTTCGGCGAGTCGCGGATCCCCGTCCTCCACGACTGGCGCCTGCGCGAGTGCAACTACGGTGCGATGAATGGCTCACCCGCGAACGAGCTCCGGCGCGGAGACCACCTCGACGTTCCGTATCCATCGGGCGAGAGCTGGCGAGGTGCCATCACGCGCATCGCCCGGTTCCTGGACGATCTCGCGATGACGTGGTTCGGTGATCGGGTGCTCGTCGTGGGGCACACGGCGACCTGGTTCGCGCTTGAACATCACCTGAGTGGCGCACCGCTCGAGGGCCTGCTCGACGCCCCCTTCTCGTGGCGGCCCGGTTGGGAGTACCGCGTCACGCTACGCTGAGGCTGGTATCCGCGGTCCGAGCGCCGCAGCGTCGTCTCGCCCAGCCGCCCGATCGTCGCCGCTCGGATCTGGCCGCGCGGTGATCATGCGCAGGACCATCGTTCCACCGGCACGCGTCGCCTCCACGTCGTTGCGCCGCCGCGTCGCGGCGGGGAGGATGGTGGCTCCGAGACCGAAAGAGGCGCACATGAACTCCGGTCGCATCTCGTACAGCAGCGTCGCCGTGGCCACGGGAGGGCTCTTCGGGGCTCTGGGCACGATCGCCGACTGGTTCGGCTATACGACCGCCCTCTCCGGGGGTGGGTCGGGCACGATCGGCATCCAGGGGCTGAGCTCGCCCGGCGGGAAGCTGGCGGCGATCTCCGGCCTCCTGTGTGTCCTGTTCGGCGGGCTGGGGATCCTGATGCCCGACAAGCGCGGCGGCTGGCTCACAGCCCTGATGATGATCGCCGCGATCGGCGTGGTCACGGGCGTGGTCTTTGGAGCGATCGCGGGCACCAACACGGTCGCCGACGCGGCCAAGGAGGCAGGCGTGGCGTCCTACAACTACGTCCGGCGCGGCGGCCTCGTGATCTCGTTCATGGGTGGGATCATCGCCATGGCGGGCGCATTCCTGCAGGCGACCGACAAGCCGGGCGAGACCGTGCTCGACCAGATGGAGGGTCGCTGACCGAGGCCGGACCCGATCCCGCGCGCGACGCGAAGGTCCCGCCCTGGCGCCAGTTCCGGTACGCGTTGCGGAGTGGACGGCTCTCCCTTTCAGCGGTGCTGGTGGTCGGCGGCGGCGCCCTGGCTTGTCTGTCGACGCTGCTGCCCTGGTACGCGATCTCGTGGACGGGCGGCGCGACGCCGTCAGCGTCTACGGCGTGGGCGGGGATCCGTGGCACGACCGGCCTGGTCGCCCTGGTCGCGGGGATGGCCCTGATCATCGTGGGGGTCCGATACGCGAGCCTTCCGGTCACCGAGCGGCCGGCGCCGCTCCGCTGGGCGATGCTGGGCGCTGCGTGGGTGCTGATCCTATCGGCGATCCTCGGGCCGGGTGAGATCGTGGACGTCACGTCGGATGCGCTCGAGGCCGCCGCAGCGAGCGGCGCCGCCCTCCATCGCGGCGGGGCGATCGGCTCGCTCGTCGCCCTCGTCTCTGGCCTGATCGCGATGGCCGGCGCCTGGCTCACGATCGTCGAGAACACGAGCCGCCACACGGTGCACGAGTCGATGACCGGTGGCCCCAGGCGCCGCCGCGACCGCTAGCCTTGTCGCCGATGCGAACGACCACGATCGAGGAACGGACCTGGTGGGTCCGGCCGGGGCTCGAGGTCCGCGAAGGCCGTCTGACGATCGCCGGCCGCGACGCCGAGGCCCTGGCGCGCGAACTGGGGACACCGCTGTACGTGTATGACTTGATCCACGTCGAGGAACAGGCGCGCGCGCTCGAAACGGCGTTCGCGGACGCCGGACTGCAAGGCCTCGTGCGGCTCGCGCTGAAGGCGCAGCGCGAGCCGGCGCTGCTCCGGTTCCTGCGCGAACGCGTGCCCAGCGTCGGGATCGACGTGTGCTCCCCCGGCGAGATCGGCTGGGCGCTCGACCATGGGTGGTCGGCCTCAGCGCTCAGCTACACCGGGACGAACGTGAGCGACCGCGACCTGGGCAGGATCCTGGGCGCGGGCGTGCATCTGAACGTGGACCTGCTGAGCCAGCTCGACCGTGTGGGCCGCTCGGCGCCTGGCTCCTCGGTCGGGATCCGCGTGAACCCCCGGATCGGAGCCAGCCGGGAAGGCGGCGGCGAGACGCTCTACACGGGGCCGCGCCCCACGAAGTTCGGCATCTTCGCCGAGCAGCTGCCCGACGCGCTGGCGATCGCCGCCCGGCACGGCCTCACGATCGACACCGTGCACTTCCACGTGGGCGACGGCTACCTCGACGAGGGCCTGCCCGACTTCGAGGAGACCGTGCGACGCGGGGGCGAGATGGTGGCGTTCCTGCGGTCCGAGGGCTGCCCGATCGGCGAGGTGAACACCGGCGGAGGGCTCGGGGTGCCGCAGCGTGCCGGCGACCGGCCGCTCGACCTCGTCGCGTGGGCCGACATCCTCGCGCGGCACCTGGCGCCGCTCCACGTCGTGGTAGCCACGGAGCCCGGCGACTTCCTCGTGAAGGAGGCGGGGATCCATCTCGCGGAGGTCGTCACGGTCGAGGCGCGCGAGGGTCACACGTTCGTCGGGCTCGACACCGGCTGGAACGTGATGTGCGAGCACTTCGTGTATGGGTCGCTGCTCGATCTGGTGCTCTGCCGGGCCGCCGACGCGGAGCCGGCGCGCGAGGTCACGGTGAGCGGACACATCAACGAGGGCGACGACCTGTTCGCGGTCGACCTGCCGCTCCCCGAGGTCGTCGAGGGCGACGTCCTGGCCGCGATCGCCGTGGGTAGCTACAACGCATCGATGACGAGCGAGCACTGTCTGCGCGAGCCCGCCGGCGTCGTCTGCTTCGAGGAACGGTCGTGACCGACTCACGCCTGCCCGTCGCCGACGCCTGGTTCCGGACCGAGGCGGTCGCCGACGGCATCACACTGCTCGCCGAGCCCTATATCGACCCGCTGCTCGAATCGAACGCGTGGCACGTGCGCGGCAGCGACGCCGACCTCGTGGTCGATGCCGGGAACGGGGTCGGGCAGCTGCTGCCGTTCGTGTCGCCGCTCGCGGACGGGCGTCCGATCATCGCGGTGGCCACGCACGGGCACTTCGACCACACGGGCGGCCTGCACGAGTTCGGCGACCGCCGGTGCCACGAGGACGATGCGGACGACGTACGTGTGCCCTTCCAGCTGCGGCTCCTGCGCGAGCGGTTCGTGGAGGGCACGGCCGAGATCTTCGAGCACTACGGGTACCCCGTGCCCGACGTCGCCGTGCGCGCCGTACCGGCGGAGGGATTCGACCTGACGGCATGGGTCACCCCAGGCGCGGAGCCGACCGCGTTCCTGGGCGAGGGCGACGTCGTCGATCTGGGCGACCGGCGGTTCGAGGTGCTGCACGTGCCGGGCCACACCGCGGGCTCGATAGCGTTGTGGGAGTCCGCCACGGGCACCTTGTTCACAGGCGATGCGGCTTACGTTGACGACCTTCTGTCGTGGGACGACGAGCGCACGTTCCGGGCCTCGATCGCGCGGCTCGCCCAGATCTCGGCCTCGCGGGTGTGCGCGGGCCACGGCCGAGTCTTCGACGGCGACGAACTCCGGGCGCTCGCGGCCACGTTCGCGCCCGGCTGACCGACGCTATCCTCCGGCGATGAGCGCCGAACGGACCGTTATCCGAGCCGGGCATCTCCTCGACGTCGTGGGCGAGCGCGTGCTCGCCGACCAGGTCATAACGATCGAGGGCGACCGCGTCGTCACCGTCGCCCCCGACGACGGGACCACCGTCGGTGGCACCGTGATCGACCTCACCGGCCACACGGTCGTCCCCGGGCTGATGGACATGCACGCCCACTTGGTCGGGAGCGTCGAGGGGAACGAGACGTACGCCGCGCTCGTCGTGCGCAGTCCTGCGCAAGAGGCGATGGAAGGCGTCCGCAACGCCCGCGACACCGTGATGGCCGGATTCACGACGGTGCGCGATGTGGGCACGTTCCGCGCGTTCGTGGACATCGCGCTGCGCGACGCGATCGACGCGGGGTGGACGCCGGGCCCCCGGATGTTCTGCGCGGGCGCCTACGTCACCTCTTCGACCGGCGGCGGTGACATCCCCGGCCTCGCGGTCGATGTCGACGAGCAGCTCCCGCGCGACCTGCGGTTCGGCGTCGCGAACTCCCCCGACGAGGTCCGCAAGGTGGTGCGCGAGATCCTCCACCGCGGCGCCGCGCAGATCAAGGTGATCGCGACCGGCGCCGTGCTGACCGAGGGCACGAACCCCGGCGCACCCGAGTTCAGCGAGGATGAGATCCGCGCCGCGGTCGAGGAGGCCGCGCTCTACGGCACCTACGTGGCCGCACATGCACACGGGCCCGAGGGCATCAAGCGCGCCGTCCGCGCCGGCGTCGGCTCTATCGAACACGGGTCGCTGATGGACGACGAGTGCATCGAGCTGATGGCCGAGCACGGCACGTATCTGGTCGCCGATATCTACTGCGGCGATTGGATCGAGGAAGAGGGCACGCGCGCCGGCTGGTCGCCGAACTCGCTCCGCAAGAACCGCGAGACGACCGACGCACAGCGCGAGGGCTTCGAGAGATGCGTGAAGGCCGGCGTGAAGATCGCGTACGGCACCGATAGCGGCGTCTACCCGCACAAGGACGTCGGGCGGCAGTTCGCCTACATGGTGCGGCACGGGATGACCCCGTTGCAGGCGATCCGGAGCGCCACGATCGTGAGCGCCGAGCTCCTCAGGGCGAGCGACCACCTCGGCTCGATCGAGCCCGGGAAGTTCGCCGACCTCGTGGCCGTGGCCGGCGACCCGCTCGACGACATCTCGGTGCTCGAGGACGTCGACTTCGTGATGAAGGGCGGCGACGTCGTGAAGGGCGCCTCCGGCTGAGACCCACGGTCGCTTCTGGGAACATCGAGGTGACCGACCCGAGTCACCGGAGGCGCATCGCCATGACCGAGCAGACCCCGCTCTCCGCCCAGGAGATCATCGAGAAGTCGAAGCGCTACACGTTGTACGACTGGCAGGCGCAGGCCAGGGCGATGCCGCTCCCGGTCGAGCGTGCGGAGGGCGTGTACTTCTCCACGACCGACGGCACGCGCTACCTCGACTTCAACTCGCAGCTGATGGGCGTGAACATCGGCCACGGCGACAAGCGCGTGATCGACGCGATCGCGAGGCAGGGCGAGACGCTCCCGTACATCTCGCCGTTCATGGCCTTCGAGACGCGGGCGCGCCTGGGCGAGAAGCTCGCCTCCCTGTGGCCCGGCGACCTCGAGAAGTCGTTCTTCACGCTCGGTGGCGCCGAGGCGAACGAGAACGCGATCCGTATCGCGAAGGCGTACACGGGACGACAGAAGGTCCTCACCCGGTACCGGAGCTATCACGGGGCCACGTACGCCACGATCAACCTCACCGGTGATCCACGTCGATGGGCGAACGAGAACCCACCGATGCCCGGTGTGGTGCGCGTGCTCGACCCGTACCACGGGACCGCACGGGGCACCGAGGACGCCGAGATCGCGCTCGCGTCCCTCCGCGAGACGATCGAGCTCGAAGGCCCCGAGACGATCGCGGCCTTCATCCTCGAGACGATCACGGGAACGAACGGGATCCTGATCCCACCCGACGGCTACCTGCAGGGCGTGCGGGAGCTCTGCACCGAGTTCGGCATCGTGATGATCGCCGACGAGGTGATGTGCGGGTTCGGCCGCACCGGCGAGTGGTTCGCGGTGAACCACTGGGACGTCGTGCCCGAGCTTATGTCGACGGCAAAGGGTCTGACCTCCTCGTACCTGCCGCTCGGCGCGCTCGCGATCGACCCAGCGATCGCCGCGTTCTTCGACGAGCACGTCTTCTGGGGCGGGCTCACCTACAACTCGCACCCGCTGAGCTGCGCGGCGGCGCTCGCGGCGATCGACGTGATGGAGCAGGACGACCTCGTCGGGAACTCGAAGCGGATGGGGGAGGTCATGGCGCGGCACCACGCCGAGCTCGCCGACAAGCACCCGAGCGTCGGCCGGGTCCGCAACCTGGGCCTGTTCGGGGTGCTCGAGCTCGTGAAGGACCGCGAGACGCTGGAGCCGTTGTCGCCCTTCAACGTGCTGAACGAGACGATGCAGCAGGTGAACCGCGCGCTCCTGGACCGGGGGCTGTTCACGATGGTGCGCTTCAACCACGTGATGACCAACCCGCCGCTCTGCATCACCGAGGAGCAGCTCGGCGAGGGCTTCGCGATCCTCGACGAGGTGCTCTCGATCGCCGACGCGGCGATGGGATAGGCGATGGACACGACGACCGTGCCACGCCGAGGGATGTGGCCGGCGGTCGCGGCCGTGGTCATCGTCGCGTGCGACTTCGTCCTGTACCTCGTGCTCATCGCGGGCCAGGGCGATCTCGGGCGGACGCGCGTGTGGTTCGTCTCCCTGATGCTCACCGCGGTGGCGGCCGGTTGTCTGGTCGCCGCCGTGATGCGTGACGACCGGGTCCGTCCGGTCGCGGCCTGGACGAGCGCCGGCGGACTGCTGTCCCTCGGGGTGCTCGGCATCTTCTCGATCGGGCTGCCGTTGCTCGTGGCCGGCATCCTGATGGTGGTGGCCGCGCTGCGGATCGGGGTTCCCAAGGGGGGAGGCGCCGCGGCCGCCGCCGGCTTCTTCGTGGCCGCCCTCCTGCCGTGGGTGCTGCCCCTGCTGGGGTGACGCCCGGCGCCCGGCTAGCTGCCCGCTCGGCCGACGAACTCGAAATGCATCGCGTCCGGCACCCGCCATCGCCCGCCCCACGTGAACCCGTTCCGGAGCATGATCCTCACGAGGACGGGGGGTTGCCGGGGGGGCGCGCCGTACGGGTTCGCGATCGAGTTGATGTCGACCGCGGCCCCCCAGGCGTGATGGGACGGCGGCGCCGTGGGACGGCGCATCACCATCCGCGCGTTGTAGCAGCCGGCGAAGTTGTGGATCGCCCTCGACGCGCCGCGCGCCCGCAGCTCCCGCATCGCCGCGATCAGCGGCGGGAAGACCCTGCGGTTGCAGGTGAAGCGGCCGAGCAGCGGCACGGACCGCGTCGCGAGATGGTCGCGGACGAACGACGGATGCATCCGGAGGTATCCCGGATGCGCGGGGTCGGGATACGCCTGGAACTCGCCGAACGTGCGCTTCATCAGCACGGGCGGCCAGACGGAGTCGCCCTGCCGGCGGAAGGTCGCGTTCCCCGGCCGTCGCACCGCCGGGGGATAGCCCGGGCCGAGGAGCGGCGCGATCCTGCGGGCGAGCGACCCCTCGGGTGGTGCCTTCTGCATCTGGAGCAGGGCGAAGCGATCGTGCCGCACACCGAGCCGGCGACCGACCTCACGAGCGACGAACACCTCGCTCCAGGCCACGACCTCGTCGGGCACGACGGCGCCGATCGTGAGTCGACCGCCACCGAACACCATGCGATCCCCCACGCCGAGCCCGCGGAGGGAGGCACTCGACGTGCCGAGGATCCCGCGGCCCTGCCGGAGCGCCTCCACGGCCACGTCACGCCAGGTCGCGGGAAGGAACGGCTGTAGGTCGTGGATCGACGTCGCCATCACCTCGATCGGGAAGCGGTACCGGCCGGACGCTCGATCGACGAGGCTGCCGTCGGCCAGCGCCGACCGCTTCATCCACAGGGTGTCGCCGGCCACGACGACGACATGCCGGGTGCCGGCCAGGGCGTCGAGGCGGGGGGTGAGTCCGGCGGGGAGGCCCCCGGTCCGCCACGCAAGGTACGCGGGCGGCATCCAGGTGGGTGCGCTCCCGGTCTCGGCCGCGACCGACGCCGTCGGTGACGCGAGCGTCGACGTGGCGAACGCCGCCGCGAGCACGCGGGCGAGCCTCTGACGCCCGGTCAACCGGCGGCGGCGGCGGCGGTCGACCATCGCTCGGCCCACTTCCCGAGCTCGTCCATCACGGTGCCGAGGTCCCGCCCTCGTTCGCTCAGGTGGTACTGGATCAGTACCGGCGTGGTGGGCGTCACGTCGCGGGTCACGATCCCCTCGGCCTCGAGCTCCTTGAGGCGCTCGGAGAGCAGGGCGTCGGAGATATGCGGGATGCCGGCCTTCAGGTCGGAGAAGCGCACGGCGCCCGACTGCAGCGCCCGCACGATCAGGACGTTCCAGCGCTTGCCGAGCAGGTCGGCGGCGCGTTGGAAGTGCTGGCACATGGGGGATTCCTCGGGAGGCTGCTTGCGCATGGTGGCCATCCTAATCTGGACGTGAGGACTCGCATAGGTTCGGGTGAGTTACTCTGTCAACTTGAGGAACTCTGGAATATAGAGTACCTTAGGTTCTGTTAGTGACAACGTAGGCCGCTCCACGAGGGTGAGTGGCCCGGACCGAAGGAGGCACCACATGGCACAGGAAGCGCGCGAGATCTCGACCCGCGAGATCGACGGCGTCTCGTTGCCGCCCGCCGGCACGTACGAGTTCGACATGACGCACACGCAGGTGGAGTTCGTCGCCCGCCACATGTTGAGCCGGATGCGCGGTCGCTTCACCGATTTCGACGGCTCGATCGTCGTCGGCGACTCGCCGGAGGACTCGTCCGTGACCGTCGAGATCAAGACGGCGAGCATCCAGACGAACACCGACCAGCGTGACGACCACCTCCGGAGCGGGGACTTCTTCGACTCCGAGGCGTACCCGGTCATGACCTTCAAGAGCACCGGCATCCGCCACACCGAGGGCAACGACTTCGAGCTCACCGGCGACCTGACGATCAAGGACGTGACGAAGCCCGTCACACTCCAGGGTGAGTTCGACGGCTGGGGCCCGGACATGCAGGGCAACACGATCTTCAGCGCGTCGGCCAAGACCGAGGTCAACCGCGAAGACTGGGACCTGACCTGGAACGTGGCCGTGGAGACCGGCGGCCTGTTGGTCGGCAAGAAGGTCGGCCTCGAGATCACGGTGGAGGCTCGCAAGGTCGGCTGATCTGGCTCGGTTCGGCTGAGGGCTGCGCGTGGCGCGGCCCGGGGGCCGGCGTTCCTCAGGGAACCTGAACGCCCTGCTGAGCGCCGGCCCCCTCGTTCGTCCTGAACGCGACGGCGATCAGGGTCAACACGGCGAGCGCCGTGTCGATCGCGAACGCCGCCTCGGCCAAGGGCAGCAACGACCGGTCGGAGCGCGAGAGCGCATCGATCGACGGGCCAAAGGCTCTCGCCTCGATCGACATGACGAGCCCAACCCCAAGCGGCACGATCGAGGCGGCCGCGATCGCGACGATCCATCGTTGTCTCGTCGAGGGGGCCGGGGCCCCGCGCGACGACACCCATCCGACGACGGCGGCGAGCGCCCATCCGAGACCGCCGCCAACCGCGACCGCCAGGATGATACTCACGGTGAGGTCGGGGGCCGATGCATCGAGGATCGCGGGAGCGAAGCCTCCGATGAGTGCGCCGACGATGCCGCCCAGCATCGCGGGTCCGACGGTTCTCACCGACGCGTCTCGACGCGGACGGCCCTCGGAGGGATCGAGTACCCCCCCGATTACGGCCCCGAACAACGCGCCTCCCACGAGGCCGATCCCGATCGTGAGGCCGAACGCCTCGGCGTTTCCCCCCAAGGGCAGGGTCAGGGAGACGACGATGAGTCCCGCCATCGTGCCGACGATCGCGTAGCGGACCGCCTTGACCCTCCAGAACACGAGACTGAAGGCGACCGTCGGGGCGATCAGGACGATCCAGGCGACGTAGTCCTGCCAATCGAGGAGTTCTTCGACCACGCATCTATTCCAGCACGCGGCCGAGCCGCGCAAGAAGAGCCGGGCCGTGACGTTTCCGTGATTCAGGCGATCGACGGGACCCCTGAGGCACCTGGTTCGTACTCCTCGAGGGTGAACAGCCGGTCGTACCTGACCACCGTGTCGCCGGCGATCCATAGGTCGGAGGTCCATCCTGAGTCGAGGCTGGTGTAGATCCATCTGGTCGCCTCGAAGCTGCCGACGGGGGTGGTCACCCGTTCGACGCCGTGGTGCTCGTAGCGTTGGCGGACCCTCGTCGGTTCCAGAGTGACGCGCTCGACGTAGACGACCTCGATCTCGGTGGTCTCGCTGAGGCGGCGGCAGGTGATCGCGTTGGTCGCCGGCGTGAAGTAGTCGAGGTGCAGGTCGGGACCGTAGGGGATCTCGATCTCCCGGTGGTCGCGGTAGCCGGTCAGGATGTCGCCGCTGGGCTCGAGGAGGATGTCGTGCTCGCCGGTGTCGATGCGGAGGCGGGCGATCCGCCAGTCGCGGTCGACGGCGATGTCGACGATCTCGTGATGGTCGGTCCGGATGTCGCTGAAGTACCGCCAGCCCATCGGGCCGGGAGCGCAGCGGAAGTCCTCGGTGCCTGCGGGCGTGCCGTCGTCCCCGAGCACCGTGTAGCGGCCGGTCGGCATGCCCCGAAGCCTACGTCGCCGCTATCGTGACGCCATGCGCGTGGCCCTCTGTCAGATGAACGCCGGCGCCGACGACGTCGAGGCGAACGTCGCGACGGCGGAGCGGCTCCTGCTGGAGGCGGCCGACGGCGGCGCCGACCTCGCGGCACTCCCCGAGGTCTTCCACTACTACGGAGGGGCCGTCCGGGCCCGTGAGGTGGCCGAACCGATCCCGGGTCCGATCACGGACCGGCTCGCCGCGATCGCACGCGAACGCAGGATGTGGGTGCTCGGCGGCTCGATCGGCGAACGCGAGGCCGACGAGGGCGGTCACATCTTCAACACGAGCACGCTGTTCGATCGCGACGGGGAGCTCCGGGCGCGCTACCGCAAGGTCCACCTCTTCGACGTCGAGCTCGACGGACAGCCGCCGCTGCGGGAATCGGCGCTCTACGCGGCCGGCGACGACCTCGTCACGCAGCAGGTCGACGAGGCTCGGGTCGGCATGTCGATCTGCTACGACCTGCGGTTCCCCGAGCTGTACCGCGGGCTGATGGTGCTCGGCGCAGAGATGCTCACCGTGCCGTCGGCGTTCACCGCCGTCACGGGCGAAGCCCACTGGGAGGTGCTCCTGCGTGCCCGCGCGATCGAGGACCAGTGCTTCGTGGTCGCGCCCGCGCAGTGGGGCCCGTGGGGTCCGCCCGAGGACAACCGCCGCACGTACGGGAACTCGATGGTCGTGGACCCGTGGGGGCGCGTCCTGACCCGCGCGCCGGGCGACGGCGACGGCGTGTGGTTCGCCGATCTGGACCTCACCGAGTTGCGGCGGATCCGCGAGACGCTGCCGGTGCTCCGCCACCGACGGCTGGGCACGACCTGCTGATGCTGCGCGCGCTCCCCAACGGGATCGAGCTCGACGACGACAAGGCACGTGTGGACATCGACGTCGTGCACCGGTACCTCTGCCACGAGTCGTACTGGGCCGCGGGCCGCACGCGCGAAACGGTCGTGCGACTGCTCGACGAGGCGACGCGCGTGGTCGGGGCCTACGACGGCGAGGCCACCGTCGGGTTCTGCCGCGTGTCGAGCGACGGCTTCACGTACGCGTTCCTGTTCGACGTGTTCGTGCTGGCCGCGTACCGGGGGCGCGCGATCGGCGTCGAGCTCGTCCGCGAGGCCGTCGAGCTCGGGCCGCACGGGGACCTGCCGTGGCACCTGGGCACGCGCGACGCGCACGCGCTGTACCGCCGCTTCGGGTTCGGCGAGCCGGACGTCGAGCGCCAGATGTTCCGCCCCGGCGCGAAGCGCCCTTGACGGGGACGGAGGGACTCCCATGAGCGATGAGCTGCCGGTCGACGATCTCCGCGTTGACTCTGATCGTCCGCACCCGGATCGGCTTCCAGCAGGTGCCGGAGCTGAGGTCCGTGAAGAACCGCCCGCACCTGGACCTAAGCTCGAAGGACGAGGAGGCCGCGGCCTCCGCGCTCGAAGCGATCGGGGCCAGGCGCCTCTGGGTGAGCGAGGATCCGAGGACCCGTTCGTGGTGCTCGCGGATCCCGACAGCCACGAGTTCTGCGTCGTGCGAGCCCCGGCGGTCCCGACTAGAGCTCCAGATCCGCGGGTGTATCCACGTCACGCGGCGCCCGGCGATCGACGTCGACCTCCTCGACCCACTCCGGGTGACTCGCGATCAATACGCGGGCGCCGACGTCGCCGTGCAGGTGCCCGGCCTCCGCATAGATCTCGCGGCTGAGCAGCGCGGGACCGGGCCCGTCTTCGTACCGGAGCCGTACGATCTGCGCGCGCGTCGCGCGGAACCGGGTGATCAGCGCCCGCACCTCGTCGGCCGTCACCCCCGGCTGGTCACCCATCAGCACGACCGCGGCCTCGCTGTCGTCGGCGATGTCGTGGAACGCCGCCGCGAGCGATGACGACTGGCCCTTGCGGTGGTCCGGGTTCCGCACGAAACGGCCGGTGCCGGGGAGCGTGAGCGCGGTCTCCACGGCCTCGGCGTCGTGCCCGGTGATCACGAGGAGCTCGTCGACGCAGGCCCCGGCGAGGGCGTCGACAGCGTGCTGCGCCAAGGGCTTCCCGTCGAGCGCCGCGAGCTGCTTGGTCCCGCCGAACCGCCGGCCCTCGC
>Ga0247829_10000480_pt1 | contig 15295 bp, 18 predicted proteins | sample 12C_Control_Day4_FD_207765 | JGI IMG/M metagenome (GOLD analysis project Ga0247829, IMG submission 207765) | Soil microbial communities from agricultural site in Penn Yan, New York, United States - 12C_Control_Day4 | ecosystem: Environmental > Terrestrial > Soil > Agricultural land | place... | reverse complement strand
CGCCTGCGCCAGCCCGCCCCCGCCGCAGGAGCAGATCGGCGCGGCGCGCGCCATGGTGTCGCAGGCCGGGATGGCGGCGGCTGACGCGCCGCTCGAGCTCGCCGCCGCGCAGACCAAGCTCGCGCGTGCCGAGCAGGCGATGAAGCGCGGCGACTACGACGCGGCGCGCCTCTACGCCGAGCAGGCCGAAGTGGACGCGCGCTACGCCTGGACGCTTGGAGCCAACGCGCGCGCGCAGCGCGCCGCCTCGGAGGTGAGCCAGGGCATCAGCACGCTGCGGCACGAGCTGGAAAGGAGGACTCAATGAAGCGGATTGCGGGATGGGCGGTGTTCGCGGCCGCGGCCGGGTGCGCCACCCCGCCCGACCCCCGGCCGGCGCTCGACCAGGCGCGGGCGAGCTACCAGCAGGCGCTCGCGCACCCCGAAGCGCAGGTGCGCGCGCCCCTGGAGCTGCAGCTCGCCGGGCGCTCGCTCGCAGAGGCCGAGCGCCTGCAGCGCAGCGGCGCCGAAGCGCACGTCGTTGCACACCACGCTTACCTCGCCGGGCAGCGCGCGCGCATCGCCATGGCGAGCGCCGACTATCGACACGCCGAAGCTCTGGTCGCCACCTCGGGCGAGCAGCGCAACCGCGTGCTGCTCGAGGCGCGCGAACGCGAGCTCTCCGGGAGACAGGCGCAAGCCGGCGACATCGAGCGCCTGCGCAGCGAGCTCACCCAGCTCAAGGCGCAGCCCACCGAGCGCGGCTGGGTGCTCACGCTGAGCGGCGATGTGCTGTTCGACAGCGGCGAGGCAACCCTCAAGCCCGGCGGGGTGAAGTCCATCGACAGCCTGGCGCAGGTGATGCGCAACCGGCCGGAGCCGACCATCGCCATCGAGGGATTCACCGACAGCACCGGGTCGCCGGAAGTCAACCGGCGCCTGTCCGAGCAGCGCGCGCAAGCGGTGAAGGACGCGCTCGTGGCGCGCGGCATCGAGGCGCGGCGCATCGAGGCGCGCGGCTACGGACCGGCCTATCCGGTCGCCTCCAACGACACGCCGGTCGGGCGCCAGCTCAACCGGCGCGTCCAGGTCGTCATCGCGCGCAGTCCTGAGTAAGACCAACGAAGGAGACGGCATGCCTACGACAGCACATCCATCCCAGTTCCACGACCGGCGCGTGAGCGAGCGCCGGCGTTTCGGCTATCCCGCCGCGGTGCGCGCCGAGGGCATGAAGGTGTCGTGGGGCGGCATCTTCGGCGGCGTGCTGGTCGCCGTCGGGTTGCTGCTGCTACTCACGGCGCTTGGCGTGGCGATCGGCATCTCCACCGCGCAGCCGGGGCAGACCGACGCCTCGACGCTCGGCACGGGCGCCGGCATCTGGGCCGGCGTGTCGCTGCTCATCGCGCTCTTCATCGGCGGCCTCGTCTCCACGCGCATCGGCGCAATCTCCGACGGCGCCACCGGCTTCTTCGAAGGCGCGCTCGTCTGGGTGGTGAGCCTGCTGATGATGGCCTACTTCGCCACCAGCGGCGTCACCATGCTGGCGGGCGGCGCCTTCCAGATGGTGGGCGGCGCCACGCAGGCGATCAGCACCGTCATGCAGAGCGGCGGCGGGCCGAACGTCGACGTGTCGGGAAGCGTGGACCAGATGATGCAGCGCCTCAAGGACCCGCAGACGGCGCAGCAGATCGCCTCGGCCACCGGCATGCAGCAGAGCGAAGTGCAGGCGACGCTAAGCGAGACCGCCCAGCGCGTGGAGAACAACCGCGACAATCCGACGCAGGCGGCAGCCGAGGCCAGGGCCGGCCTCGCGCAGCTGATGGAGAAGGCGAAGTCGAGCGGCGCGCTCGAGCAGAAGGCGCAGGAAATGCAGCCGCAGGCGACGCGCGCGGCATGGATCACGTTTGGTGCGCTGGTGTTGTCGCTTCTCGCCGCGGTGCTGGGCGCGATGAGCGGCCGGCGCAAACCGGAGGAGGTGCGCGCATGAATCCGCTACTTTTGCTGTCGCTCGGCGCAGCGGCGATGTACTACCTGGATCCCCAGCAGGGGGCGCGGCGCCGCGCCCAGGCGCGCGAGCAGCTGAGCAAGGCGCGCGACACCCTCCGCGAGCGCGCTTCGCCGTCCTCGCGGGAGGAGGAGCCCGCGCAGGCGCCCGAAAGCCCCCATCACCTGGGGCGCTAGCGGGCGAAGAGCTGGCCGCCAAGGGCCTGCACCGGCCCGAGGGGATTGTTGTCCTCTTCCTGCTGCGCGATCGAGGGCTGGCCGCCGGTCAGCTTGTAGATCACCACGCCCTCCTGGATGAGCAGCAGCCCCTTGAACTTCCAGCCGGTGATGCGGGTGGCGCGGCTGAAGCCGAAGATGTCGGCGAAGAAGTTGCCGTTGCGGTTCTTGGACACCTTGCTCTGGCTCACTTCGAAGCCCTTGCAGCCGGTCTTCGCGGTGATGCACTGGCGCACGCCCGTGTCGAGGTCGGATAGCGAGATCGAGGCATGCGGCACGAAGCGCATGAGCACCTCGGAGTAGTTGAGGATCGTGATGTTCGGGTTGGTGCCCGGCTCGAGCTGCAGGTCGCGCAGGTCGGTTTCGGTGGTAACCCCGGGCAGGATCTTGTCGAAGGTGTTCTCGGCGTCCTGGTAGCTCTCCCAAGGGCTGGCCGTGGTCTGCTTGCTGCTCGGCAGCAGGGCGCTGCACCCCTGCCCGGCGAGGCACAGCGCGGCGACCGCGATCAGCAGACGGGTCATGGGCCGACGCTAGCAGCCGGAGGTTACGCCGCCCGAGCCACGGCGGCACGCCGTCTTAGGCCGCCCGGCGCCCGCATAGTCCCTACTTAAGGATGACTTAATCCTCTACGCAGCATAGTCTTAAGGCTATGCGGGTCCTGGTCGTCGAAGACGATGCCATGATTGGCCGCGCCGTGGTGGCGGGGCTGCACGACGGCGGCTACACGGTCGACTGGGTGCGCGACGGCGGAGAGGCCGAGCTCGCCCTCGCCAATTCGGTCTACGACCTGGCCCTCCTGGACCTGGGGCTTCCCCGGCGCGACGGGCTGGAAATCCTGAAGTCGCTACGCCGCTCGGGCAAGGACCTGCCGGTGGTCATCATCACGGCGCGCGACTCGGTCGTCGACCGCGTGGCAGGGCTCGACAACGGCGCGGACGACTACCTGGTGAAGCCGTTCGACCTCGACGAGCTGCTGGCGCGGGCGCGGGCCGTGATCCGCCGGCGCGACGGGCGCGCTTCGCCCGAGATGAGCTACGGCGCGCTCACCCTCGACCCGGCCAAGCGGCAGGTGACGTTCCGCGGCCAGCGCATCGAGCTTTCGGCGCGCGAGTTCGCCGTGCTCGAGGCCCTCATGAAGGAGCCGGGGGCCGTGGTGTCGCGCGAGAAGCTCGAGGACGCGGTGTACGGCTGGGGCGAGGAGGTCGGCTCGAACAGCATCGAAGTGCACCTTCACCATCTGCGCAGGAAGCTCAGGCCCCAGCTGATCCGCAACGTGCGGGGCGTGGGCTACCGTATCGCGCTGCTGCAGTGACTTCCATCCGGGCGAACCTCGTCCTCTGGATGGCGAGCGCGCTCGTGCTCGGCACCGCGGTGGTGCTCGGCGCCACCTACTGGCTGACGCGCAACGAGGTCGGCCGGGTATTCGACGAGGAGCTGCGGCAGGTGGCGCACGCCGTGCACCTGCGCGAAGACTGGTCGCAGACACGGCGCATCCGCATCGCGCGGCCCGGCTTCGAGCTCTCGGTGCGCGCCTACGACAAGACCGGCCGCACCTACTTCGAGACCGCGCTGCCTTCGCTGCCGGCGGACCTTGCGCAGACCTACGAAGAGGGCTTCGGCTCGATCGCGACCCAGGAAGGCGGCTGGCGGGTGTACACGCACGTCACGGAGGAGGGCATCGTGCAGGTGGGGCAGGCGCTCGCCGCCCGCGACGTGCTGGCGCGCGATCTCTCCATCAGCGTGCTGATGCCCATGCTCATGCTCATACCGCTGCTCGTGGTGATCGTCGCCTGGGTGCTCAAGCGCGGGCTGGCGCCGCTCGACGAGACTTCCCGCCTCGTGAGCCACCGCGACGCCTCGCGCCTGGACCCGCTGCCCACGCAAGGCGTGCCCGAAGAGCTGCTGCCGCTGGTGGAGCAGATCAATGCGCTGCTCGCCCGGCTCGAGGGCTCGCTCGACGCGCAGCGACGCTTCCTCGCCGACGCGGCACACGAGCTGCGCTCGCCCGTGGCGGCGCTCGCGCTCCAGGTGCAGCTCGCGCAGCGCGCCCACAGCCCGGCGGCGCGCGAGGCCGCCTTCCAGGAGCTGGCGCACGGCGTGGAGCGCGCCCGGCGGCTGGTGCAGCAGCTTCTCGATTTCGCGCGGCTCGAGCCCGGCGTGCTGGCCGAGCCGTTCGCCGCCACCGACCTCGCGCGGCTGGTGCGTGAAGTCGTCGGGCGCTATGCCGCGCAGGCCGAAGCGCAGGAGGTCGACCTCGGCGCGGATGCGCCGCCCGCCGCGCCGATGCTCGGCAGCGAGCCGCAGCTGCGCGCGCTGGTCGAGAACCTGGTCGACAACGCGCTTCGCTATGCGCCGCGCGAAAGTGCCGTCACCGTTTCCGTGCGCACCCGGGAAGAGGCCGTCGAGCTCGCCGTCGTCGACGCCGGCCGCGGCATTCCGGAAAGCGAGCGCGAGCGCGTGTTCGAGCGCTTCCATCGCGTGGCCGGCGACCATACGCGCGGCAGCGGCCTCGGCCTCGCGATTTCCAGGGCGATCGTCGAGCGCCACTACGGCACCATCACGCTTTCGGACGCGCAGGCCGGCGCCACCATGCCGGGCCTCGCGGTCGAAGTGAAATTCCCCGTGATTCCCGCAAGCCACGCCCCATCCCAGGAGCCACTTAAGTCTGCCTTAAGTTTCGGAGCTGCATCATGAGCTTGCGGCCGCACCGGCGGGTGCAATGCGGGTGGCTCTTTCCTCTGGGTGGGATTTCCTGTTTCCCACAAGTGTTGAGCCCGTCGGCAGCGGCCGTTTTTCTTCTCCAATAACAGCCCCGTTCCGTGAAGAAGCGCTTGCGCAGCCGGCCGGGCCGGCTCATCGTCGTGTCGAACCGCCTGCCGTTCTCGTTCAGCCGGGTCGGCGGCCGCTGGCAACCCGAGCCGGCGAGCGGGGGACTGGTGACTGCGCTGTTGCCGGTGCTGCGCAATCGCGGCGGCACCTGGGTGGGATGGACCGGCGCCCCCGGCAGGTCCAAGGACTTCGGCCCGGCGCTGCGCAAGCTGAGCCGGGAAGCCGGCTACACCCTGGTGCCGGTGGCGCTCGACGATGCCGAGGTGCGCGACTTCTACCTAGGCTTCTCCAACGAGGTCATCTGGCCGCTGTTCCACGACCTGCCGTCGCTCGCGAACTTCGACGCCGCGTACTGGCGCACGTACTGCAGGGTCAACCAGAAGTACGCGCGCGCCGTACACGCGCGCGCCGACGCCCGCAGCTTCGTCTGGGTGCATGACTACCACCTGATGAACCTGGCGGCCGAGCTGCGCCTCGCGGGCTCGCGCGCGCGCCTGGGCTTCTTCCTCCACATCCCTTTTCCGTCGCCCGACATTTTCCTCAAGCTGCCGTGGCGGCGGCCGCTCCTGCAGGCGCTGCTGGAATTCGACCTGCTCGGCTTCCAGACGGCGCGCGACCGGCGCAACTTCCTCGCCTGCATGCAGGCGGTGGGGCTCGACGCGCGGGGCACGCACACGGGCGAGTTTCCCATCAGCATCGACTTCAACGCCTTCATGCGCCGCGCGGCGGCGCCCGACGTGGCGGCGAAGGCGCAGGAGCTGCACCGCCTGCTGCCCAACCGGCGGCTGATCCTGGGCATCGACCGCCTCGACTACACCAAGGGGATTCCGCTGCGCCTCGCCGCCTTTCAGCACCTGCTCGCGCGCTACCCCGAGATGCGCGGGCGCGTGTCGCTCATGCAGGTGGTGGTGCCCAGCCGCGAGGACATTGGCCAGTACCATCGCCTGCGCACCGAGATCGAGCAGCTCGTGGGCAAGATCAACGGCGCGTACGCGCGTCCGGGCGGCTGGGTACCGGTCTGGTACGAATATCGCAACCTGAGCCGCCTGGAGCTGCTCGCCTATTACCGCGCGGCCGATATCGCGCTCGTGACGCCGCTCAAAGACGGCATGAACCTGGTCGCGAAAGAGTACTGCGCGTGCAGCATCGAGGAAGACTGCGTGCTGATCCTTTCCGAGTTCGCCGGCGCCGCCGCGCAGCTGGCGCCCGACGCAATGCTCGTGAACCCCTACGACGTGGAAGGCGTCGCCGCCGCGATCCGCGAAGCCTACGCGATGCCGCCAGCGCAGCGCGCGGCCCGCATGCGTCGCATCCGGCGCGCCATCCGGCGCCAGGACGTCTTCTGGTGGGTCGACTCCTACCTGCGCGCGGCGATCACCCAGGACCTGCGCGCCTTCCCGCGCGCCGACGCGCCGGCCGAGGTCTCCCCCGAGCTCCAGCTGCCCCTCTGATGGAAGACTCCGCTTTTTCCGACGAGTTCTGCCGCTTCATACAGACCGCGGTGCCCTCCGTGGACGCCGCCGAAGTGCTGCTGCAGCTCTTCGGCGAGCCGGAGCGCTGGTGGGATCCGGCGGCGCTGCAGGCGCCCGTGGACGGATTCCAGGCGCGCGGGCTGATCGCGGTCGGGCCGGACAAGCGCGTGCAGTACCGCCCGGCCAACCCGGAGCTCGACGCCCACGTGCGCACGCTGGCGCAAGCCTACAAGGAGCGCCCGGTGACCCTCATCCGCGTGATCTATGCGTTGCGCGACACCAAGATCCAGACGTTCGCCGACGCCTTCAAGCTGAGACGCTGACCATGGAAGCCTTCAAGTTCGCGCTGTACCTGCTCGCCGCGCTTTCCAGCATCGCCTGCATGGCGCTCCTTTTCCGCGGCTACGCGCGCACCGGCGCGCGGCTCCTCTTCTGGAGCGGGCTGTGCTTCGTCGGGCTGTCGGTCAACAACGTGCTGCTGTTCTTCGACTTCGTGGTGTTCCCGACGCAGGTGGACCTGCGGCCCTGGCGGCTGATCGCCGCGCTCGCCGGGCTGCTGTTCCTGCTCTACGCCTTCATCTGGGAGGCCGAATGATCGACTTCCTCGCCGGCGCGACGGCGCTCGGCTACACCGTGGCGGCGGTGTTCTTCCTGCGCTTCTGGCGCACCACGCGCGACCGACTGTTCCTCGCGTTCAGCGCCGCCTTCATGCTGCTCGCCGTGAACCAGGTGCTTGCCGCCGTGCTGGAGTACGGCGACGAGCGCACGCCGTTCGTCTACAGCCTGCGCGTGCTCGGATTCCTGCTGATCCTGTGGGCGATCGTCGACAAGAACCTGGCGCCGGCTACTTCGCGACAGCGCTAGCCGGCTTCAGGGCCGACTTCACCTCGAGCTCGGCCAGCTTGCCGGCGCACAGCGTGGCCACCGTGCTGTTCGGCTCCTTGCGATCCGGCATGGTGGCCCAGCCGCCCTTGGCGACCATCTCGCCTCGGTCGTACCAGCTCGCGTCGGTGAGCTTCGTCAGGCGCACCCCGGCATCGGCTGCCGCCATGAACTCCGCGACGCAGATTGCCGCGGCGAGCTCGTGGCGCGCCTGGGTCGCCGCTTCCGACACGCGCGTATCGGCCGTGCCGCCGGTTACCCAGCCGGCCGCACCGAACCCGATCGCCAGCGTGGCGACTACCGATCCTGCGGCAAGCCAGAATGCCTGCGTCTTGCTGAGACGCAGGTCGTCCCAGCGCTGGCGCAGCGTTTCCATCCTAGACAACGGTTGCATGGCGCTTCCTCCTCTTTGACCGCATTCGACGCAGGGTCAGCGGCGGCACCGGCCGCCTGCCCCACTCCTGACGCTTGAGCAGCTTGAGCGTTTCAAGTCTGGAAAGATGCATTGCCTTCCTCTGAAGCGGCGGAGCCGCCGCAGCGCCGCATTCCTTGCTGCCGGAATTGCGCCCCCAACCATGGAAGTCGCTGCGGCGGCCCCGCTTGGCGCCAACATGCGCCCGCAACGCTTAAGAACGCCTTAAGGGCCTGTCACCGCAGCGCGACATGAGGCACTATTGGCCCATGCGCGGGTTCCTCCTGCTCGCGGTGCTGTGGTGCGCGTGCGCCGCGGCGGCCCCGGTGTACGTGGTGCCCATCGAAGGCGCGATTGGCCCGGCGAGCGCCGATTTCGCACGCCGCGGCATCGAGCGGGCGGCGAAGGAGCGCGCGGCGCTCGTGGTGCTGCAGATCGACACGCCGGGGGGCCTGGACACCTCGATGCGCGAGATCATCAAGGCGATCCTTGCCTCGCCGGTGCCGGTGGCCGCGTACGTTGGCCCAAGCGGCGCCCGGGCGGCGAGCGCCGGCACCTTCATCGTCTACGCCTCGCACATCGCCGCCATGGCGCCGGGCACCAACCTGGGGGCGGCATCGCCAGTCTCGCTTGGGGGGGGTTCTCCAGGAAAAGATGACAAGAAGGGCGGCGAGGACACCATGACGCGCAAGGTGACCAACGACGCGGTCGCCTACATCCGCGGCCTCGCCGAGCTGCGCAAGCGCAACGCCGACTGGGCCGAGAAGGCGGTGCGCGAAGGCGCCAGCCTGCCGGCGCAGGAGGCGCTCAAGCTGAACGTGGTCGAGCACGTGGCGGCGAATGTGCCCGCATTGCTGCAAGAGCTGAAGCTGGAAAATGCGCAGATCCAGCAGGTCGAGGTCGATTGGCGCACCCGCATGCTGGCGGTGATCACCAACCCCACCGTCGCCTACCTCATGATCCTGGTGGGCATCTATGCGCTGATCTTCGAGTTCATGAACCCGGGGCTCATCCTGCCCGGCGTGATCGGCGCCATCTCGCTGCTGCTCGCGCTTTATGCGCTGCACCTGCTGCCCGTGAACTACGCCGGGCTGGCCCTCATCGTGCTGGGCATCGCGTTCATGGCCGCGGAGGCGTTCCTGCCCGCGTTCGGCGCGCTCGGGGTGGGCGGCCTCGTCGCCTTCGTGCTCGGCTCGATCATGCTGATCGACGACGACACGACGATGCCGGCTTTCGAAATCCCCTACGCGCTGATCGGCGGCGTCGCCGCGGCGAGCGCCGGCTTCCTGATATTCGTGCTGGGCGCCCTGGCGAAAAGCCGCAAGCGCCCGGTGGTCACCGGGCGCGAGCAGCTGATCGGCGCTTCCGCCGAGGCGATGGAGGACTTCGCCACCGAAGGCTGGGCGCGCGTGCTTGGTGAGCAGTGGCGCGTGCGCTCGGCCGCTCCCGTGCACCGCGGGCAGCGCCTGCGCGTCACCGCCATGAAAGGCCTCATCCTCGACGTCGTCCCCGAAGGAGACTGAAATGTATTTCGCGCTCGGCCTGGTCGTCGTTCTCATCGTGCTCGCCGCCTCCGCTATCAAGGTACTGCGGGAATACGAGCGCGCCGTAGTGTTCTTCTTCGGCCGCTTCCAGGCGGTGAAGGGGCCGGGCCTCATCCTCATCATCCCGGTGGTGCAGCAGATGGTGCGCGTCGACCTGCGCGTGCGCGTGTTCGACGTGCCGCCGCAGGACGTCATCTCGCGCGACAACGTCTCGGTGAAGGTGAACGCGGTGGTCTACCTGCGCGTGGTCGACCCGGAGCGCGCCATCATCCAGGTGGCCAATTTCAGCGAAGCCACCAGCCAGCTATCCCAGACTACGCTGCGCGCGGTGCTCGGCAAGCATGAGCTCGACGAGATGCTCGCCGAGCGCGAGAAGCTGAATAGCGACATCCAGGAGGTGCTCGACCGGCAGACCGACGCCTGGGGCATCAAGGTGTCGAACGTCGAGATCAAGCACGTGGACCTGAACGAGAGCATGGTGCGCGCGATCGCGCGCCAGGCGGAGGCGGAGCGCGAGCGGCGCGCCAAGGTGATCCACGCCGAGGGGGAGCTGCAGGCGAGCGAGAAGCTGCTGCAGGCGGCGCAGATGCTGTCGCAGCGCTCCGAGGCGATGCAGCTGCGCTACCTGCAGACCCTCACGCAGATCGCCAACGAGCGCTCTTCCACCATCGTGTTCCCCGTGCCCATGGACATCGTCGCCTCGCTCACCGCGAAGAAGGCGCCATGAAAGCAAAGGGCAGGAAGCCTGCGCCGGTCACCGCGTAGTAACGGCGCTACAGCTTTTTCGTCGGAACAGCGACACCGTTTGCGACAGTGCTGCACGCGGGCGCGGGTATGATGAGCCGGCAATGCAAGAAGCCCCCCGCCGCGTCGTCAGCCTGAGGCCCGATGCGACGCCGAAAAGCCGTGTACTGGTCGTCGAAGACAACCTCGATTCCGTGCACTCCATGGCGATGCTCATCAAGACGATGGGCCACGAGGTGCGCTTCGCCATCAACGGCTTCGCCGCGCTGGAAGTGGCGCGCGAGTTCCATCCCGACGTCATCCTGCTCGACATCGGCCTGCCCGACCTCAAGGGATACGAGATCGCGCGGCAGCTCAAGTGGGAGCCGGGGCTGGAGAAGACGCGCATGATCGCCATCAGCGGGCTCTCCGAAGATGAGCAGCGCCGCCTCGCCATCGAGGCGGGCTGCGAGGACCTGCTGGTGAAGCCCCTGAGCCCGAGCGTGCTCGAGGAGCTGCTGGCCAGGCCGCAGTCCTAGCGCTGCATCACTTCAGCGTGGCGAGATAGGCGGCGATGTCGCGCGCGTCGCGCTCGGTGACGCCCAGGTCCGGCATGGCGGTGAGCGGCGCGAAGTGCGGCGGCGTGCGCAGCCAGCGCACCATGTTCTCGGGCGAGTTCGGCAGCACGCCGCCCAGCATGACGCGCGATGCGACGCCGGCGAGCGTGGGACCCACGGGGGCGTTCGCACCGACGATTCCCGGAATCTCGTGGCACGTGACGCACGCGTACTGGTTGATCGCCTCCACGCCGCGCTTCGCGCTCGGCTCGACGGAAGGCGCCTCCTCAGGGCTGGCAGGCTGAGGGGGAAAGACCCGGGCCCTGGCGAATTGCTCCGGCGTCATGTGCGCCATTGCGGGCAGGTAAGCCACCACCGCCCAGATGTGCTCGTCGCTCAGGCGGTATTTCCAAGCCGGCATGCCGGTCATCTTGATGCCTTCCTTGACCACCCAGAACATTTCCGCCGGTGTCCACGAGCGCGCCGTATGCACCAGCGGCACCGGCACAGGCGTCATGCCGAGCGCAAAGGGCGCGGGCGCCACGCCGGGCGCGCCGTGGCACTGCAGGCAATGCTGACGGTAGAGAAACGCCCCGTCCCGGATCCTTGCCGGGTCGGCGAGATCCGGCGCCGCGATGCCCCTGGCGCGATATTTGATCGAGCGGCGCATGCCGGTGTCGAGCAGCCAGTAGGTGGGCGCGAGGTGCTGGTCGGTCGCCGAGATGTCGTACCAGCCAGCGTACACGGTAATCCCGGCACCCAGCACCGCGGCAAGCCCAACCCCGGCAATGATGAAACGGCATCTCATTTCAGCGTGTACAGGTAGGCGACCATGTCGCGCGCATGCGCCTCGGTCACACCCATCGCCGGCATGGCGGTGCGCGGATCGGCCTTGTGCGGTTCGCGGATGAAGGACGCCATGTTCTCGGGCGTGTTCGGCAGCACGCCGCCGAGGTAGACGCGCTTCGCCACGCCCGCGAGCGGCGGGCCGACGTTGCCGCTCGCGTTCGCCACGCCCGGAATCGAGTGGCAGCTGCCGCAGGCGAACTGGCGCAGCAGCAGCTTGCCGTTCTCCGGATTCCCGCCGAGGGAGGGCGGCGCTTCGCCGGAACAGCCGGAAAGGACGAGGGCAATGGCGAGCGCTAGGCGCATGGATGCCTCACCAGCAGCGGCGTGAGCCCTTCCCAGACGATGGCGACGAGCGCCGCCCCTGCGATCGCCGCGCTGATCCACCGGGTGAACTCGCGCTCCAGGTTCTTCACGATGATGACCAGGACCAGCAGCGCGGCGAGTAGCGTGGCGGCGCCGACCACCCACGACGCCGCGCCGCCGAAGCCGCGCGCGCAGGCGAGAGCCGTGAAGCCGTAGATCGCCGCAAAATGCAGCACCCACACGATGGCCCCGGAAGACATGCGCAGCGCCGTGGGCCAGAACGCAGAATCGGCGTTCATGCGACGAGCCGCGGAAAGCCGTGGATCATGGCAAGGCCGGCGAGGCCCTGGCCGACGGCGTAGTGCCAGAACAGGCGCGCGTTGTCGAAGGTGACGCGTCGCTCAGGGTCGAGTAGCCCGGCGCGGCGCCGCGCCAGCGCGAACAGCGCGAGCAGCGTGGCGCACGCGGCAAAGAAGCCGTCCCATGAGACGATCGCGTAGACGATCGCGCCGTACGCGGTTTCCCCAGGAGAAATCGCGGATTGGGAAATCAGGCTGACCACAAACGCGCCCCACAGCAGCGGTATCGCGATCCAGAGCGGCCAGCAGGCGCCGCTCTGCTTCACCCGCCGGTTGGCGAACCCCACGGCCGCGCTGCTGAGGAGCAGCAACCCGGCGGAAACAAGGGGATAGGCGAGAGCCGGGACCGATGAAGGCCAGATTCGCGGTGAAACGGTCCACAGGTAGAGGTACGAGAAGAGCAGGCAGGCGTACAGCGAGCCCGCCACGAGCATCAGCACGGCCATCGCCCACCAGGCCTGCGACACCGGGCCGCTCGCGTATACCGGCAGGCGCAGGCCGCCGCCGATGTCGACCGGCGGCTGGCGCGCGGGCGGGTCGAGGCGCCAGCCCCAGTGCAGCAGCGCGCCGATGCCGACGATGGCGCAGATCACGGCGAGCGGCACCTGCTTGAAAGTCAGGCTGAAGAAGAAGGCGGCGGTAAACCACGCGCCCACCAGCGGCGCCCAGCCGGGCAGCGGCAGGCGCAGCACGAACTGCGGCGTCGCATCCACGGCGCTGGTCACGATGGTGTCGCGCGTGCCGGTGGCCGTCCCGGGCAGGTAGTAGCGCCCTTCCTCGACATCGCGGGCGAGGTGCGGGTCGTCCCACAGCGGGTATGCGCTGCGCACGATCGGCACGCTGCGGTTCGAGTAGTTGCCGTTCGGCAGCCACTCCAGCGTGCCGGCGTTCCAGACGTTGCCGGCATTGCTTTCCGCCGACATGCGGAAGCGCCGCGCCACGTCCACGAGCAGGATCAGCACGCCGAGCGCGATCATGAAGGCGCCGATCGTCGACACCATGTTGAGCGCGTCCCAGCCGAGCCCGGCCGGATACGTGTACACGCGCCGCGGCATGCCGACGATGCCGGTGATGTGCATCGGGAAGAACGAGATGTTGAAGCCGAGGAACACCAGCCAGAACACCCAGCGCCCGGCGCGCTCGGAGAGCGCGTTGCGGCTGGTGTAGGGCACCCAGTAGTAGAACCCGGCAAGCAGCGGAAACAGCATGCCGCCGATCAGCACGTAATGCAGGTGCGCCACGATGAAGTACGTGTCGTGCACCTGCCAGTCGAAGGGGACCACCGCGACCATCACCCCGGTGAGGCCGCCCAGCACGAAGATGAACAGCATGCCGAGCAGGAAGAGCGTCGGCGTCTTCATCTGCACCCGGCCCTTGGCGAAGGTGGCGATCCAGGCGAACACCTGGATGCCGCTCGGGATGGCGACCGCCGTGCTCGCCGCCTGGAAGAACGACAGCGAGAGCCGCGGGATGCCGGTGGCGAACATGTGGTGCACCCACAGCCCGAAGCTGAGGAAGCCGATGGCGATCAGCGCGAGGATCACCAGGCGGTGGGCGGCGAGCGGCGTCTGCGCCATGGCCGGAATGATGGTCGACACCATGCCGGCGGCCGGGATGAAGATGATGTACACCTCGGGGTGGCCGAAGAACCAGAACAGGTGCTGCCACAGCAAGGCGTCGCCGCCGCGCTCCGCGTTGAAGAACGGCCAGCCGAAGGCGCGCTCGAGCTCGAGCAGCAGCGTGCTCGCGATCATCGCCGGGAAGGCGAACACGATCATGAGCGCGAACACCAGCATCGCCCAGGCGAAGATCGGCATGCGCGCGAGCGTCATGCCCGGCGCGCGCGTGCGCAGGATGCCGACGATGATCTCGATGGCGCCGGCGATAGCCGAGATCTCGATGAAGCCGATGCCGAGCAGCCACATGTCGGCGTTGATGCCCGGCGAGAAGCGCTTGGTGGTGAGCGGCGGGTACATGAACCAGCCGCCGTCGGGCGCCCAGTTGAAGAACAGGCTGCAGAAGAACGCCGTGCCGCCCACCGCGTAGGCCCAGTACGCGTACGCCGAGAGGCGCGGGAACGGCAGATCGCGCGCGCCCAGCATGTTGGGCAGCAGCAGGATGCCCATCGCCTCCATCGCCGGCACGGCGAACAGAAACATCATGATCGTGCCGTGCATGGTGAAGAGCTGGTTGTAGAGCTGCGGGCCGATGAGGTCGTTTTCGGGCACCGCGAGCTGCGTGCGCATCATCAGCGCCAGGATCCCGGCCAGCACGAAGAACACGAACGCCGTGGCGACGTAGGCCACGCCAATGTAGTTGTTGTTGATGACGGTGATGAAGCGCAGCCCGCGCGGCGGGTTCCACAGGCGCCTGAGCTCTTCGAGCTCGCCGGGCGGCCGGGGCAGCGTGTTGGGCAGCTCGGCTATTTCAGGCTCTCCAGGTAGCCGGCCAGCGCGCGCAGGTCCTCGCCACTGAAATGTTGGAAGGCCGGCATGAGGTTGCCCGGCTTGAGGTGCTGGTTGGAGGCGATCCAGCCGGCAAAGGTGCCGGCATTCGCGGGCAGCAGGCCGGCGCCGATCGTCAGGCGGCTGCCCACGTGCGTCAGGTCGGGTCCGAGTACGCCGGTCGCCGGCGTGCCGCGCACCGTGTGGCAGGTGCTGCAGTTCTTGAGAAACGACGGATGGGATTGCGCCGCAGGGGCGCGCTGCGCGGCCGCCCACTGCTCGAACTCGCCTGGCTCCTGCGCGACGACGAACAGCGCCATGAGGGCATGCGGCCCGCCGCAGTACTCCGCGCACTGCCCGCGGAATTCGCCCGGGCGCCCGGCCTTCACGCGCAGTCGCGTGGTGCGCCCCGGGATCATGTCGAGCTTGCCGGCGAGCACCGGCACCCAGAAGCTGTGGATTACGTCGGCCGAGCGCAGCACCAGCTCGACCGGCCGGCCTACCGGCACGCGGATCTCGTTCGCGGTTTCGAATTCCGGGTAGCGCACGCGCCACCACCACTGCTCGCCGATCACCTCGATGCGCAGCGCGTTCTCTTCAACGGGATGCAGTGCGCCGGCGCGCGCCAGGCTGTAGACGAGCAGCGCGAACAGCGTGACCGCCGGAAAGACGATGCCGCCGCCGACCACCAGGAGCCGCGGCGACAGGCGCGAAGCGTTTTC
>Ga0247829_10000479_pt1 | contig 15310 bp, 12 predicted proteins | sample 12C_Control_Day4_FD_207765 | JGI IMG/M metagenome (GOLD analysis project Ga0247829, IMG submission 207765) | Soil microbial communities from agricultural site in Penn Yan, New York, United States - 12C_Control_Day4 | ecosystem: Environmental > Terrestrial > Soil > Agricultural land | place... | reverse complement strand
CCGGCCATGTCCGCCGCCGGCTCCGAGGTGTGCGGGCCCGAGGCTGTGGCGTTACGGCCCCCCGATGTCGTCATGCGACTTGCGCGCATGGGCGCCGCGCACCAGACGCGGCTGAGCTTCCTGCGCGCCATGCTCCGGCACGCGGTGCGCGAGAGATGGCAGTTCACGCGGCCGCGCTTCGACATCGACGCCCGCGGTGTCGGCGTGGCCGTCTATCGCGTAGGGGTCGGCGAGCGCACATACAGCCTCGTCGCCTTCGGCCACGACCTGGCGCCCGAGCAGCGCACCGACCGCGTCATCGCCGAGGCCTGGGACGCGACCTTCGCCCTCTACGACGGCGTGCCCGACGATGCCGAGATCGAGCGCCTGCGCCGGAACGTGCCGGTCCAGGAGGCCGGCCGCTATCTGCCGAGCGACCTCATCCTCGCCCGCGCCAACCGCAGCGTGCGCCTGTTCGACCGCGTGGTGGGGGCCCTGAGCGACGGTCGTCAGCCGGACGCAGCTGAGATGGAGGCAACCGGCTATCTCATGCGCACCACGGCCGTCTACGGCAACGGCAAGTTCGGCATCGCCGATCGCGCGGTCATCGCGGGTCGCCCGGAGTTTGCCGGCCCCTTCCGCGCGGAGATGCTGACCGTCTACCTCATCCGCGCCTTCACCGCCGATCTCGTGGAGCACATGGCCGTATTGCGCGGCGGCGCCAGAGCCGCCACCCTTGCTCCGCCGCTGCGCCGCCGGCTCGGCATCGGCAACGCCACCGGCCTTGGCATGGCGCCGTTCCTCGTGCGCCATCCGGCTCTCATCGATCGCTGGATGACCGCGCGCGAGACCGCGCTCGCACGCGTGCGCGCCCTGCCAGTTGCCACGCGCGGCCAGCAGGAGCATTTCATCCGGGCGCTCGCTGGCGCCCGCCGGCAGGTCGCCGGCTGGACGACCGACGATCCCGTCCAGGCGCCCCGCATTGCGGCCCTCGCCGCCGATCTCGAGCGCCTCCGCGCCCACGTTGGCACCGGCGCCTTCGACGGCCCCATGCCGTGGGACCGTCTTTATCGCTGGGCGGAGCATGCTCTCTCTGTTGAAGGCCAGGAGATGCTGGTCTCCCTGCTGATCGAGCCGCACGGGGCCCTCGTCGACGACCTCGCCGAGACCATGGCCATCGACGAGGCCGAGGTCTTCCGCATCGACGGCGCCATGCGCGTCCGCGATCTCGCCGCCATCCTCGACAGCACCTACGCGTGGGCCCGCGCCGCCGACTTCTCGCAACCCGCCGCCAACGCGCGCTTCTGGTACGTGTCGGAGGAGAAGCTCGAGCCCCGGCTCGGCCAGCGCGCCGACGAGCCCGGCGCCGAGCTGGAGCAGCCGCTGGCCGTGGCGCGCGACGTGGAATCTCTGCGCGCTGTGTTGGCGCGAGCCCCGCCCGACGAGACGCTTGCCGCCTTCCTGCTGCGGGCGCCCGAGCATCGCCACACCGTGCGCCGGGTGCAGATCTCCGCACACCACCCCTACGGCGAAGTGCGCGACAACCTGATCGCCGCCGACCTGCGCGCCATCGATCTGCTGCGCTGCAAGCTCGCCTTCTTCGGCGTCACCCGCTTCGACCCGCAGTCGGACAAGTGGCTGCGCATCACCCTCTTCCAGGGCGCGCCCTACCCCCACGAGCTGCACGATGGCGACTGGGACGGCTGGATCTGGGGTGTCGCGGACGCTCAGCCATGATCGTATCGCTCAACGAGATCGAGAGCCTCGCTCTCAAGTCCGCGCGCGGCGCCGGCATGAGCTGGGGCCTGGCGGAGGAGGCTGCCGTCGCCGCGTCCTGGCTCGCGGCGCGTTCCCTGCCCTGGGCCGAGACTTTGGCTGACCTGCTGGCCCAGCAGCCCGTCGCTTGTCAGCCGCGCATCGAGGGTGATGCAATTGCTCCCTCTCGTGCCGGCGCCCGCCTGTGCCCAATCCTGACCGGCGCCCTGCTCTCCGACGTGGGCGTGTCGGTCCGCCCTATAAAGGTCCGCGACATCCTCGCCCCGCTGTGGCTCGCGCCCTTCGTTGCGCGATGGACGACACCCGGTCGCGCCGTGCGCCTCGCGTGGGGAGAGGTCTCTCTTGCGATAGGACCGAACACCCTCTCGAATCCCGGCGCGGCTGCCATGGAGGCGCTTGCTGCGCCGTTCACGAGCTGCGTCGAAATTGCATTGGTGCCGGGCGCCGATACGGCTCATTCCCTGCGTCAGCGCAATCGCGACGGCTACCCCGTGGCCGACGACGCCTGGCGCGCGCTGCAGCTGCTCGAGCACCGCACCTACGTCCCGGCCAGCGCGCAATCGCGCCTCTCCGGCGCCGGCGCCGGGCTCCTGGACAACGACTAGGCGCGCATCGCCTGGGCGGCCATCAGGATGCGCTCGGGCGTGGCCGGCGCATCGAGCGGCACCTGCCGGCCGGGCCGCAGCGAATGCAGCGCATCGAGGATTGCCGAGAACACCGAGATCGCCAGGATCAGCGGCGGCTCGCCCACGCCCTTGGAGCGGTAGATGGTCGGCACCGGGTTGGCGCCTGCCGCCAGCCGCACGTTGAATTTCTCCGGCACGTCGGAGGCGACCGGGATCTTGTAGGTCGATGGCGCATGCGTGGCGAGCCGGCCATTGCCGTCGAATACCAGCTCCTCCGCCGTGAGCCATCCCATGCCCTGTACGAAGCCGCCCTCGATCTGGCCGATGTCGATGGCCGGGTTCAGCGAGCGGCCGACGTCGTGCAGGATGTCGACCCGCTCCACCTTCATCTCGCCCGTCAGCGTGTCGATCGCCACCTCCGAGCACGCGACGCCATAGGCGAAATAGTAGAAGGGCCGCCCCGTGCGCTTCTCCCGGTTCCAGTCGAGGTCGGGCGTGCGATAGAAGCCCGTCGCGGAGAGCTGCACGCGCCCGCGCCGGCACAGTTGCGCGAGCTCGCCGAAGCGCATGGACTTGTTGCCAGCGAGGACGCGGCCGTCGCGGAACACGATCTCCTCCGGAGCCGCGCCCCACAGCTCGGCGGCGAACGCCGTCATGCGATCCTTGATCGCGCGCGCGGCGATCTGGGCCGCCATGCCGTTGAGGTCGGAGCCCGCGGAGGCTGCGGTCGGCGAGGCGTTGGGCACGATCGCCGTGCTCGTGGCGCTCGGCCGCACCATCTCCAGCGGCACGCCGAGCTCCTCCGCCACCACCTGGGCGACCTTGACGAACAGACCCTGCCCCATCTCCGTGCCGCCATGATTGAGCAGGATCGAGCCGTCCTGGTACACATTCACCAGTGCGCCCGCCTGGTTCATGTGCGGCAGCGTGAATGAGATGCCGAACGTCACCGGCGTCAGCGCCAATCCTCTGCGCAGGATGTCGTTGCCCGCGTTGAACGCCGCGATCTCGGCCCGGCGCGCGCGATAGCCGCACCAGTCCTCCAGCTCCGCCACCATGCCCTCGAGCTTCTCCGGGTCCGGCACACGCAGCCCGTAGGGCGTCACGTCGCGCCCCGACGCGTAGAGGTTGGCCTTGCGCACATCGAGCGGATCGCGCCCGGTGGCGTGGGCAACCGCATCCATCGCCCGCTCGATCGCCAGTATCCCCTGCGGGCCGCCGAAGCCGCGGAACGCCGTGTTGGAGACCGTGTTGGTCTTCAGCCGTCGCGAGGCGACATGCGCGGCCGGCATCCAGTAGGCGTTCGCGGCGTGGAACATGGCCCGGTCGACGACACCCTGCGACAGGTCCATGCTGCAGCCGCAGCGCGCGTTGAGCATGACGTCGTAGGCGGCAAGCCTGCCGGCATCGTCGAAGCCGATCCGCCAGTCGGCGCGGAAGTCGTGGCGCTTGCCCGTCGCCGCGAAATCCTCGTCGCGGTCGAGCCGCAGCTTGCAGGGGCGGCCGGTAGTGCGGGCGCCGAGCGCCGCTATCGCCGCCCACACGCAAGCTTGGCTCTCCTTGCCTCCGAACGCTCCGCCCATGCGGCGCGTCTCGACCATCACCATGGCGTCGGGTATGCCCAGCACGCGCGCCGCGATGTGCTGCACCTCGGCCGGATCCTGCGTGGAGGAGACGATCGTCAGCTGCCCCTCCTCGCCGGGGATCGCCAGCGCGACCTGGCCTTCGAGGTAGAAGTGCTCCTGCCCACCGATCGCAAGCTGCCCTTCGAGGCGGTACGGCGCGGCTGCCAGCGCAGCTTCCGCGTCGCCGCGGCCGAAGGCGTAGTCGGGTTGCACCAGGCTCCCGGCTGCGATTGCATCCTCGATGCTGAGGATCGGCGTCTCCGCTTCTATCTCGACGATGGCGCGGCGCACGGCCCGGCGGGCGGCATCGCGGGTCCTTGCCACGACCGCGAACAGGGGCTGGCCGTGGAAGATGACATTGTCGGAGGCAAACACCGGCTCGTCGCCGGCCGCCGGCGAGATATCGTTGCGGCCGGGAATATCGGCGGCGGTGAGTACGGTGACCACGCCCGACGCACTCCGCACCGGCTCGAGATCCAGCTTGCGCAGACGTCCGCGCGCGACCGTAGCCAGCCCCGGTGCGATATGCAGCGTTCCGGCCGGCTCGCGTATGTCGTCGACGTAGGTCGCCGCGCCCGTGACGTGCAACCGCGCCGAGTCGTGGGGAAGCGGCTTGCTGACGACGGCGAGCGCCCCGGTCTCCGGAAGATCGTCATCCGGCATGGACCTGCTCCCGGCTCGCCCGCAACCGCGTGGTCTGCTCGGGCGCGCCCGCGATCTCCATCAGCGCCTTCAGCAGCAGGTTGCGCAGCGCCGCCGTCCTGTAGGCGGCACTGGCGCGATGGTCGCTGATGGGCGCGAAGTCGGCCGCCAGCGTGTCGAGCGGCCGGTTCCAGGTGCTCCTGTCGTCGAGGCTGGCGCCAACGAGCGCCGCCTCGCAGCCTCGCGCGCGGGCGGGAATGCCGGCCACGCCGCCGCAGGCAACGCGCGCCGCCACGATCGTGCGTCCCTCCACGCGGAGCTTGAATGCTGCCAGCGCGGCCGAGATGTCCTCGTCCATCCGCTTCGACAGCTTGAAGGCGCGCAAGTGCTCGTTCACGGCGAGCAGGGGGACGTGCACGCGCCGGACGTACTCGCCGGGTCTGCGATCCTGCTTCTTGTAGGCGAGAAAGAAATCCTCCAACGCCAGCACGCGCCGCTCGGTGCCACGCGCGAGCTCGAGCCGGGCACCGAGCGCGATGAGGCACGGCGCAAGGTCACCGATCGGCGACCCATTGGCGATGTTGCCGCCGACCGTGCCGGAGGCGCGCACCTGTGGGCTGCCGAACCGTCGCATGATCTCGCCGAGGTCTGCATCGATGCCGGCGAGCAGGGGCATAGCCCGTGCCAGGCTCACGCCGGCGCCCAGCACCAACTCGCTTCCGGTTCTCTCGATCTCGGCCAACTCGCGCACGCGGCCGAGCCAGATCACCTTGCGCGGCTCGGCCAGCGCCTTGGTCACCGCCAGGCCGAGATCGGTGGCACCGGCGACCAGCCAGGCATCCGGATGACGCAGATAGAGGTCGGAGAGAGCCGCCTCGCTCGCGGGAGCGGCGAAGAAGTGATCCCTGTCTCCGACCATCACATCGCGCCCGTCGTCCAAGGCAGCCAACCCAGCGGCCTCCTCGGCAGAGGCCGCGCGGACCGGCGCCGCTGCACACGCCTGCAGCGCCGCATCGACGATGGGTCGGTAGCCGGTGCATCGGCACAGGTTGCCCGCGAGCGCATCGAGCACGGCCTGCCGTGCCACCGGCCGCGGCGCCGACTGGTGCAGCGCGTAGAGGCTCATGACGATGCCCGGCGTGCAGAAGCCGCATTGCGAGCCGTGCTGCTCCAGCATTGCCGCCTGCACCGGGTGCAGCCGACCGTTGGCGGCGCCCAGGTCCTCGACCGTGATCACCTCGGCGCCGTCGGCCTGGCCGGCGAGCAGGATGCACGAGTTGACCGGCTCATAGACGACCGTCCCGTTCCGTGCCCGCGCCAGGACGACCGTGCAGGCACCGCAGTCACCCTCGGCGCAGCCCTCCTTCGTGCCGGTCGTGCCATCGACGAGCCGCAGCCAGTCGAGCAGCATCGTCAGCGCTTCCGCACGACCCAGCTCCACGACGCATCCGCGCCGCCGCAACCTCACGCACTGTCTTGGTCCGCTCGCCATGCCGCCGATAATGCCCGCACAGGTGACCGGCTACCAGCGTAACCGGACGGTATCGCCAAAGGTCGCCTCGACCCGCGCCACTCTGCCTGCGGGATCGCCAGGGCAGCCATGCGACCCGCGGCGCGCTGGCGGACAATGGCCGCGCGATGCTCTAGGCTTGTGGCGGTATCAATGGGTGGCGTGCCTACCCTGGGCGTCGCCCGACAGCTTCCCGGGAGGAAAGACATGGGCGGTCTTCTGGAAGGTCACATTGCCGTCGTCACGGGCGGCGGCTCGGGCATCGGCGAGGGGATTGCGCTGGGCTACGCCAAGGAGGGCGCACGCGTCGTCGTGCTCGACGCCAATGCCGAGGCGGCAGCCGCGACCTGCAAGGCGATCTCAGACGCCAAGGGCAAGGCCTGGAGCTACAAGCTCGACGTGACCGACCGCGACACCTGCCGCAAGGTCGCCGACGAGATCGGCAGCAAGATCGGCCAGGTCTCGATCCTCGTGAACAATGCCGGCATCAACCGTCGCAACGCCTTCACCGCCGACCCCGATGCCGTTATCAAGGACTGGCAGGACGTCATGGCCGTCAATCTCAACGGCGTTTTCAACGTCACGCACGCGTTCTTGGGTCAACTGCGCGCCACCAAGGGCCGGATCGTCAATATCGCCTCGATCCAGTCGTTCATGCATGTGCGCACGCCCAACTCTCCCGCCTACACCACCTCCAAGCACGGCGTTCTGGGCTTCACCCGCGCGCTCGCCGCCGAGCTCGGCAAGGACGGCGTGCGCGTCAACGCCATCGGTCCGGGCTTCATCGAGACGCCGCTCAATGCGCAGGTGCGCGCCACCAATCCGGCGCTGATCAAGACTTTCCTGGAGCACACCCCGCTCGGCCGCGCCGGCAAGCCGGAGGACATCGTCGGCCCGGCGGTCTTCCTCGCCTCAGACCTCTCCGCCTACGTCACCGGCTCGATCATCATGGCCGACGGCGGATATCGCACCATCTAGACCGGCGCGGAGGACCGCGCTCGCGGCACGTCTCGGACGCGACCGCGCCTTTTACCGCCGGCTGGCCTCGAACAGGAACCAGGTCCGCCGCTCGGCCTCGTCGATCCAGTTCTCGATCAGGCTGGCGCTCGCCACGTCGCCGTGCTCGTCGCACAGTCCGTGTACCTCGCGCATCCGCTGCGTCAGCTCCTTGTTGTCGTCGCGCAGCTCGGCCAGCATGTCCTGCGGCGACACGAAGTCCGCGTCGTTGTCGAGCACGCGCTGGAGGCGCGCGATGTGCCCGATGGAGCGCAGCGTCGTACCGCCGATCTTGCGCACGCGCTCGGCGATGTCGTCCGTGGTAGCGAAGATCTGGGCGGCCTGCTCGTCGAGCAGCAGGTGGTAGTCGCGGAAGTGCGGGCCCGAGACGTGCCAGTGAAAATTCTTGGTCTTCACGTAGAGCGCGAACATGTCGGCGAGCAGCGTGGTGAGCGCGCCGGAAAGGTCGCGGGTGGCGTTCGAGGTCAGATTGGTCGGCGTGTCGAGTGCAGCCTTGCGCCGCGCCTTGGCATCTCTTGCTTGATTGGCGTCCATCGCATGTCTCCTTCCGATCGGTTGCATCGCGGCCACCGGGGCGGCCCTTGCAGGCTCAGCCCTTGATGAAGGCGAGCAGGTCCTCGTTCACCTGGTCCTTCAGCGTCGTGCACATGCCATGCGGTGCGCCTTTGTAGACCTTGAGCTTGGTACCCTTGACGATCTTGGATGCCAGCAGGGCCGCAGCCCCGATCGGCACGATCTGATCGTCGTCTCCGTGCAGGAACAGTGTGGGGATGTCGAACTTCTTCAGGTCCTCGGTCGTGTCGGTCTCCGAGAATGCTTTGATGCAGAAGTAGGAGGCCGGCATGCCCGCCATCATTCCCTGCAGCCAGAAGGAGTTGCGCACGCCCTCGGATACCTTCGCGCCCGGCCGGTTGTAGCCGTAGAACGGCAGGCTCAGGTCCTTGAAGAACTGCGAGCGGTCGGCGAGGACGCCCGCCCGGAGCTGGTCGAAGACCTCTATCGGCGTCCCCGCCGGATTGGATGGCGTCTTCAGCATCAGCGGCGGGATAGCCCCGATCAGCACGGCCTTGGCGACGCGCTTGGTGCCATGCCGGCCGATATAGCGCGCTACCTCACCGCCGCCGGTCGAGTGACCGACGTGCACGGCATCCCTCAGGTCGAGGTGGGCGACGAGCTCGGCCAAGTCGTCCGCATAGGTGTCGAGGTCGTTGCCGTGCCAGGGCTGGCTCGAGCGGCCGTGTCCGCGCCGATCGGCCGCGATGCAGCGATAGCCGCGGTTGGCCAGATAGAGCATCTGGTCCTCGAAGGCGTCCGCCGTGAGGGGCCAGCCGTGGCTGAAGACCACGGGTTGCCCCTTGCCCCAGTCGTTGTAGTAGAGCGTGGTGCCATCGGCAGTGTTGAAGGTGGCCATCTTCTGCACTCCGTCTTGATGTGCTGAATCGGTCAGGACAATTGAAGAACCTTGTCGAGCGTGATGGGCAGGTTGCGGATGCGCCTGCCCGTGGCGTGGTAGACGGCATTGGCGATCGCGGGCGCGACGCCGACGATGCCGATCTCGCCGACGCCCTTGAGGCCCATCGGGTTGCTGTCGTCCGCCTCGTCGACGAAGATCACCTCGATGTCGTGCACGTCCGCATGCACGGGTACGTGGTATTCGGCGATGTTGGCATTCATGATGCGGCCTAGGCGGTGATCGATCGCCGTCTCCTCGTGCAGGGCCATGCCGATGCCCCACACCACGCCGCCCAGGATCTGGCTGCCTGCGGTCTTCGGGTTCAGGATGCGCCCGGCAGCGACCGCGCTGACCACGCGCGTGACGCGGACCACGCCGAGCTGCTCGTCGACTTTCACCTCGGCGAAAACTGCCGAATGCACGTTGTGCGCGCGGGTCTCATCGTGCGCAGGGTTGGTGGTGAGCTCTTGCTCGATGCGGTCCACGGCGCCGTGGCGCATCAGATCGGAAATGGATACTGCCTGCGAGGCGTCGCGACGGCTCACCAGCTTGCCGTCGGCGAGCGCGACGTCACCCACCGCGAGCTTCGCGAGCGGTGAGCCCGGCATCTTCCCGGCCAGACCCAGCAGGTCGCCGCGGATCACTTCCGCCGTCGCCGCGATCGCGTTCGCAACCGAGGTTGCGATCCACGATCCGCCTTCGACCGGGGATTGCGGGAGGCTCGAGTCGCCGAGCTTGATGCTGATGTTGTCGAGCGGCAGCCCCAGCATGTCGGCCGCGACCTGCGCCATGATGGTGTAGGTGCCGGTGCCGATGTCGGAGGTCGCGCACGCGACCTCGGCATGGCCATTGGCGGTGAGCACGATGCGCACGGTGATCGGCACCTGCAGGGCCTCCCACACGCCCGTTGCCGTGCCCCAGCCGACCAGATCGCTGCCCTCACGCATCGATCGCGGCTCCGGATTGCGCTTGGCCCAGCCGAAGGCCTCGGCTCCCTGGCGGTAGCACTCGCGCAGCGCCTTGCTGCTGTAGGGCTTGTTCTCGTTCTGGTCGCGGTCCGAATAGCAGCGCAGGCGAAGCTCGAGCGGGTCGATCTTCAGCGCGACTGCAAGCTCGTCCATCGCCGATTCGAGCGCGAACAGCGCCGGCGCGGCGCTCGGCGCGCGCATGTCGCACGAGGTTGGAAGATCGAGTCGCGCGAGCCGGTGCGCATATTTCGCATTGGCGGACTTGTAGAGTAGGCCAGACCAGCCCGTCTCCTGCCGATGGAAGTCTTCGTATTGCGAGGTCACGGTGACCGCATCGTGCGCGATCACATCGAGCATTCCACCGCTGTTTGCACCAAGCGCGACGCTCTGAATCATCGCGGGCCGGTAGCCCAGCACGTACATCTGCTGCCGCGTCAGCACGACGCGCACCGAGCGCTGCAGCGCACGCGCCGCCAGCACAGCCAGCACAACCTGAAACTGCGGACGCAGGCCCGACCCGAACCCGCCGCCCATGTACGGCGACATGACGCGCACGTCCTCCGCCTTCATGCCGAACACGTTGCAGAGATAGCGCTGCACGTTCTGCACGCCTTGGGTCTTGTCGTAGACCGTGAGCTTGCCGCCTGCCTCGAAGACTGCCGTCGTGGCGTAGAGCTCCAGCGGGTTGTGATGCTCGTTCGGAATGAAATACTCGGCCTCGTGGCGCACCGCGGCGGCAGCCAGCGCCTGGTCCGGCGTGCCGCGCGTCTTCGGCGGCGCGAACATGGCCTCCATTGGATTGGTGGGAGCCTTCCCCGGGACGGCCGCATCACGCTGGCGATAGACGTCCGTGACATGCGCTTGCGTCTCGTATTCCACCCGAACCTGAGATGCCGCAAATCGCGCGATATCCAGCGTCTCGGCGACGACCAGCGCGATCGGCTGGCCGTTGAACATGATCTTGCCGTCGTACAGCGGCCGGTACGGCGAGCCGTCCGGAGCCACATCGTCCTTGTAAGCCTGATCGTTGTCCGGCAAGGGGGGGCGATTCTCATGTGTGAGCACGTCGATGACGCCGGCCACACGCAGCGCGGCGCTGGTATCGAGGCTCCTGATCCGGCCCTTGGTGATCGTGGACGGGACGAAGTACCCGTGGAGGAGTCCCGGCACATTGAACTCGGCGGCGTACTTGGCCTGGCCGGTGACTTTGGCGCGACCATCGATCCGGGATGTTGGGGTGCCGATGTAGGGTGACATTGATTTGCTCGCTCGATTGTCCTGAACCGCGGCTCTTGTAGGCTTGCGCGCATCATCGGCCTCGGCAACGCCGCCGACGCCGACCGTCCCGAGGGCGACCGCACCCCCCAGTACGTTGCGACGGCTGACGTCCTTGGCCATGTCTTCTCTCCGCCGGGAACGGCTCGTTCCCGGCTATAGAATCTTCTTGTTGGACTGCGATTGCGGCGTGCCTCGCGCGGCCTGAGACAGCGCGCGCACGATGGCGCGGCGCGCCAGCTCGATCTTGAAGGTGTTGTGGGCATAGCCCTTGGCGTTGCGCAGCACAGTGTCCGCCGCTCGCGTGAACGCTTGCTCGTTTGCCTGCTGCCCGCGCAGCGTCGCCTCCGCATCGGCATCGCGCCAGGGCTTGTGCGCGACGCCGCCGAGCGCGAGCCGCGCCTCCCTGATGGCGCCGCCGTCCAAGTCCAGCGCGGCGGCGACGGATATGAGCGCAAACGCATAGGACAGTCGGTCGCGGATCTTCAGGTACGTGTAGTTCGCCGCGAAGCCCCGAGCAGGAAGCTCGATGGCGGTCACGATCTCGGCGGGCGCGAGATTGGTATCGCGCTCCGGCGTATCGCCGGGGAGCCGGTGGAAGTCCGCAAACGCGATTGTGCGATCGCCCGACGGCCCCACGACATGCACGTTGGCGTCGAGGGCAGCGAGCGCGACGCACATGTCGGAGGGATGCGTCGCGATGCAGGCCTTGCTGGCACCGAGGATGGCGTGACCACGGTTGAGGCCGTCGATGGCGGAGCAGCCGCTGCCGGGCTCGCGCTTGTTGCAGGGCGTGGTGGCGTCATAAAAGTAGGCGCAGCGCGTTCGCTGCAGCAGGTTGCCGCCGGTCGATGCCATGTTGCGCAACTGCTGCGAGGCGCCCGCGAGTATGGCGCTCGACACCATCGGGTAGCGGCTCTCGACCAGCGGGTGATAGGCGAGATCGGAATTGGGCACGAGCGCGCCGATGCGCAGGCCCCCGTCCGCCGTCTCCTCGACGGCCTTGAGCGGCAGGCGCGAGATGTCGATCAGCTGCGACGGGCTCGCCACCTCGTACTTCATCAGGTCGATCAGGTTGGTGCCGCCGGCGATGAATTTCGCAGTCGGATCGGCTGCAATCTGTCGCACGGCGTCGGCGATGTCGGTTGCCCGCGCGTACTGGAAGTTGATCATGACCGCCCCATCACCTGCTGGATCGCCGCGAGGATGTTGGGATAGGCGCCGCATCTACAGATGTTGCCGCTCATCAGCTCGCGAATCTCGTCGGCGGTCTTCGCTTTGCCCTCTGCGATCAGGCCCGCGGCGGAACAGATCTGGCCGGGCGTGCAATAGCCGCACTGGAAGGCGTCGTGGTCGATGAAGGCCTGCTGCAGGGGGTGCAGGGTACCGTCCTTGCCGGCAAGCCCCTCGACGGTGGTTACCTTCGCGCCGTCCTTCATGACCGCGAGTGTCAGGCACGAATTGACCCGGCGGCCGTCGACAAGCACGGTGCAGGCGCCGCACTGGCCGTGGTCGCAACCCTTCTTCGTGCCCGTCAGCCCGACGTGATCGCGCAGCGCATCGAGGAGGCTCGTCCACGGCGCGAGATCGAGCCGCTGCTCCACGCCATTGACGGTCAATGTAACCGGCATCTTTGCCGGCAGTTGGCTGGTCTCCGCTCGAGCCATTTACACGCTCCCCATGTCGATCAACTCATGCTGCGTCATCGCATGCCTCGATTGCACATACTCATCTGATCTTGCGATATCTCGAGGCCGCAGCTCTTAACAATAGCTCAATGTTGCCGCGCATCTTGAAGTTCCGAGTGCACAAAATTGTGTCACCCGCGAACTGTCGCGCAGCTCGGAGCGACCTGGCCTCAGCGTCATAGGGAGAGCCTGCGATAGCATCATGTAGCGTCGAACCTGGTCGCGACCACCGCCCTCAGCAGCGATCGCAGGTTGGCCGCACGCTTGGCGCCGAATGTCGCTTCGAAGCGAGCCTGCGCATCGGTCCAGCAATTGCGCGCGGCCCTGAAACGATCTTCCCCGGCCTTGGTCAGCCGCAGCACCTTGGCGCGGCGGTCGGATGGTGCCGACGCCGTCGCGAGCAATCCGTCCCGTTCGAGCGGCAGGATGTTTCGCCCAAGTGTTGTGCGGTCCATGGCCATTTCCTGGGCAAGCGCGTTGATCGTCCGCGGCCCCTTCTTGAGATGGGCCAGGATCGAGAATTGTGTCGTGCGCAGGCCGGTCGGGGCCAGGATCTGGTCATAGAGCTGCGAGACGTGCCTGGCCGCGGAGCGGATCGCGAAGCAGTTGCAGTCAGCAGGGCTGGTGGCCGCATTGCCGGGCATCGCTGTGTCCCCTCCTTGACATGGGCGCATATGCGCTTATGTAGGCGCACATACGCCTATATCAAATCCAGCGATGCGTGAGGAGCCACTCATGAGCACGCAACAGATCGTCCTTTCCAGCCCGGTGCGCACCGCGATCGGGGCCTACAACGGTTCCCTCAAGACCGTGCCTGCAACCGATCTCGGGGCCACCGTCGTGCGGGAGACGCTGAGACGCGCCAAGCTCGACCCAGCCGCGGTTGGCAGCGTCGTGCTGGGCAATGTGATCCAGGCCGGCAACAAGATGAACCCGGCGCGACAGGCAGCGATCGGCGGTGGCGTTCCGGTCTCGGTGCCGGCGATGACGGTGAACCGCGTCTGCGGCTCCGGCGCGCAAACCATCGTCACGGCCGCGCAGCAGATCGCCACGGGCGAGGTCGAGGCGGCAGTTGCCGGCGGCATGGAGAACATGGACCGCGCGCCCTATCTGATGGACGGGGGACGCTGGGGGTACCGCATGGGGCCAGCGGAGATCCACGACAGCATGCTTCGCGATGGCCTCAACGATGCCTTCTCGGGCAAGCACTCGGGCTGGCACACCGAGGATCTCGTCGCCCGCGCGCAACTCTCGCGCGCCGCGCAGGACCGCTTCGCCGCCCGCTCGCAGGCGCTCTTCAGTGCGGCCCAGAAGGCCGGCCAGTTCGCGCCGGAGATCGTCGCAGTGGAGGTCCAGGGCAGAAAGGGCCCCGAGGCGTTCGTGGTCGACGAGGCGCCCAGGCCCGACACCACATTCGAGATCCTTTCGAAGCTGCGCCCCGCCTTCCGCGAGGGCGGGACGATCACGGCCGGCAACGCGCCCGGCCTCAACAGCGGGGCCGCCGCCATGATCGTGGCTGACCGCGCCTTCGCTGAAGCCAGGTCCGTCGAGCCCATGGCGCGGCTGGCGTCCTATGCGGTGGCTGCCGTCGAGCCGGGAATGTTCGGTCTCGGACCTGTTCCGGCCGTGCGGAAAGCCCTCGAGCGCGCAGGGTGGAAGCTGAAGGACGTCGAGCGCATCGAGATCAACGAGGCCTTCGCGGCCGTGCCGCTTGCTGTTGCCAAGGAGCTCGGCCTGCCGGAGGACATCGTCAACGTCGAGGGTGGCGCCATCGCGCATGGCCATCCGATCGGCGCAACGGGTGCCGTGCTCACGACGCGCATGCTGCACTCCATGCGCCGCGACGGCCTGCGCCGTGGCATCGTCACGCTCTGCATCGGCGGCGGCCAGGGCATCGCTCTGGCCCTCGAGGCCGTCTGAGCCAACCCCCAGCCTGCCCTGCGCCTTGCGGGGCCGAAGACGCACCCAGAACGGGCTGGCCGGGCGGGACTTGGCTGGGGCGGAAGGAATCGAACCTTCGCATGGCGGAATCAAAAGACGACCAGCATATGTGAAGCTCTGAAGTTTCAGTAGGTTAGCAGGACGCCCGTTGCAAGATCCGCTCAACCGCGCAGGACAGTGCATGACCAAACCCCGCAAATCTCCCGCAGGAGCTCCTGGCGGGATAGGTTCAATCGCTAGCAACCCTCTTGATTTGGAGCTCACGCAGCTGTTTGTCTGCGGTCCGGGATTACTGACCCCAGTCTGGGACTGGGGGTCGGGAGTTCAAACCTCCCCGAGATCGTCGACCGAGCGGGTCGAAACGCCCTGCACATAGGCTTCCTGGATCACCGCGGTCAGCGCCTTCTCGCTCGCTCGACGGGGCTCCAGGGACGCGGGAAAGTACGAACCCTTCCAAAGCTTGGGAATCTCCTCCGGTTCTGCCTCGGTCAGCAACATCGCCGACATCCCGGTTCTCGCCATGGAGAAATTCCTCGGCCTGAACGTCGTCTTCAACAACTTGGATCGACACCCACAGGAACACCGCCGTCGAGCGCGTCATCCACCACTAGGAACCATACCGCCCGCGCGCCGTTTCCCTCCATCGGCCACATGGAGGTGGAACCATGACGTATCAAGGCGACCCCAACAATCCGAAGCGGCCTGACGACTACATCGACCGCGCGCCGACCGGTTCACCCACCGGCTTTATCATCGGCGGACTTGCCGTCCTCGGCGTCCTTGCCCTGCTGATCTTCGGGTATTCAGGTG
>Ga0247829_10000473_pt1 | contig 15397 bp, 13 predicted proteins | sample 12C_Control_Day4_FD_207765 | JGI IMG/M metagenome (GOLD analysis project Ga0247829, IMG submission 207765) | Soil microbial communities from agricultural site in Penn Yan, New York, United States - 12C_Control_Day4 | ecosystem: Environmental > Terrestrial > Soil > Agricultural land | place... | reverse complement strand
CGCCCCGCGCTGGCCACCCTGCCCGCGCTGCCCCTGCTGAGGATCCTCATCCTGGCAGGCCTGAAGGGCTGCGCTGCAGGCTTCTTCGTCCTGGCAGGCCTGAAGCACTTCGCTGCATGTCTCTTCGTCATGCTGCGCATCGCCGCCGCGATCCTGGTCGGTCGTGATCGCCTTGGGCTTCATCGAGGGGATCACCGCGTCGCGCGGCACCTGGACCTCGAATTCGAAGGCCGAGTCGTTCTTCACGAAGCGGAGCTGCGTGAAGGGCAGGTGCTGCGCATCGTACGGAATCCGCGTGAGGGAGGTCAGCGCCGCCGCCATCCTGGCGTGATCGAAGAGCGGCGCCTTCGTCTTCTTCAAGGGATCCACGAGCATGAACCTGCGCCCTTCTCGTGTGTTGTACGCGTACCAGAAGCGATCGCTCGCCTCGAGCCAGCGCGGTGTCACGCTCGTATCGAAGACCAGCTTCGACACCTTCTGCGGCGCCCAGGCCGCGGCAAGGTCGTAGTTGGGCGTCAGCCTCGATCCCTCATTCGGCGAGGGAGCTTTCTGAGCGTCGATGGAAGCGGCGGCGACGACAATCGTGCACACGCCGATCGCTGCGCGCACAGCACGGTTGGCAGCATGAAACATGAACGTACTCCTCGGATAAGAGTGAACGGGAGGAAGTGTAACGCACGGTCGCCCCGACAAGCCCGTGGTGTTTCACCACGGGCTGCTGGTCAACGGAAGTAGGTCTCGAGCTTCACGCGCCCGCGCTTCTGCAGCAGCGGCTTCCATAGATCCTCGACCCTGGCGATCCGAGCCGCAACGTTGTCGATACGGAAGTCCTCGATGCGTACGCCTCTCTCGACCTCGCGCCACGTCACCGGCGTCGAGACCGGCGCGAGTGGCTTGGGGCGGACCGAATAGATGGATGCCAGCGTGCGGCCCCATGCGTTCTGGTTGTAGTCCACGAGCACACGGCCATGCGGACGTTTCGCAACCTTGTACTCCGAAGTCATCAGCTTCGGATTCCGCGCTGCCAGTTCCACCGCGAGCGCCTTCGCGAAGGTCCATACGTCCTTCTGCACCGGCCCGCGGACGATCGGCACGTAGACGTGCAGCCCGCGCGAACCGGTGGTCTTCACCAGCGACGGCATCTTCAACGCGTCGAGCGCCTCGCGCACGATCAACCCTGACTCGAGCACGTTCTTCCACGTGGCGCCGGGCCCGGGGTCCAGATCGAAGTGCACGTAGTCGGGACGATCCACATCGTCACAGGTCGCGTACCACTGGTTGAGGTCGATACACCCGAGGTTGATCACCCAGAGAAGTGCGGGCACATCGTCGATCACGGGAAAGTCGATGATCCCCTTGGATCCGTGGTCGATCCGGCAGGTGCGGATCCAATCGGGCCGCGGGGTGGGCGCACGCTTCATGAAGAAGAACTCACCGGCCGCCCCGTGCGGATACCGTTTCATCACCATTGCGCGGTCGCGGATGTGCGGCAGCAGCACCGGCGCGACGTCCGCGTAGTACTGGATCAGCCGTCCCTTGGTGATCCCCTCGTCCTTCCAGAAAATCTTATCGAGGTTTGTAAGGCGCACGTCGCGTCCGCTCGCCGTCAGCGTGTGCGTGCCCTTTTCCGGAATCGCGATCCTGGCGAGACGGGTCATAGTGCGTGAAGAATCATGTCCGATCTGCCGATCGCATGGATACTCGATGCGGCAGCCATCAAGACGCGCCGTGATGGTCTGCTCGCGCAACTGTCCTCCTCAGCGAAGCATTGCGAACAGCTCCCGAATGGACTGCGGCTGGAGTTTGCGGCCAGCAGCGAGACGCTGGCGCTGATTGGAGAGGCGATCGATGCGGAGCGCAGGTGCTGCCGGTTTCTGACGTTTCAGCTCACGGTCACCGAAAATGACGGTCCTGTCATTCTCGAACTGACCGGCCCAGCAGGAACGCGGGAGTTCCTCAACGGACTGTTTGGGTGAGTTGACTGCATTTTTTCCTGGCCCGGAAGCCGCAAGCCGGGAGCCCGACACTGCGTTTTCCGGAAGCCGGAAGCCGGAAGCCGGGAGCCGGAAGTCTAGAATTTCACCCGCGTAGCGGGGTCCAGCTTCGGCGGACGCGCGCCGTGTCGAACGGCGCCGGCAACGGGCACATACGTCAGTTCCTCGCGCGCGGCGGCGCAGCGCAGCAGCAGCCCGCCGCGGCTCATGTCGCCGCGACCAACGAACTCCTGGGGAAACAGCAGCCGCTCGCCAAAGATCGACAGCAGCACGTCGACGTACTTCGGTGACGCGATGCTGCCGAGAAGCACGACGGGGCAGTCGCCGATCTCGGCGGCGAGCGCACGCGCGCTTCGCTCGAGCGGACGGCGGTACTTCGGGTTGTCGACCGACACGTCAACGCGCGCGAACGCACGAATGGCATCGAGCGTCACGGTGGTGTCGGGCGAGCGAAGGCCGGCGTTCGGCGTGATCACGAAGACGCCGTTCGCCTCGAGCTCCGCCCCGTCCGGTGGACACGCGAACGCGCGGCCGTATGCGAGCTTGCCGCGAAAGTAGAGACCGCTCAGAAACGCGAATACCTCCCCAAGCGGCGCGCCGGTCGTGCTGCGCAGACGCGTGGCGAGATCAAAGGTCGCGCGCTCGGACATGACGATCCGCGCACGGTTGCCGCCGCAATTGGCTGGAGAAAGGAGAAATACAGCCATGGCGCCTCACGCGCTGGCGGCATCCTCACGACGAACACGACGGCACGACGACTCGACTGGAACTTTCCTTTGTCTGCCATCGTGTGGTCGTGTCGTCGCGTCGTCGCGCTGGCCGGAGGCCTGCCGTCGTCCTAGAGTCCCCATCGCAGCAACACCGCACCGACGGTAAACCCGGCGCCGACCGACGCCAGCAGGACGAGATCCCCGCGCTTCAATCGACCGTCCTTCGCCGCATCCGCGAGCGCCAGCGGAATCGTGCCGGCGGTGGTGTTGCCGTACATCTCCAGGTTGATGACGACCTTGGATTCAGGCAAGCCGAGACGTTCCGCGGCCGCGGTGATGATCCGGCGGTTCGCCTGATGCGAAACGAACAAGTCGATCTCCGATGGATCGATGCCGTTCTTCGAGAGAACGCGTCGCGCGATCTCCTCGCTTTTTCGCACGGCGAACTTGAACACGGCCTGTCCGTCCTGCTTTACGTAGTGCATGCGCTGGTCCACGGTGTCGTGAGTTGCGGGCATCCGGCTTCCGCCGGCCGGCATGCACAGCGCCGGCCCGCCGCTGCCGTCGATCTCGTGCGCGAAGTCGATGATTGCCGGCTCGTCATCGCCTGCAGGCGAGAGCACCACCGCGCCCGCGCCATCTCCGAACAGGACGCACGTCGTTCGATCGCTATAGTCGATGATGCTCGACATCACGTCGGCGCCCACCACCAGCGCGTGGTCGTGCGCACCAGTCGCCACCATCTGCATCGCGGTCGTCAGGGCGTACGTGAACCCCGAACAGGCGGCGCCGAGATCGAACCCCCAGGCGTTGCTCGCGCCGATCTTCGTCTGCAGCAGACACGCCGTGCTCGGAAAGATCGTATCCGGCGTCGTCGTGCCGACGACGATGAAGCCGATCTGGTCGGGTCTGACGCCCGCCTGCAGCATCGCTCCGACAGCGGCCTCCTTCGCCAGGTCCGACGTCGCGACGCCCGGCTCGACGATGTGCCGCTGCTTGATGCCGGTGCGCTGCAGGATCCATTCGTCGGTCGTCTCGACCAGCTTCTCCAGGTCCTGGTTGGTCAGCAGCTTCGGCGGCACGTAGGTCGACAGGCCCGCGATCTTCACGCGGCGCAGACGGGCAGCCCTGGACGGCTGTGCTGCTGGTTCTTCATTGGCAGCCCTGAATGGCCGCGCTGCACCTTCGCTCACCACAAACGATCCTTTCCGGGGGCCGGTAGCCCGAAGTACTCGTACGCGCGCGGGGTCGCGACACGGCCGCGCGGCGTGCGGTCGAGAAATCCTATCTGTATGAGGAACGGCTCGTAGATGTCCTCGAGCGCGTCGCGTTCCTCGCTCATCGCCGCGGCGAGGCTCGCCACGCCGACCGGGCCGCCGCTGAACTTGTCGATGATCGTCCGCAGCAGCCGCCGGTCCACTTCGTCGAACCCGTGCTCGTCGACTTCGAGCAGCTTCAACGCCTTGTGCGCCACGTCGACCGTGATGCGGCCGTCCGCGCGGACCTGCGCGTAGTCGCGAACGCGGCGCAACAGCCGGTTGGCGACGCGCGGTGTGCCCCGCGAACGCTTCGCGATCTCCGCTGCGGCATCAGCATCGATGGCGACGTTGAGGATCCGCGCCGATCGGCGCACGATCTCGTCGATGTCGTGCTCCGTGTAGTAATCGAGCCGGTGCACGATGCCGAAACGCGCGCGGAGCGGCGACGTCAGCAGCCCCGTTCTCGTGGTCGCGCCGACGAGCGTGAAGCGCTGGACGGGAACCTTCACCGACCGGGCGCCCGGACCCTGGCCGATCATGATGTCGAGCTCGTAATCCTCCATCGCAGGATAAAGGATCTCTTCGATCGCCGGCGACATCCGATGGATCTCGTCGATGAAGAGGACCTCGCGCTCCTGAAGGTTCGTCAGCATCGCGGCGAGATCGCCCGGCTTCTCGATCACCGGCCCCGCCGTCGGACGGATCGGCACAGCCAGCTCGTTCGCGATGACCGTCGCCAGTGTCGTCTTGCCGAGGCCGGGGGGCCCGTACAGCAACACGTGATCGAGCGCTTCGCCGCGCTGCCTGGCGGCGGTGATCGCCACGTGCAGATTCTCGCGGATGCGCTCCTGGCCGATGTACTCATCGAGCGTGCGCGGACGCAGTCCGGCCTCGAACTGCAGGTCCTCGGCAACCTTCGTGGTGGTGAGCAGGCGGTCTTCAGACATGTGCTTGTCAGGAGTTCCTATTTCATCAACGCCCGCAGCACCGCGCGAAGCGCCTCGTCGAAGCGCGCTTCCGGCGCGTCCTTGAGAATTTTATCGATCGCCTTCTCAGCCGGCACACGCTGGTATCCCAGGTTCAGCAACGCCGAGAGCAGGTCCGCGCGCAGTTGCTCCTCCGGTGCAGGCGGCTTCGTGGCATCCGCCGCGGCCTGCAGCGATTGGGGCAGGCGGTCCTTCAATTCCAGGCCGATACGCTCCGCCGTTTTCTTGCCGACACCCGGAATCGACGTGAGGCGCGCAACGTCCTGCCCTTTGATCGCGCGCACGAGGTCCGGCGGCTCCATCCCGGAGAGAACGGCGAGCGCGAGCTTGGGGCCGATACCACTGATCGAAATCAGCCGCTCGAAGAGATCCTGCTCGAGCCCGGTCGCAAATCCATACAGCGCGATCACATCCTCGCGCACGTGCGTGTGCACGCGCAGCGACACGCTCGTGCCCGGTTCCGTCAGCACGTAGAACGTGGAGAGCGGCACCTGCACGTCGTACCCCACGCCCTGCACGTCGACGACGATGCGGCCGGGAGTCTTGTCGGCCAGCGTGCCGGCCAGGCGCGCGATCATGAAGGTCTGTACGCCCGCCAGCTTCGCGCCGTCCCCTTCGACACGCGGTGCCGGCGAATCGTGTCGGCGACCACGCCGGTCGAGTTGTGCAGATGACAGATGGCGACGGCAAGGGCATCGGCCACATCGTGCGGCGACGGCGTTCGATCGAGACCGAGCAGGAGCTTCACCATCTGCTGCATCTGCGGCTTCTCGGCGCGACCGTAGCCCACGACGGCGCGCTTGATCTCGGCCGGGGCGTATTCGACGACCGGCAATCCCGCTTCCGAGGCCGCGAGCAGCGCCACGCCTCTCGCGTGGCCCAGCTTCAACGCGCTGCGGACGTTGCGCGCGTGGAAGATGCTCTCGACCGCCACACAGTCCGGCCGGCTCTCGAGAAGCAGCGCCGCCAGGTGCTCGTGTATGTGCTTCAGTCGTTCAGGAAACGTTGCGGTGGCGGGTGCGGAAAGCGAACCGCAGATGACGAGGTGATGGCGGCTGCCGGATCGCTCCACACAGCCGTAGCCTGTTCTCTCTGAGCCGGGATCGATCCCGAAAATTTTCACGCCAACGAGGCCTCGATCTCCTTCTCCTCGATATCCGCGTTCGACCACACCTTCTTCGTGTCGTCGTGCTCCTCGACGGCTTCCATCAGCTTGACCATCTGCTGCGCGGGCTTGCCCTCGAGCTTGACGTAGTTCTGCGGCAGGAAGGCGAGTTCGGCCGCGCCTGGCTCGATGTTGAGCCCCTTCACCGCCTCGAGCACCTTCTGAAATGCGTCGGGCGCCGAGATGATCTCCCAGCTGTCGCCATCGTCGCGCAGGTCGTCGGCGCCCGCTTCGAGCGCCGCGGCCATCAACGTGTCTTCATCGACCTTGGATTTCTCGACGACGATGTAGCCCTTCTTGTCGAACATCCAGGCGACGCTGTTTTCAGCGGCGAGGTTGCCGCCGTACTTGCCGAGCAGGTGGCGCAGCTCGCCGACGGTGCGGTTCTTGTTGTCGGTCAGGGTTTCGATGATGAGCGCCGCGCCGCCGGGGCCGTAGCCTTCGTACGTGATCTCCTCGTACGAGACGCCGGGCAGTTCGCCGGTGCCGCGCTGGATGGCGCGCTTGATGTTGTCCGCCGGCATGTTGACCGACTTGGCTTCGGCAACGATCGTGCGCAGACGCGGATTCGTGTCGGCATCACCGCCACCGGCGCGGGCCGCCACCGTCAGCTCCTTGATGATGCGCGTGAAGATCTTGCCGCGCTTCGCGTCAGCGGCGCCCTTCTTGTGCTTGATCGTGTGCCACTTGGAATGGCCGGACATGCAGAAAACCCCCGGAAAATCTGAAGAAAATGACGTGAAATGTTATCACAAACTTCTTCCGCGGCTTGCGGCCACCGGCTTGCGGCTCGCGGTGAGGCTCGCCTCAGGATTTGGCGCTGATTTCCGCTGTCACCGATGAAACTGGACAACCGCAAGCCGCGAGCCGCAAGCCGGTTATCTTTTCTCCGCAATGATGATCCACACGTCGGCGCGGTTGTCCCACGGCCCGCCGTGATAATCACCGAGAACGGCCTGGATCCGAAAGCCGGCGTTTTCGAGGCGTCTGGACATCTGCGGCACTGACAGCGTTCGAAACGTCAGCGAGAACCGGTGCACTTTGCGGCTGCGTCCCTTTCGCTCGACGTATTCGTGGTCGAAGATCGTGAGCCGGCGCTTCACGTCCTGGCGGACGGTCTCGATCAGCGTGATACGCGTGCCGCTTCCGCGGGTGCCGGCGAGGCTCGTGCGCCGATCGTATTCGTCCCATTGCGGCAAGTCGGGCACGAGATCGACGACGAACAGCCCGCCGCGGCGCAGCACGCGATACACGGACGCGATGGTGGCCTGCAGGTCTTTCTCACGGGTCAGCGACTGCAGGATGCCGTAGGGCGCCATCACGAGTGAGAAACCGGGACGCGTGCGAAAGGGCAGCAGACGGATGTCGCCGCGAACGAGCGTCGCGTTCTTCAGTCGTGCGCGGCGAAGTCTCTGACGTCCGCGGGCGAGCATTGGCGAGGAGCGGTCGATGCCGACCAGCCGGGCGCCGGTTCTCGCCACAGGGACGGTGATGCGTCCGGTACCGCATCCGAGCTCGAGCACGCGGCCGTCTCGGGCGGCCGCCAGCCGTTCCCAGAACGCGACGTCGCGGCGTGCGACGGTCTGGGCGTTTTCCCAGTCATAGAAGGGCGCGTAGGCGTCCCAGCCCTGCCACCCTTCCTCGGGAGCCTTCCGGCTCCGGCCTCCCACAGGAGCCTTCCGGCTCCGGCCTCCCACAGGAGCCTTCCGGCTCCGGCCTCCCACAGGAGCCTTCCGGCTCCGGCCTTCGGCAGGACCGCGCGGCGTCATTCCTGCCGCTGGCCGACCGTCGCGAAGAGCATCGCGTTCTGGATCTCGACGAATCCCGGACCCGCGGTCGCGGCCGCAGCCGCATATTTGTCGAGGATCTTGAGGTAGTCCTGCCCCAGCCTGCGGATGGATTCGTTCGGCGCCCTGGCGATCTCCTCGGAGACGTTCGCGCGCCGGTTCTGCCACACCTCGGCGCCGGGAACACCGAGCCGCGCACCCGACACCGGAAACACCTGCACGCTCAACGGTTCGATGCCGCTTTGTGCGAAGAGCGTGGGCAGCTGCGGTCCGACGGCCGGTTCGGACGCGTCGCCTTTCGCTTCAGCGAGCGCGGAGAAGAAACGGCGCGCCGCGTCGTGCGCGCGACGGCCGTCCTCGACGGAGCTGTAGAAGTAGCGCGCCGAGTTGTCGGGTTCGACGGCGACGATGCGGCCGCCCGGGCGCGTGACGCGGGCCATTTCTTCGACAGCGCTCTTCACGTCGCCGATGTGTTGCAGAACGGCCACGCAGAACACGGAATCGAAGCTCGCCGCGGCGAATGGCAGGCGGCACGCGTCGGCGGCGGCAAAGTGCACGTCGATGTTGTGCGAGCGCGCGGCGGCGTGCGCGGTGATGACACGATCGACGAGGACGTCGACGGCGAACAGCTCGACCTGTGTGAGGCGGAGCCGCGACAGCTTCACTTCCGCCGTCCCGGTACCGCAGCCCACATCGAGAATGCGTCGTCCGGATCGCGGCTGTACGGTGTCTCTTACGAAGTCGGTGAAGGCATCGTCCCACCACCGCTCACGCAGATGCTTGAGCGTTGCGGATGTGAGGCCGTCGACGTCACGAATCATCCGGTTAATCTACACGATGTTTTGCGCGCGGCAGATGGGGGACGCGCGAGTTGAGACGAGTCTCTCAATACTTCATCAAGTTTCGCGCGGCGCGTTCGATCTCCGCTTCACCGGGGAGGAAGAACTCCTCGAGCGGCGGAGAGTATGGGACCGGCGTGTCGAGCGCGCCGATGATGCGCACGGGAGCGTCGAGCGAGTCGAATGCTTCTTCCTGGATGATGGCCGCGACGCTCTCGCCGATGCCGCCGGTGCGCGAATCTTCGTGGACGATCATCACGCGGCTGCAGTGACGCGCGACGCGGAGAACGGTCTCGCGGTCGAGCGGCGCGATGGTGCGCAGGTCGAGCACGGATGCATCGATGCCGTCGACCGCAAGCTTCTCGGCGACGCGCATGGCGACATGGACGTAGGCGCCGTATGAGATGAAGCCGAGGTCGTTCCCTGCGCGGCGGAGTGCGGCCCGGCCGATGGGAAGGGCGTTCGGCACCGCGTCATCCATCGATTGCTTGACCCGCGGGTCGCGATACAGCGCAATGTGCTCGTAGTAGAGGACGGGATCGGCATCGGCGACTGCCGCCGCCATCAACGCGCGCGCGTCGTACGGCGTCGAAGGGACGACGATCTTCAGACCGGGTGTGCGATAGAACCAGGGCTCGGTGTTTTGACTGTGGTAGGGACCAGCGTGGCGCAGGCCACCCCAGGGCATGCGCACCACCATGGGCACGGACCCGCCCCACCGGTATCGGATCTTCGCCGCGTTGTTCACGAGCTGGTTGAAACCGGTCGCGACGAAATCGTTGAACTGCATCTCGCCGATCGGACGCTGCCCCGCGAGCGCGGCGCCGACGCAAACGCCGAGCACGGCGCCCTCGGCCAGTGGCGCGTTGAGGATGCGGTCGCCGAACTCCGCCAGGAGTGGACGCAACAGCAGGAACGCGTTGCCGTACTGTCCGCCAACGTCCTCGCCGTAGAGGAACACGCGCGGATCGGCGCGCAGGGCGTCCCCCACGCCGAGCATCACGCCTTCAAGAAACGTGCGCCCCTTACGATCGAAGGAGGGCGCCTCTTCCACCGGCGGCAAACCCGGGTCGTAATCGATTTTCTCTCGAACACCTTGTTCGAGCACTTCGACACGCACTCGAGCGGGCTCGTCCGCAAAAACGCCGCGGCCGGCTTCCCGCGGCTCGGGCCACGGTGCGTCGATCACCGCCCGTGCCTCGCGCTCGACCAGCGCCTCTGCGCCCTCTTTCATCTCTGCGATCTCGGCTCGCGAGAGAATCCCCTCGTCCTCGAGCCGCGCCGCATACATCGTCAGGGGATCGCGCTGCGACCAGAACGCGTACAACTGCGGGTTTGCGTACCCCTGGTCGCTGAGCGGTGCGTACTCCCACGAGACCTGCGGATCCTTTCCCAGATAGAGCATGTCGTCGTGATGGGCGTGGCCGCACATGCGCATGCACACGAGCTCGATGAGCGACGGCCCGCGACCTGCGCGGGCGCGCTCGACGGCCCACGCGAACGCGGCGGCGATCTCGTCGGGATCGGTACCGTCGACCGTGATGCCGGGGATGCCGTAACCCTGCGCCTTGTCGGCAAACACGCGCACTGCGGACTGGTCCGACACAGGTGTCGACAGCGCCGTCTGATTGTTCTGGACGCAGAACACCGCGGGCAGCTTGCGCGCGGCGCACAGGTTGATCGCTTCGTGCCATTCGCCGAGCGATGTTCCGCCCTCTCCGATGAACGACAGCGCGACACGTCCAGACCCCTCGCGCGCGAACGCGATCGACATCCCCGCCGCGGTCAGCGTGCTGATGGCGAGCGGCGCGGAAGCCGGCAGGATCCCGTGCGCGAAGTCGCCGATATGCAGGTCCTTGCCATTCATCGGTGGACCAGCCTTGGCCATCTGCGCCGAGAGCACCATCCGCACGGTGTCCGCGTCAGGCTTCATCGCAAGCGCGACGCCGAGATCTCTGATGAGCGGCGCCACGATGTCGCCCGTCCATTCGGCGGGTCGGACGAATTCGTCGCCACGACGAAGGCGGATTGCCGCTGCGTAGATCGCTTCCTGACCGAGAGATCGGAAGCCCTTTCCCTGGAACGCCGTCTCGCCGTAGCGCACTTCCCCGCCCGTGAAGAACGCCTTGAGACGGTTGTCGGTGGCGCGCGTCAGCATCATGCCGCGCAGGATCTCGCGGCGTTCGTCAACGGTCAGCGAAGCGCGAATCGCGGCGCGCCGCAGAAAGGCGTCGCAGGCATCGGCGAGCTCCTCCAGCGCCGCAGCAAACCGCTGCTCGCCTCGCACACCCGGGGTCGTCTCCTCGTTGCCGCCGGTAGGAACGTGACGCAGCCGGGAGCGGAGTTCGGCGCCGAGCCGACCGCGAACGTCCTCGATCGCCGCCTCGGTCGCGGCAGATCCGCCACCAGCTGCCGCGAACGCCGCACGCGCCACGTCGAGTGCGAAGGGATGCCGCTCCGTGACAAACGCCGCGAAGCGTTCGGCGACCGCTGAACCGGAGATGCTGCTCGCCCTGGTCATTTTCAGGGATGATGCTACCGCAACGCGCCTCTCCGGACGTGTTGAGCCCAACCCATCCCGCAAGGTCAACGCTTCGTCCCAGGAGCCTCTCTAACGGGCAGGTCCTCGAACTAAGCTCGCCGGCATGAGACACCTGCTTGCGGCGATTGCGGTCGCGTGCGCCGGCGCTCTTACAGGCTGGCAGCCGGACACGGTGACGATCACGAACGTCGCCGTGATCGACGGAACGGGAGCTCCTGCTCGTCTGGCGAACGTCACGGTACAGAACGGCCTCATCGCAGCGATCTCGGCGGCATCCTCGACAGCAGGTGGTACGGCCATCGACGGCAGCGGCAAGTTCCTGATCCCAGGCCTCTGGGACATGCACGTTCACCTCGCCACCCGTCCTGAATCTGAGCTCGCCGAACGGATAATGCTGCCGCTCTTCCTTGCGAACGGCGTTGTGGGCGTGCGCGACATGGGCGGACGACTCGAACGGGTGCTCGAGCTGCGCGAAAAGGTTGCCAGCGGCATCCTTGCAGGACCGCGCATCATCACGCCCGGTCCGTTCGTGGACGGCCCCGGAGAAGCGGACCCGCTCTTCCGACGTCCCGCCGACGCGGCGGCAACCGCGAGTACGGTCAGCGAGCTGCTCGGCAAAAAGGTCGACTTCATCAAGGTGCAGTCGGCGCTAGCACCAGAGGTCCATGCTGCAGTCGCTCGTGCGGCGCGTGAGGCGCACGCAGCATTCGCAGGACACATACCGATCTCGATGTCGGCCGAGCAGGCGATCGCGTCCGGTCAGCGGAGTCTCGAGCATCTCTCTCCGGCGCTCGTAGGTGACGGGATGCTGCTGTTCGCATGCTCGACGAGCGGCGAACCGCTGCTGGCAGAACTTCGTGCGATCGAGCGCGATCGCGCAGCGGCGGAGGCGGGTGCGATCGCAGAACGCGAGCACGCGCTCCGCCAGAAACTCGTCGAGACCTACTATGCCGGTAAAGCGAGAGCGCTCGGCCGCAGCATGAAGGAACGCGACGTCTGGGTCGTGCCGACGCTCGTCTGGTCGGCAACGCTGCGTCCGCTGGATCGCAACAGGGACGGAAGCGACCTGCCCATGCAGTTCGTACCGTCTGCGCTGCGCACGCGGTGGATGGATCGCCGAAAGCAGTACATCGCGCGCCAGACTGACGCAGGCTTTGCCGCGGCGGCATCGCTGGCTGCGACCGCGGCGCGCGCCGTCCGCGATCTGCGGGATGGCGGGGCGAAGGTACTCGCGGGTACCGACGCGTTCGATGCGTTCGTTCTGCCGGGACACAGCCTGCACCAGGAGCTACAGCTCCTCGTCTCCGCGGGGTTCTCGCCGCTCGAGGCATTGCAGGCGGCCACGAAGACCGCAGCCGCGTACCGAGGCACTTCGAGCAGCGAAGGAACGATCGAACGCGGCAAGCGTGCAGATCTCGTGCTGCTCGACGCCGATCCCAGCCGCGACATCGCGAACGCGCGCCGGATCCATGGCGTGGTCGTCGGCGGGCAGTGGCATTCGCGAACCCAACTCGACCGTATGATGGACGAAGTAAAGGCCTTCGCCTCCCGGTGAGCTCCGTCAAGCCTCGACGTCGGCCCGCCGCCCGCCAGCCGACCGGCATCGAAAGTTGCATATCCGTCCGGCTGGATGCGGTTGCGAGCACTTTCGACTTGCGTACTTCTCACCATCGGCGTTACGTCCTCAGCTTACGCACAGGAGAGTCGCGCCGAGGTCATCTCCCGCCAGCGTGATGAGAAGGCGAGCGCCCTGCGGCCGTACGTGCCAACGCGACTGGAGAAAGCCCTGCTGTGGTACGAAGAGACCGACCCGCTTACCAAGATCGCGCCCCATAACGGCTTCTTCGTGGAATACGGCTACCCCTGGAAGCCCGTCGGCTCGGGCATCGCCGCTGGCGCTGGCTGGCGCCATGATCTGTTCGATCGCAACGCCCGGCTCATAGTGGAGGCCGGCGGCACACTCCGCGGCTACTGGATGGCGCGCTCGGACTTCTCGCTTCCACGATTGCTCGACAAGCGCCTGGAGATCGGAATCGAGGGGGCCTATCGGTATCACCCGCAGGAGGACTATTACGGGCTCGGGTTTGCGACCACGAAGGCAGACCGCGTGAGCTTTCGATATTCGGCACCAGAGGTCGAGGGGCGCGCCGTGCTGATGCCGGCCGAGTGGCTGCATGCCGGGACGCGATTCGGTTACCTGGGCGTTGCGATCGGCTCGGGCACTGACTCGCGGTTTCCCTCGATCGAAGAACGGTTCGACGACGCGAGTGCGCCCGGCCTGGCGGCACAGCCCGACTACGCCTACAACGATGTGTTCGTCACGGTCGACACCCGCGATCAGCCAGGAAACGCGCGCGACGGCATGTTCGTGAACGTCGACTGGCGTCGCTACCACGACCTCGATCTCGGCCGCTACAGCTTCGATCGCTTCGACGTCGATGCGCAGCACTTCCTGCCCATCTTCGACAAGAAGCGCGTCTTCGCAGCGCGCTTCAGGCTGATGACGACGACGGCAACGAACGGCAATGACGTGCCGTTCTACTTCCAGCCGACGATGGGCGGCAGCGACACGCTGCGCAGCTTCTCGGACTTCCGCTTCCGCGACCGCAATGCCGCCGTCGTCAACTTCGAATACCGCTGGGAGGCATTCTCCGGTCTCGACATGGCGCTGTTCTCCGATTTCGGTACGGTGGCTTCGCGGGTCAGCGATCTCGAGTTCGGGGAGCTGCGCGGCGCCTACGGCATCGGCCTGCGGTTCAACACCTACAAGACCGTGTTCCTGAGGCTCGACGTCGCCGGCGGCGGCAGCGACGGGATCCACACCTTCCTCAAGTTCTCGAAAGCTTTCTGAGACATGCGCCGCACGCTTCTCGTTTTGCTCGTGCCTCTGCTCATTGGAGCCGCGATCGCTGGCAGCCGCCAGAAGTTCTACCCTGACGATCCCCTGTGGGTCGATCCCGAGACGCAGGACGCCTCCACCGCGAAGCCGATCGACATCAGCGAGCGGTACGACTTCGTCGAGAACACGTTTCTCGGAGCCGGCGACAAGACACCCAGGCGCGCGGTCAACGTCAACACGGTCGACGAGGTGCCCGACTCGAGCTGGTTCACCAATCGCATCGGCCGTGAGGCATGGACGTCGGAACGGATCGCGCGCGGGCCTGACACGGGGACAGGCCCCCTTCCCGGCGCGTGGACGGTCATCGCCGCGAAGATGGAGGGCATCACCCCCGGCCTCACCGTTCGCGACAAGGCCGAGAACGTGTATTTCATCAAGTTCGATCCGCCGAGCAATCCCGAGATGGCGAGCGGCGCCGAGGTCATCGCGACAAAGTTTCTCTATGCGGCGGGATATCACACCCCCGAGAACTACACCGCGACGGTGCGCCGCGAGCAGTTGACGATCGCTCCCGACACGCAGGCGGCAGACGAGGATGGGCGCCTTCATCCGATGAGGGCACGCGATATCGACGACCTGCTGGAGCGCGCCGCCCGCAACGCGGACGGTTCGTACCGAGTGCTCGCGAGCAAGGCATTACCAGGGCGGCCGCTCGGGCCGTTCCGCTACTACGGTACCCGTCCGGACGACCCGAACGATATCTATCCTCACGAACATCGCCGCGAACTGCGCGGGCTGCTCGTCTTCGCCGCCTGGCTGAATCACGATGACTCGCGCAGCGTGAACACGCTCGATACGCTCGTGCACGACGGAAGCCGCTCGCTCGTGCGCCACCACCTCATCGACTTCGGGTCCACGCTGGGGAGCGGCAGCGTCCGCGCGCAGACGACGCGAGCGGGCAACGAGTTCATCTGGGAGGCGAGGCCGACGTTCATCACTATGATGACGCTCGGGCTGTACGTGCGCCCCTGGGTAAAGGTGGACTATCCCGAGATTCCAGCTGTCGGCCGAATTGAGTCGACCTACTTCCGTCCGGAGAACTGGAAGCCGGAGTATCCGAACCCTGCCTTCCGCAACGCACGCGCCGAGGACCGTTTCTGGGCCGCTCGCATCCTCTCGCGCTTCTCCGACGACGACGTCCGCGCCGTCGTCGCGGCGGCGAAGTACACTGACGCGCGCGCCACCGATTACCTGGTCGAGACGCTTCTTGCCCGTA
>Ga0247829_10000472_pt1 | contig 15406 bp, 11 predicted proteins | sample 12C_Control_Day4_FD_207765 | JGI IMG/M metagenome (GOLD analysis project Ga0247829, IMG submission 207765) | Soil microbial communities from agricultural site in Penn Yan, New York, United States - 12C_Control_Day4 | ecosystem: Environmental > Terrestrial > Soil > Agricultural land | place... | reverse complement strand
ACGAACGACTACGACGGCGTGATCCTGGATCTGATGCTGCCCGTCGTCGACGGCGTGAACGTCTGTCGGACCATTCGCGAGTCGGGATCCATGGTGCCTATCCTGATGTTGACGGCACGCGATGCCGTCGAGTCGCGCGTCGACGGGCTCGACGCGGGCGCCGACGACTACCTGGTCAAGCCCTACGACGTTCGCGAGCTGCTGGCCCGGCTTCGCGCGATCATTCGGCGCGGCCATCATCCAGTCGTGCCGGAGCGTATCGCTCTTGGACCTCTGACGATCGAGACACGCAGCCATCGCGTGCTCGTGCAGGGGCGCGAAGTGCTGCTCAGGGCGAAGGAATACGCGCTGCTCGAGTATCTCGCCAGGCGCGCCGGCGACGTGGTCAGCCGCGGTGACATCTCGGAGCACGTGTGGGACGACCATTACGATCCGCTGTCGAACGTGGTGGACGTCTACGTGCAACGACTCCGCCGAAAGCTCGATCTGCCCGGACGCGAGTCGTTCATCCGCACTCGCCGGGGCGAAGGCTACCAGCTCGCCGTCACACCGGAAACATCGTGAGAAGCCTCTCGCTGCGCAGCCGGCTCACGATCTGGTGCGTCATCGTGGTCGTTCTGGTCCTGGCGTTCTTCGCCGCCGACGTCATGATCATCCAGCAACGCATCAGCATGCGGCGCGTCGATCGCGAGCTCGAAGGCACGCACGTGCAGTTGACGAACATGCTGCGGGAGGAGCTGGCCGAGCGCGATGCGCCGGCGCTCGCGGCTGAAGAATCGCGCGACGTGATTGCCTCCGACGACCGCCTGATCGCCGTGCTCGGCGCGCGCGGAGAGCTGCTGGCGACGAGCTTCAAGACGCCATCGATCGATGAAATCTTCGCTGAACGATCACCGGCACCGGGGGTCTGGACGGTGGAGACACCCGGCGGCGCGTGGCGCCTGCACGCCAGGCGTGAAGCGCTGGTCGGCGGAGACTGGCTCCTGCTGATCGGAACGCCGCTGAACGCCATGGTCCGGGATCAGCGGGAGATCCGGCAGGCGATCCTGCTCGGCATCCCGATCGCGTTGCTGTTCGCCGCTGCCGGTGGACTGTGGCTCGCATCGGCCGGGCTGCGCCCGATCACGCGCATGGCGCGACGTGCCGCCGGCATTGCCCCGACTGGCGCCGACGACCTCGGCCCTCCCATGCGCGACGACGAGCTCGGCCAACTGACAGCGGCATTCAACACGCTCGTCGCGCGTCTGCGCTCGGCCCTCGAGGCGCAGCGGCAGTTCATGGCCGACGCGTCTCACGAGCTGCGCAATCCCGTCTCGGTCATTCGCACCGCCTCCGACCTCGCGCTCAGTCGTGAGCATCGCGACGAATCGGATTACCGCGAGGCGCTGGGAATGACGGCGGCGCAATCGCGCCGACTGGGCACGCTCGTGGAAGACATGCTCGTCCTGGCGCGCGCCGACGGCGGCGGCTATCCGCTGCGACCGGTCGACTTCTTTCTCGACGACGTAATCGACGAGTGCCGCCGGAGCGTGAGCGTGCTCGCCGCGGAGCGGCGTGTCGCGGTCACGACCACCGGCGCCTCCGACGTCGCGATTCGCGGCGATCAGGAGCTGATCCAACGCCTGCTGGTGAACCTGCTGCAGAACGCCGTACAGCACAGTCCTGTGGACGGTATCGTCCGCGTCGATCTTGCGGTCGCCGAACAGGACGTCTGCATCCGGGTGATCGACGGCGGCCCCGGGATCGCTGCCGCGGATGTCGCCCGCATCTTCGATCGATTCGTGCAGCTCGATCCTTCCCGCCGCTCGGAAGGATCAGGGCTGGGGCTGACGATCGCGCGATGGATTGCCGCAGTGCATCGCGGATCGCTGGTCGTGGAGTCGACCGGCCCCGAAGGCACCACTTTCCGCCTTACACTTCCTGCGACCCCCGACGAAACCGGCATCGAGCCGCCCACCCAGGCGGTGAAGTCATCGTCCGTTCATCTTCGAGAGGGCACTATTCTCGGGCAAGTCCCTGCACGTACCGATCAATAAATGTTCCACGGGAGCCATCGAATGAGACGCGTGATCGCGCTGTGGGTTTTGAGTTGCTGCGTTATCGGGTCGGCTGGGCCCGCATCTGCGCAAACGGCCGCGCCGTACAGGACCCTGTTCGCGGTCGCCCCGATCGACCGCGCTGGTGGACCGGCGAACGACGTCGTCGCGGCTCCAGATCTCCCGGCTGTGGCGTCGAACATTCAGGATCCTCCCGACACTCAGCAGCCCAGCGTTCCGACGCACCCGAAGCCAGAGCACACGGGATTTGGCGCACTTGTCTACGGCACCGCCGCGGACTTCAAGGCGTTTCCACAGCGAAAATCCACCTGGGTGATCCTGGGGATTGGCCTGGGCGCAGCCGGGCTCGCACACATCGCCGACGACGACATCCAGGAACACTACGCCGATGCCGGCAGCGCTGGATGGTTGAAGCCCGGCAAGTATCTCGGCTCGTTCTACGTGCAACTCGGAACGGCGTCGGGCCTTTATCTCATCGGACGCTATGCCATGAAGCCGTCCACAGCCGGAGGTCGGACCAATAAGGTCTCGCACCTGGGCTTCGATATGGTGCGCGCACTCGTCCTGTCGCAGACACTGACGCAAGGGTTCAAGTACGCGGTTCAGCGGGATCGTCCGACAGGTGAGTGCTGCGCGTTCCCCTCGGGGCACGCATCGGCCGCCTTCGCCACAGCGTCGGTGCTCGAGCGTCACCTGGGTTACCGCGGCGCGTGGCCGACCTTCGTGATCGCGTCCTACGTCGCCGCTTCACGGCTCAGTGACAACCGCCACTTCCTGAGCGACGTCGTTTTCGGCTCAGCGCTTGGCATCGCGTCGGGCTGGACGGTGGTCGGACGACACGGCCGTTCCGAGTACGCGATGGTGCCGGTGCCCACCCGCGGCGGTGTGATGCTCACGCTGCAAACACGTCCGCGGACCGATGATCGCCGGCGCGCCACGCACTGATCAGGCGGGCGCGGGCGTGCCGAATTCCTTGAGCTTCCGATAGAGCGTCGCCGGTCCGATCCCGAGCTTCGCCGCCGCCTGCGCGCGATTGCCTCCGACCGCGCGCAATACAGAGAGGATGTAATCGCGTTCGACGTCGGCCAGTGAACGCACCGCGTTCGCGTCGATAGGATCGGGTACAGCGAGACCGATCTCCTGCGGCAGATCCTCGAGGTCGATGCGGCTGCGCCGCGCCAGGACAACCGCGCGCTCCACGACATTCTCCAGTTCGCGCACGTTGCCCGGCCATCCGTAGCCGAGCAGCCGCTGCGCGGCGGCGGGCGTGAATCCGCAGATGTTCCGGTCCATGCGCGCCGAGGCATCGGAGACGAACGAACGGGCGAGCGCGAGGATGTCTTCGCGCCGTTCCCGCAGCGGCGGCACGGCGATCTCGACGACGCGGAGCCGATAAAAAAGATCCTGGCGGAAGCGCGCAGCGCGGATCTCGGCAAGCAGATCCCGATTCGTTGCGGCGATGACGCGCACGTTCACTCGACGATTGCGGTTCTCTCCAACGCGCCGGATCTCGCGTTCCTGCAGCACGCGCAGCAGCTTCACCTGCATGGCCGGCGGAACCTCGCCGATCTCGTCGAGCAGAAGGGTGCCCCCGTTGGCCGCTTCGAACAGGCCGATGCGATCCTGCGTGGCGCCCGTGAAGGATCCCTTCGCGTGCCCGAACAGCTCCGACTCGAGCAGGTGTTCAGGAACGGCGGCGCAGTTGATAGCCACGAACGGCCCACCCGTGCGTGCCGACTCCCGGTGGATGTAGCGGGCAATCCGCTCCTTGCCGACGCCGCTCTCTCCGGTGAGCAGCACCGTCGAGTCCACTTGCGCGACACGCCGCGCGATATCCAGCACGCGGATCATGGCGTCGCTTTCGACGACCAGGCCGGCCGCGTGCGGTCGCGGTGCATCCGCGGCACCGAGCTGCTGCCGGCGCGAGCGAAGCTTCCGTTCCACGTGTTTCAGCTCGCCGGTGATCTGCGAGAGAGTCGCATCGAGGCACGTCTTCTGGTAGAACGGGAGGTGCGGGGTAATGGCATCGCCCCAGTCCTCGATGGCGCGCCCGACCAGGCGACAGACGGCGTCCCCTTTTCCGCGACATCGCTCTTCGATGCAATAGATCTCGCGGCCGTAGGCGCGTGAGAGGTAGCCGCTGGCAAATCCACTCAGCGTCCAGCAGACGGGCTCCTCTGCCTGACCGAGATGGAGCAGGTGCTGCTCGGCCTCGTACGAGTCGTGCCAGATGGAATTGGCGAGCGCTGTCGGGTCTGCCGCTGCCTCGGGCCCAGGTGCTTCCACGCGAACCAGCCCCTGCAGCGTGTGCAGCCGGCCGCCCGCCTTGCGCCAGTCGTCATCGCTGTCCCAGGGAAATTCTCCACGCAGCGTGTCGGCCGTACGCCACCCGTGCGCATAGCCGAAGCGCGTGAGGACGGCGCGGGCGCCCGCCGTGCCGAGCAGCTCGATGAGTTCACGCCGCAGCAGACCAAGGGCGACGGCGTCGAGCAGCACGACCCGCTCGTTCGCGAAGCGCAGAATGCCGCCAGCCGGATCGAGGTCCAGCAGTTCCTTCAAATTCAGCTCGTTTGCCTGCATTTGACTACCTTATCATATTGATACGAAGCGCTATCATATTGAGATGACAGGAGTTGTGAGTGTCCGTGTAAGTAATTGCAAACAAAGCATCAACAGCGTGGCAATAGAGTTGCGATCCAAGGGTTCAGCCCGGATGATCGGGCGCAGACACTGGAGAGCATCATGAACACGGAACGTTGGGAGATCGACAGCAGCCATTCGGGCATTCACTTCTCTGTCAGGCACCTCGTGATCGCGAAGGTCCGCGGGCAGTTCAGCCGCTGGGCCGGCACGCTCGTCGCGCCTGAGGGCGACCTGTCGCGTGCATCCGTCGACGTCGTCATCGACGCCGCGAGCATCGACACGGGTGTTGCCGACCGCGACGCGCACCTGGAATCCGCCGACTTCCTCGATACGGCGAACTTTCCGGAGCTCACGTTCAAGACGACGGCGGTGGAATCGGTTTCGAAGGACCGGCTCCGCCTCCGGGGAGCCCTGACGATCAAGGGTGTGACACGCGACGCCGTGCTGGACGTCGAGCGGCTCGGAGCGGTGAAAGATCCGTGGGGCAACGAGCGCGCGGCATTCACCGCGAAAACGTCGATCGATCGCAAGGATTTCGGTCTCACGTGGAACCAGGCGCTCGAGACAGGCGGTTTCGTCGTCGGAGACCGGATCGACATCGAGATCGAGATCGAAGCCGTCAAGCAGGTGGCCGCGGAGGTCGCCTGATCGTAAACTCGGCAGCAGCAACGGGGTCGACCCGCGGCCGCGGATGCCACAGGCTCCCTGTTTGCATCCGCCCTCGGGTGGCGTCAGTATCGCTGCCGAGGATGGCCGTCGCCCCGCGCAGGTCACTGGAGGATGTATGAAGTCGGAGATGTCTGAACGCGGCGCATTCGTTCCCTATCCGACCAACCGCGTGGTCGGCACGATCCAGACGGCGCCCGAGGCGCAGGCCGCGATCCAGGCGCTCCTCCAGGCGGGGTTCGAGCGGGACGGCATGGACGTCCTGCACGGCGAAGCGGACGTGCAGCGGCTCGATCCGACGGGCACCGGCCACGGCTTCTTCGCCCAGTTTCAACGCGCGCTCGTGCGGACGGCCGCATCGGCCGAGGAGTACGGACATCTGAAGCATCACGTCGAGGACGTTCGCGCCGGGCGGTTCGTGGTGATGGTCCGGGTGAAATCCGCGGACCAGCGTCACCGTGCGGCCGACATCCTGACGTCGCACGGGGGGACATCGGTCGGCTTCTTCGGGCGCTGGGCGTGGGAGTCGCTGCAGAGCGACGAGCAGGCGCCCGATCCAGCGCCTGGCCGCACCTACGAGAGCCGCATCGACGGCGCACCCCTGCGCGTGCAATACCACTCATCGACTGCGGCATCGATTTCGACGGGAGTCGACGCCGGGGGCGCCACGCTTCAGGCCACGGTCACGCCAGTGCGGACCGGTGTAGCCATGCTGTCGTGGCGCGACGGGAACAACGGCCTGACCGTCTCCGTCCACGACTACGAGAACCGCACCGCCTACGCCGTGGTGCCGGATGATGCGGCCGGTGCGCGCCACGCCGTGGGCACCGTGCGGCGCATCGGCTGACCACACGTCCCGCCCGGCGCCCACAACCGCGCTGCCAGTGCCCGGATCAGTGAGACGTGACATCAGTCGCGGCGCGCCGCGCCCGGATGGCCAGGCGCGAGGAGCGAGCTTATCGGGCATCAGTGAGCGATGAGCAACGACGCCAGCCGGGATGCGCCGCCCGCGAATTGTGTCGCGTATCACTGATTCGGGACACTAGACTGGCTTGGAGATGCGCATCCGCTGCGACGTCCTGCTGACGAACGCGCGCGTCCTGACGATGGACGCTGCATACCGCGTGCACGGGTCCGGCGCCGTCGCTATAGCAGGGAGCGACATCCTCGAGGTCGGCGACATCGAATCGCGATACGACGCGCGCGAGACGATCGACTGTCGCGGCCGCGTCGTAATGCCCGGCCTGATCAACGCACATACCCACGCACCCATGACGCTGCTGCGCGGACTGGCCGACGATCTCCGCCTCGACGTGTGGCTCATGGGATACATGATGCCTGTCGAGCGCGAGTTCGTGCGTCCCGACTTCGTCGCGCTCGGCACGAAGCTCGCCTGTGCGGAGATGATCCGCTCCGGCACGACGTGTTTCGCCGACATGTATTACTTCGAGGAGTCGGTTGCGGAAGCGGCAGCCGCCGCTGGCCTCCGTGCGCTTTGCGCGCAGACAGTGCTCAAGTTCCCCTCGCCCGACGCGACCAGCTTCGAGGATGCCCTCGCACGCGCGCGCGACTTCATCGCGCGATGGAAAGGGCACGAGCTGATCGTGCCGGCGGTGGCGCCGCACGCGCCGTACACCTGCACGACCGAGATCCTGCGCTCCTGCGCGGAGCTCGCGTGCGAGTTCGACGTGCCTCTTCACACGCACCTCGCGGAAACATCTTTCGAAGTGGAGCAGTCACGGCGCGAGCACGGGATGCCGGTGATACCGTGGGTGAAGAAGCAGCGGCTGTTCGACGCGCGCGTGCTCGCCGCCCATTGCGTCCACGTGGATGATGGCGAGATCCGCACACTCGCCGATGCCGGCGCCGGGATCGCGCACAATCCGACGAGCAATCTGAAGCTGGGGTCCGGCGTGGCTCCGGCCGTCAGGATGCTCGCCGCCGGCGCCGCGGTGGGTATCGGGACGGACGGCACGGCGTCCAACAACGACCTCGATATGTTCGAGGAGATGCGGCTGGCGGCGCTGCTCGCGAAAGGCATCAGCGGCGACCCCACCGCGCTCCCCGCCCGCGACGCGGTCGCGATGGCAACGCGGACCGGCGCACGCGCGCTGCACTGCGACACGATCACCGGCTCGCTCGAGCTCGGCAAACGTGCCGACCTGATCGTCGTCGACCTCGATCGCACACACAACGTGCCCCGCTTCGGCCGCGACGCGAACGCTGTCTACGCACAGCTCGTCTACGCAGCCAAATCCTCAGACGTCGTCGATGTGATGTGCAACGGCCGCTGGGTGATGCGCGATCGCCAGCTTCTCACGCTCGACGAAGGCGAGCTGCGGTCGGCGGCCGGCGACATCGCGCACCGCGTGGATACATTCCTGATTCACCGCGAGCAGAGCGTCCTGCAGAAGCTCATCGCCATCGGCGGCGCCACCGAAGAGGAGAGCTTCGAAGTCCAGGTGAAGGCACGCGTGGAATCGGCAGACGCCGTGCTGCGCGGGCTCGCGAGTGACGAGATGACGGTGATGCGCAGCGTGCACTATCACCAGTTCGATACCTATTTCTTCTTCGATGACCCCGATCAGGGGCGCTTGCGCTATCGCGAGGATGCCGCTCTCGACGAGCGCGGGACCGTCACCACTGTACGGGCGCGGCTCACCTTGACGGGCCTTTCCCACGAGGCGGCCTTCGGATCGGTGCTGCTGTTCCGCTCACGATTCCTGGCGCCGGCGACGCACTCGACTCGCTTCTACCGCGAGTACTTCAAGCCCTCCCGCGAGCGCGAGGTCGAAAAGGACCGGCGCCGCTGGCTCGTCGGCTTCCGCGGCGTTCAGTTCTACGTCCATCTCGATCGGCTGCTGAATCCGCCGACCGACGGCTACTTCCTCGAGGTGAAGTCGCGCACCTGGTCGCGCCGCGATGCGCAGGACAAGTCGGCCATCATCAGCGAGCTGCTGGAGCGTCTCGGTGCCCGGACCGATCAGACGATCGCGGAGGACTACGTCGAGCTGAAATAGACCACGAACAGCGCCGCGGCCGCGTACATCATCGGCTGCACGCCGCGCTCGGTTCACTCCGCCTTCAGCGCCACCATCGGATCGACACGGCTCGCCCGCCGTGCCGGAACGAACGTCGCCAGCATTGCAATACCGATGATCAGGATGGCCACGACGGTGAAGACCCCTGGATCGAGCGGGTGAACATCGAACAGCATTGCCGCCACCAGTCGCACGAGAGGCACGGCCGCCACGAGCCCGAGACACGTTCCGGCGACGATGAGAACGCCGCCCTGCCGCAAGACAAGCGTCATCACCGCGCCACGGTCCGCGCCCAGGGCCTGACGAGCGGAGGCGGATCGTGCCCGTGAAGGCGTGCACTCTACTCGCAGAACCGGAGCAAGAAACACCACCAGAGCACCACCGGGGAACGGAGTCCTGTGAAAACCATGGCAATTCCATGGATACGCGTACCGCGCTGTAACCATCGAATTCCCATGAGTTCCTCAGGACCGAGGAGGCGCCAGGTTTCTATCCTCCACCGCTTAGGAGGTTCGAATGTTCAACCGAATCCGGGTGGGGTCGACAACGTTTCAAACGCGTCGTGCGCTGATCGTGACCGCGGCAGTGATGGCCGGCTGGTCGCTGGTGCCCCGTGCGCTCTATGTCGAGGACGCGGTGCTGGCGTGGAACCAGATCGCGATCACCGCAACCGTTATGGCCAACCAGGGACCGCTGCCACAGTCACGAAGCATGACGATCGTGCAGGTCGCGGTACATGATGCGGTGAATGGCATCAGCGGCAGACACGACACCTATCTGACGCACGGGCCGGCGCCGGCGGGCGCGTCGCCGGAAGCGGCAGCGATCGCCGCCGCGCATCGTGTGCTGGTGACGCTCTTTCCGGCGCAGGCGCCAGGACCGCTTGGTCTGGATGCGGCGCGCGTCGCCTCGCTCGCCACCTACGGCTTGACCGAAGCGGATCCCGGCATCGGCTGGGGAGAAAGCGTCGCCGCGGCGATCCTCGCCTCGCGCGCGAACGATGGCGCCGCACAGGCGCAGTTCGCCTACGCGGCGCCCGGTAGTGGCATGCCCGGCGTGTGGGTCGCGATCGGGTCCACTCCGGCGCTGCTCGCCGGGTGGGGCAGCGTGACTCCGTGGGTGCTGCGGAGCGGGTCGCAGTTCCGCCCCGACGAACCGCCGTCGCTCACGAGCGGACGGTACGCGCGTGATTACAACGAAATCAAGGAGATCGGTGCGGCGAACAGCACGACGCGGACGCGCGACCAGACCGAGATCGGGCGATTCTGGCTCGCGACTCCGTCGGCTATCTGGAACCATGTCGCCCGCCAGGTAATCGAATCGCGTGGTCTCGACCCGTCGGACACCGCAAGGGCCTTCGCGCTCGTCTACCTCGCGGCCTCTGACGCGGGGATCGCGTGCTGGGACGCGAAATACACCTACAACTTCTGGCGGCCGATGGCGGCCATCCGGAACGGCGAATTCGATGGCAACGATGCCACGCTTGGTGATTCGAACTGGCAGCCGCTGTTTCCGACACCTGCACATCCCGAGTACACCTCCGGACATACAACGAACAGCAGCGCGATGGGCATGATGCTCGCGTTCCTGTTCGGCGACAACCCCGGCATGCCGATCATCGCGCTCAGCCCGACGAACCCGACGTTCCCGCGGAACTGGTCATCGTTCAGCGAAGGCATCGACGAAGTGATCGATGCGCGCGTCTATTCGGGGATCCACTATCGCACGTCCGACGAAGTCGGCGCCCGCGTCGGTCGGCAGGTGGCGCGCTTCGTCCTGAATCACGCGCTGCGCTGAGTCCTCCATGATCCGTCCTGCTCGAACGCGCCAGTTCGTAGCAGCCTCTCACTGTCTGGCGCGTTCGATCAATCCATCGAGAAGCCAGATGTCGGCATCACCTTCGCTGACCGCAGCGAAGATCGACCGTCCGTCGGCGGACCACGAGACTCGGCGCGCGATCACGATGGTGCGATCGCCGAAGTTCGTCACCTGCTGCCATGCCCCGTTTTCAGTGGAGAGCGCCCAGATGTTGGTCGTCAATCCGTCGAGCAGCGGCATGGCGAGCCACTTGCCATCGGGTGAAAGCGACGGGTTGAAGGGAACCTGCCACGAAGCGACGCGCGACGCCCCGATCGTCTTGATCGTACGTGCCGGACCGCCGCCGAGCGGGGCGGCGCGAATCTCGAACTCCGGCCGGCCATCCATGAGCGCGTGCTCCACGAGGAAGTACACCGTGGCTCCATGGACGCCGATGATGTTGCGCACAGGCTCCGGCCGTACGATCACGGGCGCTCCACCGCTCAGCGCGATCTTCTTGATCGGGCTCGATGACGACTCGATGAAGTAGATCTCGCGCCCGTCGGGCGACCACGCCATGCCCAGCCCGTGGGGTACCAGCTGGTGCAGTTCGCTGCCGTCCGGCCTGACGAGCCAGAGGCCGAACATGAACCGGGCGTTGCCCTTCGTGGACACGAACGCGATCCATTCCCCGTCCGGCGACCAGTTGGGAATGCCAATCGCCACGGCGGGATCGTCTTCGAACGTGATCTGTCGCGGCGGTCCCTTTGCCGACATCAACCAGACGTTCGAGTGGCCGCCGCTATCGGAGAGATATGCGATGCGATCGCCGTCGGGCGCCGCCGTGGGCGTCAGGACCTGCAGCGTCTGCCGTGTGACCTGTTGCTCACGCTGCAGGTCTTCACCCCGGTCGAACGCATATCGCCAGATGTCGGATCCCATTCGCAGCCGCGCAACGGATATGACACCGCTGGCATGGACGTCAGGCTGTTCGTAGGACACTTCAGCGGGTGTGAGCTGCCGTGGCGGTCGACGGCCCTTCACCGGCACTTCCCACAACGCCAGCGGCGGCGAGTACGCCTGCGTCGATCCGCGACTCGAAGCGAACACGATGCCGCTGCTGTCCGGAAGCCATGCGACACCCGCGACGAATCGGTTGTCGTCGGTCAGAAGCACCGGTTTCGTGCCGCCGCCTGCAGCGATAACGTAGACGTCCCAACGGAAACCGTCGCCTGCCTGATAAGCAATCCACTGGTGGTCGGGTGACCAGCGCGGATACTGGTAGTGCCGCGTCTCGAGCGTCGTCACGACGCGAACGTCGGAACCCTCGAGCGTGGCTGTCACCAGCTGAATGCGGTCGCCCTCGAGCCTGAAGCACGCGAGCCGGCCGCTGCGGCTCACATCGCCGCCGCCGATGCTGCTGGTGACGCGCTGCACGGATCCTGCGAGCGTCGGGATCCGGTAGATCGCGCCCTGCACCTCGCCGGGCGCGGCGGGTGAAAAGTACACGAGCGAGCTTCCGTCCGGTTCCCATCGCGGCAGTTGATGATCGGCGTCGTCACTCGTAACGGCGCGGGCGGGACCGATATTGACGAAACGGATGAAGACCTGACGGTGCCCGCCCTGCGCCGCGGTGAACGCCACCATGTTGCCGTCAGGAGAGATCGCCGGATATTCCTCGAGACCGATGAAGTCGGTCATTGCCCTCGCGCGATGAGCCACGGTCGACGGCGTCCCTGAGAACAGCGACCCGCGCAACCACACGCCCAACACAATGGCGGCCGCAAGCGCGAGGAAACCAGCGCCGGTGAGGATCGCACGCCGCGGACCGGCTCTCGGCGAACCCGCTTCGTGCGGCAGGGTGTCGAGATGGAACAAGAGGTCGTGAAAGTTCTGGAATCGCTGTTCGGGCTGTTTTTCCAGGCAGTGCCGGACGACGCGTTCTAGTGCGGGAATTGCGGCGGCGCTCGACGGCAGCGCCTCCGGTTCGTCGTGGATGATCGCGTTGAGCGTCTCGCCCACGCTCACGCGCTGAAACGGCGGAAATCCCGCCAGCATCTCGTAGAGGACGATCCCGAAGCTGAAGATGTCGGCGCGATGGTCTACGCGCAGGCCGCGTGCCAGCTCCGGCGCCATGTACGCGACCGTACCCATCACCGTGTGCATGCTCTCGTTGAGAGAGACGGTTTCGGTGTTGAGCGAGGCATCGGCGCCGGTCAGCTTCGCGAGGCCGAAATCGAGGATCTTGATGCGGCCGTCGGTCGTGATGAAGAGGTTGCCGGGCTTGATGTCTCGATGGACGACGCCGCGGTCGTGGGCGGCGGCGAGGCCGGTCGCGATCTGGCGGGCGTATTCAAGCGCCCTGGTCGGCGGCAGCGGCCGCCCGCCCATCCGATCCCGGAGCGTTTCGCCTTCGAGAACTTCGGTGACGATGTACGAGGAGCCGCGCTCGACGCCAACGTCGTACACCGCCAGGATGTTGGGATGATTGAGGGCGCCGGCAGCCCGTGCCTCCTGCTCGAATCGCCGCCTGCGCCCCGCGTCATCTGAAAACGCGGCCGGCAGGACTTTGATCGCGACGTCCCGCTTCAGTTGATCGTCGCGGGCGCGGTAGACCTCTCCCATGCCCCCGGCCCCGAGCGAACCGAGGATCTCGAAGCGGCCGACGTGATCCCCGACGGACAGAACCATAGCGACCGGCGTCATTATAGCGAGGCGTCATAGAGCAACAGCGCGGAACCGCTACAATGCTGGACGTGTCGTACCGCTTCGGCCGGTTCCTGCTCGACTGCGACACGCGCCAACTCCTCGGTGACGGTGCGGAGATCCACCTTTCCCCGAAAGCTTTTCAGCTGCTGGCTGTCCTCATCGAGAACCGCCGCCGCGCAGTATCGAAAGCCGAGTTGCTGGAGCGACTCTGGCCGTCGACGTTCGTGGAGGAGACGAACCTCGCCGGACTCGCCGCCGAGATCCGACGCGCGCTGGAGGACTCGGCGACCGAGCCTGCGTTTCTGCGAACGGTCTATCGTTTCGGATATCGCTTCGTCGGCCTCGTCGTGGAAGGGGCGGCAGGGCCACCCGCGGCAAGAGCGTGCGTCGTATACGAGAACCGCCGCTCGGTTCTGCTGGAGGGCGCCAACGTCATCGGGCGCGCGCCCGACGCAGCCGTCCAGTGCGAGGCCACGGGTGTTTCCAGGCATCACGCGCGCATCCTGGTCGCCAACGGCGAGGCGACACTCGAAGACCTCGGAAGCAAGAACGGCACATACCTGCAGCGCGAGCGCATCACCTCGACTCGCCTGTCGGATGGCGACGAGATTCGTCTTGGGACTGCCAGCCTCATCTTCCGGATCGAACCGCCGCCCGGACCCACCGACACGGTGTCCCTGGATTCGACTAGTGAGTCCTCGCTCGCTCGACGGCTTCCATGACCCGCAGGATATTGCCGCCGAGGATTTTTTCGACGTCCGCTTCGCTGTAGCCCTTCTTCAGCAGCGCGTCGGTGATCTTCGGCAGCTTCGTCGCGTCTTCCAGTCCGAGTGGCATCGTGGCGCCGTCGAAATCGGAACCGAGCCCGACGTGGTCGGCCCCAGCGACCTGCACCGCATGGTCGATGTGCTCCAGGACCTTCTCCCACGACACCCTGGGAAGCTGTCCGCTCGCCATCGCCTCGTGATCCATCCGCTCGCTCTCCATCGTCGAACACGCTTCGTCGCCGCCGCACTTCTTCGAAACGGCGTCCATCGCAGTGACGATATCTCCGTGCAGCTTTTCCGAGGCGACACGGAACTCCTCGCTCAGGAATCCGGCGTGATAGTTGATCATCACCACGCCGCCGTTCTTCGCGAGCGCACGCAGCATGTCGTCGGTCATGTTACGCGGGTGATTCGCGATCGCGCGACACGAGGAATGAGAGGCGATCACGGGAGCGGTGGTCGTCGCCAGAACGTCGTAGAACGTCTTGTCGGCAACGTGGGAGATGTCGACCATCATGCCGAGGCGGTTCATCTCACGCACCACGTCCTTGCCGAACGGGGTCAGGCCATTGTGCACGGGCTTGTCGGTGGACGAATCCGCCCAGTTGTTGTTCCTGAAATGCGTCAGCGTCATGTAACGGACGCCGAGCGCCGCGTAACTGCGCAGCAGCCGCATGTCGTCGTCGATCATGTGGCCGCCTTCCACTCCCATCAACGCGGCGAACTTGTGCGCGGCAGCGGCGCCACGGACGTCGGCTGCGGTGGTTGCCAGCACCATCGCCGCCGGATGCGTCCGAACCGCCTCGCGCACGGCATCGATCTGATCCATGGCGCGCTTGACCGCCGTCGGCCCGGTGACGTCGCCCGGCACCCAGATCGAGAAGAACGCCGCGTCGAGCCCGCCGTCCTTGATCCGGGGCAGGTCGATGTTGCCGTCGGTATGTCGGGTAGCAAGATCGAACTTCGGATCGAAGACGAGCCGCTGCGTCGTATCGATGTGGGTATCCACGACGATCGCGCGCTCGTGCAGTTGACGCGATCGAGTCGCGATTGGATCTCCCGGCGACTGCGTCAGCACGTGGCTGGAGGAGGCGAGGACGGCGGCCGCCGCGACGATCCGCATGAGACTGCGCATGCGCGGCATCTTACTCCGTACCTGGCCGCACCTGAGTGGCGCGGCAATGGACACCTGGGTTCGGCGGCGTGAGAGCGGGAATTTTCGTGACAGGTTATGGTTTAGACAGACATGGCGATCCGCCGCGCAATCGGGACACTCGTCGCCGCAGCCGTGCTCACCGGCAGCGGAGTTTCGGCGTCGAGACACTCCGAGGCACGGACGGTGGTCATCGCGGAGCTGTTCACGTCTGAGGGGTGCTCCAGTTGCCCCCCGGCTGATGATCTTTTGCGGCGGCTCATCGACACTCAGCCGGTCAAAGGCGTCGAGGTCATCGGCCTCGGCAATCACGTGGACTACTGGGACGGCCTGGGCTGGCGCGATCCGTTCTCATCTTCGCTCTTCTCGGCGCGGCAGTCCCGTTACGACGATGCCGTCTTCAAGTCGGATCGGATCTACACGCCGCAGCTCGTCGTCGATGGTGTCTTCGAGGCGGTCGGCAGCGACAACAACGCGGTGCGCCGGGCGATCCTTCAGGCAGCGGCGCGACCGAAGGCGATCGTCACCGTGCGGGCAATGCCGGATCGCGAAGGGCGCACGCGAGTCGACGTC
>Ga0247829_10000471_pt1 | contig 15421 bp, 9 predicted proteins | sample 12C_Control_Day4_FD_207765 | JGI IMG/M metagenome (GOLD analysis project Ga0247829, IMG submission 207765) | Soil microbial communities from agricultural site in Penn Yan, New York, United States - 12C_Control_Day4 | ecosystem: Environmental > Terrestrial > Soil > Agricultural land | place: USA... | reverse complement strand
CGCCAGAGGCGGGCCATGACCGCGGCGTTCTGCTCGGCCGGCAGCTTTCGCAGGCGGACGAAATCGATCACGTTGCGGGCGGACTTCTCCTCGTCGCCGGAGCCGGGGTAGATGTCCCGGATGATGCTTTGGGCCTGGGTGCCCCGGTTCAGGCTGAGGAACTCGGCGGACACCTCCGCCAGGGTGAACTCACCGGAAATCAGCCGGTCGATCAGCACGTCCTTGTAGGCGATCCGGGCGCGGACGGCCGACTGCTGCTTGTCCAACTCCTGGCTGGCGGCGTCGGACTCCGGGTCCGAGTAGGCCGCGTCGCTGCCGATGGTCCCGGTCTCGGGGCTTACGAGCAGGGCGGCGGCGACCAGGGCGACTGTGGTGGGAGCGATCAACCACCGCGGTGAGAAACCGGACATCGGCAACTGTCTCCAGGGGCAAGCGGGGTCCGGGCCCGGACAGCGTCCAGGCTTCGGGCCAAAGACAAAACGGCGGGAAGGCCGTGTGTTGGGGCGACGCGGCCCGATCAAAGGGACCGCGACGAGTTCGGGAGGGATGTCGCCATTCCGACGACACGGTTTAGATAGAGCAAACCTAGCACCAGTTCCATGAACCTTCCGTGAGTGTGACGCAACTCGGGTCCAGCACACGAGAAATGACATCCAGATGGCGGGGGCGCCGTTCGGCGGATGCCCGGGTCACGGGCAGCCGGTGCTGCGGCCGGGGGAAACAGTGGCCACTACAACACCGACACCCGGGAATACCGGCGGCCGCGGCGGACTCGATCAGGTAAGGAGGTGCGGGATGGCCGCGAACGGAGCCGAGCCCGGCGAACCGACCCGGTGGGCGCGGGCGTCCACCGTGCGGACGGCCGCCGCCTGGATGGTGGTCGCGGCCGGGTCGTGGTGGCTTTTGGGCGAGTTGGCCGCCGTCCTGCGGCCGCTGCTCCTGGCGGTGTTCCTCGGCTACGTCCTGATGCCGTACTACAGCCGGTTGCGGCACCAGATGTCGGCCCCGGTGGCAATTGGGCTTCTGGCCGGGCTGACCACCGGCGTGCTGGTGGCGCTGGCGCTGGCGGTCTACACCAGCCTGCTCGGGCTGGCCGAGGAGTTGCCGAACATCCAGGCCCGCTCCGCCGACCTGATCCGCGGCGCCACCGAATGGGGGAAATCGCTGCCGTACATCGGCCAGACGATCGGGCAGGCGGAAGTCCCGGAAGGGCAGCTCGCCCAGCAAGTCGGGTCTGTCACTCTCCAGGTGGTCAACCGGGCCGGCGGGGTGCTGGTCGAGGCGGCCGCGGCCGGGCTGTACCTTCTGTTCCTGCTGCTGGAGTCGACCCGGTTCCCGCACCGGGTGCGGGCGGCCTACCCGCCGGACCAGGCCGAGTACATCCTCGACGTGTTCGGCCGGATCAACTCGGCGATCATCAGCTACCTGAAGGCGAAGGTGAAGTCGGGGCTGGTGCTGGCCGTCCCGGCCGGGCTGATCCTGGCCGCACTGGGGGTGAAGTTCTCGCTCCTGTGGGCGGTGCTGACGTTCCTGTGCAACTTCATCCCGTACATCGGCACGGTGGTCGCCTACGCGCTGCCGGTGGCGTTCGCGTTCCTGCTGACGCCCGACCCGGTCTGGAAGCCGGTGACGGCGGCGGTCCTGCTGGCGGTCTGGCACGGGGTGTCGGCGTCGGTGATCGAGCCGATGATCCTCGGCCGGGCGGTGGGCCTGAGCCCGCTGGTGATCCTGGCGGCGCTGTCGGTGTGGGGGCTGCTGTGGGGCCTGCCGGGGATGTTCCTGGCGGTGCCGCTGACGGTGGTGCTGAAGATCGTCTTCGAGAACATCGAGGCGACCCGGCCGCTGGCAAGGCTGTTGAGCGGTGCATAGTGCCGTGTGGCCCGGTCGCCGCGTGACCGGACCACACAACGTGCGGAGATCCGATCATGACCTGGCAAACCGTGTCGGTCGTCGTGGTACTACTGATGGTCGTCTCGGGCGTCCGCGCCGATGAGCCGACCGACCTGCGGGTGATGTCGTTCAACATCCGCTACGGGTCCGCCCGGGACGGCGAGGACCACTGGGAGAAGCGGCGCGAATTGCTCTTCTCCACCATCGAGGCGTTCAAGCCGGACCTGCTCGGCACCCAGGAGGTGGAGGCGTTCCAGGCCGACGAACTGAAGAAGCGGTTGAGCGGCTACGGGTTCGTCGGCGCCGGCCGCGACGACGGAAAGGAGAAGGGGGAGATGGCCCCGATCTACTTCCGCTCCGACCGGTTCGAGAAGCTCGACGCGGGCCACTTCTGGCTCAGCGAGACGCCAGAGACGCCCGGCAGCAAGGGGTGGGACACGTCCCTGCCGCGGGTTGCCTCCTGGGTCAAGCTGCGGGACAAGGCGTCGAAGCGGGAGTTCACCTTCCTGAACACCCACTTCGACCACCGCGGGAAGGTCGCGCGGCTGGAGTCGGCAAAACTGGTCCGCAAGCGACTCGCGGCGCTGCCGGGGAACCCGCCCGCCGTCGTGACCGGGGACTTCAACACCGGCGAGGGGAGCGAGCCGTACCAGGCGCTGGTCGGCGGCGACGGACCGAAGCTGATCGACAGCTACCGGTCGGTCCACCCGGAGCGGAAGAAGGACGAGGGGACGTTCGGCGGGTTCCAGGGGACGCGGACCGGGGCGCGAATCGACTGGATCTTGCACACGGACCACTTCGCCGCGACCGCGGCAGCGATCGACCACACGAACAAGGCGGGACGCTACCCGTCGGACCACTACCCGGTGACGGCGGTGCTGCGCTGGAAGTGAGGCCCGGCCGGGTCGCGCCCCGCCGGCCGGCCGTTCGCCCGGACAGGGGCTGCGCTGGAGTCAGTTTCCCGACCCCGAGGACGCGACCAGTTGCCGGGCGCAGGCCGCGGCGCCGATGAACCCGGCGTCGGAGCCGAGCTGCGCGTAGCGGACCTGGACCTGCTTCGCCGGGTAGCTCAGCGCGAACCGGCTGATGTACTCCTTGATCTTCGCCAGGAACGGTTCGCCGGCCGCGATCATCCCGCCGCCGTAGGCGATCAACTCCGGGTCCACCACGGAAATGATCGCGCTGGCTCCCAGCGCCAGGTAATAGGCGGTGTCGTCCACGATCTGCATCGCCAGGGGGTCGCCCGCGGCCGCGACGTCGAAGACCTCCTCGGCCGTCATCGCGCTGCCGTCGTCATCTCGGAGAAGTTCCCGCAGCCGGGTCGGGCCGCGGTACGCCGCCATCGCCTCCCGGGTGCGGCCGACGACCCCGGTGGCGCTGGCGTACGCCTCCAGGCAGCCCTGCCGGCCGCAGCCGCACAGCCGGCCGGTGTCCGGCAGCGCGATCCGCATGTGCCCGAGTTCGCCGCCGTGGCTGTGCGCCCCCTCCATCACCCGGTCGTTGATAATGACCCCGCCGCCGACCCCGGTGCCCAGGGTGAACAGCACCAGGCTGTGGAAGTCGCGACCGGCCCCGATCCAGTACTCGCCGAACGCCGCCGCGTTCGCGTCGTTCTGGAAGGCGGTCGGCTTGCCGAAGGTCTTGTGGATGTAGTCGCGGACCGGGACGTTCCGCCACGGCTTGAGGTTGGGCGGGTCGAGGATCAGCCCGAGCTTGATGTCCATCATGCCCGGGGTGGCGACGCCGATCGCGGCGATATCCCCCATCTTGAGCTTCGCGGCCTTGACCGCCTGGCGAATCGCCTCGGCCATGGTCGCCAGCCCGTGCTCCTGGCCGAACTGCGGCTCGGTCGGCAGCATGACCGACTCGGCAGCGGTTCCGGTGTCGTCCACCACCGCCGCCTTCATGGTCGTTCCGCCGACGTCCAGCCCGACGTACTTCAACACCTCGGCCATCACGCGAATCCCGGAAGTAAGGACGGATGACGATTGTTGTTGTATGGCTTTCCCGTGCCCGCGCCCGTGCCCGTGTCCATGCCCGGGTTTGAGAAGAATCGGGCACGGGCACGGGCACGGGACAAGGCGGTCGGTGTTCCCCTGCCCGCCCCGTTACCCTATCATCGCCTCCGACCAAGGGAGGTCCGCATGCCCGCACACCGGTTCGCTCATTACCTGATCCTCACCGCAGTCTGCGGGCTCTTGACGCTGCCGAACCTCGGCGCCCACAGCCTCTGGGACATGGACGAGGGGGTGAACGCCGAGTGTACCCGGGAGATGCTGGAGGCCGGCACCTGGGTGGTGCCGACGTTCAACTGGGAGCTGCGAACGGCCAAGCCGGTCATGACCTACTGGCTCCAGCGGTTCTCGTACCTGGCGTTCGGGGTCAGTGAGTGGTCGGCCCGGCTACCGTCGGTCCTGCTGGGGCTGGGGTCGGTGCTGTTGACCTACGAGTTGGGCCGGCGGATGTTCGGCGCGGCGACGGGTCTGCTCGCCGGGGTGGCGCTGGCGTCGGCGGTGCAGTTCTGCATCCTCTCCCACGCCGCGACGCCGGACGCGCCACTCATCTTCTTCACGGTGCTGACCTTCACCGCCTTCTGGTTCGGCCACGAGAACGGCAGCCGGCGGTGGATCGTCCCGACCGCGGTCGCCAGCGGACTGGCGGTGCTGAGCAAGGGGCCGATCGGGCTGGCGCTGCCGGGGCTGGTGGTGCTGGCGTACTTCGCGTGGAACCGGGAGTGGCGGCGGCTGTTCGACCCGAGGCTGGCGTGGGGGTTCCTGGCCTGGGGACTGATGGCGCTGCCGTGGTACATCCTGGTTACGTCCGAGACGAAGGGCGAGTACATCGAGGAGTTCTTCGGCAACCACAACGTCAACCGGTTCCTCACCCCGATGGAGAACCACAAGGGGCCGGTCGTTTACTACGTCGGCGCGCTGGTGGTGCTGTTCGCGCCGTGGTCGTGCTTCGTCGGCGGCGCGATCTGGTACGCGGTCAAGGGCGCACGCACTCCGAACCCAAGCCCACCCGTGGCCACGGGTGGGCTCACGCAACGCGCCGACCGGTTCCTGCTGTGCTGGTTCCTCGCATACCTCGTCTTCTTCTCGCTCGCGCAGACGAAGCTGCCGAACTACATCGCCCCGCTGTATCCCGCGCTGGCGATCCTGACCGCGCGGTTCCTGGTGCGGTGGGGCGAAGGCGCCATCACCCCGCGGCGCTGGGTGATGCCGGTGGCGGCCGCCGGGGTCGCGCTGACGGGCGTGCTGCTGGCAGCCGGGCTGGTGTTCGCGTCGGGGTCACTACCGCTGTCGGCGAAGGGGATGCGGACGTTCCCCGGTCTGGAGGCGTGGGCGTGGATCGGGCTGATCCCGCTGGCCGGCGCTGCGGTGATGGCCTGGGCGTTGCAGGCCGGCCGGCGACCGGTCGCGGTCGCGGCGGTGGCGGCGGCCTCGGTCGCGATGGTAGGGGTGATCGCCGCCGGACCGCCGCTGGTGGTGGACCGGTACAAGGCGGCCAAGGAACTGGTGCTGACGTCCGGCGCCCGCCAGCCAGACCGCGACATCCGGTTGGCGGCGCTCCAGTACTTCCAGGACAGCCAGAGCCTGGTCTTCTACGCCGGCCGCCGGATCGAGATCGTCCACTCGGCCGAGCAGGCGAACCAGTTCCTGGCGATGCCGTGGCCGGCGTACCTGTTCGTGCCGGAGCCGATCTGGCAGGAGCACTTCGCCGGCAAGCCGGCCACCCCGCCGCACCGCGTCGTGGCGCGGAAGTACGACTTTTACCGCAACGCGGACGTGATCGTCGTGACCAACGAGCCGGTCGGTGAAGTGACTACGGCATCGCGCTGATTTCTTGCTCCCCTCTCCCCGTTGGGGAGAGGGGAGCAAGACAGGCAAGCAACGCTGACCAGCGTCACGCCCCGTCCTTCCCCCGGATCTGGGCCTTGAGGACGTGCCGCAGCCGGCCCTCGATCTTCTGGTGCGCCTTGTCCACCTCTTTATCCGTGAGCTGCCGGTCGGCGACTCGGTACGTCAGCGCGTAGGCGAGGCTCTTGGTCCCGGCCGGGATGCTCTCGCCGCGGTACACGTCGAACAGCCGGGCGCCCTCCAGCAAGTCGCCGCCCGCCGCGGTCAACTCGGCGAACACCCGCTCGGCCGGCACGTCCTCGGTCACAACAGCGGCCACGTCGCGCAGCACCGGCGGGAAGGTCGAGACGGGACGGTAGGCGTACCGCTCCGGCACCGCGGCCAGCACCGCCTCCAGGTCCAACTCCGCCACCAGCACCGCCCGGTAGGCCAGCTTGAACGACGCCGCCACCGTCGGGTGCAGCTCACCGAACGCGCCGACCGGTTGGCCGTCCACGAGCAAATGCGCCGACCGGCCAGGGTGCAGGTGCGGCACGTCCTTCGCCGGCTCGAACGACACGGCCGGCAGGTGCAGGTCGGCTACCAGTCCCTCGATCACGCCCTTGAGGTCGTAGAAGTCGGCCTGCGTCGGCTTCTCGCCGAGCGGGTCGTCCCACGCCGCCTCGTCGCGCCGCCCCGACAGCACCAGCGCCAGCCGCCGCGGCTCGTCGGGGAGTTGTTCGCCCGTCCGCGGCAGGTAGACCGGCCCGAGTTCGTATAGCGCCACCGATGGGAAATTCTTCAGGTTCTCCGCCGCGACGGTCAGCACGCCGGGCAGCAGCGTCCGCCGCATCACCGACCGCTCGGGGCTGACCGGGTTGACCAGGGTGACGGCGTCGGGTGTCGGGTATCGGGTGTCGGGTGTGACGGAATCCTCGGTATCAGATGCCCGATACCCGATACCCGACATACCCGACGCCGGGCTGGTCAGCGCGTAGGTGATGACCTCCTGCAACCCTGCGTCGGCGAGCAGGTCGCGAACCTTCTCCTCCAGCTCCAGCGGGCGGTTCCCCTTCTGCTCCGGCAGTTCCAGCGGCAACCGCGACTCCGGCAACCGATCGTAGCCGCTGACCCGCGCCAGCTCCTCGATCAGGTCCGCGGCCCCGGCCTGAATGTCCAGCCGCGTCGGCGGCGTCGTGACCTTCCAGCCCCAGACCGTCGGCTCCACCTGGAACTGGAGCGCGGTCAGCACCCGCTCGACCTCACCGTCCGGCACCGGGACGCCGAGCAGCCGCTCGATCTCCGGGCGGTTCAGTTCGACGACCTGCGGCGGCACCGGGGCCGGGTAGTTGTCCGCCATCCCCGCCAGCACCTCGCCGCCGGCGTACTTGTGGAACAGTTGCGCCGCCCGGGTCGCGGCGGGCTTCACCACCTCCGGGTGGACGCCGCGGCTGAACCGGGTGCTCGCCTCGCTGAACAGGTTGAACTGCCGCGCCGTCTTGCGGACGCTCACGAAGTCGAAGCTCGCCGCTTCGAGCAGGATCGTCTTCGTCGCCTCCGTGACCTCCGTCTCCAGCCCGCCCATGACGCCGGCCAGCGCGACCGGCCCGGCCGTGTCGGCGATGATCAGGTTGTCTGGGCCGAGTTCCCGGTCCTGGCCATCAAGCGTCTTGAGCTTCTCGCCGGCCTTCGCCGGGCGGACGATGATCGTCGGGGCCTTGCCGCCGGCGCGCTTCACCAGCACGTCGTAGTCGAAGGCGTGCAGCGGCTGGCCGTACTCCAGCATGACGAAGTTGGTGACGTCCACCACGTTGGTGATCGGCCGCATGCCGGCGTAGGCGAGCCGGCTCTGCATCCACCGCGGGGCCGGACCGACCGTCACGTTGCGGATCACGGTCGCGGTGTACCGCCCGCAGAGCTTCGGGTCGGCGATCTCGACCTTCACCTTCCCCTCGACCGACTCCTTGGCCGTTCGGAAGTTCAGGTCCGGCTCGCGGACCTGAGCGCCGGTGAGGGCCGCGACCTCGCGGGCGATCCCGAGCAGCGACAGGCACCGGGCCATGTTCGGCAGCACGTCCAGATCGACCACGACCTCGCCGAGTACGTCTTGCAGCGGCGTCCCCGGGGCCGGGTCGGCGTCGTCGAGGATGATGATGCCTTCGTGCTCGTCGGAGATGCCCAGCTCGAAGTTGGACATGCACATGGCGTCGTTCGGGATGCCGCGCAGCTCCTTCGGTTCCAGGGTGAAGGTGGCCTTCTTCCCGTCCTTGTCGGTGTAGAAGTACCGGGTGCCGCGCAAGCCCAGGACGACCTTCATGCCGCTCTGGCCCGGCGCGATGTTGGTCGCCCCGGTGACGACGGTCTTCGGCTGCGCCGCGCCGTGGTCGAGTTCGACGAGCTTGAGCTTGTCGGCGTTGGGGTGCTTGGTGATGCCGGTCACCCTGGCGACGACGACCTTGTCGCTGTCCCAGACGGGGGTGGCGTCCTCGGGCTTGACGCGCAACCCGTCGGGGACCGGTAGTCCGAATACGCGAACGCCGCCGGCTTCGAGCCCGGCGAGGGTGAGTCGTTCGACCAACTCGGCGGGGTTTGTCGGGAGAGGGACGTATTCGTTGAGCCAGCTCAGCGGGACGAGCATCGGGGGATTCCTGCGCGGGGGAATGCAGCCATGGTAGGGGACGGCGGAACCCGCGGCAGGGGTTCAGGGCCGACCGCGGCCCGACGGCGAAAAACCCTCTTGAACTGGTGTCGGCTCCCTCCTTTAATAACACCCACCGAGCGCCCCGTTAGCTCAATTGGCAGAGCAGCTGACTCTTAATCAGCGGGTTCTAGGTTCGAGTCCTAGACGGGGCACTGACTTACGGCGAATCGCAGTCGGCGACCTACCACTCCCGTAGCCACCTTATCTGTTCGACTCGGCCTTTCCCTCCGCTCGGGTTGCCCTCAAGTTGACGCGCCTTGCTCCGGGGTGGATGGCGTCCAGGCAAACCGGTACGCATCGCCCAACTGCACACGGGTCATGTGGACGATCTCCTGGGCGTGGCCCCGGAAGTGCGGGACACTGTCGAAGATCGCTGCCACGCCGGTCACGTCGAACCCCTGGATACGGCGAACTTCACCAAGCTGCCGGGCATCGACGCGGGCCAGTACCCGCTCCGCCTCCTCGACGGCGGCCTCCAGGCCACGCACCAGCTCCTCCTTCGGGATCGGCCCCCGCTCGGCAAACTCGGCCGCACGGTCGCGGGCGTCGGCCGCCTCGCCGATGCCAGCCACGATCCACTGCCGCAGGTTGCCGCACAGGTGCAGGATCAGGTTGCCGATGCTGTTGAGGCCCGGCCGGGGCCGGTGCCACACCTGATCGTCGCTCAGTTGACTCAGGCAGTGCCGGATGCGGTCCCGAGCGCTCCCCAGTTCCTGGGCGGCCGCAGCCCCAACGGCAGCGGCCAGGTCGTCGGTAGTCATGCCCGTTCCTCCACGATCCCAAAGGCCCGCACCGGGAAGGTGCCCATGCCCTTGACCTTGACCGGCACGGCGAAGAAGCGAAAGCCATCACCGGGAAGCTGGTGCACCCCCCGCAAGTGCTCGACGATCGGAACTTCAGCGGCGAGCAGGAGGGAATGCACGGGCCGGCTCAGGTCGCCAGTGTCGTCGATGTTCAAGGAATCGATGCCCACCAGCGCCACCCCCGCGCCGAGCAGGTACTCGGCGGCGTGCCCAGTCAGGTAGGGGTGTCCCTCGAAGTACCGGTCCGTTCGCCAGTGCGCGTCCCAGCCGGTGCGGACCAGCACCGCCTTGCCTTGCAGGTCGTGGCCCTCGAAGGCGGCCCGATCGATGGCCCGGCCGTTCGACAGGTCCGGCCGGATCACGACGCCGTTCAAGTTCGCAAGGCGGTCCAGGGGGAGTTCGGACAGGTCCTTGCCGTCGGGGTAGCGGTGGAACGGCGAGTCGAGGTAGGTGCCGGTGTTGGCGACCATCTCGATCCGGCCGATGTGGAACTCGGTGCCGGGAGCGTAGTGCGACCGGGACTGCTCCCGGCTGAGGAAGTCGCAGACGAGAGGGGCCGGCAGCCCCCTGTACGTCACCATGCCGTCCTCGACGACGTGGCTGACATCGGCGAGCATGGGTGTCTCCGGTGTGGCTCGGGCGCACCTACTTCTCGGCGGGCATGGCCGCCCGCATCATGGCCGCCACCGCCCGGGCATCCCCGCCCCGGGTCTGGAGGGCGGCGATGACCTTCTCCCGGCGTTCGACCGGGTGGTTCTGGTTGAGCTTCCACTTGCCTTCGAGCCGCTCGATCTCGATGCGGAACCCGACGATCTGGCCGAGCAGTCGGTCCACGAAGGTGGACGACCAGTCCGGCGCCCACGGGCGGGGCATGGCGGCCTCGTACACGGCCACGCTCTGTCGCACGATGTCGAGCAGGCTGTCCCGGTCCTCGACCAGTCGGACTTGGCCGTAGGCGTGGACGGCGGCATAGTTCCAGGTCGGGACGACGTTCTCGGCCTCGTACCACGTCGGGGAGACGTAGGCGTGCGGGCCGGAGAAGACGGCCAGTGCGATCCGCCCGGCGAGTTCCTTCCACTGCGGGTTGGCCCGTGCCATGTGGCCGACCAGGGTGCCGTGCGGCCCGGCGGCCCGGTCGAGGAGGAACGGCAGGTGGGTGGCGAATGGTTCGCTGCCGACCTGGGAGACAAGCAGCCCGAAGCTGTGGCTCTCGATCAGGTCGTGGAGCGTGGCCGGGTCGGTCTCGGCGAACTGCGGCGGGACGTACATCGGCGGCGGACCCCGGACGGCGGGAGCGGTACACCGACAGCCCGGCAGTGTACCGCCGGCCCGTTGGCCAGTCGAGGACGATGACATTCCCCATCGCCCTACGACTGGCCCGCGGTGTTCATGACAGGTGGGACACTACCCCAGTGGGAAGGGTTCACCGCGGGCGGTATGGGAATTACCGCGCTGGAGGTTGAACCGGGAGGACGCCGGCGGCGTCCTCAGGGTGGCGGGCTGACGGAGGAAGTACCAGTGGGGGAGAAGCGAGACACGACCGGGAAGAAGGTCCGCCCCCGGACGGCCGTAAGGGGCAAGCGGTATCTCTGCGCCAGGTGCCGCAAGCGCAGCCCGAGGCCGGTCATGACCCCGGCCCCGTGGTACTGCCCCAGGTGCCTCGAAGAGAGAGCCGCCCCGAACTCGTGAGCGCCACGACGCTCAACCCCTCGGCCAGAGCGTCGAATACTTCTTCCTGTACTTCGGGTCGGCTTCCAGTTCGATCAGGGCTGGTGAGCCGCCGACGCCAGTCGGCGGGTGTCACCCTCACCCGCCGACTGGCGTCGGCGGCTCGCAGCGTACACTTGCCTGTCAAGCCCGGTCGGACCTCTCTTCGGGCAGCTACGGATCGGCGCGGCCCATTCTCCCACACCCGAAGCACGCGGTTGACTCGCCCTCACGTCACGGTTCACAATAGTCCCCACTACGACGCGGCCGGCTTCCCCATCGCTGCCCCGGTCCGCGGACCGCTCGACCGGTCCTCCGGGAGTCTCCCCTCCGATGACCTTCCGCGCCTCACTCCTCATCGCGCTGACCGCACCAGCCTTTGCCCAGCAGCCGATGCCGCCGGATAAGCAGGCCGAGGTCGCGCTGGCCGCCGGGCAGCGGGCGTACAACGACGGCCAGCTCGCCGCCGCCGCGCAGAAGTTTCAGGAGGTCGTGCAGAAGTTCGGCGGTACCCCGTCCGCCAACGCGGCGCGGTACGGCCTGGCGCTGTGCCTCATCAACTCGCCCGAACAGGACTTCGCGAAGGCGATCGAACACCTGGCCGGCCCGGCCGGCGACGGCGGCTTCGCCGACCGGTGGCTGGCAGCGTACCAACTCGCCGTCTGCCACCGCGCGCTGGGGCTGAAGGAAGTGGAGAAGGCCACATCGGACGAGGAGCGAAAGAAATCCGAGCCGCGGTTCGCCGAGGCGGCCCGCTGGTTCACGACTGCCCGGGACGGGTTCGCCGGCAAGAAGGACGACGAGCGCGCCGCCCGGTGCCGGTGTGACCTGGCCGAGATGCTGCTGCGGCAGAACAAGGTGAAGGAGGCCCGCGCCGCCTGCGAGCCGTTCGCGAAGGACGACGCGCTGGCGAAGAACCGGCATCGCCCGCTGGGCCTGTACTACCACGGGCTGGCCTGCTTCCTCGACCGCGACCCCAACGCCGCCGGCCGGTCGCTCAACCAGCTCGCCCCGTTCGCCGATCCGGCGTTCGGCGCTCACGCCCGCTACCTCGTCGGTCGGGTGCTGCACCTGTCCGGCGAGACGGCCGAGGCGTCCTTCCACTACGACGGCGTGCTGACCGACCACGAGAAGCAGAAAAAGGACGCGGCGCAAGCGCTAACGCAGCCGGATAAGTTCAAGAACAACCCGTTCGAGAAAGCGCGGCTCGAAGCGCTGGCGCAGGGGCCGCCGCCGGAGTACGTCGCTGCGGCGGCATTCCACGGGGCGTGCCTGCACTACGAGGCCGGCCGGTTCGCCGAGGCGCTGCCGAAGTTCCAGGCGTTCGGCAAGGAGTACGCCGGTTCGCCGCTCCAGCCCGACGCGGCGCTACGGGCCGGGTTCTGCCTGGTGCAACTCCGGCAGTTCGACGAGGCTGCGAAGCTCCTCGCCCCGCTTGCCGAGAAGACGCCGCGGCTGGCGGATCAGGCGCTCTTCTGGCTCGGCAAGGCGCAGCTCGGCACCGCGCAGGCCGCCGACCCGAACAACCCGGCCGACCGGGACGCGAAGCTCAAGACCGCGATCGACACCCTGCAACGGGCGGCCGACAGGGCCGGCCAGTCGCCCAACGACCCCGACGCCAAGGGCCGCCGGGCGGAGATGCGGTTCGACCTGGCCGACGCGCTGCAGATCGCGAAGCGGTTCAAGGACGCGGCCGCGGTCTACGAACAGCTCTGGAACGAAACGGCGCTGCCAGGCCGCCGGGAGGAGTTGTTGCAGCGGCTCGCCGCGGCGCTGGGCGCGGCCGGCGAGCTGGACCGTTCCAACCAGCGGTGCGACGAGTTCCGCCGCGCCTTCCCGGAGAGCGTGCTGATGCCGGCCGTCTACTACCGGCAGGCCGAGAACGCACACTCACTCGCGACCCGGCCCGGCACCTCCGCCGAGGATCGGCAGAGGCGGCTGGAGGACGCGGCCGCCAAGTATCAGGAGGTGACGGCCAAGTTCCCCGAGTTCGAGCGGGCGAGCTTCGCACGGTTCGGCGCCGGCGTCTGCCTGGCGCAGCTCGGCAAACTCGACGAGGCGGTCGCGGCGCTCGAAGCCATCCCGGCCCCGGACCGCGCCGGCGAGCTGGCGGCGGCGGGCTACCTGCTGGCCGACTGCCTGATCCGGCAGGCCCCGGCGAAGGCCGAGGACGCGCTGCAAGAGAACATCGTCCGCGAGAAGCTGACCGCCGCGGCACAACTGCTGGAAGGGTTCGTCGCGGCCAGCCCGAAGGCCGCGGAGGCGCCGGCCGCGTTGCTGAAGCTCGGCCACTGCACCAAGCGGCTCGGCGCGACGCTGGCCGACCCGAACGAGCGCAACCAGACCCTCAACCGCGCCCGCGAGGTGTACGAGCGACTGGCCCGCGAGTACCCCAAGGACCCGCTCGCCGGGCAGGCCCGGCTCGACCAGGCAAAGGTGAAGGCCCTTCTGGGCGACAGGGGCGGAGCGATGAACGACCTGCGCCAGTTCGCGCAGAACGGTGAGCTACAGAAGGCCCCCGAGGCGCCACTGGCGGCACTGCACCTGGCGACGCTCCACCGCGATCAGAACCAGCCGGCCGAGGCGGCGAAGGTCCTCGACGACGCCCGCAAGCGCTACGAGCCGGCGTTAGCGAAGGACCAGCAGAGAGCCGACTGGGTGCCGCTGCTGAAGTACCACCACGCGGTCGCGATCTTCGAGGCGGGCAAGCCGGCCGACGCCCGGCCGCTGTTCGACCAGGCGGCCGGCGAGGCGAAGGGCAAGCCGCTCGGCGCGGAGGCGGCGCTGCGCGGCGGCCAGTGCCGCCTCGCCGAGGCGCGGGCGAAGGTGGAGGCCGCGCGCAAGGCGAAGGAGCAAGCCGGCAACGACGCAGGCAAGGTCAACGCGGCGAACCAGGCCACGGCCGCCGCCCGCGGCGCAGTGCTGGAGGCGGCAAACGGCCTGATGCGGCGGGCGGCGGAGTTTCGGGCGGCGCTGCCGACCGCCGAGCCGCGCGCGCGGATGCTCTACGACGCCGCCTGGGCGTACCGCGGGCTGGCCGACGGGCAGGCGCACGCCGCCTACCGCCGGCTGATCGAGGAGTTCCCCGACGCCGCGCTGGCCGTGGACGCCCGGTTCGAACTGGCCGAGATGCTGACCGACGGCGGCGACGCTGGGGAGGCGGTGAAGCTGCTCCGCGAGGCGCTCGACAAGGAACCGAGTGACAGGCCAGTGTCACCGGAGACGACGGAGCGCATCCGGCTGCGGCTCGGGGCGAGCCTGCACGCGGCGAAGGACTACGCCGCCGCGGCGAGCCAGTTCGAGGCGGTGGCCGGCAACGACAAGTCGTCGCACCGGCCGCAGGCTCTCTACCGGGCCGGCGAGTCCTTGCTGGCGGCCGGCGAATTCGCGAAGGCCGTCGAGAAGCTGGCGGTGTTCCGCGATAAGGGCGAGTTTCACAACGTCGGCGGGGTGAGCGACCGGGCGGTGCTGCGGCTTGGTCAGGCGCTGGCCGGGGCGAAGGAGTGGGACAAGAGTCGGCAGGCGTTCGAAGTGTTCCTCCAGCGCTACGGCAGCAGCCCATTCGCGGCCGAGGCCCGCTACGGCATCGGCTGGGCGTTCCAGCAGCAGGGCAAGTTCGACGACGCGGTGAAGTCCTACGAGCAGGTGATCGCGGCGACGACCGCCGAGGCGGCGGCGAAGGCGCAGCTCGGTGTCGGCCAGTGCCGGCTGGCGCAGAAGAAGCCCGCCGAGGCGGCTGCGGCGTTCCTGGTGGTGCCGTACACCTACGACTACCCCGAACTGGGCTACGCGGCGCTGCTGGAGGCGGCGCGAGCGTTCGCCGAGGCGAAGCAACCCGAGCAGGCCGAGAAGATGCTAAGGAAGGTGTTGAAGGACGCGCCGAAGGACAGCGAGTGGGCGAAGGCAGCGCGGGAGCGGTTAGAGAAGGTGAAGTAATAAGCGTCTGTCTTCGGCCACGCAGCGGCGACCGATGGTAGCCAGGGGCGCAAGCCCCTGGTGTGTGGGTGTGAAAGAACCCAGCCCCGGAGGGGCGGCAGATGACCCTCGACCCGCAGAGGTTGAGAGCCGCGTATGAGCGGGGAATGCTAACGCTCCAGTCGGTTGTCTTGCACGCCATCGAGCTGGCTGCCGAGTACGACCCGACCGACTTCGCCGATACGCTCCCGGACGGTTGTGTGGACGACATTCGAGAACTCGTATCGACCCCGGCGGAGAAGCTGGTCTGGTTTGAGTGGGCATGCATTACTGATCCGGCCGCTTACGAGATCCATCGGCGAGAACGTGAGCAACGATTCACCGAAGGTCGGCAACTTTGGCTCCAATACTTCACCGTGAAGGACACCGATCGATCTGCCGCCCCTTGTATGTTTCGTACACCGAAGGGAACAGGTGGGGTAGACCGTGTGCCCCTCGGGCCACGAGCCCGACCCGGAGCGAGGATCACCCCACCGTCCCCGGCACCCCCGGAGCCCGAACAGGCG
>Ga0247829_10000470_pt1 | contig 15434 bp, 15 predicted proteins | sample 12C_Control_Day4_FD_207765 | JGI IMG/M metagenome (GOLD analysis project Ga0247829, IMG submission 207765) | Soil microbial communities from agricultural site in Penn Yan, New York, United States - 12C_Control_Day4 | ecosystem: Environmental > Terrestrial > Soil > Agricultural land | place... | reverse complement strand
CAGCCTGTCCGTTGGGCAGGCACGCATGCGACAAGGGCGCCGCGCGAACAGCGCGCGTCGACTGCTAGCGTGGCGAAGCGGACGGTCGGTTGCGAGGCGAAGCATGCTCATGCGGCTCTGCGCGATTGCGCTCGTGCTCCTGGCGGTCGGTCTCCCCGTCGGGGCCGCGACTGCCCACGACAACGAGGTCGACCTGCTGCTCGTGCTCGCGGCCGACGTCTCCCGCAGCGTCGATGCCGAGAAGTTCAAGCTGCAGCGCGAAGGCTATGCAACCGCGATCACCGATCCCCGCGTCGTCAAGGCCATGACCCAGGGCAGCCGCCGCCGCATCGCGCTCTGCTTCGTCGAATGGGCGGACGACTACGAGCAGAGCGTGATCGTCAGCTGGAGCCTGATCGAGGGCGGGGAGGACGCCCACCGCTTCGCCCGGCTCATTCGCACTGCCCCGCGTGTGCACTCCGGCCGCACCTCCATCGGCGCCGGCATCGACTACGCCCTGGCGCAGCTCGGCCGCGCGCCGTTCAGGTCGCCGCGCCGCGTCATCGACGTATCCGGCGACGGCACCAGCAATGCCGAGCGCACCGTCACGCTCGCGCGCGACGAGGCCCTGGCCCAGGGCGTGACGATCAACGGCCTTGCCATCCTGAGCGCAAAGCCGATGTCGACCAACCCCCGCCACACGCATCCGCCCGGCGGGCTCGCGGCCTATTACCAGGCCAACGTCATCGGCGGCCCCAATGCCTTCGTGGTCGAGGCCGCAGGCTTCGACGACTTCGGCCGCTCGCTGATCGGCAAGCTGATCAAGGAGATCGCCGACGCGGGCGGCATCGATGCATCGCCGCGCGTGGAATAGTCGGCTCAGCCGCCTTCCAGCTCCTCGCGCAGGATCTCGAGCTCGAGCCACCTGTGCTCGGCCGCTGACAGCTCCGCCTGCCGTGCGGCAAGATCGGCCGACACCTGCGTGAAGGCCGCCCGGTCGCGGGCGTAGAGATTGGGGTCGCCGAGCCTCTGCTGCAGCTCGCGGATGCGCGCCTGCAGGCCCGCGATCTCCTTCGGCAGGGCCTCGAGCGCGTGCTTCTCGTGGAAGCTGAGCTTGCGCTTGGCCGCCTTCGCCCCGCGCTCGGGTGGCGGCGCCTTGCCCTCGACCGGCGCCGGCTTCGACTTCGCCTCCGGCCTGCCGGCGAGATCGGCGCCCCGCTGCGCCAGCATGTCGGTGTACCCGCCCGCATACTCGACCCACCGGCCACCGCCTTCCGGCACGATCACCGCGTTCACCACCCGATCGAGAAAATCGCGGTCGTGACTGATGAGAAGCAGGGTGCCGGCATAGTTGCCGAGCATCTCCTCCAGCACGTCGAGCGTCTCGAGGTCGAGATCGTTGGTGGGCTCGTCGAGCACCAGCAGGTTCGACGGCAGGGAAAGGGCGCGCGCCAGCATCAGGCGGGCCCGCTCGCCGCCGGAAAGCACGCGCAGGGGCGTGCGCGCCTGCTGCGGGGTGAACAGGAAGTCCTTCATGTAGCTGACCACGTGCCGCTGGCTGCCGCCGACTGAGACCGTATCGCCGCGTCCCCGGGTCAGCGCCTCGCGCAGGGTCCACTCGGGATCGAGGCTCTCGCGGTGCTGATCGAGGCTCGCCATCTCGAGGTTGGCGCCGAGCCGCACCGTGCCGGCATCGGGCGCCAGCGCGCCGGTGAGCAGGTTGACGAGCGTGGTCTTGCCGCTGCCGTTGGGCCCGACGATGCCGATGCGGTCGCCGCGCAGGATGCGCGTGGAGAAATCCGCCACGATCGGCTGCGGGCCGAACGACTTGGCGATCGACTTGGCCTCTATCACGAGCGTGCCCGACGCCTGTGCCGCCGTTGCCTCGATCACGGCCTTGCCCGCCCCCTTGCGAAGATCGCGCCGGGCCTGCCTAAGGCCCTGCAGCGCCGCCATGCGCCGCACGTTGCGCTTGCGACGCGCGGTGACGCCGTAGCGCACCCAGTGCTCCTCGCGCACGATCTTGCGGTCGAGCTTGTGCTGGGCCTCCTCCTCCTCGGCCAGCTGCTCGTCGCGCCAGGCCTCGAACCGGCCGAAGCCGAGCTCGACGCGGCGGGTGCTGCCGCGATCGAGCCACACGGTGATGCGCGAGAGGTTCTCCAGGAAGCGTCGGTCGTGGCTGATCAGCACCAGCGCGCCGCTGCGCCCGGAGAGCTGCCCCTCCAGCCACTCGATCGCCGGCAGATCGAGATGGTTGGTGGGCTCGTCGAGCAGGAGGATGTCGGGCTCAGGCGCCAGCACGCGCGCGAGCGCCGCCCGCCGCAGCTCGCCGCCCGAGAGATTGGCCGGGTCCTCGGTGCCGTCGAGGCCGAGCTGCTGCAGCAGGTAGCGCGCCTGGTGCGGATCGTCGGTGGGCCCGAGGCCCGCCTCCACATAAGTGAGCGTGTCGGCAAAGCCCGAGAGGTCGGGCTCCTGCGGCAGATAGCGGATCGCCGCGCCCGGCTGCACGAAGCGCTCGCCCTGGTCGGGCTCGATCAGCCCCGCCGCGATCCGCAGCAGGGTCGATTTGCCCGAGCCGTTGCGCCCGACCAGGCACACACGCTCGCCCGCGGATACCGACAGCCCTGCGCCTTCCAGCAGCGGCGTGCCCCCGAAGGTCAGTCGGATGTCGGCGAGCTGGAGGAGCGGAGGAGCGTTGGCCATCGGCTGCGCATGGGAGGAGACGGGACGGCTCTATAGCGTGGCAGCCCCGTCCTGTCTCCCCGCCAATCGGCCTTGTCATGCCGGCCGAGGGCGCCAGCCCGAGCGCCGGTACCCAGGGCCCGGACAACAACCGATCTGATCGCAATCGCCCTCAGATCGCCATCTCGGTGTCGGCGTCGAAGAAGTGCAGCCGTTCCGGATTGACCGCGAGCCGCAGCGACTCCTGCACCTTGGTGCGCGTGGTGGGGTCGACGGCGGCCACCATGCTGTCGTTGCCGACACGGACGTCGAGCAGGATCTCCGAGCCCAGCTGCTCGATCACCTCGACCTTGGAGGCGAACGTGAGCCCCGCCGGATCGGCGTCACCCGCCACATGCAGGTTCTCCGGCCGCACGCCCAGCGTCAGCTGCTGGCCTACGCGGCTACGCAGGCGTTCGGCCTGCGCCGGCGGCACCTCGATCTCCAGCCCGGAGTTCTTGGCAGTCAGCTTGCCGTTGCCGTCGGTCATGGTGACGGCGGCGAAGTTCATGGCCGGCGAGCCGATGAAGCCCGCCACGAACCTGTTGGCCGGGTTGTTGTAGAGCTCGAGCGGCTCGCCCACCTGCTGCACGATGCCGTCCTTCATCACCACCACGCGGTCGCCGAGCGTCATGGCCTCGACCTGGTCGTGGGTGACGTAGATCGCGGTCGTGCCGAGCCGCAGGTGCAGCTTCTTGAGCTCGACGCGCATCTGCACCCTGAGCTTGGCGTCCAGGTTCGACAGCGGCTCGTCGAACAGGAACACGCGCGGGTGGCGGACGATGGCGCGCCCGAGCGCCACGCGCTGGCGCTGGCCGCCCGAGAGCTGGCGCGGCTTCCTCTTGAGCAGGTCGCCGATGCCGAGGACCTCGGCCGCGTCCTTCACGCGGGTCGCGATATCGGACTTGGCGAACTTCCGCATCTTCAGGCCGAAGGCCATGTTGTCGTAGACCGACATGTGCGGGTAGAGCGCGTAGTTCTGGAACACCATGGCGATGTCGCGGTCCATGGGGGCGAGCTCGTTCACCACCTGGCCGTCGATGGAGATGTCCCCGGAGCTGATCGCCTCCAGGCCCGCGATCATCCTGAGCGTCGTCGTCTTGCCGCAGCCCGACGGGCCTACGAACACCACGAACTCCTTGTCGCGGATCTGCAGATTGACGCCTTTGACCGCGTGCACGCTGTCATAGAACTTGTTGATGTCTGTGAGGACGACCTGCCCCATGCGCTTTCCTCTTGCTGCCTCCCTCTCCCCACTGAAGGGTGAGGAGAGGGAGACCTATCCTTTTACCGAGCCCGTCAGGCCCGCCACGTAGTGCTCGACGAAGAACGAGTAGGCGATCGCAACCGGTATCGAGCCCAGCAGCGCGCCCGCCATCAGCGCTCCCCAGAAGAAGACGTCGCCGCGGATCAGCTCCGAGGTCACGCCCACGGGCACGGTCTTCTGCTCGGGGCTCGACAGGAAAACGAGCGCGTAGATGAACTCGTTCCACGACAGCGTGAAGGCGAAGATGCCGGCCGACAGGATGCCGGGAATGGCGACCGGGATGATGATGTAGATCATCGCCTGCCAGCGCGAGGCGCCGTCGATGCGCGCGCACTCCTCGAGCTCCTTGGGCACCGCCTTGAAGTAGCCCATCATCAGCCAGGTGCAGAACGGGATCAGGAAGGTCGGGTAGGTCAGGATCAGCGACCAGGGCGTGTCACCCAGCTTGTAGTTGCGGATGATCTCGGCCAGCGGGATGAACAGCAACGTCTGCGGCACCAGGTAGGTGACGAAGATGCCGGTGCCGAGGCTGCCGGCGAACGGGAAGTTCAGTCGCGACAGCGCGTAGCCGGCGAACACGCCGCACACCAGCGAGATCGCCGTGGACGCGAGCGCGATGAACATCGTGTTCCAGAGCCACGATAGGAACAGGGTCTCCTCGAACAGGTACCTGAAGTGGTCCAGCGTGGGCTTCCAGGTCCAGAACGGATTGTAGTTGACCGAGTTCCAGGGCCGATAGAGCTCGCCGTCGGGACGGAAGCTCGTGATGATCATCCAGTAGAAGGGGAACAGCAGGAAGATCAGGAAGAAGGCCATGGGCAGGTAGAAGTATGCCCAACGCCTCCACTTTGCACCTTCGATCATGATCAGCGCGTCTCCACGCGGCGGATGTAGAGCAGCTGGACGATGACCACCAGGAACAGCACCGGGAACATCGCGAGCGAGATGGCGGCGCCTTCGCTGAGCAGCCCGGTGCCGATGCCGATCTGGTAGGCGTAGGTCGCGAACAGGTGCGTCGCGTTGGCGGGCCCGCCGCCGGTCATCACGTACACGATCTGGAAGTCGGCGAAGGTCTGGATCACCGAGAACAGCACCACCACCATGGTCACCGGCAGCAGCAGGGGCCAGGTGACGTACCAGAACCGCTGCCAGGGCTTGGCGCCGTCTATTGCCGCGGCCTCGTTGAGCTCGGGGCTGATGGTCTGCAGGCCGGCCAGCAGGCTGATGGCGAAGAACGGCACCCCGCGCCAGATATTGACGACCATGATCGAGATCATCGCCAGGTCGGGATCGCCCATCCAGTTGATGCGGCCGGTGATCAGGCCCAAATGATAGAGCGTCCAGTTGAGGACGCTGAAGGTCGGGTCGAACATCCACTTCCAGGCGAACGTGGACAGCACCGTCGGAATGATGAAGGGCAGCAGGATGAAGGCGCGGGTGAAGGCCTTGCCGCGGAAATTGCGGTTGAGCAGCATGGCGAGCCACAGACCCATCGCCAGCTTGAAGACGGTGGTGACGCCTGTGTAGAGGAACGTGTTGTAGACGGAGGTTCGGAAGATCGAGTCGTTCCAGATCTTGTAGAAATTGGCGAGGCCGACGAAGTCGCCGGGTACGCCCACCTTCGAGTTCGTCACCGACAGCAGGATGCCGCGCACGAACGGGTAGGCGATGAACATGCCGAGCAGCACCATGGTCGGCACCAGCAGCACGAACGCCAGCCAGCGCTCGTCCTCCAGCAGCCGCTGCCGGCGCGGCGGGGGAGCCTCGTTCAGCGTGGTGGTGACCGCGCCAATCGCCATGGGTCGTTTCCTGTCGCCACGTTGGGCTTTGTTCTTTTCGGCCTCCGCAAGTGGTGCCAGCGACGCGCGCCGGCAGCAACTTGCGGAAGCTCTCTTTGCTTAATCTCGGCGCAGTCTGCCGAGCGCTTCATTCAGGCTTCAGCCGTAGACCTTCTTGAGCTCGGTGTCGGCCCACTTGACGGCTTCCTCCGGCGGCATGCCCTGCACGGCCTTCGCGTACATGTCGGTGACGATGTACTTGGAAAGCGCCTCGGCCGCCTTCGCGTTCGCGAGGCCGGCATAGCCGGGGGTGCGACCCAGGCGGCCCGCCACCTTGTAGGGGGTCATGACCGGATCCTCGTCCCACACCTTGTGCTTCTCCCAGTCCGCGGCCGGCGGGGTGGCGAAGCCCTTCTGCGAGACGAACCACTTCTCGTACACGGGCTTGGAGTGGACCCATTTCAGGAAGTCCTTGGCCGCCTTCTCGTTCTTCGAGTACTTCGGCAGCACGTGCGAGAAGTAGGTGTGCATCGAGAACTGGCCAGCCGGGCCTTTCGGCAACGGTGCGTGCAGGATGTCCGTCTTCAGCTGCGCACCTTTCTCAGTGATGTACTTGTCGGGGTTGCGCAGCGACTCGATGTAGATCGAGGCGCCGTTGAGAGTCGCCGACACTGTCTGTGACAGGAACGCGCGGTTGTTGTTGGTGTCGTCCCAGGCAAGGCCGCCCTCGTCGTGCGCGTCCTTCCAGAAGCCCGTCATGAACTTGACGGAGGCGACGGTCTCCTTGCTGTTGATGGCAACCTTGCCGCTCTCGTCGACCTCCTTGCCGCCGAAGGACCACATCAAGGGATAGCTGAACGTCGGCGCGTCGCCGAAGGTATGGCCGAGCGTCTGACCGATGGGCCGGCCCTTGGCCTTGAGCTTCTTGCCGACCTCTTGATACTTCTCCCAGGTGTCGGGGAACGAACTCGCGCCGACCTCCTCGAACCACGACTTGCGATAGGCGATCATGCCGCCGACGATGGTCCACGGCATGGAAAGCCACATCTTGCCGTCGTTCGAGTTCGACTTGACGAGGGGATAGTAGCCGCCATCGGCCTTGCTCACCGCCTCCGCGACGTCGCTCATGTCCACGAGGCTCGCGGCATAGAGCTGCGGGTGGTTGTTGAACAGCATGATGAGGTCAGGACCGGACCCGGACTGGATCGCCGCCGTGATGCGCGGCTGCAGATCGTTGCCGTTGACCGTCTCCAGGTTGACCTTGAATCCGAGCGCCTTCTCGGCCTCGGGCAGTATTTCCCTGCGCAGGAGCTGATCGGAAGCCGGTACGAAATCGTTCCAGCGGAGCCATTGCAGCGTGGCGGCCTGCGCGTAGGCAGGGGCTTGGCCGGTCGCAAGGATGGCCGCCATGCCGCCGGTCTTGGCGGCGAGCGCACCGGCGCCCGACACCTTCAGGAATCGACGACGAGTGACACGAGACATCTTAGTTTCCTCCAGTTTCAGGTTTTGTTTGGTCTGCTAGAATTTGTACGACGACTCTAAGAGCAGACGTTGTGGCGCGCAAGGGATGGCGGATCGAAGGCGCGCGGGCCCGTCCCGCGCGCCCACTGCGGGTGCCTTGCGCTGTGGTGGAATCCGCCCTACCTCGCCTGGCGCGTCGAGCGCGTGACGCAAGTGGCGTAAATGTGGCTTTACGTGGAGCGGGGGCGCTCAGAACTCCACGTCGAGCTCCTCCATCTCGGCGGGCTCGGCCTTTGCGTCCTCCACCCACTCCACCATGGCCGGCCACTCCATGATGCTGCGGCTATAGGCCGAGCATTTGGGGTCGAGCTTGACGTCGTAGGTGAGGAAGCGGGTGCACACGGGTGCGTACATGGCGTCCGCCATGGTCAGGCTGCCGCCGAACAGGTAAGGCCCGCCGTACCGCTCCAGGCACTCGCGCCAGATCGCCGCGACGCGCCCGATGTCGGCCTGGGCGCCGGCCCACACCTTGAAGCCGGGGTGGTGCGCCTTGAGGTTCATCGGCAGCGCCGAGCGCAGATTGTAGAAGCCCGAGTGCATCTCGCCGCAGATCGCGCGGCAATGGGCGCGCGCGGCGCGGTCCTTCGGCAGCAGGCCGGCACGCGGGAAGGTCTCCGCCAGGTATTCGGCGATCGCCAGCGTATCCCACACCTTGACGCCGTCGTGCGTGAGGGCCGGCACCAGGAACGACGGCGACAGCAGCAGCAGCTCGGCACGTGCGGACGGATCGTCGAGCGAGACCAGCTCCTCCTCGAAGTCGATGCCGGCGAGCTTGCACAGCAGCCAGCCGCGCAGGCACCAGGACGAGTAGTTCTTGCTGGAGATCGTGAGTGTGGCCTTGGGCATTCCGCGGTCCTCGTTGGGGGTGGTGCAAAAGTTGCATCCCAACCGCTTCTGCGGCGGTTTCTGCAATCGCCGCGCGGCCGTTGATTGCAACTTTCGTTCCACACCTTCCAGCCGCCCGGGGCACACGCAGAACCCATGCTCTACCTCGCCTATCAGACACACACCGACATCATGGTTCCCGTGCGCGCCTTCGCGGAGGCTGGGCTCTCGGCGCTGGCGCCGTGGGCCGCCTCCGAGGACCTCAAGGTTCTGCGCAACCTCACCGCCGCCTACGAGCTCATTACGCGCGCCGGCCTTACGCACGAGCGCCCATCCTACGGCATCGACAGCGTCCGCGTCGGCAACCGGGAGGTGGCCGTGCACGAGGAGCCGGTGTCGGTCAGCCCCTTCGGCACGCTGCTGCGCTTCCGCAAGGATGTGACGATGGCCCAGCCGCGCGTCCTGGTCGTCGCGCCACTATCCGGGCACTTTGCCACGCTGCTGCGCAGTCTCGTGCGCACGATGCTGCCGGAGCACGATGTCTGCATAACGGATTGGCACAATGCCCGCGACGTGAGCATGTTGCACGGCCGGTTCGGCTTCGAGGACTACGTCCAGCACCTCATGGATTGGCTGACCGAGATGGGGTCGCCCACCCACGTTGTCGCCGTGTGCCAGCCGTGCGTGCAGGTGCTCACCGCCGCCTCCCTGATGGCCCAGGCCGGCAGCCCCGCCCAGCCGCGCAGCATGACCTTGATGGCCGGCCCCATTGACACGCGCATCAATCCCACCAAGGTCAACGAGCTCGCCATGTCGAAGCCGATCGAGTGGTTCGAGCAGAACCTGATCGCCCGCGTGCCGTTGCGCTACCCTGGTGCGGGGCGCAGGGTCTACCCGGGCTTCGTGCAGCTCTGCGCCTTCATGTCGATGAACATCGACCGCCACCGCAAGGCGCACCTCGACCTCTACGAGCAGCTGGCGCGCGGCGAGACCGAGAAGGCCAGGGCGGTGAAGGCCTTCTATGACGAGTATTTCGCCGTCCTCGACCTGGCCGCGGAGTTCTACCTCGAGACGGTGGCCTGGGTGTTCCAGGAGGCGCGCCTCGCCAAGGGCGAGCTGTTCGTCAAGGGCGAGCGGGTCACCCCGCGCGCCATCCGCTGCACGGCGCTGCTGACGGTGGAGGGCGAGCGCGACGACATCTGCGCTCTGGGCCAGACCGCCGCCGCCCACGACCTCTGCACGGGCATCAAGCCCTACCTGCGCCGCCACCACATGCAGGCGGGCGTCGGCCATTACGGCGTCTTCTCAGGCAAGCGCTGGGAGGAGCAGGTCTACCCCATGGTGCGCAACATGATCCTCTCCAGCGAGTGAGTCTTCTCCCTCTCCCCGCAGGCGGGGAGAGGGGACTCGCGCTCCCCGCGCATCTGTGCGACACCGGGCGCCGCACCAATCCCGGGGGTCCCCCATGCTCACCATCTACGGCGTCTATCGCTCGCGTGCCTCGCGCAACATCTGGCTCTGCGGCGAGCTCGGCATTCCCTTCAAGCTCGTGCCGGTGATGCAGCTCTACCGGCTGAGCCCCGAGGCGGCGAAGGGCACCCTGCACACCAAGTCGCCCGAGTTCCTGAAGGTGAACCCCAACGGGCACGTCCCCTCCATCGACGACGACGGCCTCGTGCTGCACGAGTCGCTTGCCATCAACCTCTACCTCGCCAAGAAGCATGGCGGACCGCTCGCGCCCGCCAACATCGCCGAGGACGGGCAGATGTCCATGTGGGCGCTGTGGGCCGTCACCGAGCTCGAGGGCAACGCGCTCACCGTCCAGACCCAGCGCATCGCCAAGCCGCCCGCCGAGCGCGACCCGAAGGCCGCGCAGGCCGCCATCGATGCGCTGCGCGCCCCGTTCGCGGTGCTGGACCAGGCGCTTGCCCCGTCGGGCTATCTCGTTGGCGGTCGCTTCACCGTGGCCGACATCAACACCGCGGAGATCGTGCGCTACGCGCTTGCCGCGCCCGAGCTGTTCGAGGCCGCCCCGCGCGTCAAGACCTGGCTCGCCGCCTGCCAGGCTCGCCCCGCCTTCAAGGCCATGTGGGCCAAGCGCGACGCCGAGCCGGCGTAAGACTGGCGCGCGAATCGAAAGCTGCCCGGTCGCGCGGCAGGTGCCGAATTCGGCGGCACAGCCTCGCGACTGCAACGCAGGCGCGCTGGTCAATCGACCACGGGAATGTCAGGTTGCGATCCGGAAGCGCGAGCCCTCGCCGCGCGCCGAGGAGGAACCATGGCCAACCTCGCAACTGAATTCTGCGGCATCCACTTCAAGAACCCGGTTGTGGTCGCGTCCATCGAGCCGACCAACAGCCCCGAGATGATCCGCGAGTGCGTCGACGCCGGCGCCGGCGGCATGATCGTCAAGACGCTGACCGACATCGAGGAGATGGCCGTCCTCACCGAGAACTCCAAGTACGCCATCCTCAATGACAAGGGTGACATCATCCGCGGCAAGATCCCGCACGACTTCCGCTTCTATTCGCGCTCGGGCTACTCGACCACGCCGGTCGCGGAATGGGTGCCCCATCTCAAGGCGCTCAACCGCTACGCCAAGGACAACGGCTCGGTGCTGATCGGCTCCGCGGGCGGCAAGACGATGCAGAGCTGGAAGGACATCTGCCGCACCATCGAGGACTGCGGGCTGGCGATGGTCGAGCTGAACTTCGGCTGTCCGCATCCCGCGATGATGCCGGGCGTGCACGGCGGCTCGATGATCGGGCAGGAGCCCGACGTCGCCTACGAGGTGGTGCGCGCCGTCAAGGAGGTGTGCGGCATCCCGATCGTGGTCAAGCTCACCCCCGACCAGTCGCGACCGCTCGACGTGGCGCGCCGCGTGCGCGAAGCGGGCGCCGACGCCGTCACTGCGACCAACCGCTACACCGGCTTCGCCGTCGACATCGAGACGGGCGAGCCGCGGCTTGCGGGTCCCGCCGGCATCGGCGGCCCGTGGACCAAGCCGCTGTCGCTGCGCTGGGTGCACCGCATCTACACCGAGCTCGGCATGCCCATCACCGGCTCCAACGGCATCTACGATCACCGCGACGTCGTCGAGTTCATCATGACCGGAGCCGGCATCGTGCAGGTCGGCTCCGTCCTTATGATCAAGGGCATCAAGTGGCTGCCCAAGATCATCGAGGGCCTGGAAACCTTCATGGACGAGCACGACTACCCCGACGTTGCCTCCATGCACGGCATTGCCTCGCGGCGCGCGGTCAGGGATTACGGTCAGCAGTTCGAGAAGCCGCGCATCCACTCCTCGGTCAACCGCGACACCTGCAAGAACGCGACCTCGTGCACGATCTGCATCCAGACCTGCTTCTACGAGGCGCTGTCGCAGGCCGACAAGAAGGTCGGCGTGCACTCCGACGCCTGCATCGGCTGCGAGATGTGCCTCAACACCTGTCCGTTCAACTCGATCAACCTCCAGGAGACGACGCCGGAGGAATTGGCAACCGGCGGCTTCTATTCCATTCCCGCGGGCGGGTTCGAGCAGGACAAGTTCGAGAAGGAATTCCCTCGCGGCCTGAAACTCTCCCGCCCCGAGCGGTGAATGTCCGCGTCATCCCGGCGCTTGTCGCCGGGATCCATCATTCCTCTTGCTCCGTCGCTAGTCGATCGCTGGATGCCGGGGACAAGCCCCGGTATGACCATGGGATGCAAGCGTCGGCGTCACCCCACTAGGCGGTCGACTTCCCGGTCGTCGTGGCGATCCAGATGCCGGCGAAGACGGCGACGAGGCCGAGCAGCAGGTTGGGCGTGATCGGCTCGCCGACGAGCTGCGTGGCGAGCAGGCCCGCCGCGATCGGGTTCACCGTCATGGTGTTGGCGACGCGGGTCGGCGTGGTCCTCTGGAGGGCAAGCACCCACAGGATGAAGGCGAGTGCGCCGCCGGCAACGCCGAGGTAGATGCCCGCAATCCAGTCCGCGGGTGTGAAGGTCGCAAGGACGGCCACGCGGCCGCTCAGCGTACCGTACAGGATCAGCGCCGCCGCGCCTGCGCCCATTCCGACCGTCAGATACCCGAGCGCGCTCGACCTCTGCATGAAGGGGCGCGACCACACGTTGTAGAATGCCATGCACAGCACGGCGCCGGTCATGATCAGCTCGCCGCGCCATGCGCCGGCCGGCGCGGCGGACAGACCCGAGGAGAGGGCTGCGAGCACGCCGCACATGGCGACGAGCACGCCCGCCGTCTTGCGCGCCGTCAGCGCCTCGATGCCGAGCAGGGCGCCGACCACCATGGTCTGCAGCGGCAGGGTCGAGAGCGCGAGGCTGGCGCGCGCCGCCGTCGTGTAGCTCATGGCGATATTGTAGAGGACGAAGAACAAGCCGAAGTAGCACACGCCGAGGCCGGCGACGGGGAGCCAGTCGTCGCGCCGCGGCCACCGCACGCGCAGCAGCAAGGCGACCGGCAGCACGCAGAGGAAGCCGATGCCCCAGCGCAGGATCGCCAGCGTCACCGCATCGGCGTTGCCGACGAGATATCGCGTCACCGCCGCTGCCGTGCCGCCGAGGCAGCTGGAGACGATTGCCATCAGCACGCCAATCGCTTCACCCATCCGCTTCCCCCGTGTGCAAGCCGTCGTCGCCTATGCCATCTTGTCGTTGCAGATCGTGTCGGCAACTACCTCGCAGGTATTCATGAAGACGGACGCGGACTTTGCCGCGAGGCTGCGCCGGTGGCGCGAGCATCGCGGCCTGTCGCAGCTCGAGCTGTCCGGCCGCGCCGGCATCTCGCAGCGCCATCTGAGCTTTCTGGAGCTCTCCCGCGCGCGTCCGAGCCGGCAGATGGTGCTGCGGCTCGCCGAGGCGCTCGACGTGCCGCTGCGCCAGCACAACGCCCTGCTGCTGGCAGCCGGCTACGCGCCGGCCTGGCGCCAGACCGACCTCGGCTCGCCGGAGCTTGCCCAGGTCGCGAGCGCGGTCCGCTACATGCTGGTGCAGCAGGAGCCCTTTCCCGCGGTGGCGGTCGACCGGCACTGGAACCTGCTCGAGGCCAACGGCGGCGCGGTTCGCCTGGTTGAGTTCCTTGTTGGCCCGTTGCCGCCGGGCACGCCTGTCAATCTTGCGGACGCCTTGGTTGCGCCCGACGTGCTGCGGCCGTTCCTCGTCAACTGGGCCGAGGTGGTGCGCTACTTCGTACGCAGCGTCGAGGCAGACGCCGCCGCCGACGGCAGCGAGGACACGAACGCCCTGCTGGACCGGTTGCTCGCCTACAAGGGCGTGCGCTCCGTCATGAAAGCGCCGGCGAAGGAGAAGGCGCAGGGGCCGGTGCTGCCCATGCATTTCCGCAAGGGCAAGACGTCGCTCGCCCTGTTTACGACCATCGCGACGCTCGGCATCCCCCAGGACGTGACCGCGCAGGAGCTGCGCGTCGAGAGCTTCTTCCCCATGGACGCCGAGACCGAGACGGTCCTGCGTGCCTGGGTGCCCAAGAGGCGAGGTCGCATCGGCGCCCGAGGAACGCTTTCTCGGTGACGAACGGCGGGCCCTCCAGCAGCATTCACTTCTTGTATTTTACCACTCAATGAGTGATAGTCAGTTCTGTCCAATGAACCGGGGACAAGCTTGCGGCTCTACAAGCTCAAGGCCTTTGCGCGCTTCCAGCGCCGTGAGCGGATCGCCGATCAAGTGCTCGGTAGGGCCGTGAAGAGCGCGGAGGAGGGGCTCGTCGATGCCGACCTCGGCGGCGGGCTCATAAAGCAGCGCGTTGCCCGCCAGAGCCAGGGAAAGAGCGGCGGCTTTCGTACCCTTATCGCCTATCGGCGTGGCGACCGAGCGATCTTCCTGTTCGGCTTCGCCAAGAACGAGCGGGACAATCTCGACGCCGACGAGCTCGTCTATTGGCGGGGCGTTGGCCGCGCCTACCTGGGCCTGGGTGACGAGCGCATCGAAGCTGCAATTGCCGCGGGCGAGCTGAACGAGGTGAGCTATGACGAAGATGAGTAGGTCGAGGAGCGCCCTCAAGGGCAGGGTACGGATGCGGTGGGAGATCGTCGAAGCCATGCGTGGACTGCGCAAGATCGGTGCCGTCAGCGATACCGAGCTGGAGAAGACAACGCTTCGAATGCTTGGGCGCGACGCGCTTCCGAAGGTGGCCGACCTTTCGCCGTCGGAGATCGCCCAGGTGCGGGAACGTGCGGGCTTGAGCCAGGCCGTCATGGCCGGCTACCTCAACGTGGCCGTGAACACGGTCAGCCAGTGGGAGCGGGGCGAGCGCAAGCCGACCGGCGCAGCGCTGAAACTGCTGCATGTGGTCAAGCGGAGCGGGATCGAGGCTCTGCGGTAGGGCTCCGGTTCGCGGATGCTGCGCCAACGGCTCCGGAGCGCTATGTTCCGTGCGGACATATCCACGCAGGCGGGTCGCGAGGCAATGGCACGGGCACCGAAGCGGCGCAATCGGCGCGCTGCCGCTCCGCCGCAGGCGGTGAGCGGCGAGATGCGCAACGCAGGCCTCACCATCCGCGTTGACCTCGGCGCTTTCGGCAACCTCGGCCCCGGCAAGATCGCGCTCATGGAGCTGATCTCCAAGCACGGCTCGATCACGGCCGCGGGCAAGGAGATGGGCATGTCCTATCGGCGCGCCTGGTTGCTGGTCGACGAGATCAACCACATCTTCCGCGAGCCGCTGGTGGAGACGCAGATGGGCGGCTCCGGCGGCGGCGGTGCGCGCCTCACCCGCCTCGGCCGCGACGTGGTCGGCCGCTACCGCGCCATCGAGGGCGCCGCAGCCATCGCCTCCGCCGCCGACCTGCGCGCGCTCAGGGCCTCGCTCCCCGCCGCGCCTGCCCCCCGAGTCGAGCGCGAGGAGTAGTGCGCATTCCCGGATGCCGAGCCAAGGCGAGGCAATCCGGGAACTTCCCCGCCGAATGCGAGGTCGCCACCTCACGCATCGCTCGCCTCGCCCCCGACCGAACCCTGCAACGGCCCGCTCAGGCTGCGCCGATCGAGCGCCACGCTCTTGATGAGCGCATAGACCGGCACACCCGGCGCGAGCCCCAGCCGCTCCGCCGAGTAGCGCGTCACGCGCGCGACCAACGCTTCGCCGCCGCAGTCGAGCCGCACCTCCACGATCGGCCCCTCGCGCGCCGCGATGTCGGCCACCACGCCGGGCAGCACGTTGAGCGCGCTCAGGTCCGAGGGCGCCGATTTGGCGATCATCACGTCGCGCGCCCGCACGCGCAGTCTCATTCGCGCGCCGACGTCGGCGTCGAGCCGCGGCAGTCGCCAGACCCCGGCGCGCGAGCGCAGCTCGGTAAGCCCGAAGCGCTCGTCGTGGCCCACGACCTCGGCCT
>Ga0247829_10000469_pt1 | contig 15460 bp, 17 predicted proteins | sample 12C_Control_Day4_FD_207765 | JGI IMG/M metagenome (GOLD analysis project Ga0247829, IMG submission 207765) | Soil microbial communities from agricultural site in Penn Yan, New York, United States - 12C_Control_Day4 | ecosystem: Environmental > Terrestrial > Soil > Agricultural land | place... | reverse complement strand
CCGGATGAAGGCTGGCTGTACCCTGTGGGTGGTGAGAAGTGTGCCTGTGCAATAGATCATTCTTCTATCTCCCTGTTCGACCCAAATGGCCCTCGCCGACCGCCTGCGCGCAGCGCACAAGGCCGCGACAAATGCTAATGCCTCCTATGCCCGACTCGTGGCCTGGTTGGAGGAGGAGGCTCAGAGATTTGACAGAAGAGTTTTCACTACTTTCCGAACAACAACCAACCAATTTGAGCCTGAGTTGTACTTCCATCTGGATGCGGGTTGGCTCGACAACGCATTGTATCAGGGAGTGTGGCAGCACTGGGATGAGATCAAGGTGCGCGCAAAAGCGGATGGCATAGAGGCCAAGAAAGCCGAACAGGAATGCTCCCTCTCTCTGCCCACCTTCTTTTTTGTGCTCCCTCTCAACGCGCCGACGGCCGCACAACAATAAAACGTCCACCTCACTTCCTCTTCGCCTTTTTCTTCGGCGGCTTGTTGGCCTTGGCGAACTTGGCCTTTTCCCGCTCGCGTTTGAGGTCCCACTGGCCCTTCTGGTCCGTAAGGGCCTTGTCCGCGTCGTTCTTCTGGCTCGCCAACTGCAGCTGGTCCCGCTGCGCCGGCGAGACCGCGTTCTTTTTGAGCTTCAGGCCCGGGCCAAAGACGTCGTCGACAAACGGCTGCAGTTGCGGCTCGTCGATAATGCCGCGGTCCACAAATGCCTCCAGCAGAATCTGCAGCTGCCGGGCCACGCGGTCGGTCGCCGCGGGCTGGAAGACGAGGCGGGCAGTCGTATTCGTGGCGACCCTCATCTTTTCTAGCAACGACCGGTAGTAGAGGATGCTGTTCTTCAGGCGGCGCCGCTCGATGCGCGTGCCCGCCGTCTTGACCACCTCGCGGTACTTGCCCATGACGACGGGGTCGTCGACCAAGCTCAGCTCCTTTTCCAGCGCGGTCTCCATGGCCCGGGCGGCCAGCTTAGCCTCGCGCCTGTTCACGCTCTGCTCCAAGAGCTCGCTGCCCATCTTGTCCACGAGGGCCATGTCCAAGGGGCCCATCATCTTCGCGTACAGCACGGCGAAGAAGGACGTCATCCAGTTGCGCTCCGTCTGGATCACGTGGTGCAGGTGTTGCTGCAGGTCGGACTCTTGCTGTTGCCCGTTGAAAATGCTGGCAAAGTTGGCCGACCCCCCGGCGGCGCCACCACCACCACCTGTTGACCGGGCCCGGCCGCCATTGTTGAACGCCTGTAACACAGCGAGGCCCAGGCCTAGCACCTCGGCCACGTCGCGCCGATAGTTCTCTTTTAAAACCTCCACTTCGAGTGTCAACGCCGGGACGCGGGCGTGGGCCAATTCGACCCCGTCGGGCAGCGTGATGCGGTTCTCAAACGGATGGGGGACGTGGGTGCGCATGCGCTCCATCTGGCTGACAGGAATCTTCGGGCCCGTTTCGCCACCGACCCCGTCCAAGGTTGCTGGGTTCATCAGGCGCTCCATGACGGCCTCGCGGGCGCGCCACTGGTCCTGCGTATACGTTTGCCGCATGCTGTGGTGGTGCAGCAGGCTGCCCATTTCGGCGCCCATGGCCCGGGCCTCTTGGTCGATCGACCGCTCCATGTCGGGCGTGATTTTCACGGCCTGGGTGCTGATGACCACAAGGGGCTGCGCGTTCGTGCCCTCGACCATTTCGCGCCGTCGTATCGCCGCGTCGAGCAAGCGCCGCTGGGTCAGCAGGTCGAACAGGCCCGTGCTCGGCAGGACAAATGGGGCCGACCGACTTGCGCCCAAAGGCCCGAGGCGCGCCGTGGCGTGATGAAACACGTCCGCGTGCATCTCGCCTTCCTGCATCGCGTTGACCATGGTTTCGAGTTGCCCCACACTGGGCGACCGATACTGCAACTGCGCGTCGGCGTAGACGAAGACTTCGACCCCCGGGGGGCACACGCGGTTGCCAATGTCGCGCGGGGCTTTGGGCGCCGGCTCGCCCGGGCGGGGCGGGGGCTGAAACTCGACCTCTAACCGCGTGAGCGGGACGCGGGCGCCGGCCCCTGCCAGCTCGGCCGCCGCGAGGCGACAGTTGACAAAGAGGCCCGACGAAGGCTCGATGACGCCGTAGGGCAGGTCAATGTCGACGCGCTCGTGGGCCGCGGCGAGCAGGTAGGCCACCACCCAGTTGGCCATCCGCTGTTTGTCAAAGAACCACATCCCGACGAAGCCCCAGCGCCGTGCGAGGACCCGGGCTCTATATAAAATCGCCCGCGCCTTGCGCATGTAGTCCGGGTTGTTGTACATTTCGGGCCGCAATAAATCGGGGTTGTCCCCGCGGCGCAGGCCCGCGCGATCGGCCATGATTTCGTCCAACGGTCCCCATTCGAAAAAGTGCGGCACGTCGCTCGCGTCAAAAGTGAGCGTGTCGAGGTAGCGTTCGATTTTCAAAATCTCCTGATCGTTGTCGGCCATCGAGTTGGCGTAGGCCATCGACCACGGGTGCACGATGCTCACGACCCCGGTGGCGAACTTGCTGTTCCCGCCCGTTGCCATGTTGCCAGCGGGGGCAAGGGAAAGAGCTGGGGTGTCAGGGCCAGGCGCGCCCACGACGAGCATAGGCCCGCCTGTGCCAAAAGGTCGCGACTTCCAGGGCCCTCAAGCGCGAGCGCCATCCAGGCCCCGAGCGCGTCGACCAAGTGGCGCGACCGGAACGTGTGTCGTGCGTGCATGGCGGGGTCCATCGGCCCGTGGGGGCCCACCGTATAGTTGAGCCACACGGCCATGAAGCGCGGCCAACTGTCGTCGGCCTGCCGACAGACGGCCTGCCAGATGCGCTGGTCAAAAGGGGGCCGGCCTCGGACTCCTTCCAACGAGCGGTCGTCAACGTAGGCCGCGCGCACAAAGGCGTCCCTGACCGCACCCTGCGTCCGCTCTTCCAACGCGCGGTCGATGATGCGTTCGACCAAGAGGAGGAGGACGCGCTCAATGTCGCGCTCATCGACCTCGGCCACGTCCTTGCGCGGGACGTAGGCGTAAAAGTCGTCGTCGGTCAGCTCGACCGTATCGGGCGTGGCCAAGATCGTGCGCGCAATGGCCGTCTCGCGCGCCACATAGGCGTCCAAGTATAACAAGGGCTTCTCAAACGAGAGCGTTGTCGTCATGCGCTTGTAGCCCGTGTATCGCAGGCGAAAGAGCACCTCATGCGCGTCACCGCTGTCCGCCTCTGCGGCATAGACGGTCTTAAACTGCTCCCTTTCGCCGGGCAAGAGGAGGCGCTCGGGATATAAATTCTGCAGGTCGCTCAACAGGTCGTCCCTGTGCGCTTTAAATGCCCGCTCAAAAAAGGCCCGCATCGCCGGCAAGCCCGTTTGCAGACGCCACGCGGCCAGTGCCTTTTTCGCCTGCATCGCCCGGCGGCGGCGGATTGCTTCGTCTTCTTCACTCGGGGGACGAAGAGGGACGGTGTAACGCAGGCTGTGATCCCGCCAGAGGTGCGTGAAAAAGAGTCGCTCGCCGACGTCCAAAAACGCCGTGCGCAAGGGGGCCGGGTCGAGGAGTAGGTCGCGCTCCGTGTGCCGCGGCCCCTCGTTGAGGCCGGCCCGCGAACCGGTAAACTCATCGCCGAGGCCTTCTTCTTCTTCTTCTTCTTCTTCGACCTCCTCCTCTTCGTTGGGGGGCTGATAGTCCGGTGCCTCAGGTGGCGTGCGATAGGCCGCCCAGGGCCCAAGGTCGCCGATATCTAACCCAAGCAATGCGGTGGGCCGAGCGAGCATGCACGCATAGCGCAGCCACAGGGCGTGCAAGTATTCGCCCGCTGACGAGGTCCAACCGTAGGCGTCGAGCGCTTCGGACAACAACATCCCCGTGGTCATGACCAAGTGGGGCGAGTACTTGGACAAGGGGTCGTGGGTGACACACAGCTGGCCGCGGGCCATGCCAATTGCGGCCGCATAGCGGTAGTCGGTCGCCTTGGGGTCGAGGGCGTTGAGGTTCAACAGGTCGAAGCCCTTCTCGTCCTGGGCCATGTCGCGCAGCCGCTCCAGCAGGACGGCACAGAGGGCCACGTGAATCCACGACAGCCGCCAGAGTTCCTGTGCGGCCTGCGGCGAGTCGTGGACGACCACGTCACGCAGCCGCGTATGCCGCACCCACGCCCGCCGATAGATGCGCGTGATGGCGGCCACCAGCTCGGCCAGGTGCACCTTGGCCGCCGCCGTGCGCCCGGGTGTGATGAACTCGGCGTCGGTCATCCCTTCAGCCTCTTCTTGAAGCTCGTGAACGCGGGCCATGTCTGCCTCGAGCTCGGCGGCGATTAAAGAGGTCACATCCTGGTCCGTCTCCGCGTGCTGGCGCCATCGCTCGCCCGGGGGGCAATTGAGCAACACATACTGGTCGGCGGGGACACGGCGGGTCATGTACTTACTCACACAGGACACTAATTAATACTCATACGCTGGACGGGCCTGAGCTTTGGGGCAGGCCGTAAGGTCGGCCTCGCGCTGGCGGACCCACGCCGAGCCGTCGTCGCCGGCCGGCAACTCTGGGCGGCGGGCAGTGGGGGCGCGGGGCACCGGGCGCCAGAACCCTTGCTTGGAGAAGCGGGGCAGTGGGCGATCCATGTGGGTCTTCCAGCATCGGCCCGCGTGAAGCTGCTCGCGCAGTAGCACCATTTTTTCGCCCTCCACGTGGATTTCCCAGGCGTAGATGCGTCCAATTTGGACGAGGAAGTCCATCATGACACCCCATAAAGAGCCCTCCCAGTTCAAGGGCATCTTCGCATTTTGGAGGATGAGACAGCGGGGCTGCACTCGCACCAAACACCACATGGTCTTCGTGTGCCCATGCAGGTAGGGCGCGTACGTGCGATTGCGCGGCAGGGCGACGGTCGTCGCAAGCGATTCGCACACTTCGAGCACGGTTCGGGCCTTGTGTGCGACCGACTGCTTGGTCGTCAGCGCGTCCCATGCAATGCTCGGACAGGCGGCCTCCTGACGCGAGAGCAACGCATGCATGAGGCTGACCCGGACGCGCACCAGAGGAGTGGCCCAGTAGAAAAATTCGCGCTCGCGGCACGGGTCGCCCAGGCGCGGCGGGCAGACGGCGTACACGTCCGTCGCGTTGCCCATTCGCTCCCACCCGTAGCGCACGTCCAGCACGTGGAAGGTGTCGGCGTAGACGGGCCCGACGATCACAAAGGCCACGCGCTTCTGTGTCGTGGCGAGGAGGCGTTCGATCGTGCCGAAAAACTCCGCCTGGATGCACGCGCCGTCAAACCAGGGCGGGACAAAAAGGTCGCTCACGTAGAGCACCGCCCCCGTGGGCGACAGGGCAAACGGGGCCTTCTCTTCCGGCACACAGGCGCCAGTGTACGAGACGAAGGTGGTCATGTTGGGAAAAACGCGGGCGCGCACTTGAGCCCCGGCCTGGGCCCACTCTAATGTGCCCTCGTAGGAGGCCATCGCCCACCGCCGAAGATGGGCACACAGGTCGGCGATAAGCACATCGTGAGCGCCTGTGAAACGCCCAATCAGCTGGTGCATATAGTGCACAAGTTCGCCGATATAGGGCTCGTCGCCAGCGGGCCAGTGACTCGCGAGTCGCATCGACGAAAAGGAACGCGTGATCCACGCGCGGTAGGCGAGCGCCACGTGGGACGAGATGAGCGCAGCGTCGTAGTCGGCGGGCAAGGCGCGCAAGGCATCGACCATGTTCGCGGCGCCCAACTTTGTGCTGCACTCAAAGTAGACCTGGCAGGTGAGCGGATCCTTCTTGCAGGGCTCGATCGCCTGCTTCATACCACGCAACACGTCGGGACTGCCCGAACAGAGGACGAAAAGGTGCGGGTCGACGACGACCGCATCAGAGGCCATGCAGACGAGGATGAGATTCGCAAACGCGTGGTAGATTTCGCAGGGCAACGTCTGCATCTTCTGGTGAAGATCGGCGGTGGCCGAAATGCCCATGATCGCACACATTCCCGTGAAGGACACGTACAGGGGCGCGTCCCCGGGATCGACAACGGCCAACACGGCGGTCATCACAGCCGAATCCAGCGTTTCCAAGCCTTTTTGGAAGAGATATGCCGAATTCCGACGACGCTCCATCGGCGTCAGCAGCGCCGCGGTCCCCAAAAAGGGGCGGACCACGCGCTGCAGCACGTCTTGCGGGTCCGGCAGCATCGGGTCGTGGCGCTCGTCGTCTGCCCACTCCTGCGGCTTGATCGGGTAGAAGGAGAGGATTCTCTCCAATTGACGGAGAGTTGATAAGGTTAACATTGTATTGTTGGACGGAAAGAAGAGAGTGACTGGCTGTCTGTGCTCTGACGGCCTCGTCTGCGAAGAGCCATCTTTTTTACCGGAAGCGAGCGTGAAAGGCGCTTTACGGCCTTTTTACGGGAAAAGTGTGTGAAAGGCGTTTTACGGCGTTTTGCCGCGAAGAGCCATCTTCCAGGGGCTCTGTCATTCTCCCATGGCTCGCACGAAGCAGACGGCGTTCAAGAGTGAACTTGCCCAGCAACGCGCTCTGCTCGAAGCAACGCCTCCCTCCAACAAGCGGCCCAGGGAAGAAGAAGAAGAAGAAAAAGAAGACGGCCCCAGTACCAAGAAGGCGCGGCTCGATGCCCCGGCGCCCCTCTTCTATGTGATCATGGAGGCAGCCGAAACACATGATGCGATGGCAATGAACGTCGTCAAGGTCGATGAGAGCGGTCGCGAGGCATTCGAGGCGCTCGTGGCCGAGAGTCGTGACGTCGACGAGCGCTACCAACGGGCTTATACAGCGCACATTCTCGAATTGCTCGACCATGGCGAGTTGCACGACTACGAGAACGACGGCACAGAAGAAATCTTCTCGCGCTGGTCCGAGCTCACTTCCAAGTACCACGTCACTTGCACGCACTACTCGTCGTACGTGAGCTACAAACAGGACTGGATTCATGATGTCGCCGGGGTCTTCTGGATTTGTAATTGGTATTGAGAGGGAAAGTAAAGATTTGTCATTGACCGCGAAGAGCCATCTTTTTCCCGGAAGCGAGTGTGAAAGGCGCTTTACGCCGTTTTTACGCGAAGAGCCATCTTTTCTCGTAAGTCATTCCCCTCTTTAGAGTCCATGTTCACCATCCTCACCTTTGAGGCGAAAAATGCCGCCGACTTGGCGCTCGTCCACGCGTTTCTGGACCGCTACAGCGTCTTCAAATTGTCCCCTGAGGACCGAGTCAACCGCGAGCAGGGCCCGGGCCCTTTTAGCCTCCGGATCGTGGCGCAAGAAAGGCTGTTGCACGAGATCGCGACGATTGGCATGGGTTTTGTTTCGTACGTTCGCGCCAAATGGGTGCTGGTCGACGTATATCTCCATTACGTGCAGCCGGCGCCCTACTCGAGGCGAACGGTGCTCATCGAACCCAACTTGGCCCTGTCTTCCATCCTCGCTCCCGGGGAAACGCTGGGACACCCATTGGGCGCGCGTTTGGGTGACCTCTACCTCCTGTTGCGTGTTCGCGCCGACAAGGAGGACTCTGAGACCTTTTTTGCGAAGAAACTAGGCCTACTGCTCCTCCAAGGATTGGTGGAGACGGTATGGTCGGCGCCTTACCTCACCGTTTTAGCCGTCAAGGAAGCGTTCGACGCTGTATTGGATGCCGGGCGATCCTACTACCGCATGGGCCTTCAGGAGGCGCCCCTCGTCTACGCCGTGGAGTTACAGACGAGCGACAACGTGGCGCATCCCATCACTAGCCATACCACCGTCACCTCCCTCCTCAATATCGGCTTGGCTGCGGGCCAGTTTTACGAAGCTCGCGAGCTGTCCTTGTCCACTGGGACCAAGCCTACGGCCGCAAAGAAACAATCTGTCTTCCCACGAACATGGTCCCCTGCAGAAATGAAAGAGGCAGCCGAGAAGGAAGAGGCAATGAAGGAGCCTCCTCCGCCACCCACCGATGAAGAACGAGCGAGAGAGGCGGTCATGCGGAAAGGTAAAGGTAAAGGGGGCCTTGCCGCCGGCCCGCGGCCTTGGCCCGAAGCTGCGACTGAACGGCCCTCTCGAGCCCCTCCGCCCCTGCCCGACGTCCCAAAAACGCCCCAGGGGGTGGTTGCCCATGTCTCAAAAGCCGACCTGGCCTTTGGCGAGACCGAGATGCGGACTATGCACCAGGAGGCCTTGCGCGACATGCTCGGCTGGAAGCGCTGGATCGCCGCCGATGACGAGCCCTTTTCCGGCAAGTGCCAGTGCAAGACGGCGGTGGGCACGATCGTCGCCAAGCCCTGCGAGCACCTGTGCCTCTGCCGGCCGTGCTACCGCATTTATGCGGACAATGCCATCCTGGCCGAGCGCTGTCCGCGCTGCAGTACTCGCGTCGACGAATACGAAGAGCTGTATGCGCCCGACGACTTTATGGACTTTTCGCCTGCGTTGGCGGCACCAGATGATGATGACGAGGATGACGAAGATGACGAGGCTTATGGAGATTTAGTGTAACTAACAAGCGAAGGACATGTTGATTGCCTGTTTGAAGGATCTCCCTCCCCATTCCTTTCGCTTAAAAGGATTGTCACTCGAATCGCACCACATCGTTCGAAGCAGGGACCGTCGACCAAGTCATGACTCTCCGAACAATCGCTTCCAGTTCTCTCGGTGACGTTCTGATCCGCCCATGAAACACCGCTTCCGGAGAATGCACTTCTTCTCCGAGTTGAGATGAGCTGCCAAGAAATCGATCATTTTGAAGTTGTCTTCGCAAACACTCACGTAGCAGACATCTGCCGCGAACTCCCGCCAAGCGTTCGCAAACGAAGCGCCGAAGAGGCGATGAAAAACATGCGGAAGCCAAATTTCCAACTCAACAAATCCCTCAGTGTTGCTATGTTTGGCGCACATCTTTGCGATCTTGGAGAGTGTCCACTGAGTCGTCATGAAATTCATATGAAAAGAACGAATCTGGGACCGTGATCCAAAGGCCACGAGGAGTTTCCACATGTGCTCTTTCGGCCTGTTTTTGCGTGTCCAAAAGTCATACGAAGCCTCGTTGACCATTGCAAACATGATGGTGTCCAGGGGGTTTAACCACGACACGACTTCAGAGAGCGAATCTTCCGAGAGATCAAACAGTGACGTATTCATCAGTGGAAAAAAGGAGTGACGGGATTACATGTCGCAGGGCCGCACCCGTGTTTCCATTCTGCTCCACAAAGGAGAACCCGTCGTGGAAGACGACAGAACCATTGGAGCCGTCTGGGAACGTATGCACTAAGACGGTGCCGTGCGAGAGCTTGTCGAATCGGGCACATGTTGCCGCATCTGCAGCGATGAAAACGATGGGGTAACAACAGTGAAGTGGGACCGGAGAAGAGGCCGCCACCGCGAAGAGCCATCTTTTTCACCTTCTTTTATGGGAAAAGGGCAAGCATTCCTAATACTTCAGCGCCCCATCTCGGTCATTCGTTCCAATGGACGCCACCCTCTCCCGCGTTCACTGCGTCTACCTCGCATGCGACAAGAACGAGCCGTGGGTGGCGCAGGGGCCCGACCAACTCTCCCTCTGGCGCGTCGTCAAGTACTTTGTGCAGCACGGACCTGCGCCCCCGCCCTTTGGCGTCAAAGTGACCCGCAACGCACAGGTCACGTGGATGAATGCCCGCAGCCGGGCGATTGACGCCGAGGCACGGCGCGTGCACGCCCTCGCTGGCGTCGAGTACATGCCCGTGGCCGAGCTGCGCTCCTTCTTGCTCGAGGCGGTGCTGGACCCGGTCGACCGCGCCCGAATTGGAGCATTCGACTTTGATGCGTTGGGCAAGGCGGTGGCGAGGCAGTGGAACGCGCACATTGAAAGTCACAAGCGCTCATTTGACGCGTTACTGGTCAGTGACGCGGACGTGGCAAAACAACGGCCGTGGAAGAGGGCGCGTTTGGATGTATTGTATTAGACTCTGTCCCCAAACATCACCCTGAGTGCATAGTACTGGTTCAATACAAGATTCTCGTCCATCTTTTCCATCGTCACCACCTGCACCTTGTACTTGCCCTTGAGCATGGTGTTGATGTGTTCGAGTTCACTGGGCGACAACGGCCCGGGCAGCGGGAAGCTGTCCGGAATGGACCGCGAGGGGTCATTGATAAACTGCACCAGCCTGAGATAGGTGCGCCCGGCGGCCATCTGCGCGCGCTTCACTTCCGGATCGATCGGGGTTAGGTGGTCCATCTGTCTGAAAAAGAAAAAAAGAATGACCGCAGTTGCCAGTCCTGTTTTTCTTGGCCAAATGGAACTGATCTTCGCAGTGGTCTTTGTGGTGCTCGTCTCCGTCGCGTGGACACTCGGTATCATGCACCATCTCCTCCTCCGATATGGGGAATTCAGAAATATGGCCGTTTTCACCGGGATCATCTTTGGTTCCTCGTTCATCGGGCACACGATTTTGGTGATCGCTCTCTGGGACAAGATGCTCTTGGCCCTGATGATCCTGATGGCCGAATCGGGTGTATTGTATCTGCTCTGCCCAGAATAAAATACATCACCCAGTCGTGTCCTCTTGCGAGGGCGGGATGAGAGGAGGTGTCGCGGCGGCCGCTGCTGCTGCTGCCTCCTTGGCCGCCTTGTTGGCTGCTTTTGTGGCCGCTGTCTTGGCCGCTGTGGCCGCCTTTTCTTCGTCCGTCCGTTGCCTCTTGGGCTTGGGGGCTTCGCCGTCACCTCCAGCCGGAGCCTCTGCACGCTTGCGCTTCCTGTTCTTCTCGGTCTCGGCCGCGGGCGCCTCGTGTTGGAGCTCACGTTGCAACTGCTCCATCAGCATCTGCAAGTCCAAGTGGACGTCGTAGGGCTCTACTCGAGCAGGCGGGCGGGGGTACATACCAAAGGGCACTTTTGACCCCTTCAAGGAGAGGATAAAGGGCTGCCCGGGTGCTGTGTGGATACGCACGCCATTGACCGTGCCCACAAAGGTACCGTCGACGCTGCCGTCCGTCCAGCTGATGGAGTCCGTGTGCCCATTGTTGCGAATGGAAAAGTTGACGCGTAGCATACTCGTTGGTTGACTCACACTGTTTTGAAGAAGACAGGAGAATGACGACCAAAGACGTCCACCTCCTCGTTTCCGGCTCCCGTGGCATCGTCGACGTGCAGTGGGTCGAAGCGCGCATTGAACAGGCATTGTTGACCGACTGGGGCCTGACGCTCGACCACGTGGCCCTGGTGCTCAACGGCAACGCGATGGGCGTGGACACGATCGCGCGCAAGTGGGCCGCGCACAAGGGCCTCCCGCTCAAGCTCTACAAGCCCGACTGGGCGCGACACGGCAAAGCCGCGGGCATCTTGTGCAACCAGAAGATGGTCCAGGAGGCCACGCACGTCATTGCGCTCTGGGACGGCACTTCGGCGGGCACGCGCGACGTGATCGCGACGGCGGAGAAGGCGGGGAAGAAAGTGCTTGTGTACAAGAGGGTAACGGCCTCTATTTAAATGAGAATACACGTCGACCCTTCGTTGAGGAACGTCTCCCTTTCCTTGCTGAGTTCAGCCTTGGCGGCGGCGAGACCTCCCTCGGTAGGCACATACGCGCGCAATTCGGCCAAACTTTCCTTCAGTTTGAGACGCTCCAAGACCGGGCCGCTGAGGGCACTCGAGAGGAAGCCCTCTTCCAACGCAGGCGCCGCATGGGCGTACACCGCGACGTCTCTCCATTCGGCCGCGTCCCACGCCTCCTGCACTGTGACGCAAAAGAACACACTTGGACAGGAGGCCAGCTGGAAGACCATCACCTCCAAACCCCCACGAGGCGCGCGCAATTGCATGACGACATGCCCCTGGGCCTCGGGCAACTCGGCATCAAGCTGCGTCACCACCGCGGGAGGCTTCCAGTCTGGCTCGGCCGCCCAGAACCGCAAGCGCACGCCCTGGGTCCCTCTCCACGTCTTGTACACGGCAGTCGCAGCCATATGTATATTGATAAGAACAAATGAACACTCACCGCTTCAACGGTGCTAACAACCTCAGCCGCCCGGTCGTTCCGATGACGTAGACCCCAGGCCGGGCAGGCGGGTCTGGTGTCACAAACACGGCCGTCCTTGCGACTGGCCTCTCCTTGAAAGCGACTCTCGGTTGCTGCGGCACGGGTGTCGTAAACACCGCCGTTCTCCCACATGGCCGGCCCTTGAGAACCACCCTTTTTCTGGGCTCTTCCTCCTCCTCCTCCTCGGGCAGGGTGAGGGAGGCATCGGGGTCTGATGGCGACCTCAGCGCCGCCTCTGCCGCATCCCAGCGCGCGGTCGCCTCCTGGGAGTCCCACATGTCATCCCACAGTTCCATCGCACACGCCGGGCAAAATAACTGTCTTGCGTCCCCCATTCTACGGATCGCGCCAGCGGCGGCCGTCAGTTTCTTCTCTCGCCGGTCCAACATGACGGACGTCCTCGCCCAATACCTCATCCGCCGATACTCGCGTCAAGAATGCGACACCTGGCACGCTCTCTACGCCACATGGACCGATCTGCTACTGACGCCCGAGCTCCTCGACGGTGTGCTGAGGCACGAGCCGCACTTCGCCCAGTACCTGCTGTGCCTCTGCCAGCGCGCCCTCACCCTCAACTTCCAAGAGTTCCTGCCCTCAGTGGAGGACCAGGCGGCCATGCGAATGGCGACGCAGGCCCTCGCGACCCACCTCACCCAGAGACTTGACAAGAGTATGGGGCCGTTGTCTTACAAGGCTTAAGAAAATTTATTCACTCAATCCCGTCCTCCGCTTCCACCGAGCGTGATGATTGTGTCTGCTGAAGACCCGGCGAATACTGGTGCCACCCTCCGAGCAATGGCAGCGTTGAGGGCGAGGCAATAATGCGTGCAGTCGCAGTCCGTTTCAACGATGCGTGCTTTGGCCGGCTGCAACCCAAGGGTGGTGAGGTCGACAATGCCCAGTAAGCCCAAGTCATCATTGGGCGCGTCGAGCCCTTGGAGCATCTGGCGCTTGCCGACTTCAGCCGCCACATTCGCTGGGTCAATGAAGGTGATCTCCACATGCCCATGATAGTTGGGGTCGCTCTCCAAGCCCGTGTCGAGGCGCAGCTGCTTGTCGACCTTGAAGGGAAAGTCGAACTTATGCCAGTACTTGATGGGCTGCGTCTCGCCCAACTTGGTAAAGGTGCGACTGATGCCCACGTCCAAGCGCAGGCTCCACTCGCGTTGCGCGCTGTCATACGTGAAAAAGAGGCCGCTGCCGTAGATACCCAAATGCGCATCGCATAGGCAGGGTCGGTCTTCCCGCAAGCCCTCGGTCTGGGCTTCCAGGATCATCTCGTGATACCAGTTGTGCGCCGCCGCCAAGAGCTCCTTCTCTGCGACAACAAGCGGTTGTGGTGTCTGATGGCCGGCCCGAATGCCGACCACGCGGTAGAGGCGTTCCCCAGTGCCTGTTAAAAACATGTGCCGGACGGGCGCATCCTCTAGCCATTCGGACCTGGACACTGAGGCCGTTTCCCATGGGCGAGGGCGATCGATGTGCTGCTGATGGCGCGAGGCGTGGTGATCGACAAAGAGGCGGGCCTTGTCCTCCAGCACACAGCGCAGCAGGCCTCGTGCGCGATGTTCGTCAATGGCGTGCTCGGTGGCTGTGTCAGAGACGACGGTCGCCACTTTTGGTCCAAGGACGGCCAGATGCACCGCCTCTCCATCCTCCAGGTGCTGACAGGCCATATAGGGCACCTGCTTCTTCTCCTGGTTGCGGAAGCTGGCGATCGTGTAAAAGTGCGCCGTCTTGTACCAGCGCGCGGAGGGCAGAGTCTGCACGGGGCCAAAGCCGTCGACGGGGGCGGGCGCTGCCGGGCTCGACAAGAAGGACGACAACCATGAAACGGCCAGCGCGAGTGCGATCGCCATGAACGCGCCAGCGGCCCAACGGCGAGATCGGTTCAGTCCTCGCCACGCGGCCATGATATCGGCGATCGAAACTCGGGCTTCTTCTTCTTCTTCTTCTTCTTCTTCTTGTTCTTGTTGTGGTTGGCCCTCTGTTGTTGCAGGTGCTGGCACGGGCGCTGCAGGACGACGTCGGTGGCGCTGCCGTCTCTGGATCCACGAATCGATGAGCGCCGCGCAGGCCAGGAGGCCGCAGACGACGACCACCCAGTCGCGCAGCGTTTGGGCAAACCCCGACTCGGAGAAGGTCATTGTTGGCCGGGCCAGTCAATAGAGAAGTGAGTTCTTTTGTTCTGCCCAGTCCCATAGGGAGAAAGGTCTCTTCAGACACAGACCCGGCCACAGAGAGCCCCGCCCAATGAACGCGACGCACGCCCAGATCATCAGCGATGCGCTGGCGTCGCTGGCGAAGAACTACAGCCACACGGCCACGCAGACGGTGCTCGGCGGCGATGGGATGGTCGGCCTCGCCCTCGCCCTGCTGTGCTTCGCCCTCGCGTTGCTCATCACGTGGGGTATCCTGCGGTCCTACGTGGTGGCCCTCGGCGCCCCGGCGGCCCCTCCGCCTGGTCCCAATCCGGACAAGGCTGCGCCGGCCAAATACACCTCGGTAGTTGGGCCCCTCAAACCCTTGCTGGGGGAGGGGCTGATGGCCTTGACGTTTGGCGGCGTCCTCACGGCGATCTGGGACACGCTCATCGTTTACCTGCGAGGCCTGGCCAGCGCCGCTGGTGAGGTGATTCCTACACTGCTGACCGATTGGCCCCTCCTAGTAGGCCTCGTCTTTGCAATAGCAGGCGCGATCGTGTGGCTAGAATTTCACGATATCATCCTGGACGTGTCCTTTGAAAGCGTACAATGCTACGTGCGCCCGATTGTCGACGGCTTCATCTTCCCTATCTTCAACGCGCTCAGGGTCGTCCTGTCGGGCGCTTGGCCCTTTTTCAACGGGTCGGCCGACATTATCGGGGGCGTGACCTACGGCAATGGGCTTGTGTTCCTCACCTGTGTCGATGCGAGCGTGCTGGAAAACGTCGTCAGCCACTTGGCCCTCGCTTTAAAAGACCTCATGACAGGCCTGGCCAACATGGTGGCCAACTTTCTGAATAATGGCCGCTGGGATATGGTGACCGGCCTGGAGGAAATTGGCCAGGCGATCAACAGCACGCGGGCAGTGTGGGACTGCTATTGCCCGGACGCGTCCCCCATCTTGGATGCGGTTTACGGCGTCTTCCTCGCCCCCTCACTCTACGTGGCCATTGACTGTGGCGTCAACGTACCCGTGAGAACATGGGAGATTCTCTTCAACCTCATCTTCAATGGGCAATCGCCCAACACGACGCTCTGGGCGGAGGAGTTTGTCTGTGCCGATTTTGCTATCGGGTCCTACGCCGAGGACCTCTTCAGCCTGGCGATCGAGTTCCTCATCGGTATCGGGGCTATCCTCGAAGAAATTATAGAGGATGCGCACGTCGACTCGGCTGCGGTCTCAGGGGCCTCATATGAGTATGTGCGCATGGCCGCCGCCTACACCCGGGCGACCCAAGTGATGAACGTGCCCGACTCCGTCAAAACCATGCTGGCCACGCCCGGG
>Ga0247829_10000467_pt1 | contig 15475 bp, 13 predicted proteins | sample 12C_Control_Day4_FD_207765 | JGI IMG/M metagenome (GOLD analysis project Ga0247829, IMG submission 207765) | Soil microbial communities from agricultural site in Penn Yan, New York, United States - 12C_Control_Day4 | ecosystem: Environmental > Terrestrial > Soil > Agricultural land | place... | reverse complement strand
TCGGCATCGGCCATGACGTCACCTGGCTGCCGGATGGTTCACTCCTCGCCGGTGGCTACTTCTCCGGCACGTTGCTCGACCCGAGCGGCGTCTCCTCGGGCAGTGGGCAGGACGCCTTGCGTCTCCATTTCGCGGCTGATGGTCAGAGGCTCGCCGCACGCGTGTTCGGCGGTACCCAGAACGTCCAGCTCCGCGGGCTCGCCGCGACAGCGACGCGATCGATCATGGGAGGCGTGTATGGGGGATCGGTCGATTTCGGGGATGGTGTCCTGCCGAGCTCCGCGTCCGACAGCGGGTTCCTGGTCGTCAGCGACGCCGCCGGCGAGGGCGTATCGAGTCGCGGGCTGGCGGGCGCCAGCGACGTCTACGTCAATGACGTCGCGATCGCCGCCGATGGCTCGTTCTGCGCCGGCGGAAGATTCGCGGGGACGACCGACTTCGGTGGCGGGCCCATCGCCCCAGTAGGACCGGCCGCCAGCGCGTGGGTCGCGAAGTATGAAGCCGATGGCTCGTTACGGTGGATCGCGACGCTCGGCGCCCCGGCGGGGACCGGTGGGATCGCGGTCGCGAGCAACGGTGATTGCATCGCGAGCGGCGAGTTCCTCGGCACGATCGCGATCGATGGTCACACGGCGACCGCGGTCGGCGCGGAGGACGGCTGGTTCGCGCGCTTCGACGTCACGACCGGCGCCGCGGCGTGGCTGACCTCGTTCGGCGGCGCGGGCACCGATCTCGCCTACGGCGTCGCGACCTACCCGCCCGATGGCGTGGTGCTCGCCGGGAGGTTCTCGGGAAGCGCGGATCTCGGGGGACTCGCGGTGACGAGTGAGGGCAGCTCCGACGCGTTCATCGCGGGGTACGACGGCGCAAGTAGGCGCCAGTGGCTCCAGTTGCTCCAGGGCGAGGGCACCGTCGACGGGCGCACGCTCGGACGCGTGGCCACCGATCCGTCCGGCACCCGCGCAGGGGTGGCATTTGATTTCACAGGCACGCTGCGCGTCGGCGAGGATTCGTGGACCGCCGATAGCACCGACGGCGCGACGGTCGTCGTGTCGATTCCGCGCTGATGCCCGCCGGCACCGTCCTGCTCGCTACCCGAGCTTCGTCAACGTCTCCAGCTGCGCCGGCGCCCCCGCGACCAGCAGCGTGTCGGAGGGCGTCAGCTTACGGCCTGGCTGCGGCACCGCGATGGTGTCGAGGAGCAGGTCATGGATCGCGACGATCTGCACCTGGTACTGCTGAGGCAGCTCGAGCTCCTTGAGGGTCTTGCCGGCCCACGACGTCGGTACGGCCATCTCCTGGATGCCGAACTGCTCGCCGTAGGCGGTGTAGTGGAGCAGCTTGCTCGAGGTGATGCGCGACGCGAGGTTGGTCGCGGCCTGTTGCTCGGGGAACACGGTGTCGGTGACTCCGAGCGCCTCGCAGATCCGGGCGTGGTCCTCGGAGAGCACCTTGACGTAGGTCGCCTTGGCCCGGAGGTCGCGGATCGCGAGCAGCGCGAGGATCGAGGCGCCGAGGTTCTCGCCGATCGAGATGATGGCGGCGTCGGCGCCCTCCGCGCCTGCTTCCTCGAGGACCTCGCGCTTGGTGGCGTCACCGACGATCGCTCGCGTGGTGTAAGGGCCGTGCGCGTCGACCACGCCTGGGTTGGTGTCGAGCGCGATGACCTCGTGCCCGAGCTCGTAGAGCCGGCGAGAGATCACGGTGCCGAAGTTGCCGAGGCCGATCACGACGTACCGACTCATGAGGTGCTCCTCGTCATCCGACGATCACGTCTTCCTGTGCGGGACGCTGGAAGGCCGGGGGTTGTGCGCGCCGCAACATCACGGCGGTGAAGAACGAGAACAGGCCGACGCGCCCGATGAACATGGTCAGCGCCACGAGCAGCTTGGAGGGGAGCTCGAGCTCCGCGGTGTAGTTCATCGAGAGTCCTGCGGTCGCGAACGCGCTGACCGACTCGAACATGATGGGCAGGAAGTGCCCGCGCGCCTCAGTGGAGTCCATGCCGACGGCCTCGATCGCGTTGATCGTGAAGAACGAGATGGCGAGCACGAAGAGTGCGAGCAGCACGATGCCGACGGCGCGCTCGACGGTGCCCTGAGGAATCGCGCGGTCCTGGATCGCGACGTAGCGCCGGCCGCGGAACCGCGACAGGCCGAGGGCGACGAGGACGGCGATCGTCGTGGTCTTGAGGCCGCCGGCGGTGGACCCAGGCGAGCCGCCGATCAGCATGAGCATCATGGTGAGCGCGGCGGTGTCATTGCCGACGTGTGTGTAGTCGACGGTGTTGAACCCGGCGCTCCGCGGTGTGACGGACATGAACCACGCGTTCGAGAGCTTGTCGACGACGCCCAGCTGCGAGAGCGTGTCGGACCACTCGAACAGCGCGAACAGGATCCAGCCGGCGAGCAGCAGCACGGCGGAGGTGACGACCACCGCCCAGGTGTGGCTCGACAGGCGCTGCGGCGCGCCGGCGAGCCGGATCCGCAGCCCATCCCGCCGCGCGCGCGAGGCGCGGAACCAGCGCGTGAGCTCCTCGAACGTCAGGTAGCCGATGCCCCCGGCGATGACGAGGAACGAGATGATCCACAGCGTGAACGAGCTGTCCTGGAGCCCGATCAGCGACGTCGAGAATGTCGACATGCCCGCGTTGCAGTACGCGCTCACCGAGTGGAACACCGCATGCCAGGCGGCCTCGTCGACCGGCATGCGAAACGACCACACGGCCCACAGCAGCACCGCCCCGATCGCCTCGACGACGAGCGAGAACCGCGTCACCGCGAGCGTCAGCTCCCAGACCTCGGGCCGGTCGTGCCGTCGCGTCGGCGCCACCGCGAGCATCTCGGAGCGCAGCGAGAGCCGCTGCCCCATCGCACCGATGAGCAGCGTGGTGAGCGAGATCAACCCGATGCCGCCGAGCTGGACGAACAGGAGGATCCATGCCTGCCCGGTCGTCGTGAAGTGCGTGCTCAGGTCCACGACGGCGAGCCCGGTGACGCACACCGCGCTGGTGATGGTGAACAGCGCATCGACCACGCCGAGCGGCGGCCCTGCCTGCAGGTCCTCGATCAGCAGGAGACCAGCCGTGCCGAGCGCGATGAGCAGCACGAAGCTCCACACGAACAGCGCAGGACCGGTCAGCCGGCGCCAGCGCAGGATCCACCGGAACAGCGGTTTCACCTTCGCCGGGACATAGGCCCCCAACCAGCGCGTGCGCGACACCCATCGTTCGTATGATGGGCACGCAGCCTCGGTCCATCGGCGCGCGAGGATTTCGTGGACGCGAGGATCGCGCGTGCTCCCCCGTGTACTGCGGGGTAGGCCTGGTCAGCATGCCCGGGAAGCCTCCAGGAAGTCTTCGCAAGCTGCTCACGGTCACCACGATCGTCCTCGCGTCGCTGACCATCGCGTCGGCGGGCGCGCTGATCGCGACGACGCGCGTGCTCGAGCGCGAGACCGCCGAGCTCGCGACGACCGTCGAGAGCGTCCGCCTGCTCGAGGAGGCGGAGATCAACCTCTTCATGCACCGGCTCGCCACCGACGAGGTGGTGCGCAGCGGCATCGAGGCCGATCTGCGCGCCTCGCTCGAGCTCGCACGCACGTTCGTCACGAGCCCCCAGGAAGCGCGCGCACTGGTGACCGCGAACGAGCGCGTCGAAGCGCTGCTGGGCATGCCGGCGAGCGCGCCCGCTGGGGATGTCCAGGTCGCGATGGGCCGAGCCTTCGGCGCCCTCGAGCATCTCGTGACGATCAATGTCGCGCAGACCAAGGCCGTCCAGGCACGCACGCTCGCGTGGACCCGCACCACGAACCTGGTCGGCATCATCCTCGGCGCGGCGATCATCGCGACCACCACCGGCCTCGTGCTGTGGTTGCGGCGGCGCGTGCTCCATCCTCTGTTCTCGCTGGCGGACACCGTCGGGCGGTTCGGCCGTGGCGAGCGCCGGGTCCGCGCCGATGTCGACGGGCCGCTCGAGCTACAGGACATGAGTCTGCGGTTCAACGAGATGGCCGATGCGATCGCGACGCAACGCGAGGCGCAGAACGCGTTCCTCGGCGGCATCGCGCACGACCTGCGCACGCCGCTCTCCGCGCTCCGCCTGGCCGTCGACATGGTCGACCCTGCGGATCCGCTGCCGCCCGAGCCGCAGCTCCGGCGCACCTTCGCGATCATCTCGCGCCAGATCAATCACCTCGAGCGGATGACCGGCGACTTCCTCGACATGTCCAAGATCGAGTCCGGCACGCTCGACCTGTCGTTCGCGGCACACGATGCGCGCGCCATCGCGCGGGGTGTGGTCGATCTGTTCGAGCCCGGAGCGCGCGATCGGGTGAGCGTCGTCGCGCCGCCCGCGCCGGTGGTCGTGCGCTGTGACGAGGTCCGGCTCGGCCAGGCGATCACGAACCTCGTCAGCAACGCCATCAAGTACTCGCCGTCGGACGCCGGCATCGAGCTCGTCGTCTCGGCGAGCAACAGCGACGCCGTGATCGAAGTAGTCGACCACGGCAACGGCATCCCGAAAGAGGATCAGGGACGCATCTTCGAGCCGTTCCGTCGTCGCGACACCAAGGACTCCATCCCGGGCACGGGGCTCGGCTTGTTCAACGTGAAGCGGCTCGTCGAGGCGCATCGTGGCCGCATCGAGGTCGACAGCACTCCGCTTCAGGGCAGCACGTTCCGCATCTTGCTGCCGCTCGCGTCCGCCTGAAGAGGCGCGTCCTACAGCCAGCCGACCTTCGCGCCGAAGATGAGATAGGGCGTGCTGCCGCGCAGGGTTCCCTCGGGACCCTGCAGCCTCATGACGTCGATCCCGAGGTCGACGAAGTAGCCCATGACCCACAGATCGCCCTCCACGGACGCGGCGCCTCCGATCCCCGGGCCGGAGAAGCCGTCGAGCGCGTCGTAGCCGAAGAACCATCGTGGCCCGCCGCGAAGGCCGACGAACACACCGGGCCGTTCGTAGACACCGGGGCGTCCCCAGCGCTGGAGGCTGAGCAGCCGCCAGCGCTTGCGAACGTCGATCCCACCCGTCGCGAGCCCAGGCGATGGAGCTTCGAAGGCCGCGCACTCCGCCGGGCCGTAGCAGTCGATCGCATAGAAGTCGGGCACCAGGGCGCCGCCGAAGCCGGTGACGGTCCACGCACCACGCCGCACGCCGACGCCGAACTGAAACTTTGGAGCGCCGCCGCCGTAGCGAGCGAGCTCGCCGCGGTAGGCCGCGCCTCCGATGCTCTCCTCGAAGAAGTACCCGTCGTCCGCGCTCGCGGTCCCCACGAGCAGAAGCAAGAGCACGGCGGCTGCCCAGCGCATCCTCCTGTTCTCGCCTGGATGCGCCGTTCAGTAAGCCGTGCCGTCGTGGCGGCTGCTCACAGGATGCTGCTGAGCGGAGACCGCACCGGCTTCGACTGCGACACCTGCGAGGTGGCGGCCTCGCACGTCGCAGAGGTGCGCGCTCGGCACGTTCGCTACTCGCGGTGAGCGTCGCGGCCTCGCGTCGCAGGCGTGCGTCGCTGTACTCGTGATCCATGACGAAGCTGTCGATGCTGGTGACCGCCGTGCTCGCCGCCTGTGGCGGTGGCGGCAACGGCGATGACGAGGTGGGCACCGACGCCGGCACCACCGACGCCCCGACCGTGACGAACCCCGGCGTGACCGTGGTGGACCTCGGGCCGGTGCAGTCCGGCGTCGCGGTGCCGCTCGAGATCCCGGCGCATGCCCTCGGCTTTCACGTGATCCTCGACGTGGACAACGCGGTGGGGAACGAGAGCGTCGGAGTGCAGACGGTGACCTCGCCCTCGGGCGCGGTGATCGTCCAGGACTTCGCGTTCGTCGGCGGGTTCGAGCTCGGTCCGCTGCCGACCGGCGCGACCGCGATCTCCATCCCGCAGTCGAGCGCTCCGGCCGGCATGCCGGTCGAGCCCGGCACCTGGCAGCTGACGTTCTGGTTCGAGGCCGGTCACACCGCGCGTGCCCGGGCGATGATCCGGACAACCGAGGACGGAGAGTTTCACGGCGGCGTGCTCGACGTCCGGATCTACATCCCCGATGGGCTCGTGATCGACGAGCCGATGCCCGCTCACGCGATCACCGCCGCGACCGCGGGCGATGACCCATGTGTGACCACGCGCGTCGACAGCTTCTTCACGACGCTGGAACAGACGTTGGGGCTCGGTCGTGGGCGGGTGGAGTACGTCGCGCTCCCCGCGGAGTTCGCCGAGATCACCAGCGATAGCGAGCGGGTCGCCGCTCTCCGCTCGACCTCTGCGCCGGACGGCCAACCCGCCCTCCACATGGTCTGGACGGATGCCGTGCAGATCTTCGGCCAGACGGTGTGGGGCGTCAGTGCGGGCGCACCAGGCGCGGCGCTGTCACCGGGTCACGACCTCGCCGGTGTCGTCGTCGACATCTCGCTGGGCTTCCCCGCCGTGGCCGATGGCATGACGATGGTCCACGAGGCCGGGCACTTCATGGGGCTGTTTCACACCTCGAGCCCGGGGAACTACTTCGATCCGCTGACCGACACGCCGGAGTGCCCCGAGGGAACCTCCCCATGTCCGGACGCGCGCAACATCATGCAGGCCGCGTTCTACGGCACCAGCGGGGGCATTGGCCTCATGGCGTCCGAGCAGCAGCAGCGCGTGGTGTGGGGCTCGCCGATCTACCGCGCGACTCCGTGACGGTCGTGCGAACACCTCTGACGTGAGCTACCGCCGCGCACCTGGCGAGACATCTGCAGGACCTCCGAGCAGGAGAAGTCATGCGTAACGTCGCCCTGGTCGTCGGCAGTCTTCGCAAACAGTCGTTCACGCGAAAGATCGCGAACGCGATCGTCGAGCTCGCCCCGAGCTCGCTGCGCTTCGAGCCCGTCGAGATCGGGAATCTCCCGCTCTACAATCAGGATCTCGATCACGAGGCGCCACCGCAGCCGTGGGTAGACCTTCGCAACCGCGTACGCGGTCTCGACGGGGTGCTGTTCGCGACGCCCGAGTACAACCGCTCGGTGCCGGGCGTGCTCAAGAACGCGATCGATGTGGGCTCGCGTCCCTACGGCAAGAGTGTCTGGGCCGGCAAGCCGTGCGCGGTGATCAGCGTGTCCGGAAGCAGCATCGGCGCATTCGGCGCAAACCATCACCTGCGCCAGAGCCTCGTGTTCCTCGACATGCCCTGCATGCAGCAGCCCGAGGCCTACATCTCGAAGGTCACGGAGCTGCTCGACGACGAGGGCAAGATCAAGGTCGACAGCACGCGCCACTTCTTACACAGCTTCGCGATCGCGTTCGCGGAGTGGGTCGAACATCTTGCGCCCGCGCACGCGTCGGCGGCCTGAGCTACTCGCAGACGCAGCGCGCGGAGTCGACCACGCCTTCATTACAGGGGACGTCGGCGACCACCTCGCACCTACCCGTCGCGGATGCCACGCCGCGTTGCACACCGTTCGGCAGCGTCAGCGTATCCGTGCACCACGCGCTGCAGTCCACTACGTAGGGGTGACCGATGTCGTCCTCGTGCGTGTGACACTGGTCCGCGCCCGGGTTGGACTCGACGAGGGTCCCGTCCTCCTGGCAGAACTCGCCGAAGTTGCGGGCCGATACGGCGACGAAGTCGCAGTTGCTCTCGCTGAACTCGATGTGGCAGCCGGCGAGCTCGGGCTCGACGCCATCCGTGTCGATCCAGAACGAATCCTCACCGGTGCCCAGATCGAGTGGGATCGTGCCGGGGAGGTCCTCGTCGACGGGGCTGTCATCCGAGCAACCGGGCACCAGCGCGAGCCACGCGATCAAGATCGATTGCTTTTGCATGGCGAGAGTCTTGAGGCCGGCACGACGCCCGACAATCCGCCTCACCCTGGGCGCATGAACCACGCGCGTGGAAGCACGTCGAGCCCGGCTGCGCGCTGCGCACCGATGATTCCGTGCACCGGGCCGGGGCGCCTCGGGTACACCGCCTGCATCGTCGCGCGACGATGAACGCGGCGGAGGTGATCGAGCCCCAGGTCGTGCACCGCATCGAGGCGCCGCTCATGGAGCGCGCGGATCGATCGACGCACGTAGCAGCGATCGTCGACGGCGACCGCACGTGTTCGTACGGAGAGCTGGCGACGCGGGCGCGGGGGCTCGCCGTGGAGCTCCTACGGCGCGGCCTCGAGCCCGGCGATCGCGTCGCGATCTACCTCGACAAGACGACGGCATCGGTCGTCGCGCTCTACGCGACGTGGCTCGCGGGTGGTGTGGCGGTCCCCGTGAACGAAGGGCTGCGATCGCGGCAGGTCGAGCACATCGTGCGCCACAGCGGTAGTCGGCTGGTCGTCTCCGCAGCGCGCAAGCTCGCGCGACTCGATCCGGCCGCGCTCGCGGAGGCCGACGTGGTGGATGCCGAGCAGCCGGTCGATGACCACGGGTGGCGTCCGCCGATCGTGCGGGGAGGCGTCGAGCCCGCGGCGATCCTGTACACCTCTGGGTCCACGGGCCGCCCGAAGGGGATCCTGATCTCGCACGCCAACCTGCTGGCAGGCGCGCGCATCGTGACGCGGTACCTCGGGATCCGCGGGGACGAGCGGATCATCAGCATCCTGCCGTTCAGCTTCGATTACGGCCTGAACCAGCTGCTGACCTCGGTCGGAGCCGGCGCCACGCTGTACCTGCAGCGATCGCACGCACCGGTCGATATCCTCGACTCGCTCGAGCGCTACGCGATCACCGGCATGGCGGGTGTGCCGCCACTGTGGATGCAGCTGCTCGGTCACACCTCACCGCTGCTGTCGCGGCCGTGGCCTCATCTGCGCTACGTCACGAACAGCGGCGGCGCGCTTCCGATGGAGCTCGTGGCGCGATGGCGGCGCGCGATGCCGTCGACGCAGATCTACTTGATGTACGGGCTCTCGGAGGCGTTCCGCTCGACCTACCTGCCGCCCGAGGAGGTCGAGCGACGGCCCGGCTCGATCGGTCGCGCGATCCCCGAGACGGAGATCTACGTCGTCGATGACTGCGGGCGCGCGTGCCAGCGGGGCGAGGTCGGCGAGCTCGTCCACGTCGGCCCCACGGTGGCGCTCGGCTACTGGCGCGATCCAGAGGCGACCACCGCGGTGTTTCGCGCGCATCCGTTCGCGCCGGATGGCTCGAGCGATCGGGTCGTCTACTCCGGCGACCTCGTGCGCGCCGACGAGGACGGTTATCTGTACTTCGCGGGGAGGCGAGATGCGCTCCTCAAGTGTCAGGGCTACCGCGTGAGCGCCGAGGAGGTGGAGGAGCTGCTGCACGCCTCCGGGGTGATCGCCGAGGTGGCGGTCCGGGGCGTGCCGGATCCGGTCGCCGGTCAGGTCATCGTCGCGCACGTCGTGCCGCGCGATGCATCGGTGTTCTCGGAGCACGAGCTCCTCGCGTTCTGCCGGCGGGAGATGCCGAGCTACATGGTGCCGCGCGCGGTGCACGTGCACGCGTCTCTGCCGCGCACGGCGTCGGGCAAGCTCGATCGGAAGAGCCTCGCGTGATGAGCACGTTCGCTCCACTCTCCGAGGAGCTGGCGCAGCTGCTCTCGTTGCAAGAGCACTTCGATCGCCTGCAGCACGACGCGTTGCTGCGGTTCGGCCACGGTCCCTGCGATCTCGCGTACGCCAACCCGTACGACGGCCCGGATCCGGTCGTGCTGGCGGCGCTTCGCGAGGCGCTCGAGTCCGATCGCATGCTCGGTCTCCAGTACACGCCGTACGGTGGCGCCACGATCACGCGCCGCCTGATCGCGCACAAGCTGTCGGCGCGGTACGGCCGGCGCTTTAACTATCGCGACGTGATCCTGACGCCTGGTGCGATGGCGGCGCTCAACGTGGTGTTCCGCGCCGTGCGCGAGAGCACCGGCGGCGACGTCATCGTCATCACGCCGTGCTGGATGGACACCCCGCTCTATCTCGTCCAGCTCGGGCTGCGCCCGGTGTTCGTGCCGGTGGATCCGCGCACGCTGCGGCTCGATCTGGAGCGGCTGCGCGCGGCGCTGCGCCCGACGACCCGCGCCGTGGTGTTCTCGCAGCCGGCGAACCCGACGGGGGTGATCTACACGCGCGACGAGCTCGCCGCCCTGGCGGCGATGCTGCGTTCGCTCGACTCCCCTCCCCTGCTCGTCAGCGACGAGTGTCACCGCGAGGTCTGCGCCGACGGCGTCGAGGTGCCGTCGCCGATGGAGCTGTACGACGACACGTGCGTCATCTATTCCTTCGGCAAGAGCCTGCTGATCCAGGGCCAGCGCATCGGCTACGTCGCCGTGTCGCCGCGGATCTCCGGCGGTCGCGCGGTGTCCGAGCTGCTCGAGCGCACGTGCCGGATGATGGGGTTCTGCACGCCGACCGCCCTGATGCAGCGTGCGGTGCGCCGCCTGCTCGACGTGAAGCCGTCGTGGCTCGCCGCGATCGAGCCGCGACGCCGGCGCGTCGTCGACGCCCTCGTGGGCAGCGGCTACGAGCTCGTGCCGCCGGCAGCGACGTTCTTCGTCTATCCGCGCTCCCCGGATCCCGATGACCTCGCGTTCGCGGCGCGGCTGGCGGAGCGCGGCACCCTCGTGTTGCCGTCGACGCTGTTCCACCAACCCGGTCACTTCCGGATCTCGCTCACCGCGACCGACGCGATGATCGCTCGAGCACTCGAGACGCTGCACCATGCAGCAGCGAAGGGGCATGCATGACACAGGTGCGGCACGCGGTGACCGACTTCGTGTGGATGGGTGATCACTTCATCCCGCCGGACGATCTCGCGCGCGAGGTCGATCTGCTCGGGGCCGGCGATCCCGTCGCACTCGCGGCGAGGCTGTGGGGTCAGTTCGCGTTGCATCAGACCGCCGCGGACGAACACGTGCTGCTGCGTGACCCGCTGGGCGTGAACAAGCTGTTCTTCGCGATCGATGCGCATGGCGGCGTGGTGTCGTCGAGCTTCTGGATCGATCTGGTGCGCCGGGGATGCCCGGCCTCGGCGATCTGGTCGGTGCCATCGCGACACCTGCTTCGCGTCGCTCCGTCGCAGCGTCGCCTCCAGCTGATCAAGTACGGCTCGCTGCCGTTCTCCGACGATGACCAGCAAGCGCCCACTGCCGAGGACGTCGGGGGCATCCAGCGCGCGCTCGAGGCCACGTTCGCGCGCATCCGCACGGCGGTCGCGGGCCGTCCGCTCTACGTGACGCTCTCGGGCGGCCTCGACAGCACGACGATCGCGGCGCTGGCGCGGCGCCACCTCGGCGAGCTCACCGCGGTGACGTTCGCGCTCGCGGACGGCGGCGACGAACCCGAGGACCTGCGCTACGCGCGGCGAGTCGCCGCCGATCTTCGCGTCCCGCTGCGCGTGGTGCGGGCGACGGCGGACGAGCTGATCGCGCACCTCGACGTCGCGCTGTGCTGTGGCCAGGACTGGCGCGACTTCAACGTCCATTGCGCGCTCGTGAACGCAGCGATCGGCAGCGCGATCGGCGCGACCGAGCCGCGCCCGGTGCTCCTCACCGGCGATGTGATGAACGAGCTGATGGCCGACTACGCCCCGGTCACGTATCGCGGGCACGAGTACTACGCCTTGCCGCGGATCGAGCCGGGGCGCCTGCGCCGGTTCCTCGTCCAGGGGCTCGACGCGGGCGACCGCGAGGTCGGCGTGTTCGCGCACTTCGGGCTCGACGTGCTCCAGCCCTACGCCCTCTGTGCCGACGCGTATGCCCGGATTCCGCGGGCGTGCCTGGACCGCCCCGAGGCCAAGCAGCACCTCGTTCGCGCGGTGATGGGCGACGCGATCCCCTCCTACGTCTACGATCGTCGCAAGGTCCGTGCGCAGGTCGGCGGCGCCGACGAGGTGCGCGGGACGCTCGCGGCGCTCGTGGATCGCGGGATCGACGGCGCGTGGCTCGAGCGACGGTTCTGCGCGCTCTTCGATGTCGACCCAGCACAGCTGCGCAGCGCGATCCGCGCGGGGCTGTACCGGTTCCCCACCTCCTACCCTAGCTCGGTGCACTCGACATGAGGAACTTCGAAGCTGACTCCGAGGACCAAGCCGCGCGGGACATCGAGGTCTTCCTCCGCGAGCGCTTTCAGATCGCGGACGACGACACCGTGTTCAGCCGGCGCGTCAATCTATTCAACGAAGGCTACGTCGACTCCGTCGGCGTGATCGAGATGATCGCCTTCCTCGAGGACCGATTCCGCGTGAAGTTGCCCGAGGACGTCGTGTTCTCCGCCGACTTCACGAACATCGCCGGTATCGCGCGTTACGTGGTCAGGCTGCGGGCTGGTTGAACTGCGCGCACCACTCGCCGTCGAGCCGCGAGAACATCGCCTCCCCACGATGGAAGGCGTGCACGAGCTCCGGATCGCGCGCATGAGCGAGCAGCCACGGCCCGCGCCGGGAGAACAAGCAGTAGCGATCGGAGTACGGCTGTGACAAGGCTGGATCGATCCGGCCGCACAGCGCCGTCATGCCGGCTCGCCAGGCCTCGTGCATGAGGTGATCGAGCACCTGCCCCGCAGCAGGCGGCGATGCGACGAACTGGAGCAGCTCGGCCGTGCGGTCCCGCGTCCGGCAGTAGATGTACCAGCCGAGGACCTTGCCCTTCGCGTCGCGAACGAGCGCGGACTCGAGAGGCCCGAGCCGGGGGGCGCGCTCGAGATACCAGGCGAGCGTCGCTGGTTCGTAGATCGGCACGAGCCGCCGCTCGCGGGCGAGCTCGGGAAACGTCGTCGCCATCGTCGAGGTGTCGAGCGGCTCTCCGTGCGTCGACGGTGGCGGCTGGTGGAAGTGACTCTGCGGGACGCGCGTCAGCAGCCAGTCCACGGGCCGGCCGAACGAGGAGAGACGCTGCGCCACGCGTTCGGGCGCCGCTCTCCGGGCCGCCAGCGACAGCACCCACTCGGCCGGGCGGAGCGGCCGCATGAAGTACAGGCTGCAACTCGTGACCGCCTCGCCTCCGGCATGACTCCAGACCCGCCGTGCCGCCTCGTTCGCGGAGTCGGTGATCGAGAGCTCCTGAGGTCCCGCGAAGTGGTGCCGCAGCAGCTGCAGGCCGGTGGGGCCGCGCTTCTTGGGAGCTACGCAGAAGTGCGTACACACGGCCGCCCACAACGAGCGTGCTCCGAACGCCATGCGCACCGGGACCACACCGAGGAAGCCGACCAGTGTTCCGTCGGGCTCCTCGCTCACGAGCGAGCTCATCTGACTGTCCGGGCGCGGGCCGGTAAGGAACTTGTCATGGAGGTGCGCCTTGTAGGCCGGCACCAGCGCGGCCCCACGATCAGACCTGAACACCTCGAGGTGAAGCCGTGCGACCTGATCGAGATCGTCGGTGCGAAATGGTCTGACGAGCGGCATCCGCCAGGCTAGCCGAGCAGTCGCGCGCCGGCGACCGCTCGCGGTCGGGAGCACGAGTGCACGCGTGCTTTGTGCGAAGAACCTGCCACGCTCGTCGGTGGAGCTGTGGCGGAGGGAGGCGATCGATGAAGTTCTCGGTAGAGGTGACCGATCGAGCGGGGTTGTCCGCGTATGTCTCCAGGTGGAAGGAGCTCGCGGCAAACGCCATCGAGCGCAACGCGTTCTACGAGCCGGCGATGCTGCTGCCGGGTCTCGAATCGATGCCGCAGGCCGCGCCGCTGTTCGTGTTCGTGTTCAGCCTCGATCCCCGCTCCGGTGCGAAGGGCGAGCTACGTGGCTTCTTCCCGCTCGAGCGGTTGCGCATTCACCGCCTGCTGCCGGTTCCGGTGCTCGGCCTGTGGGAGTACGGCAACTGCTTCCTGTGCACGCCGCTCGTCCATCGCACGTGTCCCGCGCAAACGCTCGCCACGTTCTTCGACTGGCTCGACGAGGACCCGCGTAGCGCGCCGTTGTTTCGACTCGGGTTGGTGACCGCGGAAGGCGCGTTTCATCATCACCTGCTCGACTTCCTGCGAGCGCGCGGCTCTCTCGCGGTGTCCGACGTGGCCTATACGCGCGCGTACTTGCGCCAGCGACAGACCACGCAGGACTACCTGCAAGCCGCGCTCACGCCGGACAAGCGGCGCGATCTGGACCGCAAGAAGCGGCGGCTCCTGAGCATGGGGAAGCTCGAGTTCCGCATGCTCGACGACCCCGAGGACGTCGAGACCTGGATCGAAGACTTCCTCCGCCTCGAAGCGAGTGGGTGGAAGGGCCGCGCCGGGACCTCGCTCGCGCAGAAGGGAGAAGGGCGGACGTTCTTCGCGCCGGCGGTTCGCCAGGCGCTGCGCGAGCGCATGCTGCTGCTTCAGGGCCTGTTCCTCGACGACAAGCCGATCGCGATGCGGTGCAGCTTCGTCGCCGGCGAAGGTTCGTTCTTCTTCAAGCCGGCGTACGACGAGGCCTACGCACGTTTCTCGCCCGGCGTCCTGCTCGAGCTCGAGACGATCCGAGCCGTCCACGACCACCCTACGGTCCGGTGGATGGACTCCTGCACGTCGCCGGACAACGAGCTCCTCAACAAGCTGTGGATGGACCGACGCGCCATTCACTCCGTCACGATCGCGACGAAGCGTGGCACGGGTCAGGTGGTCATCGCCGCGCTGCCGATGCTGCGGCTACTCAAGCGCAGCGTGTTTCGTTACACCGACCGGCTCGGGCTCGCTTCCAAGGTGTACGCCGGTGACGCTGTCGCTCGGCGCCCGGGCGTCACCGACGCGGACAAGCCAGACGCGCGGGAGCACGAGGCCTACGACGCTCCCCGCACGAGGCACGCTGATTGAACGACGTGTGAGCAACCAGGAGGTTTGCTCATGGCGGATTCACGTCGACATCGTGCGTCGCTCGCGGGCCTGGCGTTCGCGGGGCTCGGCCTCGCAGGCCTCGCGATCAACGGCTGCGACGACTCGGATGACACGGTCCCGATCGGCGGCGAGGTGCCGGATGCGAACGTCTGCCCGGAACCGCCGGCGCTCGACCCGCTGTTCGAGCAGACGAACCGGCTACTCGACGAAGGCCGGCGGACCTTCCGCTTCGACACGTTCGGCGACGAGGCGTTCTGGGGCGATCAACTCGGGCTCCATCGCGCGGTCGCGGGCGCCGCGAATGGCGGCGTAGGCCCCGGTCTGAGCCCGAGTGCGGCGCTCGGCCTCGGGCTCAAGGTCGACATGGACGCACTGCCGCCGAGCGTCGTCGAGCAGGCCGAGGCGGGCACCCTCGATCTCGAGGCGCCGGCGACGACGATCGCCCTGCTTCGACTCGATGCCGTCGTCGGCGTCAAGGGCATCTTCTCCGGCGATCAGCTGACGGCGATCGGCATCCAGTGCGCGCTGTGTCACTCGACCGTCGACGACGCGTTCGCGCCGGGCATCGGCCATCGCCTCGATGGCTGGGCCGCCCGTGACCTCGACGTCGGCGCGATCATCGCGCTGTCTCCCGATCTCAGCCCGTTCGCGACCCTGCTCGGCGTCTCGCAGGACGAGGTGCGCCGCGTGCTGCGCAGCTGGGGGCCAGGCAAGTTCGACGCCGAGCAGGGTCGCGAACGGGCTGAGAT
>Ga0247829_10000466_pt1 | contig 15490 bp, 15 predicted proteins | sample 12C_Control_Day4_FD_207765 | JGI IMG/M metagenome (GOLD analysis project Ga0247829, IMG submission 207765) | Soil microbial communities from agricultural site in Penn Yan, New York, United States - 12C_Control_Day4 | ecosystem: Environmental > Terrestrial > Soil > Agricultural land | place... | reverse complement strand
CGTATCGGAGAACATGCTCAGAACGAAGCGCGACACGAGGCTCGTCTTGCCGACGCCTGTCGCCCCGAGCATGCAGATTTTCTTCTGGATCATTTCGTGCCGGCGATGCGGATCATTACGCGCCGGTTCGTCCGCTTGTCGGCCTCCGACGTGTCGCGCGTGAGCGGTTCGCGGCTGCCGGCGCCTCTAGCGGAGACATCGAGGTGCGACAGCGATAGCCGCTCGATCGCGGAGCGCACGACGTTGGCGCGACTCACACTCAATGATTCGTTCTGTTCGGGTGTGCCGTCGCTGTCAGCATGTCCGACCACCTCGATCGCGTAGCGCTGGCCGACCACCTGCGCAAGTCCATCCAGCTCGCGCAGCCGCTCGAGCTGCGAGCTGAGCACGGACTCGCCGCCGGATTCGAACGCGGTCGAGCCGCGTGCGAACATCGGGAGAGCCTTCGAAAGCTCCGCGCTCAGCTCGCGTAACCTCTGCTCGACCAGCGGCCTGGCATCGTACGACGAGACGCCCGCAATGAGTGGGGCGAGCCTCGCGCTTTCACGAATCCAGTCGGCGGACGCGGAACCGCTGGCTCTCAGCACGCTTCCATCGAACGAGAGACGAACAGTGTCGGGCGCGTGCAGCAACTGGCGCGCCCTCGCCTGGACGATGGATGGATCGAGTGCCTGAAAGAGCTGCCAGCTGCCGGACACTGCGTCCGCCGTGAGGCCGCTCGCCGCGACGAACGATCGTGGATCCTTCGCGAGTGGATCGCGCAGCCCGCGAACGGTGAAACTTCCGCCACTGCGCTCGGCGCCGACGACGACGATTCCCGGTTCGGCGCGCAGAGCGTCGAGATAGGCGTTCCATTTCGATTGCGACGACCATGCCAGGAACACCCATGTGCCGATCGCGAGCACGACAATCGTGGCTGTCACCCAGAGCGCCGGAGAGACTCCTCGCCGACGCGGGCGGTATTTCGCCTCCAGCAATCCTTCGAGGGTGGGGCGCACCGCCTCGAATGGTTCGCTGTCACCCGTGAACGACACCAGCGCTTCGCCGGTGCGTGCGTGCACATGCTCGATCGCTTCCTGCAAGGCCTGACGAAGTTCGGCCGGCGGTGTGCCGCGCACGACGGCTGCGAGAATCGCGTGCGGTCCCTGCTCGACGAATACCGACAGATCCCCGATGTGGAAGTTGTCGAGCCCTTCGTCCTCGGAAACCCGGAAGGAATCGCGCGCGAAGTCGCGGATCGCCGTCAACATGCCGGAGACCATGTCCGCGTCGCGGGCCGACACGGCTGCTGACTTCACATGCTGGAGGAGGAGACCGGAATCCCGCTCGATGAGAAACACCTGCTCGACGCGATACACCAGCGTGTTGAGCAGGACGATCTCGGCAAAGGGCCTCCCGGTTCGCAACGCGATGAGCCGCCACTGCAGCGCGCGCCACGACACGCTGTGCTCGATCGTCTGGTTCAGCGACTCGAGCATGCTGCTCAGGCTCGCCGCGATGGCTTTGCGGATCGCCGGCCCGAAGATCGGGAAGAGCGCGTCGGCAAGCGGACGCGGATTGCGGCGCACGGATGCGGTGAGCGCTTCCTCGACCGTGGGCGCGAGCGCACGCGTCATCTGCGGATCGTCCTTGCGCAGCAGCATCGCCACCGGCAGTACGCGGCTCACGTCGCGCGCCTGCGTGGCGGGGTCGTCGAGGCGCGCCTGGATCGTGCGCAGGTGGCGCTGCTCGGGCCCGACGATCAAGGACCGCAGCTCGGCGAAGTCGGCTGCGTGGGCCGCGTCCGCGGCCGGGTGGCGGTCGCCCTGACGGGCGGCCGCGATGTTAGCCACGCCCCGCGTCCTCCGTAGTCGGCAGCTTGAAGTCGTCGGTGAGCCGCATGGCCATCTCGGTCAGCAGCGCGGCGAGCGACGCGCGATCCGTCTTGTCGCTCTGCAGGCGCGTCGACTCACGCGCGAGCCGTTCGAGGATCTGGTCCGCCTGCCGCTTGAGATCGTCGGAGAGCTGCTGGTGTTGATCGTGCAGCTGCTGCCGGATGTCGCGCAGCCCGCGCGCCATCTGATCGTCGAGCTGACTGGTCTTCTTCTCGAAGTTCCGCGCGGTGTCGTCGAGCTGTCGCGCCAGGTCCTTCGTTGCGGAGGAGCGATCCTCCTGTTCGGCCTTCACCCGATCGTTCAGCGCGTCGACCTCGCGCGCGAGCAGTTGCTCGATCGCGGTGAGACGTTTCTTGACGTCCTCGCGCAGCTCACCCGTTTCACGGACGATGCGCTCCTCGAGCGCCGTGAACTTCCGATCGTAGTCGCGCATCTGCACGCCGAAGAGCAGATCGCGGACTTTTTCGAGATTGTTCACGCCTCCGTCCACCTCTGGTGTCCGGAGCGTCGCGCCCGTGTTCTGAGATTCGACGGTGGTGGTCACGGCTGTTGCCTCGTGCATGGCCCGGCCCCTTTGATGCCGCCGGGGTTTCTGGTTGACGGGCCGGGGGCGGCCCGGTCCCCGGGGAATCGGAGCGTAACACAACCCGTCGCGGCCGTTTCATCCGTTTCCGGGCTGCACCGCCACCGTAACAGGGCGTATCCTTTGGCCCTATGCTGACTCGTCTGTTGCTGCTTGGGCTGCTGCTGGTTTCTGTCTGGGCGAACCCGGCGCAAACACCGGGGGCGACCCGCAAGTACTTCACTCCAGACGGCAGAATCCGCGTTGCGCTCGCGAAACAGCCATTCTCGCCAACCGGGCCTTCCAAGGGTCCGCAGACGATGGCAGAGGGTGGGATTCAGAGGACGCTGCGCGAGATGGGTGCCGAGGTCAGGCTCCAGGAGGCACGACTCTCGACAGAGGAGGACACCGAATACGGTGGCTGGAAGCGGCTCGGCTTTGCCCTCGGCCACTTCGCCGATCTGGTCGGCCAGAACGAACGCGACGGGTACCTGACGGTCGGCCTGCTCGCGACCTGTCCGTCGATGCCCGGACTCGTCGCCGGCCTGCAGCATTCGGGAGCGACGCTCGAGCCGCTGCGGATCGGGATGCTGTGGCTCGACGCACATCCGGATTTCAACACACCCGAGACGACGCGCAGCGGATCGCTTGGCGGCATGCCCGTCGCCGTCGCGACCGGTCGCGCTCTGCAACGGATGCGGCTCGACGCGAAGCTTGATCCGCCGCTTGCGGATCGTCAGGTCGTCATGGGCGGCGTGCGGCTCACCGATCCGCTCGAGCAGCACCTGCTCGACCAGTCGCGGATCGAGCAGATCTCCGTCGACGATCTGCGACGAGCCACGCCCGCGGTCTTCCAGCAGCTCGATCGGCTGGCGAGCGCGAACGACAAGCTGTACGTCCACATCGACATGGACGTACTCGACCCGCGAGAAGTGATGGGGCATGGCAACAAGGTGCCGGGAGGACCCTCGAGCGAAGAGCTCGCGCGCCTGTTCGAGGAGATCTTCCGGCGGTACCACAAGGCCTCTGCGATCGGGTTCGCGACGATCCCGTCGACTGACGAGGGAGGGCTGTCGATTGCCGCCGTCAATCGGATGATTGCCGCCGCCGTTCGCGGCGTCACATCTCGTGCGAGTACCCCCGCACGCTGATCGAGTGCGTACGAGATCGAGTACATCCCAGCCGACGGCGATGCTCGTGCTGGTGTTTGCGCTCGCCGGCGCGCTTGCCGTGCCGCTTCACACCATCGCGACTCCTCTTGCCGCGATCATTGCGGCGGCAATCGGTCTTGCGGCGCTGCGCGTCTGGCGATGGTCCGGCTTGCCTCAGCCCGCGCGCGCAGAGGGCAGGCGCGCGCTGCTCTGGCTCTGCCTGGGCCTATGCGTCGGTCTGCTCGTGCTCGCAGTGATCCGCCTCGTCATCGAACCGATCGTGCCCGCGATTGGCGCCCGCATGGCGGTCGCCGGAACGATGTCTGTCTGGCGACGTCTCGAGATCATCTACGTTGCCGCCGTGGTCGAGGAACTCATATTCAGAGTCCTGCTGTTGTCGGCCGTCTCCGGCATCCTCGCGAGGCTTTCGCGATCCATCACTCGACCCTCTGCCAGCCACGTCTGGATCGCGAACGCCGTTTCGGCGCTGCTGTTCGGCGGCGTCCACTTGTTCTCATGGAGCGCGGGGACCGGTCCGGCACTGCCGCTCACCGTCGTGCTGCTCAATTTCCTGGGCGGCCTCGCATTCGGCTACGTGTTCGCGACTCGCGGCATCGTTGCCGCCATGTGGACGCACGCAGGAGCCGACTGCGCTATCCAGTTGATAGGACCGCTCACGGGTTGACGGAAGTGGGGCACCACTCTGGGCAATGCGCTGCGCCGCGGATACAATGCGCTCCCGTTGACGGCGTCTTCCCGCGAAACCTTCGGCTCCCGCTTCGGCGCGATCATGACGATGATCGGCGTGGCCGTGGGGCTTGGCAACGTCTGGCGCTTCCCCTACATGGTGGGCACGTTCGGCGGCGCGGCTTTCGTTCTCTTCTACATTCTCATCGCCGTCGTGATCGGCGTGCCGGGCCTGATGGCCGAATTCGCCCTTGGACGTCACACGCGCCGCGGCACCGTGGGCGCGTTCGAAGCGGGCGGATTCCCTGCCGGGCGGCAGGTTGGCTGGTTCTTCTTCGTCATCGTCGTCGCGGCAACCGGATACTACGCGGCTGTAGTCGGCTGGGTGCTGTATTACGCGATCGGCCAGGCGGCGCAGGCGACCGGCGTTCCCTTCGACGCTGCGGCGATCCTGCCTCCCGATCATGGCTTCGTCGCCAAGTCGTTCGTGCTGCAACTGGTGTGCACGGCGGCCGTCATGCTCGCGTGCGCGCTGGTGATGATCAAGGGGCTGCGGGCGGGCGTCGAGCGCGCGAGCACGATCATCATGCCGGCGTTGTTCGTCATCCTGGTGATTCTCGCCGTGCGCGCGGTGACACTTCCTGGCGCCGGCGAAGGGGTCCGCTGGTTCATCCTGAAGTTCAGGTGGGCCGATCTGACGCCGGCGGTCATGATGGCATCGATCGGTCACCTGGTGTTCTCGCTCTCACTCGGTGGCACCTTCATGGTCGTCTACGGTTCCTACCTGAGTGACACTGAAAACGTCGCGCGGCCCGCGATCTGGACGGTGATCGGAGATACGGGGACCTCGATGCTGGCGGGCCTGGCGATCATGCCCGCGGTGTTCGCGCTGCACATGGCGCCGGGCCAGGGGCCCGGACTGTTGTTCTCGACGCTGCCGCAGGTCTTTGCCGCGCTTCCACTCGGCTCGCTCTTTGGCCTGCTGTTCTTCGCTGGACTGTTCGGGGCCGGCTATCTCTCCAACGTCGCCGCCGTCGAAGTGCTGGTTGCCGGTCTGACTGACAACACTCGATTGAATCGGAGAACTGCCGTCTGGTTGACGTCGTTGGCGGGGTTCGTGATCGCCATCCCTCCGACGCTCAACAACGCGATCTTCGTACCATGGGACCTCACGTTCGGGTCCGGCATGCAGACACTCGGAGCGCTCATCGCCGTTCTCACCGTCGGATGGTGCATGGACCGTGGCGCCGCGCTGAGGGCGCTGTCGACAGAAGGAGTCCGCCCCGTGCCGTACTGGTTGTTCGTCTGGATCCGCTTCGGCATCCCCGCGATCATCCTCACGGTTGGTATCTGGTGGCTGCTCACCAGTGTCATCGGGACCGTCCAGGCCGTATAGTTTCTGCCGTGCCCGTTTCCACCGACAACTCCACGCTCATCTATCGCGCCCTCAAGGACGCGGGCGTGCGCATCATTTCGGCGCTGCCGGAAACCTGGCTCGTTCATCTCATTCGCATGGCAGAAGACGATCAGGACATGACGCTGGTGCGCCTCGCCAAGGAGGAGGAAGGCGTTGGTGTCAGCACTGGCGCACACCTCGCCGGCGCGAAATCCGCCATGCTGATGCAGAACCACGGCTTTCTCGCCGCGATCAACGGCATCGTGTCGTGCGGGCAGCTTTACCGGATTCCGCTGCTGATGTTGATCAGCCAGCGCGGCTCGTTCGGCGAGCGGGATCCGTGGCAGTGCGAAGGCGGCGGCGTGACCGAGCACGTGCTCGAGGCGCTGCGCATCCCCTTCGACCGGCTCGAAGCGCCCGAGCATGTCGGCAAACGGATCGCGAAAGCGCAGACGCTCGCGTACTCGGCAAGCCGCCCCGTCGCGCTGCTTCTGTGCCGGGACCTGATGTGGGAGGACTGATGCGGCGGCTCGACGCGATACAGGCGATCTATCCGGAGCTCGAACGCTCGATCGTTGTCACGATCATGGGTGCGGTGGCAGCCGAGGTGCAGTCCATCGGCCACAGGCCGAACTTCTTTTACCTGCAGCACGCGATGGGGCTTGCCTCGTCGGTGGGGCTCGGCATCGCGCTTGCGCGCCCGGACCTGCCAGTCATCGTGCTCGACGGTGATGGTTCCGTACTGATGAATCTCGGTGGTCTCACGACGCTCGCGCGATATCGGCCGAAGAACCTGATTCACCTCATCTTCGATAACGAGAGCCTCCTGTCGGTCGGAGGATTCCCAACGGCGACGTCGACGGGAAGCGATCTCGCCGGGATTGCAAAGGCGGCCGGCGTGCCGCGGACGGCGACCGTGCGTTCGCTCGACGAGCTGCATGCGCAGTTCAACGCGGCGCAGCGAGCCGGCGATCTGACGACGATCGTTGCCAAGGTCGACGCGGTAGGCCCTTCCGGCTACGTCACGGATCTCTCGTTGCTCGAAAACAGATATCAGTTCGCGCGCTACATGAAGGAACAGGAAGGCGCCAGACCCTGAGGCCGGCACAGGCCCGATCCACCAGTCGGGCGTAAGGAAATCGATGTCGCTACTCACACAACTCGTCTCCGAGCTGAACGCAGGCACGCTGAAGGTCGTCGATCTGACGCAGCCGCTCGGCCCCGACACGCCGGTCATCGGCCTGCCTCTCATCTTTGCTTCGTCGCCGGGCGTATCGCTGGAGGTGATATCACGCTTCGACGACAGAGGGCCGGCCTGGTACTGGAACACCATCCGCATGGGCGAGCACACGGGCACACACTTCGACGCGCCCATTCACTGGATCACCGGCAAGGACCTGCCGCAGAACGCCTGCGACACGATTCCCGCGAAACAGTTCGTCGGGCCAGCGTGCGTCATCGACGTCACGGTTGACGTCGAGCGCAATCCCGACTTTCTCCTGATGCCGGACCACGTCGCCGACTGGGAGGGGACGCATGGAAGGATACCCGTCGGCTCGTGGGTGTTACTGCGGAGCGGATGGAGCAAACGCACGGACGCGCACGCCTTCCTCAACGTAGCTGCGGACGGTCCGCACACTCCTGGATTTCACAAGTCGACGTCGGAGCTGCTCGCGCGCGACCGGAACGTGCTTGGAGTCGGTGTCGAGACCGTCGGCACCGATGCCGGACAGGCGGGCACGTTCGACCCGCCCTTTCCGAATCACGCGACGATGCACGGAGCAGGGAAGTTCGGCCTGGCGAGCCTGACGAATCTCGACCAGCTGCCGCCCGTCGGCGCGATCGTGATCGCCGCGCCGCTCAAGATCGTTGGTGGCAGCGGCAGTCCACTTCGCGTTCTGGCGATCGCGCCTGCCTGACGCAGGCGGATTCGTGATCAGAGCAGACCATCCTCAGTCGCGCCGGCTGCACGCGTGGTTTCTTGGCGCGCTGCTCGCCGGCGCCGTGCTTCGTGTCGCCGCGCTCCCGCTCCCAGGCACGGGGGACGTGCTCGTCTGGAAGGTGTGGAGCTTCGGCGCCGCCTACGACGTGACGGCGATGTACGGCGTTGGCGGGTCACCGCCGAACCAGCGCGTCGTCCACTGGAAGGGCGAATCGATGACCGTGGATTATCCGCCGGTCGCCCTCTACGAGCTGGCGCTCGTTGGTCGTGCATACCTTCAGTGGGATCCGCTCTATCCCGATTCAAGAGCATTGACGGCGCTGATCAAAGTCCCGGGATTGCTCCTCGAGATCGCTCTCGTCGCGCTCGTACTCACATGGGGTCGGCGTCATTACGGCGATCGCGTTGCACGGTGGACGAGCCTCGCGTTGTGGCTGAACCCCGCGCTGCTTCTGAACGGCCCGGTCCTCGGCTATCTGGATCCGATGATGTACGTGCCGCTCGCGGTTGCCGTCGGTGCCGCTGCCGCTGGACCGCCGTGGCTCGCCGGTGTCTGCAGTGCCGTAGCTGTTCTGACGAAGGCGCAAGCGATCTTCGTGATGCCGGTGGTGGTGACGCTTGTATGGCGGCGCGGACCGCGTCCGCTTCGCGAGCTGGTGCAGTTTGCTGCGGGCGGAGCGTTGACCTCCGTACTCGTGGTGCTGCCGTTCGTGCTGCGAGGAGCGTGGCCGAACATGGTCCAGTCTCTCGGCCGCCTCGCCGCGCACGACATGATCTCGGCGCAGTCGGCAAATATCTGGTGGATCGTCACGTGGGTGATCCGCGTGGCCGATTCCGTTCAGGACTGGGGCTGGCACCGTGCCTTGACGCAGGAGGTGCGAATCCTCGGCATCTCGACCGCGATATCGGTGGGTTATCCGAACTTCAGAACGATCGGCCTCGGGCTCGTCAGCCTCGCGACCGGGTGCTCCGTGTGGTGGGCGTGGCGCGTTCGATCCCTGGCGGGCGCCGCGGCGATTGCCGGATGGATCGCATACGCGTACACGATGCTCGGCGCGCAGGTACACGAGAACCACCTGGTTCCGGCAGTTCCGCTCCTTGCCATTGCTGCGGGTCTCGACGTTCGTCTTCGGCGGACCTTCTGGACGGTCTCGGTCATCGCCGCGCTGAACCTGTATTTGTTCTACGGGCTCGTTCCGGGATCGCCGCCGATCCTCAGCCGCGGCGCGACCGGAATCGATGTCACGGTCGTTTTGAGCATCGTGAACGTGTGCGTGTTCGTCTGGTTCACCCGGCTGCTCCTGCATCAGCCAGCAATTCAGGAAGCACCAGGCTGATCGAGCCGTTCAGGGTGACGTCGGCGATCTCGTCGAATACCGTCGGCTGCCCGTTCACGATGATCAGCGCGCAGCCGCCGGCTTTCGCGACCGGAACTGCTGCCGCGATCGGATAGACCTGCAGACTGCTGCCGACCGCGATGAGGCAGTCGGCTTCCCCGGCCGCACGCATCGCTTTGTCGATCACGGATGGATTCAGCGGCTGCCCGAATGAAATCGTGTCGCTCTTGAGGATGCCGCCGCACTTCTGACACGGTGGATCCTCCTCGCCCGCGCGAACGCGGTCGAGCACACTCTGCATTGGCTGACGCCGGTTGCATCCCAGGCACACAGCGGCGTGCAGCGTGCCGTGCACCTCGATGACCCGCTGCGGCGTATTGCCAGCACGTTGATGCAGCCCGTCGATGTTCTGCGTGATGAGCGCGTGCAGCCGGCCACGGCGTTCCAGCTCCGCGAGCGCGCGGTGCCCGGCATTCGGTGCCGCCGTCCATGCGGGGTGTGCGAGGCGGCTCTGCCATGAGAGGCGACGCACCTCGGGATCCGACATGTAATAGCGGATGTCCGACATGCGTTCTGCCTTCGGATTGAGCGTCCAGACACCGTTCGGCCCGCGAAAATCCGGAATCCCTGAGTCGGTCGAAATGCCGGCGCCCGTCAGGACGACGACACGCCTTGAGATCCCGACTTGCCGCCGCGCGAATACAAGGCTGTCCAACACCATTCCAAGTTACTACGGCGCACGGATCATTTTCGGCTTGCGGCTTGCGGCTTGCGGCTTGCGGCTTCCGCGTCCGTCGGGGCCCCGGAGCCCGGATTAGAATTCCCGCTGATGGCGAAGAAAAAGACCGTCAGGCGCCGCAAGCGGATCGCTGCCCGGTCCGTCGGCCTGGACGCACAGGAAACCGCGGCGGTTCAGGACGCTGCAACGCGCGGTCTCGCAGACCAGGTCGCCGCCGATGGCGGGGCTATCCTCGCAACGTACCGGGAGCCATTCGGCGGAACGCCTGCGCTGCTGGCATCACTGCCGATCGATCGCGTCGAACCCACGCCTTATCAACGCGATCCATCTGAGCCGCACGTCAAACGACTCATGAACGTGATCGAGACGCTCGGGCGTTTTCTGGACCCCGTCATATGCGTGCGGCAGGGTGACGCGTACCTGACGCCGAACGGCAATCACCGGCTGCAGGCGATGCGGAAGCTCGGGGCGAAGTCGATCGTCGCGCTGATCGTGCCGGACCGCGACGTGGCATTCAAGATCCTGGCACTGAATACCGAGAAGGCGCACAACCTGAAGGAGAAGTCGCTCGAAACCATCCGCATGCTGCGCGCGCTGGCCGACGAGCGTGCCGGACGCGATGAGCGGGAGTTCGCCTTCGAGTTCGAGCAGCCTGCGTTTCTCACGCTCGGCGCCGCATACGAATCGCGTCCACGTCTCGGCGGCGGTGCGTATCACCCGCTGCTGCGACGCATCGACGACTTTCTCGACGAGCGTCCGCCCAGGGCGCTGAAAGAGCGCGAGCGCCGCGCGGGTCTCGTCCTCGCCATTGACGATCAGGTTGGAGCGATCGTCGATAAATTGAAGAAGCGCGGCTTCACCAGCCCATACCTCCGCCCGTTCGTAGTCGCGCGCATCAATCCAATCCGGTTCTCGAAATCGACCGAGTTCGATTTCGACGATGTGCTGGGACGGATGAAGAAGGCAGCGGAGAAGTTCAACCTCGACAAGGTCCGCCAGGAGGACATCGTCAGAACGGGCGGTGGCCCTGTCGACGAGCCGGAATGAAGAGGATGTGAGCGTGCCTTCACCGAAGCTGCCGGCAAGAGTCATTGCGGCGATCGATCAAGCGAAGATCCTCGGCATCCGGGCCGGAGCGCGCTCGGATCATCGGTTCATCGGCGTCTGGCCCGTCGTCGTGGATGGACGCGCATTCGTGCGGTCCTGGACCCTGAAGCGGAACGGTTGGTATCGAACGTTTCTCGAGGATCCTCTGGGAACCATCCAGGTCGGCGAGCGTGAAGTCCGGATCCGTGCGGTTCCTGTCCGCAGTGAGCGGATCAGGAACGCGGTGGAAGAGGCCTACGCGCGGAAATATCCCACGCCGGGGTCCGCGAAATACGTCCGCGGGTTCCGGACGAAGCGCCGGCGCGAAGCCACCATGGAGTTCGTCCCGCGTCAGCGCGGCTGAGCTGACGGATCCAACCTTTCAGGGGCTTCTGACCGTCAAACCCGGGAAGATGACACACAGGAGCAACCCGATGCCTTTCGTTTCCCTTGCGTTGACGATCCTGTTCTCGGCCGTCCCCGTGCTGGCGCAGACCGACGGCGCCTTCACGCTGCGCCAGTCGAGCCGCGACGGGCGCGTCAACTTGAACTTTCAATATGAGGATGGCCACTCGAACTGGGGTCGAGACTTCGAACGCTCGGCGTTCTCAGACGTCAAGCAGACGGGGGATCGCATCACTTTCGCGTTGCGACGGGCGGCCGGAGTGTTCACCTTCGAGGGCCGCGGTTCCATGGAGCGCGCGTCTGGATCGTACGACTTCGCCCCGAGCGCCGATTTCCGTCGTGACATCGAGCGGATGGGATTGCGCGGGGTCGACGACAAGGCGCTGTTCGTGTTCGCGCTCGACGACCTGACGGTCGACAAGATCAAGCAGCTGCAAGGGCTGCTGGCGGATCAGATCGATACCGAGCAGCTCGTCAGGCTGATCAATCACGGCGCCGGCCTGTCATACGTGCAGTCGATGACGGACGCTGGCTTCAAAAAGCTGTCCGCGGACGAATATCGTCGCGCTCGCGATCACGGCGTCACTGCTGATTACGCGCGCGAGATGGCGTCGCTCGGCGGCAAGCTGTCACTCGAAGAGCTCGTCAGGACTCGCGATCACGGTGTGACCACCGACTACGCGAAGGCAATGCGCGACGCCGGCTACGAGCTCGGTATCGAGGGGCTCGTCCGCGCGCGCGACCACGGCGTGACCGCCGATTACGTGAAGGCGATGCGCGCAGCCGGGCACAAAGTCGACATGGAGGAGCTGGTTCGGGCGCGCGATCACGGGGTGACGACGGACTTCATTCGCCGCATGGGAGAGCTTGGCTACGGTGGCCTGCCGCTCGACGAGTACGTCCGCATGAGAGATCACGGCGTGACGCCGGATTTCATCGAATCGATGCGCGACGCTGGTCTGACAAAGATTGAAGCGCGCGACCTCGTGAAGCTGCGCGACCATGGCATTTCCGCCAGCTACGTCCGCCGTGCGAAAGAGATCTTCAAGGAAACGCCCACCGTCGACCAGATCATTCGCCTGCGGACGCGCGGGGACATCGGAGGGTAGCTCGTACCATCTCCTTCAAAACACCCGCACGCCCGCGGTGATCAGCAGTCCGCGGTTCGTCAGCGACGTTCCGTTGTCGTCGTCCAGTACCGAACTGAGCCCGTAGGTGTAACGGGCATCGAAGAACAGGCGTCGATTCAGCTGCAGGGCGCCGCCGAACGTCAGCCCCGCGTCGAAACGCTTCATCTCATCGAGATCCCGCTCGAAACCAGAAGGCGACTCGAACTCGAAGACGGTCTGCTGTTTCGCGCTCAAACGCACGCTTACCGTCGGTCCGCCGAACGCGTGAATCGTTGCGTTCTTGATGCGCGGTCCGCGGAGCCGCGCAAGCACCGGAAGATCCATGTAGTGGAACTTGAAGCGTGTCGACATCGTGCCCTGTACGAGTGCAGGGTCGTGGAAGGGAAGGGATGCGCCCTTCTCGGTGAAGAGCAGTTCGAACAGCACACCGAGACGCTGATATGCCGGCAGGAGCGCGTATGCTCCTGCCGTGATGCCCGTCCGCGTTCCGAACGGGTCGTCGCCAGCCTGAGTGCTCTCGCGATCGAGCGTCGCGATGCTTGCGCCGAGCTTGAGACCGGCCTCACGCTCCTGCGCCGTGGCGTCTTCGACTCCCGCAACCATCAGGAGCCCCGCCAGCCCGACCGTCAATGTTTTACGCATCGGAGCGGTGCACAACCGGACACTCCAACGAGCACTTGGCACCCAGCACTGAGCACCCAGCACTGAGCACCCAGCACCGAGCACCCAGCACCGAGCACCCAGCACCGAGCACCCAGCACCGAGCACCCAGCACCGAGCACCCAGCACCCAGCACCGAGCACTACTGCTGCCGGGCATGCCACGCTATTTGATGACGACGAGCTTGCGCACCCATCCTTCGCCTGCCGGTGCGAGCACCTTGAGATAGCCGTCTTCTTCCTTGCCAAGAAAGACGACTTCTTCGTGCTGGTGGAGCGTGACTACGATGGCACTGCCGTCTTTCGGGCTCTTCACGATCTGGACGCCGTTGATCTTCGCGCGCAGCACGTCTCCCTCGTTGAACACGGCGCCGGACTTCGGCGCCTGCGCGCGCGCCAGCAGCGCCGGGTTGCTGCGGATCGAACGGACGACGTTGTTGTAGTTGTCGCGGAAGCTGGCCGCGATGATCTTGCCTTCGTCGGTGCTGGTGTAGCCGCCGCCTGCGAGCCCGACACCGAGCACGCCGATTCCGCCGAGCGCGAAATCCGTCTTCTTCGCCTTACCCTCTGATGCGGCCACCTGGACGCCGCTCCGCATGTCGGCGACCAGCAGGCTCGTTTGCGCTTCCTTGAACTTGACGCCTCCGCCAGCCACGCCAAGTCGATGGCCGAGAATGCCGCCGGCCGCGCCGCCCACGCCACCTGCGTTCTGGTCGGAGAAGATGACTCCCGGCGTCAGGAGAAAATCGGCTGCGACCATCTGGCCCTCGCCGACGTTCGAGGCCTGCTGCAACTGGCCGTTCTGCGCCAGCGCACGCTCCTGCTGCATCTGCCGCAGCCCGGACCCGCGCTCGACGATGAGGAAGCAGTTCGATTCCTGGACGAGGATGCGCAGCACCCCGGACGGCGAGCCCAAGTTGTAGCCGCTCAGCGCCCGCACCATGCTGGCCTCCGGCTCGTTAATGGACATCGTGCCGATGGGTGCAGCGCACTTCTCGATCGCATCTTTGTTTTGCGCGAGGACAGGCGACGCGAGCGCCGCGGCGCCAAGACATGCGGCGGCAACCTTTCCGAAACGACGGACGGTCATTCAATACTCCTTGAGCGATGTACAGAGCGGGGAGCGGAGACAAAGTAGCACGAAAACACCGCTGGAGGGATCGATGGGGCGGCGTCGGGCAGTGGCCGCCTGTGGTCCTCAACGTCCGGGCATCGATCCAGTCCGACATCTGGTTCCCGTGCGCTCCTCATATCCCCGGTCTTCCCCGGTGTTTCTTTCTGTGGTTCCTCTGTGTTTCTTCTGTGGTTGTTCGCATGTTTCCGTGTTTCTTTGGTGGCCGGATACCGCCTCCGACGTTGCTCGCTCCCCGGGTCCAACCGCTGGCCTCTGAAGACAACCGCGGGTGGATCCGACTACATTTGTTTCACGTGCGAGGATTCGCGTGAGTCTGGTCGTCGGGGTTCTGCTACTCGGCCTAGTGGCCGTGCTCGGTCGCCTTCTCGAGGCCGAGAGACGATCGCGGCGTCTGGAAGCCCGGATTCATCGGCTGGAGTCGAGACTCGAATGGCTCGAGATGCGGCTCAGTCCTCCCGGCCTCGACGAGGCCTCGGGTGTTTCCGTCGCCCCCAGCGCCGCCGTCGAGGTAGTGGCGGCTTCACAGCCTGACTTCGCGGAACCAATTCCTGTAGCGCCCGTGCCTTCTCCACCGCCGCAGTCAGTCACGGTACCCCTGGCACACGACGGACGTCCTGGTCTCGAAGAGTTGATCGGCGGGCGGTGGCTGCTGTTCGCCGGCATCGCGGCGATCATTCTTGGCATCAGCTACTTCGTGAAGTTCGCGTTCGACAACGGCTGGATCAGCGAGCCGCTGCGCGTGACGGCGGGCGTCGTGACAGGAGCGATGCTGATCGCCGGCGGCATCGGGTTCCGCGTGCGCGGCGTCCTGCTCTTCGGACAGGCGTTGGCGGGTGCCGGGATCGTCGTGCTGTACGTGTCGATCTATGCGGCGCTGCATTTCTACGCCCTCATTCCCCGGGGTGCCGCATTCGCATTGATGGTCATGGTCACCGCGGGTGGCGCCTGGCTGGCGGACCGTGAACGGTCGCAGCCACTCGCGGCACTGGCGCTCGTCGGCGGGTTTGCGACGCCGCTGCTGGTCGGAGGCGATCGCAGCGTGCAGGTCGTGCTGTTCACCTACATCGCGATCCTCATTGCCGGCACCGCCGTGATCGCTCGTCGTCACGCGTGGCCGCTGCTCGGCGCCGCGAGCTATCTCTGTACGTTCCTGCTGGTCCTTTCCTGGTTTTTCTCGTCCTACGAACCGCGCGACTGGCTCAGGACGGAGTTGTTTCTCACCGTTTACATACTGCTGTTCGGCTACCTGCTGCTCGTCCTGCTGCGCGCGCCCGGTGGACGGCGATCGCTGTTGGCAGCCACGGTGCTGACCACCGCGCCCCTCGTGTATCACCTCGCGTCCATCGTTCTCCTGAATCCGCATCCCGCTGCATGGCTGGTGTACATG